>Ga0164243_10011499_pt1 | contig 12623 bp, 14 predicted proteins | sample OricompcompostOP_FD_108781 | JGI IMG/M metagenome (GOLD analysis project Ga0164243, IMG submission 108781) | Organic Plus compost microbial communities from Emeryville, California, USA - Original compost - Organic plus compost (OP) | ecosystem: Engineered > Solid waste > Mixed feedstock >...
CTGATCTTCGGCCTGGCGCTGTCGATCGCGCTGATGGGCTTCGCCGCGAGCTTCATCGCCGGCCTGCTCCAGAAGCACCGCTGGATCGCCTATGTCGGCCTCGCCGTCATCCTCTATGTCGCGCTGGACATGAGCTATCGCGGCTTCATCGAGGTGCTGCCTTACCTGCGATCAGGAGCCATCTGAGCGTTCTTTCCTCTCTATCCTCCTGCGCTCGGATTCGTAACCGGACTTGGCCGCCCCCACAGGGGCGGCCTTTTTGTTTTCGCGGCCACCGCCCCGCAACAAAAGGAACGCTCCTGCCGTTGGATCAGGGACAAGCGCCGGGAGCGGATATGGCCGACAGGATTTTCAAGCCCCTCACCGGGCGCAGCGTGCATCTGTGCGTGGACATGCAGCTTCTGTTCGCGCCAGGCGGCATATGGCCGACGCCGTGGATGGAACCCGTCCTGCCGAATGTCGTGCGCATCGCCGAACGCCACGCGGAAAACACCATCTTCTCGCGCTTCATCACCCCGCAGCGGCCCGAGGACCTGCCCGGCACCTGGCAGGATTATTACCGCCGCTGGCACGCCGCCACGCGCGCCGAGATGGATCCCGGACTGCTCGATCTCATGCCGCCGCTGCGCCGCCTGGTGCCGCCGGCGGCGGTCGTCGACAAGACAGGCTTCTCCGCCTTCCACGAGTCGGACCTGCAGCAGATGCTGGAGGAGCGAGAGGCCGATGCGCTCGTCATCACCGGTTCGGAGACGGATGTCTGCGTGCTCTCCACCGTGCTCTCGGCGGTCGATCGCGGCTGGCGGGTGGTGATCGTCACCGACGCGGTGTGCAGCTCCTCCGACCCTGGCCACGACCACCTGATCGAGCTCTACCACCGCCGCTACAGCCAGCAGATCGAAACCATCGAAACCGACGCCCTGCTGGCGATCTGGTGAGGCCATTCCGGCCAGCCTACCCCGCACCGCCAGACCATTTTAGGAGAAACATCCCTTCGCAATGGAACCCTGGTGACCGTTGCAGCCTTTTGCAGAGATCACAGCAGGGAGAGCGCCATGACCCGCCGGAAGCCGCCGCTGGCCGTCATCGTCACAGCCATCGTCATCGCCATCCTCGGCCTGGCCTCCGCCATTGGCGGCATCTGGCTCGGCATACTCGGTGGATCCTGGTACTACCTCGCCGCAGGCGTACTCTTTCTTCTCACCGCCTATTTCCTGATGTGCGGCAGCACTGCGGCGCTGTGGACCTACGCCCTCCTCGTCATCGCGACCCTGGTCTGGGCGGTTTGGGAGGTGGGCTTCGACTGGTGGGGGCTGGCGCCACGCGGCGACGTCGTCTTCATCGTCGGACTTTTCCTGCTCGCCCCCTGGATCACCCGCCCGCTGCGCGACCGCTCGCTCAGTCCCTCGCACGCCCCGTCCATGGCGCTCGGGATCACGCTCGTCATCGCGCTCATCGTCGGCGTGATCGCGCTGTTCCAGGATCCGCACCGCATCACGGGCGAACTGCCGGTCCGCGAAGCCGCGGCGACGCCGCCCGCCGACGCCGTGCCGGCAGGCGAATGGCATGCCTATGGCCGCACCGGCATGGCCCAGCGCTATTCGCCGCTCGACCAGATCACGCCTGAGAATGTCGGCAAGCTGGAGGTGGCGTGGACTTATCACACCGGTGACATCCGCGGCCCCGGCGACCCGGTGGAGACCACCTATGAGGTGACCCCGCTGAAGATCGGCAATCGCCTCTTCCTGTGCACGCCGCATCAATATGTCATTGCGCTCGACGCCGACACCGGCAAGGAGATCTGGCGCTACGACCCCAAGGTCCAGGGCAAGCTGGCGCTGCAGCACCTGACCTGCCGTGGCCTGTCCTACCATCCGGCCACCGCAACCGGCGTGAGCGAGCCCGGCGCCACGACCGGCCAGGCCGCGCCACCGGCCGGATCGCCCGCTGCGCCGACTCCCGGGGCGGAAACCGCCGTCCAGCCCGCGCCGCAACAGCCCGTACAGCCCGCCGATCAGTCCGGCGAGCAGCCGACCGCAGCACCCGATCAGCCGCAGGAACAGGCCAAGACGCAGGCCGATCCCGGCCTGCCGAACGCCGCCGACGGAGCCAAGACCGCCGCGAGCTGTCCGGCCAAGCTGTTCATGCCGACCGCCGACGGCCGCATCATCGCGCTCGATCCGAAGACAGGGGCGGTGTGTCTGGACTTCGCCGATCGTGGCCAGATCAACCTCTGGACCAATATGCCCAACGTCAATCCAGGCGGTTATTACTCGACCTCGGCGCCCGTGGTGGCGGCCAATCTCATCGTGGTCGGCGGCACCGTGCTCGACAATGTCTCGACCCATGAGACCTCGGGCGTCATCCGCGCCTACGACGTCAACACCGGCAGGCTGGTGTGGAACTGGGATTCCGGCAATCCGGATGTCACCACACCGCTGCCGCCGGGGCAGAAATACACCGCCAACTCGCCCAACTCCTGGTCGACCTCCGCCGTCGATGAGCAGCTCGGCATGGTCTATGTGCCGATGGGCAACCAGCCGCCGGACCAGTGGGGCGGCAGGCGCAGCCCGGCGGTGGAGAAATATTCCTCCTCCGTGGTGGCCCTCGATCTCAAGACCGGCCAGGTGCGCTGGGTTTTCCAGACGGTGCATCACGACCTCTGGGATTACGACGTCCCGGCCCAGCCAAGCCTGATCGACCTCACCATCGGGGGCGAGACCGTCCCGGCTCTGGTGCAGCCAACCAAACAGGGGGAGCTTTATGTGCTCGACCGCCGCACCGGCAAGCCGGTTCTCCCTGTGACCGAGAAGCCGGCCCCCCAGGGTGCGGCCAAGGGCGACCACACCGCGCCGACCCAGCCGGTTTCCGCGATCTCCTTCGAGCCGCCGCCGCTGACGGAAGCGGACATGTGGGGCGCCACCATGTTCGACCAGCTGGCCTGCCGCATCTCTCTCAAGCAGATGCGTTACGAGGGCCGCTACACGCCGCCCTCGGAGCAGGGCACCATCGTCTATCCGGGCAATTTCGGTGTGTTCAACTGGGGCGGCATCGCCGTCGACCCAGTGCGCCAGGTGGCCTTCACCATGCCGACCTATCTGGCTTTCATCTCGAAGCTGGTGCCACGCGAGAACGACACCAAGCTTTATGTGCAGGAGGGCAACAAGTCGCCCCAGGGTGCCCTGCCGGCGCTGAATGAGAATTTCGGTGCGCCCTTCGCGGTGATTCTCAAGCCCTTCCTCTCCCCGGTCGGCCTGCCCTGCCAGGAGCCGCCATGGGGCTATGTGGCCGGCGCGGACCTGACCACGGGCAAGATCGTGTGGAAGCACAGGAACGGCACCGTGCGCGATCGCGCCCCGATCCCGCTGCCCTTCCGCATGGGCGTGCCGGGTATTGGCGGGCCGATGATGACCAAGGGCGGCGTCGCCTTCCTGTCAGGCACCATCGACTATTATGTCCGCGGCTATGACGTGACGAGCGGAAAGCAGCTCTGGGAAGCGCGCCTGCCGGCGGGCGGCCAGGCTACGCCCATGACCTATATGGGCGAGGACGGGCGGCAATATCTGCTCGTCGTTGCTGGCGGCCATGGCTCGCTCGGCACCAAGGCCGGCGACTCGATCATCGCCTACGCCCTGCCGAAAAATCAGTGAGGGGGGCACATCATTGAAGGGGGCAATACCGTCATTGAAAAATTTGACGGCCTTGCCCCCTTTCCCTCACGCACTCCGCCTGATAATCAGCGCCCGCTTTGCACGATTTTCTCCCTCAAAACCGGTAGACTTAATGGCGGATGCGGTCGAGTTTCTGAAGCGGTGCCTGCCGCCGGCATCGCCTGCCGTCAGTGGGCCGGAATGGGTACGTTCCCTCTGCGGCGGCCTTGTCGGCATTCTCCTCACCGGTTTTCTCAGCACCTATCTGCTCGGCACCTCCGCGCCGCTTCTGATCGCCCCGATGGGTGCCTCGGCGGTGCTGCTTTTCGGCGTGCCGGCCAGTCCGCTGGCGCAGCCCTGGTCGATCATCGGTGGCAATTTCATCGCCTCGACCATCGGCGTGGTCTGCGTTTTCGTCATTCCGGACACGGTGACGGGCGCCGCCGTGGCCGTGGCGCTGACGATTGCCATGATGCAGATCGCGCGCTGCATCCATCCGCCGAGCGGCGCGGTGGCGCTGACCACCGTCCTGGCCGCGCCTCTGGTCCACCAGATCGGCTTCCTCTACGTGCTCTCGCCGGTCGGCATCAACACCGCGGTCCTGCTTGGCACGGCGCTGTTCTTCAACTCCTTCGTCGGCCGCACCTATCCGCACCGCACGCCGGCGCCGGTGCGCCTGCACGGCACGCTCGACCCGCGCCCCTCCGAGCGCATCGGCTTCACCACCGCCGACCTCGATGCGGTGCTGCGCCAGCACGGCGAGGGCATCGACATCACCCGCGACGAGCTGGACTTCCTGTTCCACGAAGCCGAGATGCGCGCCTATGAGCGCCGCTTCGGCACCATCCGGGCGCGCGATATCATGTCCCGCGACGTCATCATGGTGACGCCGCGCACCAGCCAGCGCGAGGCGCGGCGCCTGCTGCGCGAGCACGACATCAAGGCGCTGCCGGTGGTGTCGGAGGACCGGCAGCTGGTCGGCATCGTCACGCAGACCGACCTGATGGAGCATCACCGCCGCCATCGCAGCGTGACCAGCGCCCCCGGCCGCCTGGTGCGCCGCCTGTTCTACCCGAAGGGCGGCCCGATCGTGGCGTCCGTCCTGACCTCCTCGGTGCTGTCCGTGCAGCCCGAAACGCCGGCCACCGAACTGGTGCCGATGATGACCGACAGCGGCTATCACCACCTGCCGGTGGTCGATGCGTCCAACCGGCTGGTGGGCATCATCAGCCAGTCGGACCTCATCGCGGCGCTGTTCAGCAGCCGCATCCTCGAACCCGAGGCAACCGCGTCGGTGGCGAACGACGAGGGACCGGCCGCGCTGACCGCCGCCGACTGATCTTTCCTAGAACGCGAAAGTGCGGGAGCGCCGTTTAGACGGCGCTTCCCTCCAGGGCGGCCACCTTCTTGCGGAGCGTCTTCAACTCCTCGAAGCGCGGGGTGATGTCGCGCATGATGGCGACCATGCCTTCCACCTCGCCGGCCTCGTCCATCATCATGGCGATGGTGAACTCGACCGATATGCGCGAGCCGTCCTTGCGGATGGCCGGAACCGAGAGAAGGTCGCCGGCGCCGTAGCGGCTCTGCTTGGTGGACACCGTCTCGCGATAGCCCGACCAATGACGGCCGCGCAGCGATTCCGGGATCATCAGGTCGAGCGACTGGCCGACCGCCTCGGCTTCCGTGAAGCCGAAGATGCGCTCGGCGCCCGGATTCCACAGCACGATATAGCCCTCGCGATCGCTGACCACGACGGCGTCGGCCTGGCTCTGCAGGATGGTTTGGCCGATCTTCTCCTGGGCGATCTGTGCCGGGCCGTTGGGCGCCCATTGCGGCGGCGAGGCGTCCGACACCGAGTCCGCGGGCGCGAAATCCAGCGCCTCGGGCCAGGCCGCGACCAGATCCTCGACCGAGCCGAAGAACTCGTAATGCACGCGCTCGCGCGGCACGCCGGCATCGACCAGCCCGGTGATGAACGCGCGCATGAAAGGCAGCGGACCGCAGACGAAGAAATCGGCGTCGGTGAACGGCGTGTTGGCGCGCAGCCAGTCCAGCGTGATGAAGCCGCGCTGGTCGAAAGCCTGGCCCTCGATATCCGCCGGGCGCGGGTCGGAATAGAACACGGCGGCATGGAGATTGGCGTGGGCCGCCGCCGTCTCGCGGATATGTGGACCGAAGGCGTGGGTGGTGCCGTCGATCGTGCCGTGCACATAGTGCGCATCGAGATCCGGGCGGCTGGTGGCGATGGTGTCGAACATGCTGAGCATCGGGGTCAGGCCGACGCCGCCGCTGAGCAGCACCACCGGGCGCTTCTGCCCAGTGGGCAGGACGAAATCGCCGGCGGGCGCGGCAACCGGGATTTCGGTGCCCTCGACCGCCTTGTCGTGCAGCCAGCGCGAGGCGGTGCCGAGCGGCTCGCGCTTCACCGATATGCGGTAGAACCCGGCATTGGGCGCGCAGGAAATGGTGTAGGTGCGCTTGGTCTCGCCGGCATCCGGAATCGGGAAGAGGAAGGTGAGATACTGGCCGGGTCGATGGGGCGCCACGGGGCCGCCGTCCTTCGGGCGCAGGATGAAGGAGGTGAGGACCTCGCTCTCCTTGCGCCGTTCGTTCACCACGAAGGTGCGCCAGCCCTCCCAGTTTCCGTTTTGGGAAGTGGCATTCTCAACGGCCATCGAACTCGCTCCCTCAGATACACATTGCCCGCCGGGCTAGGGCGGGCGCTATAATCCTGTAGACAGGATACACCTATCGCGGCAGCGGATAACACCTCGTTGCGTATGATGCCATGCGTCTGACGACCTATTCGGACTACGCCATGCGCGTGCTGCTCTATCTGGGAGCGCGCACCGACCGGCTGTGCTCGACGACCGAGATCGCTCGGGCCTACGGCATCTCGCACAATCATCTGGTCAAGGTGGTGCACGACCTGCGCCGGGCGGGATACATCGCCAGCGTGCGCGGGCGGCTCGGCGGCCTGCGGCTGGCGCGGCCGGCGGAGGGCATCAATGTCGGGGCGGTCATCCGCCACACCGAGAGCGATTTCCAGCTCGTCGATTGTCCCGGCTGCCTGATCGGCGGCGTCTGCGGGCTTTCGGGCGCGCTGGGCGAGGCCGTGAATGCCTTTCTGAAGATTCTGGACGGCTACACCCTGGCCGACCTGCTGAGCCGCCGCACCGATATGCTGGCGCGCTTCCTCACGGAGCGGAAGGCGGAAACCACCCCTCCCCCCACGCAGATGTGAAGCCTCCTGCCGCCAGGCAGAAGAAACAGCAAAGAACACGTGCCCCTGGAGGTCGACACGAGCGGCCAAATGGATAAGGTGCGCGGCGCAATTCCCCAGCAATCCCGAGGAGAGCCGAATGTCGCTCGAAACCGCTCGTCTTGCCGCCAACGCCATCATCCGCCAGACCGACGTCCATCTCATTGCCGCCGCGTCCGCCAAGGCGTTGATCGACCTCATCGAAGAGGTGGAGCAGCTGAGAGCCGAACTCGCCGAGATCAAGGGCAAGCAGGACTGACGCGAAATCCACAGATAGCGGCTTGCCGAGCTGTCGTGGTGGCCGAAACCATCTACATTTTGCCACGCGCGCCTGCTATTCGAGCGCCATGCCCACGCCCAAACCCTTGCCGCAACTTCTCCTGGTGACGCCGACACTGAGCGCGGCCCAGGATTTCACTCCCGTTCTGCGCGAGGCGCTGGACGCCGCGCCGGTGTCGGCGCTGGTGTTGCGGCTGGGGGGCGAGGCCGACGAGCGCGCGGTGCTCAAGGCGCTGAAGCCGCTGGTCGCGCTGGCGCAGGAAGCCGGCGCCGCCGCCCTGATCGAGGGCGCGCCCGATCTCGTCGGCAAGGCCGGGGCGGACGGTATCCACACGCCCTATGGCGAGAGCCTGTTCGATCTCATTCCCCGTTTCCGGCCCGAGCGCATCGTCGGCGCCGGCGGGCTGGCCAGCCGCGACGATGCCATGACCGCGGGCGATGCCGGGGTCGATTACGTGATGTTCGGCGAGCCGGACGCGCAGGGCGCGGTGCTGCCTTTCGGCGACGTGCTGGAGCGCCTGGCCTGGTGGGCCGGGCTTTTCGTCACGCCCTGCGTCGGCTTTGCGCCCGATCTGGCCAGCGTTCCCTCCGTGGCGGCAACCGGCGCGGAGTTCGTGGCCCTGTCCGATGCGGTCTGGGGCCATCGCGGCGGACCGGCTGCGGCGCTGCGCTCCATTGCGCCGGCGCTCACGGGGAGCGAAGCCTGAGCCATGCCGCGCCTTCCGATCCTTCTTTTGTCTCTTGTGGCCTTTGGCGGCGTGGTCGGCTTCGCCCAGGCGGCGCCGCCGGCCGCTCCGGCGTCAGCGGCGAGCGAGGCCGGAAACGCCGCCACCGCTCCCTCGATCTCTCCGCCCGCCGATACCGGCGATGCGGCCTTCGCGGCCTATGAGCGCGGCGCCTATTTCGCGGCGATGAACGAGGCGCTGAAGCGCATCGACGGCTCGCGCGATCCCTCCGCCATGACGCTGCTCGGCGTGCTCTACCAGAACGGCCTCGGCATCCCGCGCGACCTCGTCAAGGCCGCCGAATGGTACGCCAACGCCGCCAAGGCCGGTGATCGCAACGCCATGGTTGCGCTGGCGCTGATGAAGGTGGACGGCGACGGCGGTCCGAAGGACCTCAAGGGCGCCGCCGACCTGTTCGAGAAGGCGGCGGCCGCGGGCGACAACGTGGCGCAATACAATTGCGGCCTGCTCTACATGCAGGGCGATGTGCGCCCGCACGACCTCGCCAAGGCGGCCGATTATTTCCGCAAGGCCGCGACCGCCGGCAATGCCGACGCCCAGTATGCCCTGGCGCAGATGCTGCAGAGCGGCGAGGGCATCAAGGAAAACCCGCAGGAAGCCGTGCGCTGGCTCAAGGCGGCCACCGAGTCCGGCCATATCGAGGCCGAGGTCGAATATGCCATCGCCCAGTTCAACGGCACCGGCACGCCGCGCGACGAGGCCAGCGCCGCCGAGCATTTCCGCCATGCCGCCAACAAGGGCAATGTCATTGCCCAGAACCGCCTGGCTCGCCTGCTCTTCACCGGGCGCGGGCTCCCGGCCGATCCGGTGCGCGGGGCGATGTGGCACATCCTGGCCCGCTCGGCCGGGCTGAACGACCCCTTCCTCGACACCGAGCTGGCCAAGCTGACGCCCGAGCAGCACGACGAGGCCGAGAAGCTGGCCCGTCAATATGCCGGCAATGCTTTCGCCGTGCTTGACGCATCGCCCGCGGGCGGGCAGGACAAGGCCGCTGCACCGGATGCGGCTTCCGGCAAGGCGCCCGCGGCGCCCTGACGGGCCAGATCCGAAAGCACCCGCTCTTTTCCACCTTCCGATGATGCCAGGGACGCCATGGCCCGTTCGCCCGTAATGAATGTGATGGTGCAGGCCGTGACCAAGGCCGGCCGTGGTTTACGCCGTGACTTCGGCGAGGTCGAGCACCTGCAGGTGTCGGTGAAGGGACCTTCCGACTTCGTCTCGGCCGCCGACCGCAAGGCCGAGGACGTGCTGCACGCGGAACTGGCCAAGGCGCGGCCTGATTTCGGCTTCCTGTTCGAGGAGCGCGGCGCCATCGAAGGCCGCGACCCGACCCAGCGCTTCATCATCGACCCGCTCGACGGCACCACCAATTTCCTGCACGGCATCCCGCAGGTGGCCATTTCGGTGGCCTATGAGCGCCAGGACGCCGTGGCTGCCGCGGTGGTCTACAACCCCATCACCGACGAGCTGTTCACCGCCGAGCGCGGCAATGGCGCCTTCCTTAATGACCGCCGCATCCGCGTCGCCGGGCGCCGCCAGCTGCACGATTGCGTGATCGGCTGCGGCATCCCCCATCGCGGCCGCGGCGACCATGCCCGCTTCCGCCGCGAGCTTGAGAATGTGCAGACGCGCGTTGCCGGCGTGCGCCGCTTCGGCGCGGCGGCGCTGGATCTGGCCTGGGTCGCGGCGGGGCGGCTCGACGGCTTCTGGGAGCGTGACCTCAAGGCCTGGGACATGGCAGCGGGCGTGCTGATCGTGCGCGAGGCCGGCGGTTATGTGTCCGACCTCGAAGGCCAGGACGCCATGCTCCAGCGCGGCCACATCGTCTGCGGCAACGAGACCATCCACCAGGCGCTGCTGGAGACGGTGCGCTCCTAAGCGATGATGTCGGGGGTCAGCGAATCCTCGAGATGCTGGATGCGGTCCTTGAGGAAGAGCTTGCGCTTCTTCAGCCGCTGAACCTGCAGCCGATCGCCCGCGCCGAGGCTTTCCAGCGCCTCGATGGCGCTGTCGAGATCGCGATGCTCCTCCTGCAGGCGCGCGAGCTCCGCGCGCGTTGCGCTCTCATCCTCGTCAGCATCGTTCATCCGAGAAAACCCGTCGCCTCGTGCGCGCCGCCGCACCATTCCAGCGGCGCGGAGTATTGCGATCTGAGCTTGTCGTAATCAAGTCCAGAGAATGCCCTCGTGGGGCCGCATAAGGCGGCTCCAATCGACAGCCGCCGGCCATTGTGTCAGGCTGGTGAACGTCGCAGGCAGACTACGAGGAGGTCGCATGTCAGAGGCATCGCATCTTTCCGCGCTTGAGAAAAAGCACGAAGCCCTCGATCGTCAGCTCAAGGATGAGATGTCGCGTCCCAATGCCGACGCCGCCCGTGTCCTGGAGCTGAAGCGCCACAAGCTGCGGCTCAAGGACGAGATGATGCGGCTGCGTCTCTCCGACGACAGCACCACCGTCCACTAGAGCGGACGGACCAGGGAATAAAAAATGCCGCGGACACCATCCGCGGCATTTACGTTTCCAAGATCTCACCTTTCGCGAGGCCACCCGACCCGGCGGAAAAATCAGTCCTCGTCGTCTTCGTCGTTCTTCAGGTTCTTCAGCTTGGCGAAAACCGAATCGACGTCGATCTTCTCCTCTTCCTGCTTCTCCGGGGCACGGCCGAATTCGCGGGCGAAGGCCTCTTCGTCCTGCGCCGTCGTCACCTCGGCCGGCAGCAGGGTGGCGCCCTCTTCCTGGTCCATCTCCGGCGGGCGGTCCTTGGCGGCGCGCGCGACCTCGAAATCGAGGTCGAGCTGCGAGCACAGGCCGAGCGTCACCGGGTCGAGCGCGGAGAGCGTGGCGATGTTCCAGTGGGTGCGCTCGCGGATCGACTGGATGGTGGTCTTTGTCGTGCCCACCAGGCGCATGATCTGCGCGTCCTTGAGCTCGGGATGATTGCGGATCAGCCAGAGGATCGCGTTGGGGCGGTCCTGGCGGCGCGACACCGGCGTGTAGCGTGGCCCCTTGCGGCGCTTGACCTCGGGCAGCCGCACCTTCGATTCCTGCAGGTGCAGGCGGTAGGCCGAATTGGCCTCGCCCTTCTCGATCTCCTCGCGCGTCAGCTGGCCGTTGGAAACCGGGTCGATACCGCGGATGCCCTGGGCGGCATCGCCGTCGGCAATCGCCTTCACTTCCAGTTCGTGCAGCTGGCAGAAATCCGCGATCTGAGCGAACGACAACGACGTGTTGTCCACGAGCCAAACGGCCGTCGCCTTCGGCATCAGCGGAGCGTTCGCCATGACAGAATCTCCTCTTCGCTTGCCAGCCCTGCCCGGCAAGCCGTTAGGTCCAATAATGACCGGAATTGCCGGAATATAGGCGAGCGCCGGGTCGTTGCAAACAGCTTTGCTTCCCTCTCCACCCCGCTTGGACGATAATCACGGGGCGAACGGCCTTCAGGGAGAGCTTTCATGGCAGCCGACTGGACCGACGACGCACCCGCGCCGCGTGCCGCCCACGTAATCGGGCAGGAACTCGACACGCTTTCGGTCGACGAACTGAACCACCGCATCGCGCTGCTTCAGGACGAGATCGCCCGCATCGAGCGCGCCATAGCAGCCAAGACCGTGCAGCGGGAACTGGCCGACAAATTCTTTGGAAAAGCCTGAGCGGCGCGAGAGGCGCCGTTGTCTTAGGATTTTATTAAGGATTATCATTCCTGAATAGGCTTCTTCCTGCCTGGATGGGTGGTTCTGCCCATCGCCTCTCCCTAAAGCGACCTGAGCTGCACATGCAGCTCCTCTTTGCCCGAAGCGGCAGGCGTCGCCGTTTACCCTCTCTTAAGTTTTACCTTTCGTTAATCAGGATTCGGCGCGAGTGTGCGTATCCGGAAACCGCGGGTGACTCCCGGGAGCCTCGAAGCGTTATTAGCGCAGCACAGAGACGGATCCATGAGCAGCCAGACCTCCGATACCCAGCCCCGCGACGAGGAGCCGTTCGTTTCGTTCGGCAAGCACCTGATCACCTCGGAGGGTTTTCGCACGCTCTTCCGCGAGGGCATGACGCTTGTGGAGGAAACCGCAGCCTATCTCGACGGCGAGGGCCGCGAGGAGAGCCGCAAGCTCGCCCGCACCGCCTCGCTCGCCTACGCCACCGAAAGCATGCGCCTGACCACGCGCCTGATGCAGCTTGCCTCCTGGCTGCTGATCCAGCGTGCGGCCAATGAGGGCGAGATGAATTTCGACCAGGCGCAGCAGGAAAAGCAGAAGATCCGCCTGACCTCGACGCGCTCCACCCTGCCCGCCGAGAGCTATGCCACGCTGCCGGATAAGCTGCGCGACCTGATCGACCGCGCCGAGCACCTGCAGGGCCGCGTCATCCTGCTCGACCAGCAGCTCGGCCAGCCCGATGCCGGCGAGAGCGCGTCGGCGAGCAATCCGATCGAGAACCAGCTCAACCTGATCCGTACCGCCTTCGGCACCGACTGAAGGCGCGCCTTGGCGGTCCGTTCCGCCCTGCGCCGTCAGGCGCGAGGCACAAAAAAAGCCCCGGAAGCCGGGGCTTTTTGTTTTCGAGCAAAGACGCGTCAGCGCTTGCCGATATTGCCGAACCGCTGCGCGAACTTCGACACGCGGCCGGCGCGGTCGAGAAGCTGGGTCTGGCCGCCGGTCCAGGCGGGATGCGTCTTGGGGTCGATGTCGAGCTGGA
>Ga0164243_10011500_pt1 | contig 12623 bp, 9 predicted proteins | sample OricompcompostOP_FD_108781 | JGI IMG/M metagenome (GOLD analysis project Ga0164243, IMG submission 108781) | Organic Plus compost microbial communities from Emeryville, California, USA - Original compost - Organic plus compost (OP) | ecosystem: Engineered > Solid waste > Mixed feedstock >...
ATCGAATGCCTTGACCAGTGAAGTGGCATAGCTCATGTCCAAACCGCCCTTTGGGTACCGGCCCGCGAGATCGTGGACCTCATTCTCGAACACGGTGCGGAGCGGTCCCCATTGAAACACGTGCGCTATCTCACCGATGTACGCAAGTCGCTCTTCCAAAGGAAGATCGATGTAGGTTCCAAGTCGTCGGCCTTCGGAATTGGTGTCCCACCGGAGGTGTGGCGTGCGCAGCAGACTCGTGATGCTCGTCATAACAATGTTCGGGTTATTCGAGAGGGCGTCGCGAACGGCCGTTCGGCCTTTCTGCTGGCCAAGATCGAAAAGCTTCACGATCTGCCGAAACCTTTCCGCTGAGGCGATAAGGTCGATTGCCTGCTCGGGGACATCGGAAATCTCTCGGGCAACCATTTCGCTAACCGAGGGATTTAAAAAGTCAATACGGCCCCTTGTATACGACACGAATGCGTTGTCCAGCTCTTTCAGTGCGTTCTGGTAGTCGCGCGGGTTGACCGATCTTTGGTACTTCGATGCGGTGTATGCGTTAAATTTGGTCCACGCGGGCGCGAGCTCAGACAGCTCCGTCAACCCCCCGAGCGAGTACAAAACCAAGAGCACGTTCCGGGCGCTTGGCGAAATTTGCTGGTTGAACGCGTGCGACCAGATGGCTTGAGGGTCAGCGAGAATTCTTCGGACATGGGCTTGATACTGCGCGCTAGGGACATTGCGCAGGCGTGCCGTCGATGACAGCCATTCAATCAGTCGAGGATTGAAGTGCTCGTGCCCAACGACTTCGAGGAAGAAGTCGTCTCGGAGCATTTGCTCCTTGTACTCCCGAGGCAGGTCGCTGAAATAGAGGTGATTATAGAGAATGCGCGCGCGCTGCCCTTTCGAGTAGTCGCCCAATTCGAGCAAGCAGCGATGGTCTAGCAAAGAGCTGTGCTGAAGTCGCTCCGAAACGGCACGAGCACTCTGCAGCAGGTGCTCTCTGGTCGTGAGAATGAAGCGCGACTCTCCAGTCGCTTTTATCATCTCGACAAATTCGACAAGCGAAACGTCGCTGTTCATGCCGCCTGGGAAGCGGTTCTCGCCGAGGAACGTCTGGCCCAGGAAATCGTCGAAGTAGAAGACTTGCTTCCGCTTACTGCTGAATAGGTTCCTGCCTTCACGTACGTCCGCCTGGATCACGACGGGTTCGTATCCCTGCTCGAGATGCGCATAGAGCAGCATTTCAGCAAGCGTTGTTTTGCCGATCCCCGGCACGCCACTTATAACCAGTACATTCCTCTTGTCGAGAATGTCCTGAGCGCGGGGGAATGCGGCGTTCTGCACAAAGATTGGGAGTTTTCGAATAACACGCTCAACCGCGAACTCGGTGTGGGATTGTTCGGCGTTATGGAGTACCCGCTCGAGCACGTCGGTGCTGGTGAGCCACAGCTTAAAGTTGGCCCGCGCAACCTCGGGATGGCGTTGGAGCAAGCCGTCGATATCTCCGGCCCCCAACACGTCGTCGGGTGTAGAAATGTAGGAAGCGAATAGATCGGCAATAGCGTCCTTGTTTCTCGCGCTCAACTCAACGGATGTTACGAGAACATAGCGTTTCGGATTGAGTTTCTTGACCTTCGCGAGCTCGCAACTCTTCAGATGAGCCAGCAACTTCGCGTACCCAGACCCGGCGTAATGCTTGCACTGGATGATCATCGAACCGCGATCCCTGGATATATGGCGGAGATCGATACCTTGGTCGCGACCGGCCTTGAAGGATTCGAGCCGCACCTTCCATTCAGCCTGCAAGAGATCGCGCGTCAACTCCTCGAAGTCTCGGCTGGATAGCTGTTTTAGATCGTGTCCTGGCATCACGCGTTCTCAACGGGTCGATCTTGGCGTACCTACGATTTGGCTAGGGCCCTTTCAGTTCAGGACCTCGATTTCGCTAGCGGAGAACCATGCGTTATCGATGAAGAACTTGCGCGCTAACACTGGTTGAGCGGAATAGCACACTACGGCCAGACTGTTTTCTGCGCGACTACAAGTCACGTAGAACAGACGGCGGGTCTTATCCATCGATGTTTCGTCGCCGCGAGCCTCTTTCTCAGCATCGTCTTTCGTCTTTGGCACTACTTCAAACAGCTTGTCGAAATTGAAGGTAAACCCTCGGGCCTCGTCGTCGTCGATCACAACCATTACGCGCGGAAATTCCCGTCCTTTGACTCCTTGGTGTGTGTCGAAGCTGGACGTTTCTGAAACGTAGTCGGCGACAAGCTGCACTTGTGAGAATGGTGCCTGAAGAGCTTCGAACCACCCTGCAACGGCACCCGGCGTTGTCACTTCGGGATCGCTTTCAGCAGCCGCCAAGCCGACCTTCTCCGCTCTTAACGTCGCCTGAAGGTTCTCGGGTATTTCAAACAGCTCATTTGCAGCCACCACGCGCAGCACATCAAACGTTTTGAGATCGGGCCGCTGAAGCATAGCCGTCAACTCCGCAACCGCCGTTTGCGCTTTGTAGAGCTGGGATTTCTTATCCTGCACCTCCGCGAGAACCTTACGCTTGAGCAACGGCGAGCGCTGGCGGATCACTTTCGCAATCTCAAATTTATTACCCCGCTGAATTGCGGAGACCAGCGGCAGTATCGCGTCAAGAAATAGCGGAATACCGCTGAGCGTTCCATCGAGAAGGCCAGTTCTAAAGTCCTTCACGCCGTATAGGGGCAAGAAGAACTCACCAAATCCTAGACGGCGCGCCGCCATGTGGTGCTCGAGCGTCAGCGTCTTGCGGCGGCCGATCTGCCGCCAATTTTCGTCACCGGTAATATCCGCCATTCTCGACGCAATGCCATTTTCGAGACTCTCCTTGTCTCCCGCGGTCGGCGCGAGAATGAAGCATCGCGCAAAGCCTTCCGGCTTCCTCGGGTCTGCGGCCTGTTCAAGCTTATCGACGGGCTTTCGAATTTCGTTGATGAGCCTGACGACTCGGCCGGGGCAGCGCCAATTCATCCTCTTCACGGGCGTGGCCCATCTGGGTGGGATGGCTTCGCGCAGGCGATCCTTCCCTTCAGTAAAGATGCGCTGCATTGTGTCTCCGAACAGGCCGAGACAGAATTTGCTCTGATGTGCAGCCTCGACCGCCAAAAAGCTCTCGATCAGCGCTTTGTTCGTATCCTGGCTCTCATCGATAAAGAGGAAAGGGAATCGTCCGATAAGAATCGATTGCAGCGCGCCCTTCCGCAAGAAGTCAGCGCAAATCTCGATCACCTCTGAATGATTTAGCGAGCTGCGTCCGCTGTTTTCACCCGTAGGACTATAGACAAAGGTACGAATCTGCCCCAAGCGTGATAGTCGTTCACGCTTTTCCGCAAGACTACTCTCACGTTCAATGCGAGTCTTCGTTCCAGCCCGCGTTCGCCCAAGCAACTCTGTGAGTTTACGAATGTCGTCGTTGAGCTTCGTGTAGAGCCATCTTCGGATGTCGGCGTGGTACGTTCCGATCAAATCCCAAGCAAAGCTGTGGATAGTCGAAACGTGCACCAATGGATCGAACTCCTGCCGTTGGGAAATGACCTCACTCGCTGCTCTTGTGTAGGTGATCACAGCAACACGCTGACCGCGACTCATCAGCGCATCACGCTGATTCTTACGAATCTGAGACAGAACGTTGACGAGCGAACCCGTCTTGCCTGAACCCGCACCCGCAAAAAGGAAGAAACTGCGCGGGCTCTCTAGACTGGCGCAGTCGACGATTATCTTGTCCGCTTCAGCATCAGGGTTCTCTGCTGTCTCGTTCATTCAGCAGCCCCGGCGACAGCGGCACCCGAGTCGGAAGCCTGTTTGGTAGCTTCGTCCAAGGCAGTCATGGCTGCGGATTGGATCGGCTCACTCACCCCCGCAACCGCAGCTCCCATCGTCTGCTCAGCATTGGCTATACCGCCTAAGACTTCGGATTTGTTCTGCCGCAACCGTTGCTCCAGCCACTGAAGTGCTTCGTGAATATAAGTCGGGCATTGCAACTTCCACGGTTCGGGCTCCAACCCAAGCATGTCGAGAGCAAATTCTGCCTTCTTGTCGCTGTCCAACGCGTTGTACAGAGCCTGCGCAAGTGTTTCGGCGCCACTGTCAGCATTAACTGCCGCAGAGAAAGTACCAACGAGACCTGATCCCTGCAGTTTCCCTATAGCTTCAAGATTTTCCAGAGCTAGCGCATCCTCAAAGGTATAAGGGCACAGCCGCACTGTCTGCCCTTTACGCGCCACATCGACCTCGGTTTGGTATGCGACGCGAACGGCGAACAGTGGTCCGTCCTCGGCGACCTTACCCTTGTCGGGCAGTAACAGCAGTGCATCCAGCCCTTTTTCCTTGGGTAGCCATTCCCGCAATGTCGTATTGCGCGTTTCTAAACCGCGCCCTCGCACGGGCCGGGTTGCTCTTCTCCCGTTGGCAGGATCGAGCGCATCAAGGTCCGTAATGATTAGCGTCGGAATTCCCAGTCGCTCTATAAGGGGCTGGAGCCGATGTGCATGACTTCCGCCGACCTCGAGCCAGGTAAGGTAGCAGCCGCTGAGATATTCGAAGTTCTTTCGAACGAAGTGCGGCAGCAGTATGCGCTCCGCCGTCCCTTCAACAAAGATGGCGGCGTCCGCGAAGAATAGATCGCAATGCGTAGCGCGGAGGTAGCGTTTTGCGAACCGACTTGTCTCGTTTTCATCGCCGAACGCGTCAGTCAGATTGATAACCGAGCTGATCGGAACGATCGACAGGACGCCCGATTTTCCGGGATAGCCGGCGGGCAAGCGCCGGAAGTATCGAATGCATGAGAACTCGACTTCGTGAGCAACGTGACCGGAGTGCGTGCTTACGATTAGTTGAGTTGCAAACTGCTCGCTTGCCCCTAGCCTGTCATGCTTGCGGAGCACACCATAGGCTTTTCGTATGAATACTTGCTGAACCTGAACATGAAGATGTGCTTCAGGCTCTTCAATCAAGATCAGATGAATCGGTGGAATGATGGCAGAGCTGGCGTTCTCATCACTGATTTTCGCTTTTCCGACCCGCATCCAGGCGTCGCGGAAGCTCATGAGACGGAACACCATCGATATAAGATTCTGGTAGCCCAGGCCGTTGTAGTCCTCCGGCAGCATCGCTGGGGCCGCACCGCTCATCGCCGTCACTTCGTACTGTACGGCCGCGTGATGATTCAGCCCATCTACGGGCTTTAGCCGGGTCCTGATCTTTACGCGTGGATCGGTCACACCCGGATAGCCGAGGCTTTCCATTTCACGCAGAGGTCCGGAGAAAGATATTTCTAGGCGGTCGTCGTACGCCTTCTGAGCATCCTCAATGGCCTTAAGAGCCAGAACGTCGGCCGCTTCCGGCTTGTCATTGGGATCAAGATGCTTAGAGAAATAGTCAGAGAATTGTTTAGCGAGTTTGCGTGCCTCCTTTCTTCCAGCAACCTCGGTCTCTGTTTCACCCGCAGTGCCAGCCGTATCTCCAAGTCCGCGCTGCGCAGGAATCTCGTCAATCTGCAAAAGACCTTCGAATGGATCTCCGTCCAGCGGTTCTGCATCAGGCTCTAGTTTCTGGGGGACGGCGATACTCTTCTCAGACGGGTCAACCAGTTTTGCAGGATCGAGTACGAACGCAGCAGGCTTGAAGTGCTTGCTGAGCCGTCGTGAAAGAAAATCTACGAGGTCGACCGGCCAAAGTGTTACTTCGACTGCCTTTCCGTTCCTTGCGTCTTGCGCTCCTGTCTTCGCCTCACTAGCCCTCTTTACCGCTTCCAGGAACTCGCGATACAACAGAGTGAGGTCAACAGGTTGAAGCCTGAGACGAACACCCAATCTTCCACCAGACCAGTCGATACTCGGCAGGATGTGGCTTACATAGTGAAGGTCCTCATTCTTCGCCTCAAGCCAGACATCGAGCGCAGGCAGAACATTTTCCCAATCCGTCAGGCGCAGAGGCTCTGACGTCTCATCGCCGGTATTCGCGAGCCACGCCCGCCCGATCTCGTTGATGGTCTTGCGATGGCAAAGAGTGAAGTCGTTGATGCCGAACCCGCCCCGTTTGCGCAGGAAGTAGCGGAGCGCAAGCATCGCCGACGTCTTGCCACTGTTGTTAGCGCCCACAAGGAGCGTTGTCTCCTTGTGCAGGTCTATTCGAATGTCTTTGAGCTTGCGGAAGTTCGAGATTTCGACAAACGCTATTCGCATTTTTTCTACTATTCCTTGTGCGCTGCGATTTCTGCACGATGGGTCCATCGATTGAGCGACGGCTCGGCTTTGTAGTTATCTTCGTCGAAGACTGAAGTATCTGGCTCCAGCGATAACACCTTGAATGGATGTCGTCCCGCTTCTGTAGGAGTGCGGTGTTTCCTAGTTCCAGCCCATCCCGTGATTATCTCAGGCCACCGCACCGTTTACAGGAGGGTAGATCACATAAATCCCGATCTGGCCAAGATATCGGCGCGATGGTTCTCCCAGGCTTCGATGATCAGCATCATCTGACAGGAGGCGCTCGTCCGCGTGCTGCTGCCAGCATCTGCTCTGCCATCAACTCCCGGTCTGTTCGAGCACGGGACATTCGATCAACGAATCGTCGGACTCGGCCCGCTACCTCCCGCTCGCCTGCCTGCTCCATCCGCTCTGCTAAGGCACACCACCCGCGCTCGACTTCCCGGCGGGTTTGGATCAAGCGGGAATGTTCCGTCGGGGCCTGACCGTCGCCACCACGTAGCTCGCGGGCGACGGCCGCCGCCCGCTCGCGCATAAAGCTCGAGTCGCCTCGCGCGGCGGCTCGGTAGATCCCCGGCTTGCGGTTCTGATGGTACGAACCGCGAACGGCGCGTTCCGTAGCGTTCGCCTCGATACCGTAGTCCCGCAGATACTGCGCGAAGTCCTGGCGCCACTCCCTAAGCGTCGCCTTGTAGATATTCAGCCGCTCGCCCCGTTCGCTCACTGCCTTCACGACAACATGGACGTGCGGATGACCCTGGTCCGTGTGTAACGCCATCGCATATCGATGCTGAGCGCCGAATTTCTCCGTGGCGAACTTCTTCACCGCCTTGTGGAGCTTGTCCGGCGGAGTCCCCTTCGGCATCGAGAACACGAGGTTATGGACAAGCTTCGGCGGTTTCCGACCCGCTGCGATACCGCGCTGTGTATGACGGCGTCGCTCGTCCACTTCCAGGTCCCAATCCTTCAGCAGTTCACGCGCAAGACCCTTCTGCGTCAGCACCGCGCCATCGTCCGTCTCCAAGTCCGCCCGCTTCTCGAGATACTCCAGATGGGACGCGACGCCTCGGATGGTCCGCGCACCACCGGACACCTTGATCATCACCTCAGGAACACCGCGGGCCGTGCGGCTCGCATGCGCAATCTCGGCGCTGGTCAGCACAAGGCGTTCGCCCGGACCACGTCGGCCGTATGACGCTATGTTGAGCAGAGGCCGATCCCGCCATCTGAGGTCAACGACGCGCTTCGGCATTCCCGCTCTCCCAGCTTTCCGTATTCGCCAGCATCAGTCCCTTCACGTGATCCCGCAGCCCCACCAACGCACGGAGCACCGCCCGCAGATCCTCTGACGACGAACCGCTCACCCTCCCCGTCTTGTTGGCGACGCGAGCGATCTGGTTGAGGTTGCGCCCGATCATCCCGAGCTCGCCCACTGCCCGTTTGAGTTCATTCAGCTCCCGATCCGGAAGTGGCGCAACGGCTCGGAGGTGTGCGCGCAACACGATCGACGCATACGTTGCCGCTGCCATTCCGCGCCCTTCGGCTCGCTCCCGCAGCAGCAGGTGATCGTCTGGCCGCAACCGAACATAGAGCCGCGCGCCGCGCGCGACCGGCTCGATCGGCGTAGCCGCCTCGATCTCTCGAAGGCCAGTTGACTGGAACAGCGCCATCTCGACCAGGCGCAGGAGCAACGTCGACTCCGTGACCTGATGCTCCTGCGCGAGCGCACGGAGCCGCGCCTTCGTTTGCGGACTCACACGACACTGAATGCACGGGCTGCCAGACATGGCAGCAACTGTCTGACAAGAGCCGCCGCTAGGCTATCCTGCAAATCGCACCAAAACGCGCATTTATTCGTGTTGCAGGCGTCGTCGCCTCACTCCCGGCCCGGCATCTCATTGAACGCGTCTCGGCCGCCCCACCGCGATCTCGAGCGGTGTGCTGCTGAAGGGGCGCCCCGACTATCCGAGTCGACAAAGAGAAAGGGGGAGAGCCGGACTGGCCCTCCCCCAATGCGAGTGATCAATTCGACACGACCAGCGCGGTCGCCATCCTCCACAGTTCAGTATTCAGCCGGACGTCTTCCCGAATAGCGCGAATGCCACGTGAGTGCATCTGCCGTTTCGGCCCAAGGCGGTAGCTCAGGCCACCCTTGATGACGTGCTCCTGGACGACGTTGTAGGTCGTCCACAGGTCGTGGCCCTGATCCGCCTCACGGCGGGGTGCAAGCAGATGCACCGGCTCCATCCCTTCGGGTCGCTTCTTCGGGAAGCGCAGTGCCATCGCACTCGTCGCGAACGCGAGCCGCTGCTCAGCTTCAAGGCGCGTGCGCTCCATGCGCTCGACCCATGCGCCAACCTCCGCGAATTGCTCGCTCTGGCGGATCGCCGCAGCGATGACTTCATCGAGCGTATTGCCGCGATGAGGCACCCGCCATGTCGGGAGCGTGTCGTCACACACGATGAGACCGTTCGTGCAGATTGGCCGGAAGAGCGCCAGCCGGAACTGAGTGGCCGTACGCCCGTCGTGGCCGTTCAGGAAGAGGATCTCGGGAACGCAGTCGCGCAAGGTCACGGACTCATACCTGCGCCGGAAGCGGATGACGTGCCTGGCTGAGAGCGGGTTGGTGCGCCGGCTGCGAGTCTGAGCGGCGGAGACGGGAACGAATCCGGCATCGCCAAGCGCCCGGATAACGCTCTCGGACGACAGGAATGTGTACGTGGGGCTGGTGCGCGGATCGGCCTCCGAGGCGAGCGCTGCGGGCGTGCGTAATTCGATATCGGTGCGTTCGAGACTGGCTGCAAACGCCGAGCTCGGGCCGCGTGCGGAATCGATCAGAGTCTGGATGGCAGTGTTCATGGTGGATGCCTCATGCGAGGTGTTCTGGGCGGGATTGCCCGCGAAGCGGGCTCCACCTCGCGCGCATGCTGTCAAAAGCCCGCCCGGCGTCCTCGCCGGGTCGCGCGTCTCCGCGCGACGTTGACAGCGAGCACGAGGTGGTAGCCTTCGCGGATTCAGCAAGCCCGCCCCTCTCATCGCCTTCTGAACGCAGCCGAAAGCTATCGTCCTCCGCCGCGCGGCAGCCTCCATCAGAAGAGCCACCTCGTGCGTTTCGGAAACGATGAGGCTGTGTAATCGGTGAATTGGCTGCACCGCGCGAGCGTGAATGCAGGCTCAGCGTGTTCGCCTGTCGCGGTCTGCGCGACGACTTTGACAGCGCGGAGTTGGTTCTATGTCTTCGAAGTCTCGACAAGCCTCACTCGAATGAGGCTGGTTGCATCCGAGTGAGACGAATCGCACCCGGATGCAACATTCGGGATTGCAGGTCAGTACGGGATGTCCTCGTCACTCAGATCCAGGGGATCGGAGTCGATGACTGCGACGTCGTCCCCGTACCACGCATCGTAGGTGCCGACTCCTGCGTAGCACTCGTTGCCGTCGAGGTCGAAGGACTCAGAGACGTTGGTATCAGTGGACGTGGTGGGATCGTTCATGACCGGCTCCAGCAAGTGTGGGCGGGATTGCCCGCGAAGCCGCGACCACCCTGCACTTCGTGTTCAAGAGCAACGCCGGCCGTCCCCGGCCGGTCGCGCGTCTGCGCGACTCTTGAACGCGAAGCGCGGGGTGGTAGCCTTCGCGTTCTAGGCAATCCCGCCGCGCTGTTGGCGGTGTGCGCCAGCCCGTCAGCAATCCACACATGAGCGGGGCACGCGCTTCTTCTGGACCGATCCGGAGAAGGGCCTGCGCCCTTCTCCGGAGAGCGATTCAGGTGCGCGTCAGGAGACGTCCACCCATCGCCCGATTGTCAGCAGCGCTTCGTCATATGAACGAGCGTTGCTCACGTCCTTCCAGAACGCATCCACATCCTCCTTCGAGGCACCTCCGTCCCTGAGTGCTCTCTGGACGCGGCCAATGATCGAGAACACGTTGCCGTCCTCGCCGGTGAGCTTCACGTGCACGTCAGGGAACTTCGGCGTGGATGTGTCAGCCATCCCCGTGTTCTTGGCTCTCGTCGATATGGCTATCAGCTCGTCTCTGACTTTGATTGCCTCCTCGCCATCGGCACACGGCTGCGAGGTTCCGTGGCCGACGACGTACCACCCGTCACGCAGCCTCAGGGTTCGATAGTCTCCCGAGGTGTCGATCTCAATCGCCGTCGTTGAATCGCAGGATGCTCATATGCTCTCTCCGTGGTTGGGCGGGATTGCCCGCGCCCGAGGCGTCACGCCGCAGCGGAGCGGTCCAGAGCGGCGGGGCGTCCTCCGCCCCGGCGACTCTGGACGGCGAGAACGGCGTGGTAGGATTGATCGGGCAAGCACGCCGCCTTCTGCCGCATGGCATCACGAGAGTCGGACGCAAGCGACGGCCACTTGCGTCCGAGTCAGCCCTTAGCGCAGCTCATCGCTGTCGGAAGCATCTCCTTCGCCGCCATCTACGTCGGCCTCACGTTCGTCGTCTGTCAGCTCCAGAAAATCTGCCTCCATGATCTCTCGCTGTGCGTCCAAGGCGATGATGTATGCCTCCAGCTCCCGATCTACCTCTTGAGTCAGCTCACGCTCATCGCCTGCAAACGCTTCGAATGGCGCATCCGCCTCTCCTCGTCGCAAGGCAGCCTCTCGTCGGTTTCGCAGCACGCGCTCGCGGATGTTCTGGCGCCAGTCCGCGAGTAGATCGGGACCCTGTGTGCCCGCTTGGACGTTCGAGTTCTCAGGAATCAAGGATGTGTCAGATGAGTTCATGGCGCGTTTCCGATGTCCGGGCAGGATTGCCCTGCGTGCCGCCGTCCACCGCGCGCGCAAGCGGTCGAGGCTCGCGCGTCTGCGCGCGACTCCGCCGTAGCCGCTGCTCTGAGCGGCGCAGGGCCTCGACGGCGAGCACGGGGTGGCATACTCGCGGAAGCAGGCAATCCAGTTGGGGACTTTGGATGGCGCCCCTCGAGAGGGCACGCACAAGCCTTCGAGCGCCGATGAGCATGGATTGGTGCCGAGAGCACGCGTACTGACGGCGGGGCGTTGAACTGATCACATTCGCTGAACAAACCTAAGGCGTGACCCGCCGAGCAAGAGACGCCCTCATCGTCCGGTCAGACGGGAAGCACGCAGTGCTGCGTTCCAATCAGAGACAAAGTTGACTTGCTGTCCCGCGAACGCAATCCGCGTCGCTGCGATGGAAGAGAAAGCCTCCCGAGGCGTCGCGCGCCCCGGGAGGTGTTTACGGGAGCCTCAAATCCCGTGATGAGTGATCACGTGCTCGTGCTGCAAGGTATCGGCAGCCAAGTCCCACTCGAAGAACCCGTAGGTACCGTTGGTCTTGGCGGCGTCCGGATACCGCCGGTCCAGAATGGATCGGAATGCACGTCTGATCTCGTGAGCCGTCATCACCGCACTGAGCTGAGCCATCGGGCGCTCCTCGGTGCTCATGAACATGAAGGCGAATTCCTCGCCTTCATATCGTGCGGTCACCCTCGCGACCCCGTGCGTCTTCAATCGTCGCGCAACCAAGGGGAGAAGCTCTGACAGTGTCGCGGGCGTCATCGGCGTCGTGGCGTCCGGCGCTTCGGCGTCGTTCGGCTGCGTGGTATTGGAGTCGGTCATGACGAGTCTCCATCTGCATCGGGCGGGATTGCCCACCCGCCGTGCGGCACGCCGCAGCGCGCCGGTCGGGAGCCCGGGCATCCTCGCCCGGAGCGCGTGTCCCCGCGCGCGAGCTCTCGACGGGCGCGACCGGCGTGGCACACTGGCGGGTGACAGGCAATCCCAAGCACGCAGGAATCGGAGAGCCACCACGGAAGTGGCGGGAGGTTGTGTCGTGATGAGCCGTGCACGCACGACGCCGGAAACATGGCGCGGGCTTCGCGTCGAAGCCCGCGCCGATTACTGCGCTATTCCTCCATTCGCAGCACCGCCGGGAGCCAGCCTTTCCCAGCCACACGTTGCTCAGCGACTTCTGCCGCATCGTTCTTCTTGAGCAGCGGCAGAGGCGCCGTGGCTTCAGGACCGGCCGCCTCCGATACCACTTTGATCATGCGTGCCTTAGGCACGCTGCCAAAGTAGGTCGCCACCGTCGGCTGCCACCACTCGCGCATATCGAGCCCAGCGGCTCGGCCGAGCGCGTCGATTGGCGAAGCGCTCTCATCGCCCCGCACGCCGAATAGCGTCGTCGCGACACAGAACGCGAGCAGTTCCAGCACCGTCGCCTGCGGCTGCTCCGTCAGCCATTGCAGCAGCAGAGTGCCGTCTTCTGGCAGCTTCGCGGCGAGCGTGCCCTTCCTTTCCTCGAGTGTCTTGTGCGCCTTGGTCGTGCGGAGGTCCTCGCCGTAGCTGTTGAGGTCGGTGTGGCTCACGTTGATCTGCACCGCGCTCTCCGCATCATGTAGATGAAAGAACGTCTTCGACAGCA
>Ga0164243_10011503_pt1 | contig 12622 bp, 4 predicted proteins | sample OricompcompostOP_FD_108781 | JGI IMG/M metagenome (GOLD analysis project Ga0164243, IMG submission 108781) | Organic Plus compost microbial communities from Emeryville, California, USA - Original compost - Organic plus compost (OP) | ecosystem: Engineered > Solid waste > Mixed feedstock >...
AAAATCCTCGCGCGGCCAGAAGCGCGGTTGGAATCTAATTGATTAATCCGATTTGATCCTGAAATGGAAGAGCGCCCGCAACAGGGTTCCTTGGGGGAGGAGGATGTTCAATCCCACTCCTCCCAATTTGTGCTACTGGGCGGGAGTTGCAGCTGGATGTTCACTGCCGCCTATGGGCTCGTACATCAGCCCTACCCTGCCTGTGCCGCCGGGTTGTGATGAGAAAGCGCCTTTGCAGGAAACTTCCAACATGCCTTTATACCCCTGCTCCCTGTTCCCTGTAACTGTGCTCCTGTCTGTCCTGACATCATATGCGTCATCCTAATAACAGTCGAGGGAATCAGATGACGACCGTACTTCGTACACACGGGCTCACCGGATGGTGAAGCCATTTTGTTCCAGGCGACCATACAAGGACACATCAAATGTACGAAGTAGATGTATCGTACCCTATCAATTGGGATTTACACTAGTATGCCGCCAAGAGAGAGCACAAGCCACGGTCGTATCTGGGCCCATACGAGGTACCCTTTGCTCCCTTACTTTGTGCATTCTTCAAGCGGCACGTTTCAATTGGATCCAGGAACGATAACCCAACACCGGCCGGGGCCAGGCCCCACGGCCTGTCCAAAGTCTAAGCCAGGCAAGCGGGGGCGGGAACATGGCCAGCCTCGGTGGAAACTGCATTTCTTGCGTTCTGTCTGCCTTGTCTCTTGAAGGATTCGACGACAAAGTGCGAAGTCGCCTGACCGCAGTCGCTTGTGCCGAGTCGAATGAAGATTTCATTAAATCCAGCCAGGCGAGAGAGTCCTTGCAGATGCCGTGCCGGGTGCTCGTTATGAACTCGCAGAAGTGGGTTTGGAGGATTCAACGCCACCTTGGCACACATACCAAACATCCCAAACCTGTACCAAGGGAGTGGTTTTAAGGTTCCACTCTTAGAGGCCATTGATCCTTGCTGATCAGTTGTACATAGCGCAGTGAATGGAGTAATTTTAAGCGCCCGTGTGCATCACTGCATAAGTAGTGTCCCTCTCTGTGGTCGAAGATGGCTTCTCTGTCACCTCATTTGTTATACATGCAGGATGGTAAGCGAGGTTAGTTCGGGACTGGCGGGTAATATCCTAGGTCTCCTCTCGTGAGACTTGTGAGAAAGGGAAAAAAAAGTATGCGTTCAAGAGGGTTGTATTTTTGAAATTCTTGGCTTGCAAATATCCAGTCAAGTTAGCGCGGAGGGTAAGTTGTTGTTGTCCCAGTAAGACAAATACTTCCGGCAAGCAATTGAAACTCTCGTCTCAACGACGAAGGCCGGCATCTTACGATGTTCTCTTGTTTCTAGATCGCTGGATCGACATGCATTGATCCTGGGGGCATATCGGTGTTGCCCAAAATCCTACGACATTAGAGGACATGGGAGAACCATCGAGACGCCACGGGAAGGAATGGAAGCTATTCTCGATGTCCACGTGTGGTCTTCTCGACCATCAGCCTGGAAGGGCTATACAAAATCTTCAGAGTATGACAAGGATTAAATTGAAACGTACCGAGTATTTACCCAAAGGTCAATGCATATTCTCAATATGTTCTAGTTCGAAGAAGGGTTATTCTGGACGAAGTCCTTTTTGTTCCAGTAATATCACGATCTCTTCTGTGACCGCGGTCTGGTTCCTACCGTGCGATGTAGTAGCCCGGCAGTAGGGGTTTCCAAGAGCAATCCAAAGCGTTGCAGCTGCCTGATCCTGCTGGAAGCTGTATTCCGCAGGGAAAATACTACGAAGTACAATACGGTTTTCGGAGGCTATAGTGCTGCTCAATATACTTCATAGTGGAATGGACATACCTCAGTACGCATTTTGACATCTGCAATCATTCGGGGTAAAATCTTAACGCCCCACTTATGAATCCTCCAAGTTCATGTATCGATATGACGGAGGGCGCAGATCAAAAAGACTCTTCATAACTGCAGGGGTTCGTGCGGTAATGACCTGGGTGATTTGACATTGTGACAGAGGATTGCCCACCTCAACTTGGGGTGTAAGTGCCTGGCTATGACAAAAAGCGAGTGCTCAGATTAGAGTTCGGAAGTTTGGAACCAGAACAACGGCGATAATACATCAGACCAATAATTAATTTGATACCTCATACCTCTGTAGATTCCAGAGGCCTGGAGAGTTACAAACCTCATCAAGAGATGGGGAAAGGGAGGGGGGTTAAGATGACAAGGGCTCACAAAGTACCATAACAGGGGCTGTTTTACGAGTTTCTACTTGTACTTGTCCTGACACCGAGTGCTATTAGTCCCCATCTCCAACCACTCAATGAGGCCGCACTAGCTGCAGACCGAGTCTTTCCCCAGATCCATATGATACGAAGTAGTTTATCTTTGTCGACGGTAGGATCATTTAACTTCCCATCCATCGTGAAGACCTTCCTTCGGTATACTCTGCCACCTTGAGAGCCCCTGGAAGGATGAAACCTAGCGTGGCGCGCTTTTTGGATGGAGATCTAGGAGTGAGGCTTGGTGAGGCCCGCGGTGGATACTGATACTGGGATTGCAGCTAGTTCTCGCGATACCTCAGCTGTGAGGGGTTAGCCGTCGGGTATTGGTAGCGCTAAGAGATGGATTGGGCCAAAACATCGACGTATCGTGCACTAGCTAGACTACTCTTCTGGGGCAATTGCCCCGTGAGCATCGCCTTGAGGCAGGGTACCACACCCTCATCCTCGCACCGGTTGAGTCTGTCTCATGCTCTCTCTCTCTCTCAAAGATCCGGCACTGTCTTCCCAGACGTTACCAAGACGGGCTCCAATGAATGGGGGGGGGACTCTAGCTCCCTTGGAAGGATCAGTATCTGGATCCCTCAATCGACCATTGAGCTTGGTTCTCACCTTAAAAAGCTCCCAATTATAGAAATAGTCGTTACACCTCTTTCGGGCCTTATATGTGTCCATTGACCATCTGCCGTATAAAGGATTGATGGCTGTCCACTTCCGGCGCATACGGGACCGAGCCGGGCAAGAGCAACGGCATGAGCCGCCGATTATCCACATCCATGATACTTGACAAATCCCACCTAACGTGGACGATGATGACAATTTTGGTTTGGCCATCGTCTGAATGTCAACTCATTAAATTGCCATTTAAAGACCCATCCTACTCCCTGCTCTGTCTTGTCTTGATGCCGCTTGTCGCTTGTCGTCCCTCTTTCTCTTTACCATTTCCTCGATCCGTCATCTACATCCATCACTGACATCAAATTCTTCACACTCGCAGTTCAAGTCCAGCCCTCCTTCCTTGCCACAGTCCCCGGGTGCCTCCTTCCGCTTCGTCCCTCGTCCCTTATCCAGCGCTCCTTCTCATTCTTTGCTCTGCATTCTAAAAGCATAGTGAGGGAAGTGCCTTCCTTCGTTTCCTTCGTGTAGGAAGGTGCCCGACCTTGTGTGTGTCGTCATTGTCTCGTGTCTCAATCTTTGGGAAAGTACGACTCGATTCTGGCTTGTGAAGAAGAATATCCGGCTTGCGGCTTGGTGTCTTGGTCCTGCTCTCTTCTCTCCACTTCATATCTCCACCCTCTTCCCTCCCATAGATCAATACTTTTCACTCTAGCCGCATTTTCGTCCCTGGTGCATTGCCCATCTTTCCGCCTTCCAAGTTCATAACACCAACAAGACTGCCACTAGGTTCCTTCCTGGTGGGGCTGTGTCTCCTTCGGCAGCCCTACTGCAGTGGACGCCTGCGCGAGGACCGCGCTACCAATAAGCGCATCCACGCCCCCCCTCCCATATTTCCTTATTTCCTAGTAATCCAACACGTTACAGGTCCAGTTCCATTACCGCCTTGACGAGCTGGGCTCGTGAGTGGTGGTTCTGTGCTGTACTTGTGCTGCTGGTGTTGCTGCTGGAGGGGCAAAAGGTCCGAGTCCCTTCAACAGTCCTTACGTCCGTAAGGGACTATTTCACGCACCCCCTGTCTTTTTCTGCCGCTGCTGGTGTTTTTGATGAGGGACTGGGGTACTTGAGTACCTAACCAACTTGGACATTCGCGCCGGGCACTGTTCCGGGTCAAGTCGGCCAAAAATATCAGAGCAGAGGGGGATTTAAAGGGAGTGTTGGTTGGCTTTAAGAGGTCTGGAGGACGAAAGTCGAAGACCTCTACCAAATTTGTTGAAAAGTCTTCTTTTTAACCTGTTTTGTCCCTTATTTTTGTCATTCCCAATGGCCAGTCGCAGCTATCGGGATGAATCCGGGTCATCTCGATCCGTGTCTGCCGGTCGTGGGCACGGAAGTCCTCCGAGATCTGACGGTCATGGCGCTGGGTCCGCTTTCCAGGAACCGGCACCGGGGGCCGCGGCCGCCGGGTGTGTTTCCCCGTCACCTTCACCTTATCCATCCCATTCCGCAGGGTCAAACTCACTTGTCAACAAACCAATTCGCCGCCGCATGCGCATGATAACGTCATGTCTCGAGTGCCGACGTCGGAAACTAAAGTGTAACAAGAAGTCCCCCTGCGAGAACTGCGTCAAGTTCTCACGAGAGTGCGTTTTCCTCTCTTCGAAACTCGACGAGGCTAGCCAAATGCGCTTGACAGAGATCAAAGAAAAGGTCGGGTCGTTAGAGCGCGCCTTAGAAAGGGACATCGCCAAACCAAGTTCATCGTCGCGAGCCTCGGGCCAACAAGGCTTCATCGTGGATGATATCGACTATGAACTCGCCGACGAGTTGGACCCTTGGCCGTCTTCCTATGTTAGTGTGGATACGGCGTACGGTGACGATACCTCCGAAGGTATCGAGGATGTGCTCGACCTAGGTATTCAAGTGGGGAGGATGCGAATAACAGATCGAATCGGTGGGCTCTCCAGACCTCAGCTCAGCGAGGAAGTAAGTAACACCTACTCGCTTTCCCCTCCACTTTTGACCGCAGGCTTTGCAACCGAGGTACGGATCGGCGTACTCGTTTCCGTCAACGGGAATAGGAATGGGAGTAACGAAAGTGGACCTTTATTAACCCCTAAGCAGATATTGTCATCTATAGGTCCTCGGATGCCCCCCGCGCACACCGTCGACCCGGCCGCAACAACGGCAAACCCGCAGAGCTGGACAACCACATCGTCGCCTGACGGATCGGTTCCCGACTTTATGCAACCCGGACCAACTTATATCCAACCGTCCACCGGACTCATATTCGGCCATTCTCCACACAACCCGTCCCCCCAGCTGGATCTGTTGCTCCCACCAAGAGCCACCTGTGACCAGTTGATGGACCAATATTTCCGAGCCGTTCACCCGGTCGCGAGATGCGTTCACAAGCCATCCTTTCGCGAAGATTACCTGTCCTTCTGGGACGAGGTGTGCTCCAACGTTGAGCCGAGGGCGTCTACCCAGGCACTTATGTTTGCTGTCATGTTCAGCGCTGCCGCTAGTTTGGACGAGGAGGATGCTATTCAACGATTCGGCCTAGACCGCCAGGTGCTAGTAAACAACCTCAAACTTGCGGCTGAGACGGCGCTGTGCAAAGCTTCATTTCTCCGAACAACCAGAACAGAAACAGTTCAGGCCCTAATTATCTATCTGGTGAGATGAACCGACTCATATCTTGGATACCTACTAAAAGAAGAACGAACTTGCTGACGAACCATCGTCATTAGATTCCGCTTTGCAGAGCGGAGATCTCGAGAGCCCATTCTGTCTTGGTTGGCGCTTCGATCAGGCTAGCTGAATGCATTGGGCTGCACCGGGACGGTGAAAGCTTCGGCCTTAATCCTGTAGACACCTACGTTCGACGGCTTCTGTGGCACCAGCTATGCTTCCTCGATATCCGAACAGCAGAAGCCCACGGTCCTCGGCCGTTCATCCGGCGAGAGGAGTATGATACAAAGCTGCCCGTGAACTGCGGCGAGGAGGCCATCCAGGCTGCCGGTCCGCCGCCAACCGCCGAAGAGCGGTGGACGCCAATGCTTCTGCCTCTCATTCGTTTCGAGATCAACGAAATGATGCGGGTCATTTGGCAGGACCGGCGTAAACTCGAAAACAAAAAGATGCTTCTAACGGAATTGCTATCGAAAACTGAAAATTTTCGGAGACGAATGCTGGTAAAGTATGAAGGCATGCTGAGTGACGATGATCCGATTCAACGATATACTAAGTTGGTTATGCATATGCTGCTTTATCGGTTGTATGCGATGGTCTTGAACGGGTACTATCGCAGCGCGGAGTCACAGCTGCCACAGCAACTCAATAATGTCCTGATTATGGCAGGCATCATGATTATTGAAATAGCCATCCAGCTCGAGAACGACAGAGTATTTGGGGAGTGGGTGTGGTATTTTGGGGCATACGCGCAATATCAAATTGCTCTCTTGCTCGCCACCGAGGCATTCCACCAGCCCCATCGCCGGGAGTCTGGAAGGATATGGGCATGTCTCGACTACGTCTTCAATCTTGACCGCAACATGCCCCGAGAAGTGAAAGCGCTACACATATTAAGCGAAGTTCAGTCGAAGACCGCCGTCTACCAGAGTATCCGAAATCTCAGGGTGTATCCGAGAGCTCGGTCAGCTTCGGCGCCAGATATTGAGCAAAGTCACGACCGAGATAGTGCGAGTCCTGAGATGCGCTCTGCACCTAGTCTTGAACAAACGCAGCAACAACAGCGACGAATTCGGCAGCCGTCACAGCAACACCTGCACCCCTACTACCAATCCTCTGCCTCAACCTCGCCACGGCAGGAAGCTGCGCTTTTGGCAGGATCTTATAGTGTCGGTCAACCCTCAAGTCGCACCTCTAGCGACGCCGGTGGCGAAGGCGGCACGGCGCGCCTAGCCCCTGGCACTGGCGGAGCGCTTCCAGTATATGGAAGCAGTGCAGAAATTCGACCCAATGTAGTTAACCAATTGGAAGGTATCGACTGGGAAGCTATCAGTTCGATTTTCCCAGCGGATCCCACCACCGGAGAGATCAACCTCGCAGGATATCATGACCCTTCGATATCAATCAATTGGCAGGAGTGGAGATAGAAGGTGTTGAGATAGGACTCATGATCTTCGTTACAATTACCTCCCCCTTTGCGTTCTCCTAATGGATGGGAACCTGTTTGGAGGACGGACTGGGTATAGAGATGGGTGGACGCACTGGGAAGTGGCACGGACAAGTTGCCTTTGGGAAGGACGGGCTATTGGGCTTGGCTTGGTGTTAGTTAGATGGGAGTTAAAAATTACGAAGGAGATTCCATAGGAGTTGGAGGAATTGGTGTTAGAGGAAGACGAGTTTATATCAGTGGAGATGTTGATGGATCGACCCATATTCCGGGTGGCGCAGCGCGGTCCTACTTCTTGAGTTGGCACAACGCCGTACACTACCATCGATGTTGATATTGACCCAACACGGACACGGATGGTGCTTCAATAGACCTTTTGGAAAATGGGAACTTGATCAATGACGTTTGAATTAGAGAGAAAAAAAAAGAAAAAAAAGAAAGAAGAAAAACGCCTAACCAACAGTTCGATGCAAGTAACAAATAAAACGTGCAGGAGCAGCAACAACCATCTTTCTTCTGTTTCTCCTTTGCCCTCCTTCCATTCATCTAAGTTCATTTAAACAGAAAACAAACAAAAACCGTTTTTTACCTCCCAAAACGTGTGCTTAACTTACAAAAGTGAAAAATAGACAAAATAACACGCTATGAACCAGAAAGGAAAAGGAAAAAAAAAAATGAGGGAAAGGATGTAAGACAACAAAACAAGAACGAAATAGAATGTAGGTATATACCCCTTGTCACGAACTCCATCTAAAACAATTGAAGAATCGAAATCAAGAGGATCAGTGGGGATGAGGGGCGAGTGATATCAATAGTGGAAGGAGGAGATAGACGGAGGGGTGAGAGATATTTGGAAAGGTCGAAGGTCTGGAACGCCTGTACTCGCGCTTAGATCCCACCCTCGAGATACGATGCGTCCCCCAGGGAATGCACCGACGCGCCGACAGCAGCGCCGCCGAGGTCGCTTGAAGGCGTGATTCCGCGCGATTTCCGCCGGTGACTGCGAGCGATGAGCACCTGCGCGGGGGAGACGACGATCTCGTCGTCGCCAACGCCCGTGTCGTCTCCCTTCTTGACAACCAGGGGGAACAAGACGATGCGGACGATGGCGTTCTGGGCCTGCAGGTCGTCGTTGGTTGCGGACTTGTCACCGCTGCGCTCGTTCATGAGAGCCGCGTTGAAGGACACGGTCTCGACGAGTTCGCCGTCGGCGTTGTACTCGGGCTGCAAGGGAGGGAGCATCATGTACTCGGCGCGTTGGCTGCGCATCATGATGGCGAGATCGACGGCCTCGGCCATGACGCGTCGGAGTTGGCTTTGGATTTGATCCTCGAGATGAGAAGGGGGAGGGAGGATCATGGATAGGGTCTCGAGGATGGCCTGCACGACGGCCTCGGTGTCGAGGTCGCGTTGCCGCTTGAAGGATTCACGGCGTGAGAGGAGAGTCAGCGTCACGGCGCGCCATAAGCGGACCGCGTGCGGAGGGCCGATTTCTGTAAGGTGCTTCTCCAGAGCCTTGAGCTTCTGGCGCTGCTCGCGGTCCATGCCGAAGAGGTAGCGCGTGAAGACGAATTCCCAGATCATGTTCATTGTCATTGACATGAAAATGTCGCGACGGCGGACACGGTCGCGTAGGTAAGTATCAACGTCAGAGCCGTCTAGGACGGCGTTATCAAGGCGGTCGATAATTTTTTCGTCATTGATTTCGCTCGTCAGGCGGCACGAGCGCATGTCAGAGAATTTGGAGAATCGTAACACCCATTGTTGTACGTGCTGGCAGAGCTGTTGACACCTGTGGTCGAAGTAGTCGACGTCGTGAATATCGAGGAATTCCGCGTCAGCCGGTTTTGAAGAGTCGAGAATTTGTTGCTGCATCTCGCGGATCTTGGCTTGCGCAGACTCCAACTGGGTTCGGAGCTCGGCAATCTCGGCGTCTTTGTCACGGATGCGCTGCTCGAAACCGCCTTGACTTGAGCGCGTTGTCTCTAATTCGCGCGCCGCGGCAGCGTGGAGAAGCTCGAGATCGCGGTATCGACCATTGTGTTCGTTGGCGAGCTGTGCGTTGGCGGTGTTGAGGCCTTGGTTCACCTCGGTGAGGCGGCTAACTTCGCGATTGAGGAGCTCGATTGAGCGCTTGAGGGTGTCGATCTCAGCATCGCGATCGGAGAGTAGGGATTGGACTTTTTGAGAGTACGTCTGTTCGGTCTGCTGGCGTTCCTTCGCCAGCATCTGATTTTCGGCAGTTAATTCCTTGACCTTGGATTCGAGCTCGAGCACTTGCATGCTTTGCCGACGGCGCATGCTATGTGGCCGAGTGGGCGATCGGGGCGAGCCGATGCGACCCTCGCCATAGCCATCCTGTACCAGTGGGGAAGAAGAAAAATTAGCAAGGCAAGTCTCATCAAAAAGTGCCGAAATGAATTTAAATCGTGAACCTACATAGACATCGGTCATGTCCTTGGAGCGGACACGGCCTTCGTTGGCCACGGGAGTAGTGGTTTGCGCAGACCGCTGGTCTGGGTTGTCGAGGCTGCGGGCCTGGACTTGAGAGTGAGACTGAGAGGAAGAGGGCGGCTCAGCTGAGCCGGCTTGACCGACTTGACTTCGTTGGCTGAGAGATCGAAGGTCGCCGCTGATTCGTCGATCAACGCGTCGGAGAGGAGGAGTGGCGCTATACATGGATCGAATGCTGCCTGGAGTATCAGGCCTAAACGTGTGTGGCTCGGGCGTCTTGTGGCGTGTGAGGCTGGTGTTGGACGCCACACGCCGCGGAACCACGTCTGGGCTTGGCGAGAGTCGAGAGCGGGCAGCATTGTCAGATACACTTCGTTGAGCTACTGCTGGAGAAGCCGTCGCTGAACGTGAGAGGCTTCTGGGCACCTCAGGCTTTCCGTACCGCAGGGGGGTCTGTAGTTCTTTGTATCTGCCGCGCTTGTTGTCCTCTGGTGTTGGCGTATGTGTGGCGGCTCGTCTGACTTTTTGAGGTTCAGGGGTGACTAGTCTTGGTGACGGTTCTCGAAGCACTGGTGTTCTTGACAATGGGTGCTCGTGAAGGTCTCTGTAGCCGAGTGGGAGTGGGGACCGTCCTAGTTGTCTCTCAGCCTTCTCACTGGTTTGAGGTCGCTCATTGGCGCTGAAACTGGATCTCTCGGGGCTGAGTGTTCGGGGTGATCCGGACCAATCTTTGAGATGGACACCGCTGTCGCGGTGTGGTCCTTCTTCGAGCCAATTGCTTCGTCGGTGGAGGTGAGGGGAGTCGGCGACGAAGCCACTGTCTCGGTTGACATCTGGAGTAGAAGGAGCTAGCTTGCTGGTTAGTCGATCCCTCTTCTTGTGCTTCTCAGTAAATTCTTCCGTCGATTCCTCGGGAACGGGTTCGAGGCCGCGGGAGACGGGTCGTCTAGTTGGCGTGTAAATTGGCTCCGCCGAGAGTGTAGAATCGTCAAATGTATCCGGCGTAAGGCCTCGTGATCTTGGCTCTTCCGCCTTCGCCTTCGTCTTGGCGATGTAGCCAGCTTGTAGACCTCTCATCTTCCCCGAGTCTTCGCGTCCTAGAACTGGACTCTCAACGAAATCATCCACACGGCTGTTATCAAGTGCCCTGGAGCTACTCATGACCGGACTCAAGTCACGGCGGTCCACGATATTCTTCTCCTTGTTGAGTAGCTCACGAGGCGACTTGGAATGTCGAGCAGGATGGATGACCTTGCTACTCTCTTCCATCGAGTCTTCCGCTGAGCTGTGATCTCTGTCCAAATTCAGCTCCATCGGGGGTTGGCTCTCCGGCGAAAATCCACGCGTCTTACTCTCCACGGTTTCCCTTGGCTGCTCCGTCGACGCATCAAGTGATCTATCCATCTCCAAGTCGTCCACACCTGGTCTCTCTGGTTCCCCGACAATATCTGACTGCGTCGAGGAATCCACACTCTGAGCCGCTAGGGGCTTGTCTACTAGCTCAGGTGTCGATCGGCCGGCAAATTGTTCGACCTTGATGGGTTCGTCCGCAATTTCGAGCTTCTCTGGAGCCTTCACAATCTCGGGTTCAGGCGGAGGCTCCATGACTTCGACCTCCATTGGCGGCTCCACAATCTCGACCTCCCTCGGAGGCTCCATAATCTCAATCTCCATCAGAGGCTCCGCGATCTTAACCTCCCTAGGGGCCTCCGCAGCCATGTCCTCCGTCGGAGGCTCCGCAATCCCCAGTTCTCTCGAAGCCTCCACCGCCTCCCCCACATCCACCTCTGTCGGAGGCTCCATAACCTCGACTTCCATCGGTGCCTCCACAACCTCAACCTCCCTCGGGGGCTCCATGATTTCGACCTCCATCACAGGGTCCGCAAACTCCACCTTCATCGGCGTCTCCACAATCTCTCGTTCTCTCGGAGGCTCGACAATCTCGACCTCCCTTGGCGACTCCACAACATCCAATTCAAGAGGCTCAACACTCTCCACCTTGCTTGATTCATCCGCACTCTTAACAAGTTCAACTACCTTCGTCTCTGCTTCCTCATCCATATCGTTGATCTCCTCAGGTACGTCCACAATCTTCATCTCCGCAGGTTCAGTGATAACCTCAGCCTCTCTCGACTCGCCCATCTTCGGCGGCTCATCTATGTCATTGCCACCTCCCCAGAAATCATCCACCTCCCTAGCTGCATCCTCTTCCATTCCGCGCTCTTCACCCTTCTTCACTACTTCTTCATCATCACCACCGCCCCATAAGTCATCCGCTTCCCTCACAGTATCTTCTGCTGCTCCATGGCCATCCTCCTTCCCTAGTTCTTCGTCGCCAGCTCCACCCCAGAATGCGTCAATTTCCCCTGGTGCTTCCTCTCCAAGCAGTGTCTTTCGATCACTAGTTTCCCATAGGATTGGATCATCGAACAGATCCGGCTCCCGCTCCGTCCTCTTATCCAAAATCTTCTTCTTCTTCTGCTTCTTCTTAGACCGCGATACTTGGCCTCCAAATTTCTCTGCGAGGGAGGCGACGGTGCCGCCAACTGCGGAAGAAGAAGCAGCCGTTTCGATTTCCTTGCCCTTCGATTTCGGCCCTTCCTTCTTCGACTTCTTGACGATGGAGGCTTGAGGCCGGATGTCTTCCATAAATGGGTCGTCGTAGTCTATATCTTTACCCTTGTCATGACCTGACGATTCATCGGCCATAAAGTTGTCATCAGGATGGAAGACTTCCGCTTTATTATCGGATTGTTCATCATCCAAGTGTGGAGCAGAGCTGGATTCCGCGATTGAAAGGATGGGCTCAGAAAGCATAAGACTCTCTTCGATATTGTCGACTTTCAACTTTTTCTCTGGTCGTGGTGATAACTCGTAGGGTGCCTCGTGAATAATATGACTGGTAGCTTGGGCAGGAGTCAAGTCGGTTTCCTGCATCAAGGGAGAAAGTGATCGAGTAGGGGTGGTCGCAGTGTGGTCGGATGGCTGATCCCGCTTTTTGTCTTTCTTGCCCTTCTTCTTCTTGACTGTCAATCCCCAGTCGTTCGCGTCTTGATCAGCCGGAGTTGGCTCTTGCTGGCTTTCCTGGGGATTTATCGGATCCTCGATGATCTGGGGAGCTGCTGCATCATCAAG
>Ga0164243_10011506_pt1 | contig 12619 bp, 11 predicted proteins | sample OricompcompostOP_FD_108781 | JGI IMG/M metagenome (GOLD analysis project Ga0164243, IMG submission 108781) | Organic Plus compost microbial communities from Emeryville, California, USA - Original compost - Organic plus compost (OP) | ecosystem: Engineered > Solid waste > Mixed feedstock >...
CGGGGCTCGCGGCGGGTTGTGGTCGGGATCCACGAGCGGAAGGTCATCGGGCGAGCTGCCGCTGGCCCACAGCTTTGCGCGCACCGCCCATTGATCGAGCGCTTTCGGCTTGTAGGCGGTGGGAATGGAATCTCGCCCAGTCTGCAATCTTGCATAGATGAAGTCGGTCGTAACATCGGCGATCGCAGGATAGGTCGCATGATCGGCGAAGACGATGGCAACTGATTTCTCGCGCGCGAGGGCGACGAATGCCGGGGTACAGAACGAGGGGTTGCGGACCTCGACGGCGTGTTTCAGTTCACGCTTGCCGATTTTGCGGGGCAGGAGATCGAGAAAAGCGCCGAAGTCGGTCTCGTCAAATTTCTTGGTCGGCGCAAACTGCCAAAGCAACGGCCCGAGCTTCTCTCCTAGTTCTGCTACTCCGGAGTCGATGAACCGGTCGATCGATTCTCCCGCTTCCGCCAGCACGCGGCGGTTCGTGGCGTAGCGCGGTCCTTTGAGGGCAAAAATGAAATCGTCAGGCGTCTCCTTGGCCCAACTCCCGAACGTCGAAGGTTTCTGCGTGCGGTAGTACGTGCCGTTGACCTCGATCGTGGCAAGATGGCGGCTGGCGTACCGCAGCTCTTTTGCATGGGCGAGACCTTCGGGGTAAAAGACACCCCTCCATGGCTCAAAGGTCCAGCCGCCGATCCCGGCGCGGATTGTGCCATGCCGGACCGTTTTTTCGTTGCGTGACATGAGCTGAACTCTGTGTTGGAGCAGGAGCGAGCATGCTGTTCAGCGAATCGCCTTAATTCTGGGGAAACTCAAGGTTTTCCCCGCGACCTCACGGCGCACGCCCGGATAATCGCGGTCGCGGCATGTCGGCGTTTTTTCGCCGATCATTTATCGTTGTTGGCAACGCTTGGGGCAAGCGTTGTAATCTCGGAACGTTGGGGATCTATCTTAGTCGCATGACTGCCGAGAACGTGGGGCAAACGGCCGGTCTTTCTATTGCGGGCTTCGCGCGCTGGGGTGCGGGGAAGAGCAATCGCGAGCGGAATTTCTACATTGCGCTAGCCTGCGCAGCCATCCTTCACGCGTCCTTCTTCGTCAGTGCGATCCGTAATGGCGGCGCCAAACGTCTGGGCAGCGAGGATGGCGCAGACAATGCGATCAGTGTCTCCCTCGTTACCGAACAAGACTTGCAGAGCAAGGTAGCGGTGGCGGACGCGGTCTCTCCGCCGCCGGGTCCTGTCGCGCCGACGCAAGAGCAGCAGCAGGCCAAGCCGCAGCCGCAGCAACCACCTCAGAAGCAGCAGCCTCCACAGCCGGAGCAGGCAAAAGAGGAGCCGCAGCCTCCGGAGCCGCAACAGCCGCCGCCGGAGCCTCAGGCACAGGAAACACCGCAACCTGACGCGCAGCCCGATCTGCCGCAGGACGCCGACCCCGCGAAACCGGAAGAACAGACGGTCGCAAAGGCGGACGACGCCAGCCCCGACAGCCAGCCTCCCGATCTCTTTTCGCTTCAGGATGAAGATCCATCCAAGGCGCAGAGCGCTGACAAGCCGCAGCCAAAGCCGAAGCCGAAACAGGAAACCAAGCACGAAGCCAAGAAGCCGAGCAAAAGCAAATCAGCGAACAAGGCTTCGTCGAAGTCGCAAAAGAAAAAAGTCGCTGCGCTCGATTTCTCGGCGCAAGCCCTCGCGCCCTCATTCAGTGGTGGAGGTGGTGCGGCGGCGTTTCAGCGGCCCCCAGGCATTACGCGGTCGGGGCTGAACGATGCGTTTGCTCGCGCTGTTATTCGGGCGCTGCAGCAGACAATGCCGCAGCTGACCGACACACTTGGGCGTGTAACCGTTCGGATTTTCCTGTCCGATACTGGGAATGTCGTCAGCGTGACGTTGCTGTCCGGGTCAAAGGATCCGTCACTCAATCAGGACGTCGTGTTTGCCGCGAAGCAGACGAGCTATCCGATCCCTCCTGCGGGTTCCAACGAGGCCGACCGGACCTTCATGGTTACATATATCTACGACTGAGGACGAGCATACGCCGCCTTCACACGCGTGAACCAGTGGCGCTGCGCACGATGGCGGAGTCATGGGTTATCCTAACGCAGCGCGGAAATGGCCTCTTCGGCGTGGGTCGCCGACGAAACGACCAAGCCAACGATCGTCAGGATAAGAAGGGCGAGGAGGAAAGTCGCGTCGGTCTTTTCGGTCATGATGGCTCCAAGTAACGTCTCGAAGCGGCAGAACGTCTGCCGATCGAATGATCCTGGGCGCGATCCCGAAAAGTTTCTTATGGCGTTAAGGTGAGCGTAAGTTCGACTCACAGCTTTGCTCAATAGCCAAATTGAAGCAGCGCCGCGACCGACTGGGATACGTGGCTGCGTCGCTGCACTATCGTAATTTTCGATGACGATAGGCGGGGGAAGCGATGCCTATCGTTGCGGAACATCATGATCGAGCGTCGAGGACGTTCCGCCAAGTTTCATCGGGGTGTATTCCGGAGACTCGCGGCGGCATGCGCCGAGCATGAGCGCGACAACGCACAGTCCGAGGGCGGCGATTTTCATGGTCTTCTCCCACCGTAAGTGATTGCGAATATCGAATCTTCAGTGCTTTGGGGTGCTAACGTTCAAACAGTTAAGCTTGTTCCCGATCGGTGCGATCTCTCGTTTTCGACTGCGCGCCGTTCGGTTTTCGGATTGCGATCGGCCGCACCGCCAGATATTTCGGGTGACGTCACAATAAGAACGTCAGGCCGGGGGACATGACGGCAAAAGCCTCACGCGCTGCGTGGACTATCGTCGGGCTGCTCTGGGGCGTTGCGTTGATCAACTACCTCGATCGTCAGCTCGTCGTGACGATGCCTGGACCGATCAAGGCGGATCTCGGCCTCGGCGACGAGAAGTTTGGGCTGCTCTCTTCCGTCTTTCTTTGGATCTACGGCATTTGCTCTCCGATCGCTGGCTATCTGGCGGATCGGATCGGCAAGCGTCGCGTGATCCTTGCCAGTCTCGTCATCTGGTCTGTTGCGACATTTGCAAGCGGTCTGGCAACTTCATTTGGAGGCATGCTCGCAGCTCGAGGAATCCTCGGGGTCAGCGAGGCTTTCTATATGCCCGCCGCGGTCTCTTTGATCGTCGAATACCACCGTGGACCGACGCGAAGCCGTGCGACAGGGCTGCACCTGAGCGGCGTCTATGCCGGCTCGGTCCTCGGGGGATTGGGCGGTGCCTTGTCGGAGGCTTTCGGCTGGCGGCCTGTCTTCCTCGCGATCGGCGGCCTCGGAGTCGCCTATGCGCTTGTTTTGTCGATTGCGTTCCCGCCGCTTCCTGCACAAGCTCGTGAGGGCGGGGTGGAAGATGTCGTCGTTACCGCAGACACGCGCAACGCAATCTATATGCTGCTGTCGACGCCTGGGTTTCTGCTCCTCCTCGCGATGAACCTGTTGAATGGTGCAGCGTACTGGCCGGTGCGCAACTGGCTTGCCGAATTTTTCCGTGGGGAGATTGGTGTCACGCCTGCGTGGGCTGGCGTTTACGGTCCTATGGCCTTCAACGGCGCGGCATTCCTGGGGATGATTGTTGCCAGTAATCTCTCCGATTGGTGGGTGGCGCGAAATCTCCGGGCGAGATCGCTCGTTCCGGCCATCGGTTTTCTGGTCGCGGCGCCGTGCCTCTTGGTCATTGGGGCGATTGATTATGTGCCGGCTGTGCTCGCTTGCGTGCTCGTTGCAGGCATGTCGCAAGGGTTTTTAGACGCGAACCTGATGCCGGCGGCATGCACCGTCGTCGATTTTCGTTCTCGCGCAACTGCCTATGGACTTCTGAATTTCGTCGGGACGACAGCGGGCGGCGTGATGACGTATGTCGGTGGATGGCTCAAGGAGCAGGACGTTGCGTTCGCGGTCATTTTTCAGGGGTCGGGCGTAATGATCTTGCTCGCCGGATTACTGCTCTTGATGGTTCGGCCGATCGGAATGCAACCATGGCGTTCGGATGCGAAGGTTGCGGTCGGCCTTCGCCATCGGATTTGAACTTCAGCAGAGGAAACGGGCCGCAAAAAAAGTTTTCGCCATCAAAGTGTACGTTTGGGCTCTACTATCGCATTGCAACGTTCTAATCGTTTGAAATGTCTGTCATTCCGCGTGCTCATTGCCTCTATGAGCCTTGAACTTATTTGCCTATCCAGATTTAAGATTTCCCGCAGAGAAATATTACTTTGACCTTCACCTGTTCTGTGTACTTCGTATTAAGACCGCCAATGTAGCGTCGTTCTGTGGCCCGCGCTCATGATGAGCGGGGACGTGCAAGTGATGGAACGAGTGACGGGCGAATCCATTCCTGCCGGCATCGATCGTGCTGTGGTCGAAAAGGCGATCGCGTCGGGATTTCCGCTGCTTAAATTTCCGCAGCGGCTTGAAACAGCTTTCGAGTCTGAGGGATCGCCGGACCGGTGCCGTCAACTGGCGCTTGGCGGTCTTTTTGGTATCCTTCTTTACGATCTCTTCCTGATTTCGGATTGGCTGATCGCGCCCGATACGTTCGTGACCGCTCTTTGGGTTCGGCTTGGCATCGTGACTCCTATCGCGCTGCTGCTGATCGCGTCTCTCTATCTCAATCCGCCCGTCGCGATGCGCGAATTTCTCGTTGCCGCCGGTGGAGTCGTTTTGGGAGCGGGCAGCAGTCTTTACCTGATGCTGATCAGCAACGGCGTGCACAACGATGCTCAGCATCAGTCGATCATTCTCATTCTCCTATTCGTGACGATGATCCAGCGCGTTCGCTTCTGGTGGTCGGTGCCCGCTTGCCTCGCGTGTTTCGCCATTCACGCCGGCGGACTGGCGATGCTTCCGGGCTATCCGTTCGAATTTCAGGTCTCCGCCAATACCGTCTTCGCCTGTGCCGTCGTGCTGACGCTCTTCGCTTCTTACGTGCTCGAGCGCGAGACGCGGATGAATTATCTCCTGTCTCTTCGCGGCCGCCTGCAGCGTCGTGACCTGGATGCCAAGAGCCGCCGCGATCCGCTGACAGGTTTGCCGAATCGTCGTTCCCTTGATGAAGCTATCGAGACCTGTGATCAACCGGCCGCGGGTGGCGAGGAACTGGCCGTCATTCTCATCGACATCGATCACTTCAAGGCCTTCAACGACACTGCAGGCCATCAGGCCGGGGACGTCTGCCTGAAGCGCGTGGCGGGTATCATTCAAAGCGAACTGCGCGATTATGCGGACGACATTTTCCGGTTCGGCGGCGAAGAATTCATCGTGCTCCTGCGGGGAATCAATCTCCCCATTGCGGTCCGGATCTCAGAGCGGATCCGCAGGGCGGTGGAGGATGCGGCCATTCCGCATCCGGCACTTGCCGATGGTGAGGTCGTAACCGTTAGTCTCGGTGTCGCGTCGGCTTTTCTCAGTCGCGAGATTCGCGTCGGGCTCGTGATTTCCGCCGCCGACGCGGCGCTTTATTCGGCGAAACGGAATGGGCGCAACCAGGTCGCCCCGCGTCTGCCGATGGCCGATATTTTCGGCATTACCGAGCGACGCGTTCGCGCGATGTGAGTTCATCGGCGCGAGCATCATGCGAAAGCCGATCGCGAAGTCCGGGAATAATGCGGGTTTTGCGCTGCACGTAACAAGACGCTCGTGCGCTTAGACTCTCATGCGAAAAAAGTTGTCAGATATGCGGCCGACGCGCCCGCGGACGCCACATCGTTCTTGCCATGTTGCGTTTCTGTTTGATGCTCTTGACCGCGGAACATCGCCGCTGCATTTGCGTTAGGGCGTCGAGATTCCACTTTGAAGGGACATGAATATGAAGAGGGTCGCGGTTTTGGCGGCGTTCACGCTTGCCTTGTCGTCGGGATGCGCTTTCGCGGTCAGTCAGGCCGTGAAAGACGCCTGCAGTTCGGATTACGCGGCTTATTGCAGCCAGCACAAGGTCGGAACAGAGGCGGCGCGCTCGTGCATGCGCGAACACCGCAAGATGCTGACGGATGCGTGCATCCACGCGCTCGGTCATTCGAGCGAGGTTACGCAGGCCGACATCGAACTCTACAAGCGTGAGCATAACCAGTAACCGTCGCGGCGGGCGCTCACCTTTACGACGAATAGACCCGTCGCCGTACGTGTGCGGCGATGGTTTTTTATCTGAAGCCGGGTGCGCTTACCAACGGACGCGGTTCAAAGCCAGGAAGCGGCCAATGATCTTGCGGACGAAGGTGCTCGGCAGCTTGCCTCGTGCGATGTGGTTGAATTTTGCGGTCGGTCCGACGGCGTAGCGAAAGCGCGGGCGTGGGGCCGCCAAGGCCTTCGCGACGACCTTGCCCACGTCGGCTGGATCGCCTGCGATCTTCCGGACGTGCGTTTCGACGGTCGCTTCGAGATGTCTCAAAAGCGGATAATAGGGGCTGTCTTTCGGGAGGACGCGCGGTGAACTATCCCAGATGCCGGTGCGATAGGGGCCGGGTTCAACCAGGACGATGTCGATGTTGAAGTGCTCGACTTCGTAGGCGAGCGATTCGGCCCAACCTTCGACGGCCCACTTGGACGCGCAGTATGGCGAATTGGCAGGCTGACCCGCAAAGGCTGATTCGCTCGATATGATCACGATACGGCCGTGGTGCTGGGCGCGGAATGTGGGAAGCAGGCGCTTCGTCAGCGCCAGGACACCGAAAAAATTCACCTCCATGATGCGGCGGATATTTGCCTCGTCGAGGTCCTCAAAAGCGCCGCCGGCCGCGACGCCGGCGTTGTGCACGACAGCGTCGAGGCCGCGAGCCGGAAGATCGAGTGCTACAACGGCGTGTTCGATCGATTGGGGGTCGGTCACATCAAGCTGAGATATTACGACGTTTTTGCCCGCGCCGCTTTCCTGAAGTGCGCGATCGAGTTCTCTGCGCTTTCCAAGATCGCGCATGGTCGCGACGACGTCCCAACCGCGCTTGGCCAATTCTACGGTGATGGCGAGGCCAAAGCCTGAAGACGTTCCGGTGATAAGCACCCGCGGCATGATTCCGGCAGTTCTCCTCAAAGGATGACTTATCGCCGTTGTACGCTAGCGCAGCTCGCCGGGCGAGGCCGGGCTGTTACCTGAGGAACAGCTGAGGCATTCGTCACGGTCTATGGGTGGTGCCATTGGTACCGCCTCGCGGTGCCGGCCGCGAAGCGCCTAATCTGTGTACCCGCCGGCTCATGGGTGCGGTGCGATGCGGCCGGCTCCACGGGGCGGCTTCGCCGAACTGGGCAGGTCGTCCGCGTTCGGCGGGAGGTGCCGGATACCGGTTTAAACCAATTGCAGCGGGTTGGCGTGCCGGCGCGATTTGCCTTCAAAAAAAGAGCCGGTCTCGAGCGAAAGCTTCTTGTGGACGATGTCTGCAGTTACCTGGCAAGCCGCTTTGAGGATCAGTTCGTTGGCGAAAATCTCGCCTGAGACCTCGCCGGCGACCGTCACAACCTCGGACTTGATCGTTCCTTCCACGACGCCATGCTCGGCGACGAGCACCGACAGGCAGTTCACGTCGCCAAGGACAGTTCCCTCGATGATAAGGGGACCCGGATAGTCAATGCCACCTTCGATGGTGGCGGTGCGCGGGATGGAGAGTGTGCGGCCGATATTCGTGGCCGACTTGAGTTCACGCATGGATTCGAACCCGTACTTGAGCTGACGCACTTCCCGCTATCCAATGTCATCCCGAATATTTCGGCGAATTTCGGGCTCCGGCCTTGAATGTTTGGTCGCGCTTTTCAAGCCTCCTGGGCAGCGGTCCTGAGCAGGCTACCAGAAGCCTATCCGTTGCCCGAATGACATGCCTTGCGCTCTTTCCGGCGGAGTATTAGCAAGCGGCCGTAAATTCGGTGCACGAAGGGAGATTCGGCCATGGCGGACACGACGGATATCAACGCGCAAATCGCCGATCTGAAGCGCGAAATTGCCGAGCTGTCGGGTTTGTCGCTCGCAACCGGCGTGATCCTCACGCAGCTATTGCAGAAGATCGTGAGCCGCGAGATGAGCCCGCAATCGGCCGCTACACAAATCGTAAACAACGCCCGGGAAGCCATTGAGGGGTTCACAGCCCAGGTGGCGGTCGATCCGGTGATGAAAAAGCGCGCTCTCGATGCGGTTACCCAGTACGAAGACCAGATCAGGTCCGTTTTGCCGATCTAGTGGGGCTCAACAGTCGCTCTTGCTGCGACCGGCCCAAACGTCGCGTCTTAGCTACCGCTTGGCCGAATTCTCTTCAGAAAATCCCAGAGCGGGAGAGCCGCGAGGCCGCCTACCACACCGCCGACATAACTCGGCAGCGGAAAACTGAAGATCGCGTGCCAGATGAGCCCTGCGATCCAGCTCGCCGCGAGCATTGCGATAACGGTGACGATGAGGCGCTGCCAGAAGGGAAGGAAAAGAGTCATGAGCATAGCCAATATCTAAGAGGGTGGGTGGACGCGAAACCAATAACCGGATCGTCCCTGCGATCGCCATTCCGGGTCATTCCATCAATTCGGTCAATCCCGAATGCCGATAGCCAGCCAAAATTTGTCGCTCATCATGACCGGTGAACGCTCACGCCAAGTCCGCTGATCAGAGGCCCACGCCCCAGATCATGGTCCGGTTTCGGCCTCGCTTCTTGGCTTCGTAAAGCATCTGATCAGCGCGGTTGAGGAGATCGATCTCGGTTTCGCCGTCTCGGATGTCGGCAATCCCGAAGGATGCGGTGAGGCTCAGTTCGCCAGTGCCGGGGTTATTCCAGGTATGTGACTGCACGGCATTTCTGATCCGTTCCGCGATCTCATAGGCATTGCCGAGGGGCGCCCTTGGCAGAATGACGGCGAACTCTTCTCCACCATAGCGCGCGACGAGATCGGTCGTGCGCACCATGCCGCTGACAAGTTCCGCGAACTGGCGGAGAACGGCGTCGCCAGTGCGATGTCCGAATTCGTCGTTAATCGTTTTGAAATGATCGATGTCCGCCATCATGAGGCAAAGTGGCGTTTCATCCTGATGGGATAGGGCAACCTGCTTCTCCAGTTCCTCGTCGAATCGCCGGCGGTTGGCGACGCAAGTCAGTGGATCGATGGACGCGAGCTTCTCGGCCGTTTTTGCACGTTGCTTTAGCTCCCTCGCCTTAGCTTGAGCTTTTTCCAGGCGGCGTTCCAGATCCGCCGTTTCGCGTTGGTATTCTTCATTGGAGGTGATGAGCTTTTGTATGATCGCTCGTAGCTCAGTATCCGACGTAACAGATTCAAGGCGTCCGTTGAGAAGGTCCAGCGCGTTTGTATGGCGCTCGGATGACTTCAGCTGTTCGCCTACCAGAGTCAGAAATTGAGCGAAGTGCTTTTCCAGTTCATTGCGCGCTTCCGCGAGGATCGGCGGAACGCCAGCAGCCTCGGGCGCTGATTTTCGCGAGTCACCTTCCTCGTACAGTATCAAGGCATAGAGGGAGGAAGGGATCGCAATCAGGACGGCAATCCAGAAGAGAGGTGCCGGATTTCCGTGCAAGAATGCCCATACATCTCCTCGCGCTGCGGGCGATGCTAACAGCGTGCCTATTCCTCCAAAAAGAATACCCGAAATGATCGCGGAAAAGTTGAAAGCAAGTCGCATCGTAAACCCCCAATTCCGAAAGGGAGCTTCGCGCAAAGTGCTTAAGATAATCTTTGGGCTGATCTCTTTTTCGGCCCAAGCCTCCGATTATCGATGTTCAGCTCATCGCACTCGTTATTGCCGGAGCAATTCGTCGCGGCCAACATTCGACTTAATAAGTGAAAATTTTCCCAACTTACCTGCGGATCATTCGCCTGCCACTGACTCAGGCACATCCGTGATTTCGTTGTCAGCGCTTCCGGCGAGCCATTTATTGAGCCGGTCAAGATAGAGAAACACGACGGGGGTCGTGTAAAGAGTCATGGCCTGGCTGAAGATAAGACCTCCTACCATAGCATAGCCGAGCGGTTGGCGAAGTTCGGAGCCGGTGCCATGTCCAAGCATCAGCGGCACGCCGGCCAGAATGGCGGCCATGGTGGTCATCATGATGGGCCGGAAACGCAGCAGACACGCCTGCCGAATGGCCTCTTCGGTGGTCAATCCCTGTTCGCGCTCCGCTGCGATTGCAAAGTCGACAATCATGATGCCGTTCTTCTTCACGATGCCGATCAGCAGAATGACGCCGATCAGTGCAATCACCGTAAAGTCGAAGCCGAACGCCCACAGCATCAGCAGGGCTCCGAGTCCGGCAGACGGCAGCGTGGATAGGATCGTCAACGGATGAACGTAGCTTTCATACAAGACGCCGAGGATAATGTAGATCACAACGATCGCCGCGAGGACCAAATACGGTTCTGCCGCGAGTGATGTCTGATAGGCTTGCGCATTTCCCTGGAAACTTCCCGTGATCGTCTTTGGCAGGCCTATGTCGGATTGGGCCTGCTGGACGGCCGCGACCGCTTGGCTCAAGGCAACGCCGGGGGCGAGATTGAACGAGAGCGTCACGGCCGGGAATTGGCCCTGATGATTGATTGCCAAAACCGTTGTCGGCAGTGTCGACTCTTTCACGAGCACGCTCAGCGGGACTTGGCCGCCGGTCAACGGCGACGTGATATAGAGATGCGCAAGAGAGCCCGGCGAATCCTGTGCTTTCGGCTTGAGCTCGAGAATGACGTGGTAACTGTTGAGGTCCGTGAAGTATTGCGAGACCTCGCGTTGTCCGAAGGCGTCATAAAGTGTGTCGTCGATCAATTGCGGAGAGATGCCGTAGCGGGACGCTTGTTCGCGATCGATCTCGAGGCTGACAGTCGTGCCGCGAGTTTCTTGGTCCGTTGCCACGTCCGTCAGCTGAGGCAGAGTCTGCAGCTTTCGGAGGAGTTTGGGTGCCCACTCGTTAAGCTCGGAGAGATTGGCATCTACGAGCGTGTATTGGAATTCCGTGCGGGCAATACGTCCGCCGACGTTGATGTCCTGGGCCGGCTGCAGAAAAAGCGCGGCGCCTTCAACCTTCGCCAGCTTTGGCCGCAGACGATCGATGATTTGGCTCGCCGAGGCATTACGCTGGTCGCGTGGCTTCAACGTTATGAAAAGACGTCCCGCGTTGACGGTCTGGCCGGGACCGGCGCCTATGGCCATGCCGACTGTTGCGACATCGGGATCTTCGGCGATTACTTTTCCGAGTGCGCGCTGACGCTTCGCCATGTCCGTGAAAGATATATCCTGGGTAGCCTCCGATACCCCCAAAATCAATCCGGTATCCTGGATCGGAAAGAAGCCTTTGGGGATGAACCAGAAGAGAATTCCTGTGGCAAGAAGAGCTGCCAGGAAAACGGCGAACGTGGCGCGATGATATCGCAAAGCCACGTCCAGAGAACGTTCATAGGCCGCGAGAAGTGCCTCGAAGGCGCGTTCCGTCAGCATGTAGAGGCGTCCGTGCCCGGTCTTGGTTTCTGGCTGGAGAAAGCGGGCGCACATCATCGGCGTGAGCGTCAGAGATACAACCGCGGAGACCACGATCGTCAGCGTGACGGTGATCGCGAACTCCCGGAATAAACGTCCGACAATCCCCGTCATCAGCAGCAGGGGTATGAAGACTGCGATCAGCGAGAGGCTGATTGAAATGATCGTGAATCCGATTTCGGAAGCCCCATCGACGGCAGCCTGGATCGCCGATTTTCCCAGTGCGCGATGCCGATAGATGTTTTCGATCATGACGATGGCGTCGTCGACGACGAAGCCGACCGCGATACTGAGGCCCATCAGCGACAGGTTATCGAGGCTGAATCCGAACGCATACATGGCCGCGAATGTGCCAACGATCGCAAGGGGTACCGCGACGCTCGGAATGACAGTGGCCCAAACATCCCTGAGAAAGAGGAAGATGACCAATACGACGAGGATAATCGTCAGGATAAGGGTGAATTCCACGTCTTTGATCGACGCGCGAATGGTGGTGGTGCGATCGCTGAGGATTGAAACGTGAACGGCCTTAGGAGCCAATGCCTGCAGTTCCGGCAGCATCGCCTTGATCTGATCGACGGTGTCGATGACATTGGCGCCCGGGAGTTTGAAGACGGGCAAGATGATCGCCTGCTTGCCGTTGGCCCATGCCTCGAGCTGATCGTTTTCAGGGGCATTAATGGCTTTTCCGATGTCGCCGATGCGGATCGGGCCGCCGTTGCGATAGGCGACAATCTGCTTATTCCAGGGCGCAGCGGTCAGCAGCTGATCGTTGTCGAAAATCGTGAACGTACGTGTCGCTCCTTGTATCGTCCCCTTCGGCGAATTTGTGCTCGTCGTCGTAATGGCCGACCGGACGTCTTCAAGTGAAAGGCCCAGGCTCGCGAGTTTGTCGGGATCAATCTGGATGCGGACGGAGGGCTTCTGCTGACCGAAGACCAGAACCTGTCCGACGCCCGAGATCTGACTGATGCGCTGGAACATGACGTTCTCGGCAAAATCGTCGACCTTGATGATCGGCAAAACATCCGAAGTCAGTGCGATGACGATGATGGGTGGGTCGGCAGGATTGACCTTTCGATAGGTGGGCGGCGATGGAAGATCGGTCGGAAGCTGACCAGCCGCCGCGTTGATGGCCGTTTGAACATCCTGTGCAGCGCCATCAATATTGCGGCTCAGGTCGAATTGCAG
>Ga0164243_10011507_pt1 | contig 12618 bp, 11 predicted proteins | sample OricompcompostOP_FD_108781 | JGI IMG/M metagenome (GOLD analysis project Ga0164243, IMG submission 108781) | Organic Plus compost microbial communities from Emeryville, California, USA - Original compost - Organic plus compost (OP) | ecosystem: Engineered > Solid waste > Mixed feedstock >...
CGACGGCGAGCTCGGTCGCGGCGCGAAACCGGGTGCACCGTCGCGGCGCGCGCCCGAGGTCGGCCGCGCCGCGAGCCTGTGCGGTGACCCGTTCGAGTTTCGCGCCGTTGTTCCAGGCGCCGCGCCAGTTCCCGGCGCAGCGCGTCGCGGCCGCTCTGGTCCGGTCCGGCGAGCTGCCGGGATATCTCGTCGCCGAGGCCTCCCCGCAAGCGGCCGTGGCCGGTGCCAGTCGGCACTGGTTGCTCGTCCTCGTGCACCGTGACGAGGTCCGCGCGGTGTTCGAGCGGCGACGTTCCGGTCGTGCGCCCAGGTCACCGGGCTCCGGCCGAGGGACCCGACCGTGGTGTCGACGGGCACCACGATCGGGCCGTCCCAGCCGACCGGCCGTTCCGGGCGATCCGGTCCGTCACGTCGCGCGGTTCGCCCGCCACACCGGGCAGGCGTACCGGCCCGCGGTCAGCGGAACGCGGCGTGCCCGGTGATCGCCTGGCCCACCACGAGGGTGTGCATCTCGACGGTGCCCTCGTAGGTCAGCACCGACTCCAGGTTGTTCATGTGCCGGATCACCGGGTACTCCAGCGAGATTCCGTTGGCGGCGAGGATCGTGCGGGCGGTGCGGCAGATGTCGAGCGCCTCGCGCACGTTGTTGAGTTTGCCCAGGCTCACCTGCTCGGGTCGCAACGTGCCGGCGTCCTTGCGGCGGCCGAGGTGCAGCGCGAGCAGCACACCCTTGGTGTACTCCAGGGTCATGTCGACGAGCTTCTGCTGCGTCAGCTGGAACGCGGCGATCGGCTTGCCGAACTGGGTGCGCTCACCGGCGTAGTCCAGCGCCGTGTTCAGGCAGCTGCGCGCCGCACCCATGGCGCCCCACACGATGCCGAAGCGAGCCTCGTTGAGGCAGCTCAGCGGGCCCTTGAGACCGGTGACCTCGGGCAGCACCGCGTCGCCGGGCAACCGGACGCCATCGAGCACGAGTTCGCTGGTGACCGACGCGCGCAGCGACATCTTGTGCTTGATCTCCGGCGCCGAGAACCCCGGCGTGTCGGTCGGCACGACGAACCCGCGCACGCCCTCGTCGGTGCGCGCCCACACGACGGCGACGTCGGCGACGCTGCCGTTGGTGATCCACATCTTGCGGCCGTCGAGCACCCAGTCGCCGCCGTCGCGGCGCGCGCGGGTGCGCATGTTGCCCGGGTCGGAGCCGATGTCCGGCTCGGTCAGGCCGAAGCAGCCGATGGCCTCACCCGCGGCCATCGACGGCAGCCATCGCTGCTTCTGCTCCTCCGAGCCCCACCGCCAGATCGCGAACATCGCCAGCGATCCCTGCACCGACACCAGCGAGCGCAGACCGGAGTCCGACGCTTCCAGTTCCAGGCACGCCAGGCCGTACTGGGTGGCCGACATGCCCGCGCAGCCGTAACCCTCCAGGTGCATGCCGAGAACGCCGAGCGAGCCGAGTTCCTTGGCCAGGCCGCGGATGTCGGTGATGCGGCCCTCTTCGAACCAGTCGGCCACGTAGGGGTCGATCCGCTCATCGCACACGCGCCGGACCGCGGCGGCGATGTCCTTCTCGTCGGTGGTCAGCAGGTCGTTGATGCCTGCGGGATCGCGCGGGTCCAGCGGCGGCAGCGTGCTGGTGGTGCTCATCGGATCTCCTCTTCGAGCCAGCGGCGGATTTCGTCACTGTGTTGCCCCAGCCGGGGCGGGGCGGTGTAGCGGTCCACAGGGGTGTCCGAATAGGACACGGGGTGCCGGACCTGCGGTGGCGCGTCGGCCACATCGACGGTCGGTTCCAGGCCGAGCGAGGCCGCCAGGCGCATCCCGTCGGCGAGGTCGCCGACCTGTCCGGCCGGCACCCCCGCCTCGGTGAGGCGCGCAGTCCACGCGGATGCGGTGTCGGCGGCGAGCAGGTCCTCCAGCGCGGTGCGCATCGCCGGCCGGTTGAGCACGCGCGCGGCGTTGGTGGCGAAGCGTTCGTCGTCGGCCAGCGCCGGCTCGCCGAGCACCTCGGCGAGTTTGCGGAACTGGCGGTCGTTGCCGCAGGCCAGCGCGAGGTCGGCGTCCTTGCAGCGCAGTGTCTCGTACGGTGCGACCGAGGGGTGCTGGTTGCCCATCCGCTGTGGCGCCCGGCCGGTCGCGAGGTAGGCCGACGCCTGGTTGGCCAGCGACGCGAGCAGGCTGGACAGCAGGTTGACCTCGATGTGCTGGCCGCGGCCGGTGGTGTCCCTGGCCCGCAGGGCGGCGAGGATGCCGATGGTGGCGTCCTTGGCGGTGAGGATGTCGACCACGGCGACGCCCACCTTCACCGGGTCGCCGTCGGCCTCGCCGGTGATGCTCATCAGGCCGCCCATCGCCTGGACCAGGAAGTCGTAACCGGGCAGGGCGGCGCCGGCTTTGCCGCCGAACCCGGAGATCGAGCAGTACACGACACCGGGGTTGCCCGCGCGGACGGAGTCGTAGTCCAGGCCGCGCTTGACCAGGGCCCCGTCGCGGAAGTTCTCCACCAACACGTCGGCGCGGCGGGCCAGTTCGCGGGCGAGCTCCAGGTCGCGGCCGTCGTCGAGGTCGAGCACCACGGAGCGCTTCGACCGGTTGGCGCACTCGAAGTAGGCGCTGGAGTTGTCCGTCCAGGGCGGGCCCCACCCGCGCGTGTCGTCACCGGAACCCGGCCGCTCCACCTTGATGACGGTCGCGCCCAGGTCGGCCAGTGTCATCGAGGCGAGCGGGCCGGCCAGCACGCGACTGAAGTCGGCGACGACGACGCCCTCCAACGGCATTCGCATGTTACGCAGTCTGGCAGTTGATTACGTATTTACGCAACCCCCGTCGGTGTAGGGTTCCGGGAGCGCAACCGATCAAGAAAGCAGCGATGCCGTGTCGACGCAGCCCACGCCGCATGGCCGACCGAGGCCGCGCCACCGGATGATCGACCGGGTGGCGACGATCCTCGAACTGGCAGCCCGCTCCAGCCACGGTTCGACGCTGACCGAGTTCGCCCGTGAACTGGACGCTCCGCTCAGTTCCATTCAGGGCTTGGTCAACGGCCTGGTGGCGACCGGCTACCTGGACGAGCGCGACCGCCGGTACACGCTCGGGCCCGCGCCGTACCTGCTGATCCGCCTCGCCGGGAAGCCGGCGGTGACGAGCGTGGCGCACGAGGACCTGGTGGCGCTGCACGAGGAGACCGGGATGACCGCGGTGCTCGCGATCGTGGTCGGCAGCGACCTGTATTACGTCGACTACGCCTCCTCCGATCCGCGGTACGCCTACCTCGCCGAGGGTTTCGTGCGCCGCTCGCTGATCCGCACCTCCACCGGATGGGTGCTGCTGGCCGGCATGGACAAACGTGACCTGTGGGCCCAGATCAGCGCCCTGCCACCGGACGAGTCCGACCGGGTGGACCGCTTCCTGGCCGAGCTGCCCCGGATCCAGCGCGACGGCGTCGTGGCCGCACCGGGAGCCTCGACCGAGGCCGACGGGGTGTCGGTCGCGGTCGTGGAGGACGGCAAGACCGTGGCGGCGGTCGGGATCATGGGCAGCCACGAGGAGGTCGCGAAGCGCCGCGGGGAGCTGATCGAGGCGCTCACCCGCACGCGCACGGAGTGGGAGGTGCGCCGGCGGGGGCACCGCTGACGCGTCGTCGGGTCAGTGCGGCTCGGTCAGGTCGCCGGGCTGGAAGGTCTTCACCGTGCGGCTCACGTCCGCGTCCAGCGACTCCTTCGTCTCCCGCGGGTAGTCCCACCGCAGGGTGGCCGTCGAGCCGGGGCCGACGAACCCGCGCTCGTAGAAGACGTGGCCGTCACCCGCGTAGCCGGAGACCGTGTACAGCTCACCCTCGACGCGCTGCACCGTCACCCGCCCGCCCTCGGATTCCACGGTGCGCACCGCCGCCGCCAGCGCGTCCGCCGTGGACGCTCCGCCGGCGTTGTTCGCCCCCCACGCGCGCATCGTCGCGTCGTTGCGGGTGTACCGGACCCCGTCGCCGGTGTCCTGGCGCTGGTAGCCCTGCGGGATCCGCACGCTGAACCCGAACCGCGGGTTCCGGTAGACGCCGTCGTCCGGCGCCGCCGTCGTGGACGGTGCGGGGGTCGGCGTGCGCTCCAGCATCGCGAGCAGCTCCGGGCGCAGCATGTCGTCGATCTCGGCGTAGGGCACGCTGATCGTCTCCAGCCCGTCGGCGCTCGTGCAGCCCAGCACGTCGTACCGGACCTGGAAGTCGACCCCGGTCTCGGTGAACACCACGGACGCCGCGGGCTCGTGGGCGCCACCCGCCCCCGTCTTCGCACGGTCGATCGAGGCCACTGGCCCGGTGCCGTTGACGTCGACCAGTCGGCAGAACCCGCGCTTGGAGTGCGCGACGAGCGTGTCGGTCAGCGCCGCCATGCCGTCGGCGGTGAGGGTCTCGGGGCGGAAGAGGTCCGCCGGGCCCAGCAACCGCCCGGTCGACACGATCACGTTCCGGCTCTCCTCGAGCTGCCACGACGAGTGCGACAGGTACTCCGAGTCGATGAAGTGCGAGTACCGCACCGACAGCAGCTGCGGTGTCCGCAACGCGACCTCCGCCTTCGTGCGCAGGCCGATCGTCTCGCCACGGGCGCGCACGTCCTCCAGCGAAGCCGGATCGGCCAGCACGCGCCGCACCGACTCCAGCCGCTCGTCCACCGGCGCCCGCAGCTCGGCGTTCAGCCGCTGCTCCACACCGGCGTCGGTGTGCCCGGACACCCGCGGGTACTGCAGGTCGTAGCTGATCGGCAGCGTCGGATCGCTGCCCTGCGCGCGTTCCAGGTCGATGTCGAACGCCGCCTGCTGCACCGGCGGCGGATCGTCGGTGAACTGCTGGTACACCAGGAATCCGCCGATCCCCACCAGCACCGCCAGCACCACCCCGGCGACCACCTTGCCGATCGTCGCCGCGGCGATGCCCGCGCCCGCGGGCGCCCCGGCGACCACGGCGGGTGCGGCGGCCGTACCCGCCGTGGTCAGCAGCGCCAGCGGGGTCAGCGCCGTCAGGGCCGCGGCCGACGCCGCGAGCCGCTTCCAGCCGCGCTCCTCCCAGTCCGCTCCGTAGGCGGCACGGGCGGCGGCCTCGAGTTCGGCCACGAACGCGTCGGCCGCCCCGGGCCGGTGCGCGGGGTCCTTCGCCATGCCGCGCGCGATGAGCTCGCGCAGCGGCTCGGGCACCGGGCCGAGCGGCACCGGGGCGGCCTGGTGCAGCGACCGCAGCTGGTCGGTGGTGTCCGCCTCGAACGGCCGGTGCCCGGTGATGCACTGGTAGAACACGCAGGTCGCGGCGTAGACGTCGGTGGCGGGCACCGCGGGCAGGCCCGCCCACTGCTCGGGAGCCATATAGGACGGTGACCCCGCCGCGAGCCCGGCCTGGCCGTCCAGTGTGGCCAGCCCGAAGTCGACCAGTTTGGACTCCCCGTTCTGCGACACCAGCACGTTGGCCGGCTTGTAGTCGCGGTGCACCACGCCGACGGTGTGCGCGGCCGCGAGCCCGAGCAGGGAGCCCTTCAGGACGGCCAGTGCCGCCTCCGGCGCCAGCGCCCTCTCCGCGTTGAGCAGCACCCGCAGCGACACCCCGGGCACTGCCTCCATGACAAGCGCGGCGCCCTCGGCTCCCTCGACGAACTCGTGCACCGCGGCGACGTGCCGGCTGCGCACCCCGTGCAGCAGCACCGCTTCCCGCCGGAATCCGGCGACGGCCTCGGCGTCGGTCAGGTACTCGGCGCGCAGGTACTTGATCGCGACCAGCTGTCCGGTGGCGTCGTTCTTGGCGAGCACGACCCGGCCGAAACCGCCCGCCCCCAGCTCCTCGACCTCGGTGTAGCCCGGCACTCGCCACTCGTTCACGACGCCCCCTTCCCGGCGAGCCGTATCAGAGCACGCCGCGGCGCCGCACGCCAGCGGACCCGCGGATTCGTGACCGTGGCGGTGTTCACCGTGATCGTCGCCGCACGGGACGGCGCGACGGGGTCAGCCGCGCTTCTTCAGCCGCGCGGTCTCCTGGCGCACCTCGGCCTGGGTGGCGCGCTCGCGTTGCAGCCACTCCGGGTTGGCGTCCTTGAGCTCGTCGATCTCGGCCGTGGTGAGCGGGTCGGTGATGCCACCGCGGGCGAGGCCGCCGATGGACACACCCAGCTTCGCCGCGACGACCGGTCGCGGGTGCGGCCCGTCGCGGCGCAGGTCGCGCAGCCACTGCGGCGGATCGGTCTGCAACGCGTCGAGCTCGTCGCGGGAGACGGCGCCGTCCTGGAACTCCGCGGGGGTGGCCTGGAGGTACACGCCCAGCTTCTTGGCCGCGGTCGCGGGCTTCATGGTCTGGGGCCTCTTCTGCGGAGTCATGGGGTCCAGGGTATCCGCAGGCCGCGAGGACGGCCGGTAACCTGGCGTGGTGACAGAGCCGGACGCACACCCCTCCTTCACGCTCGGTTTCGTACCGGGCGCGACACCGGGCAAGTGGGTGCGGATCTGGCGGGAACGCACTCCGCACGTGCCGCTGCACCTGGCGCAGGTGGCGGCCGCCGACGCGGCGGACCTCGTGCGCGCTCGGGAGGCTGACGCCGTGCTCCTGCGCCTGCCCGGTGACCGCGAGGGCCTGCACGCCATCCCGCTCTACACCGAGACCACCGTGGTGGTGGTGCCCAAGGACCACCTGGTCGCCGCGGCGGACGAGGTCACCACCGACGACCTGGCGGACGAGCTGGTGCTGCACCCGCTCGACGACACCCTCGGCTGGGAGCGGCCGCCGGGCCGCCCCGCGCTCGACCGCCCCGCCTCGACGGCCGAGGCGGTCCAGCTGGTCGCGGCGGGTGTGGGAGTGCTGGTGGTGCCGCAATCGCTGGCCCGGCTGCACCACCGCAAGGACCTGACCTACCGGCCGGTCGTGGACGCGCCGCAGTCGGGTGTCGCGCTGTCCTGGCTGGAGGACGAGACGACCGACCTGGTGGAGCAGTTCATCGGCATCGTGCGCGGCCGGACGGTCAACAGCACGCGCGGCACACCGCCCCCACCCAAACAACCCACGAAGGCCAAGCGCGCCGAACGCACCCCTCCCCCACCCCGGCGCGGCGCGCCGAGAGGACGCACCGGCAAGGGCGGCGCGCGGCGCGGCAAGCCGCGGGGCCGTTGAGCCGGGCCCCGCGTCCCGCCGGCGCGCCGGCCAGGCGCCGCGACGTGGGGGCGTAGCCCACCGGCCACCACGCGCCCCGACCGAACAGCACAAACCGCCCACCACCACGCCACCACTCGGGGCAGGCCGTTGATCCACCCGGCCGCAACCTGTTCCGTCTTCACCGGATGCGTGTCAAGATCGCCAAGATGGGGCAGACGACCGAGACGGGGCGTGGATTGCGCCCGAGCCTGCGTCAGCGGCACGTGCGCATGATCGCCCTCGGCGGGATCATCGGCGCGAGCCTGTTCGTCGGCAGCGGCGCCGTGGTGCACACCGTCGGGCCCGCGGCCGTCCTGTCCTATGCGCTGGGCGGGCTGCTCGTCGTCCTGGTGATGCGCATGCTCGGCGAGATGGCGGCGGCCTCCCCCGCGCTCGGCTCGTTCATGGAGTACGCGCGCGAGTCCCTCGGCGGCTGGGCGGGCTTCACGATCGGCTGGCTGTACTGGTACTTCTGGGTCGGCGTGGTCGCGTTCGAAGCCGTCGCGGGCGCGAAGATCCTCGTCGAGTGGCTCCCGCAGGTCCCGCAGTGGGTGTTCTCGCTCGTGCTGATGCTGCTGCTCACCGCCACCAACCTGGCCTCGGCCCGCTCGTTCGGCGAAACCGAGTTCTGGCTCGCCTCGGTCAAGGTCGCCACCATCGTGGTGTTCCTCGTGATCGGGGTGCTGTTCGTGCTGGGCCTGTGGCCCGGCGCGTCGTTCTCGGTCGGCAACATCACGCTCGACGGGTTCTTCGCCACCGGCGGGTTCTCGGTGGTGCACGGTGTCGTCATCGTGATCTTCTCCTATTTCGGCGCGGAGATCGTCACGATCGCCGCCGCCGAGTCGGACGAACCGGCCAAGGCGGTGGCCAAGGCGACCGCCACGACGGTGTGGCGCGTCATCCTGTTCTACGTCGGCTCGGTCGCGCTGATCGTGATGATCACGCCGTGGCGCGAGGTGCCCAGCGAGACCAGCCCGTTCGCGGCCGCGTTCACCCGCTTCGGCATCCCCGCCGCGGGCACGATCGTCAGCGTCGTCGTGCTCACCGCGGCGCTGTCGGTGCTCAACTCCGGTCTCTACACCGCCTCCCGCATGCTGTTCGCCCTGCGCAAGCACTCCTGGGCGCCGCGCTGGATCGCCGACGTCAACCGCCGTGGTGTGCCGTGGAAGGCGATCCTGCTGTCCACCCTGTTCGGGTACGTGGCGGTGGTGTGCAGCTACGTCGCGCCGGACACGATCTTCTACTTCATCATCAACTCGGCGGGCGCGGTGGCACTGTTCGTCTACGCGATCGTCGCGGGATCGCAGCTGCGCATACGGCGCACCCTGGAGCGGACCGCGCCGGAACGGCTCACACTGCGGATGTGGGGCTACCCGTGGCTGACCTGGGTGACGCTGGCCGCAACGCTCGCGGTCGTGGTGTCGATGGTGTTCGTCGAGGACGCGCGCTCACAGCTGTTCCTCAGCGTGATCAGCCTGGCCGCGATCCTGCTGGTGTACCCGATCGTGCGGCGGCGCACGGCGTGAGCGCGCACACCTGGGCATGGCCTGCGACACCGACCTCGCCGCACGGGTCCGCCGACTCGTCGCCGCCGGAGCGCGGGAAGTGTCGGTGGGTGGTGCGATCCTGTCGACATGGTGATCGACTTCGAGGCGCAGTTGTGGGTGTGGGACGCGCGGCGCGCCGACACCTGGACGTTCGTGAGCCTGCCCGTGGCGGCCTCAGAGGAGCTCCGCGACCGCACCGCGGGCGCCCGCCGGGGGTTCGGGTCGATCCGGGTGCGCGCCGCCATCAGTACCCCTACCGGCTCGCACACGTGGACCACGTCGATCTTCCCCGACGGGCGTCGCGGGTGCTACGTGCTGCCCGTCAAACGCGCCGTGCGCACCGCCGCGCGCCTCGAACCGGGTGACACCGCGCCGGTCCGGGTCGAACCGGTCGGGGTGCCACCGTGACCATCTACAACGGACAGTCAGGCGGGTGGCGCGGGGGTGAACTTCTCCCGGTGGATGCGCCGCGGCGACATCCGCCTCCGCTTGAACGCCTTCACACCGGCCTCCACCATCGCCGGCGGGCCGCACAGCCACCCCGACCAGCCGCGCCCGCTGGCCACGTCCGCCACGAACGCATCGGTCGGGAAACCTTCGCGGTGAGCCGGATCGGGTTCGTGCGACAGCACCGGGACGAACGAGAACAGCGGATGGCGCGCCGCGATCTCGGCGAACCGGTCGAGGTCGTAGAGGTCGGCCGTGCCGCGCACCCCGTGGTAGAGCAGCACTTCCCGGTCGGGGTGGCGCGCGAGCGCGGTGCGCGTGATCCCCACCAGCGGCGCCAGGCCGGTGCCACCGCCGATCAGCACCATCGGCCCGCCGTCGTCCTCGTCCTCGGGCGGCAGGTGGAAGTCGCCGAGCGGGCCGGTCACCCGCACCTGGTCGCCGACGGCGAGGCCGTCGAAGATCCAGCGGTCGGTGGCGATCCCGCCGGGCACCCGCCGCACGTGCAGCTCCAGCACCTTGTCCTCGTCGGCGGTGTTGGCCAGCGAGTACTGCCGGCGCGCGCCGGAGCCGGGCACCACCAGCTCCACGTACTGGCCCGCCTCGAACGCGAGCGGTTCGGCCAGGCCGAGCAGCACCCGGCGGGTGTCGCGGGCGACGTCGGCGATCTCCAACACGGTCGCCGTCAGATCGCGCAGCGGGTGCGTCGCGCGGCCCGCGCCGGCGGTGCTGCCCACTTCGGTGTCGGTGACGGGACGGGCCTGGCACGCCAGCGCCAGGCCTGCGGCCCGCTCGTCCTCGGTGAGGGTGTCCAGCGGCGAGTCGGCGTGGTCGATCTCGCCGGACAGCACCTGCAGCTTGCAGGTGCCGCAGGTGCCCTGGTTGCAGGAGTTGGGCATCCACACCCCGCCGCGCAGGAAAGCCTCCAGCAGGGTCTGGCCCGGGCCGCACTCGACCCGTCGGCCACCGGTGCTCACCGCGACCACGTCAGACCTCCCAGGTCACGTGCAGCGACGTCGGCCCACGGAAGCCCCAGCCCCAGAACTCGACGCCCTCGCGGGTGTCGCGCTCCAGGTTGGGGATGGCCTCGAAGAGCTCCTCCAGGGCGATCCGCATGACGTGGTTGGCGAAGTAGATGCCCGCACAGGCGTGGTTACCCGCCCCGAAAGCGAGGTGCGGCAGTGGCGGCCGGTGCAGGTCGTACTGCGACGGAGCGTCGTACTTGCCGGTGTCGTGGTTGGCCGAGCCGTAGGACAGCATCACCGGCGTGCCCGCGGGCAGGTCCACGCCGGCGATCGTGACCGGCTTGGTGGAGATGCGGGCGGTCGCCGACCAGATCGGCGAGGTCCAGCGCATCCCCTCGGACACGGCCTGCGGGATCAGAGCCGGGTCGTCGACGACCTCCTCGAGCTGCTCCGGGCGGGTGAACAGGCCGACCAACGTGGAAGCCATGCCGTGACCGGGTTCCTGCATCGCGCCGAGCAGGTACACGTAGATCGTCGGGTAGATGTACTCACGGTCGCGGGTCTGCCCGGGCGGCATGCCGTCGTGCAGCCAGTGCGAGATCGCGCTGTCGTCGGGGTGCTCGATCCAGTGGTCGATCAGCGGGTCCACGATGGCGCGGATCTCGGCCTTGGCCTCGTCGCCCTCGATGAAGCCGTCCGGGTTGGCGAACTCGCCGTCCTCGGTCATCGCGGCGTTGGTGAAGGAGCGGTTCAGCTTGGCGAACCACTCGCGCAGCTTGTCGGACTCGACGCTTCGCAGGCCGAGCAGGTCGCCGAGCGAGCGGACGCTGACCGGTTCGCAGTACTGGGACACCAGTTCGGCGTGGCCGTCGTTCTCGAACTGCTCGAGGTAGCGGCGGGCGATGGGCCGCACCAGGTCGTCGATCCAACGGTCCACCTCGGCGGGCTGCAGGGCGGGCTCGACCATGGAGCGCAGGTCGGCGTGCACCTCGCCGTTGACGCCGATGATCGCCGGGTGGCCGAACGTGCGGCCGCCGGCCGGGGTGATGACGCCTTCGAAATCCGGGCTGGTGGCGACCTCGCGGCACACCTCCGCGGTGGAGGCGACGTAGGAGCCCAGCACCGGGACGTAGGCCAGGGGGGCCTCGCGGCGCAGCCGCTCGTACACCTCGTAGGGGTTGCGCTCGAGCTGGGTCATGGTGACCTCGTCGAGCCAGGCCAGGTCGGGCCGTTCGGTGGTCGTCATCGGTGTCGTCCTCCCACGTCGTTGTCCGGGAATGCCGGGAGGTTAAGGAGCGTCCGACCGGGGCGGCGACACGCTTTGCGCGACGTCGGCACGGTTTGCGCGGGCAGTACGTGACCTGGGTCTCTGGTACCGTGCTCGCCATGCCCGCACGGCGAAGTGCGCCGCCCCGGGACTGGCACCAGGCGTCCCGCAGGGTGGCGGAGGCGTATTTCCCGCACGAGCTGCACCTGCTCGGCGGACGTCGCGAGCCGCGTCTGACCCTGCGCACCCTGGACCTCGGGCCGGTGCTCGTCGGGCACGTCGGGTGGGGCGCCGATGTCCGGGTCGCGTGTGATTACCCGGGCGCTTACGAGATCAACATGCCGCTCACCGGGCACCTGGAAAGCCGGGGCAGGCACGGGGCGGTCGTGTCGGTCAACGGGCAGGCGACGGTGTTCCGCGCGGACACGCCGTCGCTGATCAGCCATTGGGACGCCACCTGCACGGTGCTCGGCGTGAAGTTCGACAGTGAGTGGCTGGACCGCGAGGCCGAGCGGGTGCTGGGCGGCGACCGGGTGACGCTGCGCGGTGAGCTGCCCGACCAGCTGGACCTGGGCGGCGGGCGTGGGCGCGCGTGGCGGCAGCTGGTCGCCGGGTTGTCGACGAACCTGCACGAGCCGGGGCTGCTCGGGGACGTGGTGCGGGAGCAGCTGGCGGGCGCGCTCGCGGCGAGTTTCCTGATGGCGGGCTGCCCGGAGGCCGGGGCGGGCCCGGTGCCGCGGCCGCGTGCGATCAACCGCGTGGTCGACCGGCTGCGCGAGGATCCGGGCCGCGCCTGGACGGCGGCCGACATGGCCGAGGTGGCGGGCACCAGCGTGCGGCGGCTGCAGGAGGGGTTCCGCGAGTGGGTCGGCTGCAGCCCGACCGAGTACCTGCTCGGGGTGCGGCTCCAGCGCGCCGACGCGGACCTGGCCGCCACCGGCGACACGGTGAGCGAGGTGGCGGCCCGCTGGGGCTTCTCCAGCGCGAGCCGGTTCGCGGTGGCGTACCGGCGGCGCTACGGCGTGTCCCCGGCACGGGCCCGACGCTGAGCGAACCGCCCCCGACGGCCCGGTGGCACCACACCGACGCCCTCCCCGGCGAGTGGTGCGGCGCCCGCCGGTGGCAGCCGGGCGCGCAACACCCCCGGCCCCACAGCGCGCCGCCCGCATGGCAGCGGCCCCGCGCCCGAAACCCCGCGGCAACCCAGCCCACAACGCGACGCCCGCCAGTGGCAGCCCG
>Ga0164243_10011508_pt1 | contig 12618 bp, 12 predicted proteins | sample OricompcompostOP_FD_108781 | JGI IMG/M metagenome (GOLD analysis project Ga0164243, IMG submission 108781) | Organic Plus compost microbial communities from Emeryville, California, USA - Original compost - Organic plus compost (OP) | ecosystem: Engineered > Solid waste > Mixed feedstock >...
CATTCGGAAGGCACGGCCCTCGCGCCCCGCTTCCCGACTGCCCTCATTCTCTCAATGGCCAGACCGGCAACGGGGCGTGGCAACGGGGAGGCATGTGCCGCTCCTCACCCTCCCCCTTGCGGGGAGGGTCGGCAAGCAATCGGGAGCAGAGCGAAGGATTGCGAGACGGGGTGGGGGTATAAAGCATCCGGCAATGATCATGGAACGGAAAGGACGAGGACTGGTGCGGTACCGAGGCTCATCAGCGACATTTCAGGTGCGGAAAGGGCGAGACCTGGATTCCCGCGACCCTTCCGCTGCTCGCTTCGCTCGCGTTCAGGGCACGGGAATGACGGCGGCATGGGCTGCCTCAGCCAATCGCGAAGGTCGGCGATCTGCCGATGCCGCCCCACCCTCGTCGTCCTCGACCTGGCAGCGCAGCGGAGAGTGTCGGGGGACCTAGGTCTCGACGGCCGATGACGGACGCGGATGGCAGGACGGAGCACAACACTCCGCGCAGAAACAAGGCTCCAGCCATGCCTCGGCAAGCCAGACGACCAGTTTCCTGCCATCTACGGAGCCGCTGCCTGTTACATGCTGATGTGGCCGTGCGGCACGCCATACATCATGCGGGCGAATTCATCACCGGGCACATGAATCAAGGTTCGATGGTCGCCGCCTTCGAACCAGATGTCGTCATGTTCCTCCAGCCCGTCGTCTACCACGCAAGCGAGCCGGTAGGGCACGCCCAGAACCGGCACGGCGCCCTCTTCGCAATCGGGGAACAATGCGCTCGCCTCGCTTTCGGTGGCGATCTCCACGCGGTCTCCGATGATCCCGCGCACCTTGTCGAGATCGACATAGCGGGAAGCAGGCAGAACAGCCAGCACATAGCCGTCGCCCCATCGCAGCACCACGCCCTTGGCAAGCGCGCTGCCCGGAATGTGACCGGCCTCGGCCGTCATCATCGAGCAGCTCGTTCTGGCATGCTTCGTCGCCTCATATGGGATGTGATTGTCGTCCAGATATTCCTGCACCGTTCGCGCGATACCCATGGCGCTTTCCTTTCACCGCGGGCAGCCGTGGTGGCGACCAGCTTTGTCTGCAAGGACATGGGAACGCGCGGGGCGCTAGCGGAACTGTATCCGCCCTGTGACCAGCACCTCGCATTTTCGTCGGCTGGCCGTCGCGCCGCCCTGCCCGAAGCCGGCGCGAATGGTCTTTCAGGATATACCCGCCGGAGAGAAGCCGCAACGAATCAGCTTGTCGCCAGCCGTCTACTCCATGCGCAAGCCGATGCCCGCGAGCGGCAGTCGGGTGAGTTCCGTCGTCCACACCTCGCCCGCGCGCACCGGGAAAGCACGCGTGATCGAGCCTGTCGTGACAAGATCACCCGCCTGCAGGTGGCGGCCGAAGAAAGCGCCATCAAAGCCATCGACAAAATGCCTGAGCGCGCTCAACGGTCCGTCCAGGACATTTTTGGCCGTGCCGCGGTCAATTGCGGTTCCGTCGCGATGCAGGATGACATCGAAATCGGCCAGCAATTCAAGCCAGTCGGACGCAGGCAGTTCGTCAACCGGCAACAGCGGCCCGGCCATCAGCCTCGCATGCATGGCAAAGGCCGCGACGGTATCCGCCGGCCGGAACTTCCAACCGGGATAGACCGACTGGACGATCTCGAATCCATGACCGACGGCATCGATGCAGCCCAGCAATTCCGCCTCGTTCATTCCCGCGCGGGGCGTCCCGGAAAGCCGGAACACGATCTCGGGCTCGACAAGCGGTTCCGTCAAGCGGCCAACGGTGCAGGCGGCCGGCTTGTCCGGACTGCCCGCCTCACCGAGCGTGCCGGCATAGACCGGCCCCCAGATTGGTGCATGCACGCCATATTCGTCCCAGATCGTGCTGTTGGTGAAGCCGATCTTCCAGCCGACGGGCACCTCGCCCCGGGCCATCCTGCGGGCGGTGATCCTGCCCGAAATGCGATAGGCCTCTTCGAGCGAGAAGTCCGCGCGGCCGCTGCTGATCGTCTCGATCTGACGGGCATCATCCATGGCCGCGAGAATGCGCACCGCCAGCGTCTCGATCTCCGCCTCATTCATCGGCATCGCTGTCTCCTCCCCTTCCAGGCTTTGCGCAATCCTTCGCACCCGCGTCACAGCATGGCCGGGACTTGCGACGAAGCTCGCCGGCTTTACGCTCGGACGCCTTCATTCTACCCTGCCCCCGCCCGGCTCGTAAAAAGGATTCGCCATGGTCGCGCGTGCCTTCACCCTCCTTCTGTCCTTCGCCCTGACCGCGGGCATAGCCGCCATTGCGTCTATAGGGCCAGCATATGCGCAGGAAACGATGATCTCGATCAGCGGCAGCCTCACCTACCGTCAGAAGATTGCCTTGTCGGACAATAGCGTTGCGGTCGTCGAGATACGCGACGCTGCGCAGGCGGCAGGCGCCGAGGCCATAGCTGAACAGCGCATCGCGCTCGAAGGGCGGCAGGTGCCGGTGGATTTCAAGCTCGAGACGAACCGCTCCGGCTTCAAGCAGGGCACCGACTATGTGCTTCGCGGCGTGATCCTGAACGGTGCCGTCGCCACCTGGCTTACCGATCCGGTGCCAATCGACCCGAGCAAAGCCGAGATCGATGTCGGCATGCTGATGCTGAAACAGTCGAGCGAACCAGTACCGTTCGGAGCCGAGGAAGCGGTGACCCGGTTGCAGGACATTCAGGGCACGGAATGGATTGTGGAAGAGATCGGCGGCGGCGAAATCGTCGACAATTCGCGGGTGACGCTCAATTTCGGCATAGACGGTTCGCTCAGCGGCCGCGCATCCTGCAATACCTACAGGGCGAGCTACACCGCAGTCGGCCAGAAGCTGGAAATCGGCGATGCAGTCGCCACCATGATGGCCTGCGCCCCGGTCCTCATGGAACAGGAGCGCAAATTTCTTGACATACTGGCTGCGGTGAAGAGCTTCCAGCTGGATGACAGCGGCGCGCTGGTGCTCGATACCGAAGAGCATGGCGGCACGCTGGTCGCCCGCAGCGAATAGAGCCCAGCCTATACATCCGGCAGGGTGTTCTCGCCCTTGCGGGCCCGGCCATCGACGCGGAAGATGCTCAGCCGTCCTGCCGGTTCGAACCAGGCATGCTCCACCTCGCCGGTATTGCGTATGCCTTCGATTCGAAGGAGCGACATCAGTTCGCGCTTGGTGAGCGAGCCTGAGCCGAGCACCTCCTCCTTCACCTTGCCTTTCTCCACCACCAGGATGGGAACGCCTTCCAGCCTTTCCTCCAGCTTCCTGTCGCGGTTCAGTATCGAGGCCGTCGCCCGATGCAGCAGAATGACGACCGTGATGACGATGATGCCATGCAGGAGCGCCACATCGGGATAGAGCATCGGGTCGCCCGCCGCTGAGCCGACGGCGATCACCAGCACGAATTCGAACGGCCCGATCTGCCCGACGCCGCTCTGGCCCACCATGCGGGCAAGGAAGATCGTGTAGAAATACATTACAACCGTGCGAAGGGCGACTTCGACGAAGAAGCCTATATGCGCCGTATCGGACTCGCCGAAAAGGATGCGTGAAATCTCGGACAAAATGGACATTCGCCGACCCTCTCATTCAGACACCCGACAACGGTACCATCGGATGTCTGGTTCCCGGAACGGCATCATACGTCCCAAAAGGGCGGAGGCCCTTGGCGCTAAGGACAGGGATTGCCGACCTTCTGGTGGAGATCGTCCACGGCCTTCTGCATCTCTTCGGTCCAGGTCACCTCGCCCGCCGCCAGGGCAGCCTGAAGCTGCTCGATCGACGTTGCCCCGACGATGTTTGCGGTCACGAAGGGACGGCTGGTAACAAAGGCGCTGGCGAAAATCGCCGGCTCCAGACCGAAAGAGCGGGCTAGCTCGTTATAGGCGAGATGGGCCTCTGCCGCTCCGGGCTTCTCATAGCGCTGCAGGCGGTCGAAAAGCTGCTTGCGCGAACCCTCGGGAAGCGCGCCATGGTCGTATTTGCCGGTCAGATAGCCCTGCGCCAGAGGCGAATAGGCAAGCAGGCTGACATCCTCCCGGAAACACGCCTCGGCAAGGTTAACCTCGAAGGTGCGGTTGACGAGGTTGTAGGCGTTCTGGATCGAAACGACACGCGGCCCGATCCCCTTCTCGGCCTCCGAGATGAAGCGCATCAACCCCCAGGTGCTTTCGTTCGACAGGCCGAGATGACGGATCTTGCCGGCCTTCACCAGTTCGTCGAATACGGCCAGCGTTTCGGAAATCGGGGTCTCGTCGGCATCCGTTTCGGGATGTCCGTTGACCCGCGTGGGATTGGCACCCCATGGCGTGCGGCGCTCCGGCCAATGGATCTGGTAGAGATCGAGATAATCGGTCTGCAGCTTTGCGAGTGACTTGTCGATTGCATCGAAGATATCGGCTCGCACCAGCCTTGAGGGCCTGCTGCCGCGAAACCAGTCATTCTCCGTACGGCCGACCACCTTGGAGGCCAGGATGACCTTGTCGCGATTGCCTCGCGCCTTCATCCAGGTACCGATGATCGTCTCGGTCCGACCCTGGGTCTCGGCTTTCGGCGGAATGGGATAAAGCTCCGCCGTATCGACGAAATTGACGCCGTTTTCGAAGGCGAGATCAAGCTGTGCGTGGCCTTCGGCTTCGGTGTTCTGCTCACCGAAGGTCATGGTGCCAAGGCAAATCTTGGAAACGAGAATATCGGTGCGGCCGAGACGGCGCTTTTCCATGAAAGTCTCCTGAAGATCGGGCTGGCGGCGCGGGACAGAGCGCCATGGAGAGCCGCCACTATAGGCAACCCGAAACGACCCGCCAAGATGGAATGCTCCGCTTGCAGCAGAGCCGATTCATCAATCTGATTGGCCCTAAGGCAAAGGAAATTTGACTTGTTTGAGCCGGTCAAACCGCTAAAAGCATGGTGCCGGTGCGCCTTTTTGAACGCGGCCGTGCCTTTACGGCACCAAAACCGTGATTTTCACGACAAGTGCCGTCTCAAAGAAAGTCCCGGTCATGACGGCGGTGGTTTCAGGCGCAGGCGCGCCATCGGTCAAATCCTGGCTTGCCGAGGCACGCGCCACACTGGCGCTGGCCTGGCCCATGATTCTGACCAATCTAGCCCAGACCGCCATGACGGTGACCGACGTGATGATGATGGGCCGGCTTTCACCAGAAGCTTTGGCGGCCGGCACACTCGGTCACAACCTCTATTTCCTCCTGCTGATCTTCGGCCTGGGGCTGATGGTGGCCGCATCCCCGATGATGGCGAGCGCGCTTGGCCGCAAACTGCACTCGCTGCGCGAAGTCCGGCGAACGGCACGGCAAGGACTGTGGATGGCGATCGCCGTTTCCGTGCCCATCTGGCTCATTCTGTGGCAGGCAGAGACAATTCTACTGGCGATGGGCCAGGACCCTGCGCTGGCCGGAATCGCCGCGAGCTATGTACGCGCGCTGCAATGGGCAGTACTGCCCTTCTACGGCTATATCGTGCTGCGCTCCTTCATTTCGGCGCTGGAAAGGCCGCGCTGGGCCTTGGCGGTGGCCTTCTTCTGCGTCGCCTTCAACGTGCTCGCCAACTGGTGTCTGATGTTCGGCAATCTCGGCTTTCCGGCGCTCGGCGTGCCTGGCTCCGGCATAGCAACGACGCTTTGCAGCCTTCTGATGTTCTTTGGGCTGACAGCCGTCGTCTCCCTGGACCGCAATTTCCGCCGCTACCGTCTCTTCGGCCGATTCTGGCGGCCGGACTGGCCACGCTTTATTGCTCTCCTGAAACTCGGCCTGCCGATCGCCGGCATTCTCACTTTCGAGGTCTCGATCTTCAACGCCGCGGCGTTTCTCATGGGACTGATCGGCCCGGTTGCGCTCGCCGCCCACGGCATTGCGATCCAGATCGCCTCGGTCAGCTTCATGGTGCCTATGGGACTTGGCCAGGCGGCAACCGTTCGGGTTGGCCGTGCTTTCGGCGCGCGCGATGGCACTGCCGTCACCCGCGCCGGCTGGACCGCCTTCGTGATGGGCGTCAGCTTCATGGCTGCAATGGCGCTTCTGATGCTGCTTGCGCCACGCCTGCTGATCGGCGGTTTCATCAACCTCGAAGCGCCGGGGAATCAGGCCGTGATCAAGATGGCAATCACCTTTCTGGCCTTGGCTGCACTGTTCCAGATTGCCGACGGCGCACAGGCGGTCGCCAGCGGCATGCTGCGCGGCCTGCATGACACGACCGTGCCCATGATCTATGCCGCGATCGGCTATTGGGGCATCGGCCTGCCGCTCGGCGTCGTGCTGGCATTTCAGTTCGGTTACGGAGGCGTCGGAATCTGGCTCGGCCTTTTCATTGGCCTTGCCAGCGTGGCGGTCCTGCTGATCAGCCGCTGGCTTGGGCGCAACCGCCTTGTGCCTTTTTCTGCCTGAGCCGCTTCGTCTCCTAGGCCTATTAATCAGCTAAGAAAAGCGGTTCAATCGGGGACGAAAAGATACTGCCGCCTCAGACGCTGCCGCCTCAATGACAAAATCGGTGTTATGATTCCGGTCCGTTACGGGAGGCCGCTATGAAATATCCGCTTTTCGGTGCCGCCGTTTTCAGTCTCGCGTCCATTGTCCCGGCGGCAGGCGCCGAACCGCCCTATCTCGACGACCGGTCGAGCGCGGAAGCGCTTGTCCGTTCCCTCTACAACGCCATCGACCGCAAGGAATATTCGCGTGCCTTCAGCTATTTCGCGGAACCGCCGTCGAAAGACCTGGAAACCTATGCCAAGGGCTATGCCGATACCGAATCCGTCGATCTGCTGACCGGCCAGGCGTCCAGCGAGGGTGCGGCGGGCAGCGTATACTATTCCCTTCCCGTGGCTATCCGCGCCACCGCCGCCGACGGCACGGAGCGCATGTTCGCCGGCTGCTATACCCTGCGGCTGGCCAATCCGCAGATACAGGAAAGCTCCTTCACGCCCCTGCATATCGAAAGCGGCGAGTTGAAGCCCGCCGAAGGCCCGCTGGAGGAAGCGCTGCCGGAAAAATGCGGTGACGGCCCCCCGGCGCCGCCGGTTGATGCCACGCTGGAGCGGGCCCGGAAAGCTTTCGCCGCTAGCTATGGCGGCATCTGCGATTCCCCTTCGGTCGATGCGGATGATGGCGCGGCGGAGCCGCAAACCTATCCCATCTCCTTCAACTATCCTTATGACGAGGAAAGCGAGCCCAGGCGCGAGGCGAAGCTTTTCCGCTTCTGGTGCATGACGGGCGCATATAACGAGGTGCATGTCTACTACCTGGCAAGTGACAGCGGCGAGGTCAGCCAGCTCCAGTTCGCCACGCCGGAACTCGATATCCGCTACGAAAACGACGACCCGGAAGGAGCCGTGCGGGAAGTGAACCTCATCGGCTTTACCGCGCAGGACCAGTTGGTGAATTCCGAATATGATGAGGCCACACTGACCCTCACCTCCCATGCCAAATGGCGGGGGGTCGGAGACGCTTCGGAGAACGGCACCTGGATCTTCCGCTCGGGCACCTTCTCCCTCGTCAGGTATGACGTCGACGCCTCCTATGACGGAGAGATCAATCCCGAAACGGTGATCGACTATCACGGCGGGCCATAACCGTCCTTATGGCCGGGCCGACAGCATCCAGTTCAGGGTTTCGCGCCAGTCGGTCATGCGGATCGGGGTGCCATGCGTGCCGGTCTCGAAGCGCACGAACCGGGCCGGGTAGCCAGGCGCTTTCTCCCGGATCGATCTGAAAAAGGCTTCCTGCTTTTCGACAGCAAAGACCGTGTCACGGCTGCCATGGCTGAAAAAAAGCGGCACGCGTCTTTTGAAGGCTGTACTTTCGAAAAATCGGCTATCCCACAGGGATCCAAGTAGAAGAAGGCCGCTCAATTGCCGAGCAGCCGCCGGATCATGGGCGAGCCGCCAGCACAGCGCCCCACCCATGGAGCCGCACGCGACGAAGACCGGCGCATGCGGAGACCTGCTCGCATAAAGGGATATGAGCGCCGCGATCTCGGCCGCACCTTTGGTCTCGAAATCGGAAAAGTCCGGTGAAAGGTAAAGGCCGCCGTTGCGGCCCATCAGGTTCTTGATGCGGTTGAAATTGCCGCCGAAGGTAAAGTCGTCTGCTCCCTGCTTGCGGCTGCCGCCCTGCCCGTGCAGGTAGACGACGATCATGCTGGCCCCTTCCCGCCGACCGACGGCGACGTGAGGTATTTTACCGGCATCGGTTTCGACCACCAGATCCTGCTGCATGGAGCGGATACCGGTCGAGACGTAGCGGCCATGAGCACGGCGCTCCGGGATCTGGTCACGGCCATTGATATCGCGCATTTCGCGATAGTCGACGACGCGATAGGCGCCGCCGTCACTTTGCGAAAGGATGGCCGGATAGGCGAAAAGCTGGTCCTTGTAGGGAGCGAGCTGGAACGCGTCTGCGGGATTGGCGAGGAGGAAGACGGAGAGGAAGAGAAGAGTTGCCAACGGGTAGCTGGTTTGGGGCTTACGACCCACTCGCGTGACGAAGGCATTCTTCCTGCCTCCCTCTGGCCTCTCAGCAACCGTACTGAATATCATCAGCCGCACTACTGCCCCTGCGGGCTCAACACGCCGCCGGCCTCGCGCAGGGCTTCCGGCGTATCGACATCAATGCTGGCGGCTTCTCCGATCTCCACGTCGATCACCTCCAGCGGGCTCGACTCCACCACCTGCCGGGCACCGGTGTCGCCTTCGAGGTTCTCGATTTCGCCAAAGAGCGCCCGCGGCAGAAGAACAGGATTGCCGCGCTTGCCGTTATGGGCCGCACGGACCACGGCCTTCCCCCCGGAAGCGGCGAAGGCTTCAATGAGCATGTCGAGATCCGCCGTAGTTATTCCGGGCATGTCGGCAAGGACGATCAGCGCCCCGGCAACATCAGCCGGAAGCGCGTGGATTCCGGCCTTGAGCGAGCTTGCAAGGCCGCTGGCATAGTCCGGATTTTCCACGAGCTTCACATCAAGATTTGACACCAGCCTTTTGATTTCATTTGCCTGGTGACCGGTCACGACGATGGTGCCGGCGACCTTGGAATTGACAATGCGGCCGGCGGTGCGCCGAGCCAGCGGAACACCGGCAAAATCAGCGAGCAGTTTGTTGCCGGCGCCCATGCGGCTCGACTTTCCGGCGGCAAGCAGCACCGCCCAGACGGAATCGCCTTCCGGCTTGCGAATGGATTCACGCGGTTGCGGACGCGTCGGGATTTCCATCAGAAGGCCGCCGACGCCCATGCCGCCGATGTCCTCCGAAGTCACCTCCACGCCCGCCATGAGCCGGTCCAGCACCCAGTCGAAGCCGTTCAGCTTCGGACTGCGGGCGCAGCCGGGGGCGCCAATGACCGGCTTGCCATCGAGCGAGCCCAATACCAGCAGATTGCCGGGATCGACGGGCATACCGACGCGCTCGACGTGGCCACCGGCCTGACGGATAGCCGCCGGTATCACATCGTCCTCGTCGCATATCGCCGAGGCGCCGAAGACGAGCACGAGGTCGTTGTCCCTCGCCAGTTCGCCAATCACCTTGGCGACGGCATCCTGCTCGTGGCGCGGCCGCAACTCCCTGGTGACGGAACCGGAAGAACGCTCCAGACGCGAAGCGGTGGTGCGGGCCGTCTTGTCGAGCACGCTTTCCTTGAGGCTCGGCAGCACCGTCTGGGCAAGGCCAATCCGGCGCGGCGCGAAGGGATGAACGGAGAAGGCTTCGCTGCCTCGCGCGATCTCCGAGGCCCGCTCCACGAGCGGGCCGGGCACGGCAAAAGGAATGATCTTGACCGTGGCCACCATCTGACCGGCCTCGACACGCGCATATTGCGCCACCGTCGCGATGGTCACCGCCGGGTCGATGCCATTGATTGCGTCGATCAGATCCTTGTCGACGGTGAAGATGCCGGCCTTTTCGGCATGCAGGTTGACGCGGCCGGTCGCTGCCGGCTTCATCTCGACATTCGCCGTGCGAAGCGCCTGCGCGATCCGTGTCGCGGCAACATCCTCGTCGAGGTCGTCGGTGCCGAGCACAGCGGCAGTCACCTCGGCAATGCCGGCTTCCTGCAACAGGGCAATATCTTCAGCCGTCAGCCGATGGGCTTTGCGGAGACGTTTTCCGCCCGCCATGGTGGCATGCGCCAATATCGCGCCTTCCGCTTGCCCGACCGGTACCGGTCCGAATTTCATGCCGCCTTGCCTCTGGCCGTCCGGCTTTCCAGGCCGCGCGAGCGCAGCGCGAGGATGATCTGGGCCAATATGGCTACCGCGATCTCCTGCGGGCTGGAGGCTCCGATATCCAGGCCGATCGGCGCATGAATGGCTTCGATAGCCGACGAAGAAATCCCCATGCCCGTCAGCCGTTCAACACGACTGGCGTGAGTCTTCCGGCTGCCCAGCGCGCCGATATAGAAGCATCCGGCCTCCAGGGCGGCCTTCAGCGCCGGATCGTCTATCTTCGGGTCATGGGTGAGTGCGGCCAGCGCGGTAAAGGTATCGAGCGGACGGCGCTCCAGCACCTCATCGGGCCATTCCGCATAAAGCGGCACATCCGGGAAGCGTTCCGGCGAGGCGAAGGCCGTGCGCGGATCGATAATCTCCATGTCGAAGCCGGCGATCCTGGCCATCGGAGCCATAGCCTGGCTGATATGGACAGCGCCGATCACCACCAGCCGTGGCGGAGGAACATGGACGTTCAGGAAATAGCTGCGGTTCTCGATCTCGACCGAACCCGACCTGCCCGACCGGAAGGCTTTCGAAATCGCCTCCCCCAATTCTCCGGTGACCGGATCACCTTCGAGAATCACGCGGTCGCGGCCGTCGCCGAGATCGGTGAGCAGAACCACCGCCCGCCTTTCGCGCCGGGCCGCGTTGAGCTTCTTGAGGGAATAGGGGTCCATGATCAGCCGAGCCGTTCGACATAGACTTTGATGCGGCCGCCGCAGGAAAGGCCGACGCGCCAGGCGGTCTCGTCGGCCACACCGAATTCCAGCATGCGTGGCTTGCCGTCTTCCAACACCTCCGCCGCCTCGGCCACGACTGCGCCTTCGACACAGCCGCCGGAAACGGAACCCTCGAAATTGCCCTCAGCGTCGATCACCAGGTGGCTGCCGATGGGGCGTGGCGCCGAGCCCCAGGTTTCCACCACCGTGGCGATGACGACATCCCTGCCGTCCTTCATCCAGTCCTCGGCGATCATCAGCGGATCGCGCGTCTCGGTCACTGCTGTTTCCTGCATGGGAGCCTCCTGCAGAATGTTATCCGTATATGGTCATGCCGCGGCGTCCTTGCCAAGCCACAGATGCGGATCCGCAACCCGCGGCCGCTCAGAGCCGAGCGAGTCGCAGAGGTCCGAAAGCGCGTTCAGGGTGTGGACCGGCCGGAACTCGTCCACATGCGGCAGCATCGCCCTCACCCCACGCGCCCGCGCCTCGAAGGCGTCGAAACGCAACAGCGGGTTGAGCCAGATCAGCCGCCGGCACGACTTGTGCAGCCGCTCCATCTCGCGGCCGAGATGCTCGACATTGTCACGCTCCAGCCCGTCGGTGATCAGCAGCACGACCGCGCCCTGGCTCAGCACCCGGCGCGACCAGAGCCGGTTGAACTCGCCGATCGCCTCCCCGATCCGCGTGCCGCCCGACCAGTCGCGCACGGCCTGCGCGCATTCGGCAAGCGCCTCGTCGGGGTCGCGGTGGCGCATCTGGCGGGTGAGATTGGTGAGCCTCGTGCCGAACACAAAGCTGTGCACACGCCGACGCTTCTCGGTCAGCGCATGCAGGAAATGCAGGAAGATGCGCGTGTACTGGCTCATGGAGCCGGAAATATCGGCGATCGCCACCAGCGGCGGATGGACCAGCCGTTGCGACCGGAAGCGCGGCAGGATGATGTCGCCGCCGGTACGCAAGCCGGTGCGCATCATGGCGCGCGGGTCCGTGCGGGGGCCACGCGGGTCCGGCCGGAAGCGGCGTGTGCGAACAAGGTCGAAAGGCAATGTCAGCGTGGAGATGGCACGCTTGGCGTCGGCAAGCTCCGTGGCCGTCATCTGCGCGAAATCGCGGTCGCGCAGCACCTCGTTGCCGGAAAAGGTGAAACGGGCATCGATCTCCAGTTCCGGTATTTCGCGCGCTGGCTGCTTTTTGCGATGCGCTTCGAATAAGGCATCGCCGACGCGCGTCTCGGCCGCGCGCGGCTTTTCCTTTTCGCGCATGTCGGGCGCGACCGGTGAAAACATGGCCAGCATCTTCTCGATGAGCTCGCGCGAGCGCCAGAAGAGCCGGAAAGCCTCGTCGAAGATCGCATGATCCTCGTGCCGCGTCACCAGGACCGCGTGAAGGGTCCAGTAGAAATCTTCACGCGTCGAGATGCCCGCGGCCAGCACCGCCTCTATGGCGTCTTTCACCACCGCCGGCCCGACACGCAGGCCGGCCTTGCGCAAGGTGCGGGCGAAATAGACGATATTGTCGGCAATCCGCCCGTCCGGCTTGGCGGCGTTGGGGAGAGGATCGCTGAAATTGTCTTGCATGGCGCTCAGGCCGCGGAAAGCTCGGCCTTCACCTCGTTCAGTATGCGCCGCCCCTCGCCCTGCTCTATGCGGGCAATGTCGTCCTGATATTTGAGCAG
>Ga0164243_10011509_pt1 | contig 12617 bp, 10 predicted proteins | sample OricompcompostOP_FD_108781 | JGI IMG/M metagenome (GOLD analysis project Ga0164243, IMG submission 108781) | Organic Plus compost microbial communities from Emeryville, California, USA - Original compost - Organic plus compost (OP) | ecosystem: Engineered > Solid waste > Mixed feedstock >...
CGCTCCGCTTCGTCGAACGCCCAGGGACGCGGCACCGGGTCAAGGACCACCCGCTTGTCGAGGTCGGCGAGTTCACCCTGAACCGTGACCCCGGCAACTGCTTCGCGGACGTCGACCGGGCCGCCTTCTCCCCGGCCGACCTGGCCCCGGGGATCTCCCACAGCTCCGACAAGATGCTCCAGGGCCGGCTGTTCGCCTGTGGGAACGCGGCCCGGCACCGGGCAGGGGTGTACCACCACCCGGACCGCTTCGACTTCCGCGCGGACCACGAGAGCGGTTCTTCGACAACACCGCCCGCGTGATCAGGGGTGAACGCCGTCAGACGGGCCTGAAGCACGTCGAGCACCGCACCGAGGCGGATACCGCCTACGGAGACGGCGTCCAGAAGTCCTGCGAGAATCTCGGGGCTCGCTGAGCGTCCTGATAACGCGCTCTTGCGCTGCATGGGCAAGTCACACGGGGCGTGCCGTGCGGCGCAGCCGGGCAGCCGGGCAGCCGGGCAGCCGGGCAGCATTGCGGCAGGGGGCGACCCGCATCCCCTCCCCGGGGAGACGCGGTCGCCCCCTGCCGCAATGCCCGGCCCTCTCCAACTCAGTCGGACTGGTCCAGGGGCTTGAAGTGGACGGGAACCCACCGGTAGCCCTCTCCGTCGGGCCGCAGGTGGCCCAGGCCGGGGAACGGCAGATGGGAGGCGGCGACCCACCATCCGCGGCCGGCGACATCGTCGAGAACCCTGGCACGCGCCTTCACGGCGCGACCCTCGTCGCTGTCGATGGCGATCGAGACGTGCGGGCACGGCAGCTGCACGGTGTGGCTGTGGACGGTGTCGCCCCAGAACAGGACCGGCTCGTCGCCTCCGGTGAAGAGGTATCCGCTGTGCCCGGCGGTGTGACCCTGCTGATCGAGGGCGCACACACCGGGCACCGCGTCGAGGAAGTCGAACGCGTCGAGCCGGCCTGACGCCCGATAGGGCTCCAGCGCGGTCGCCGCGGCTTCGTGGATCTGCTTCTGGACGCCTGTCGCCTGTGCCGTCAGCTTCTCGTCGAGCCAGTAGTCGGCTTCGGCACGTGCGACGTGGACGGTGGCCCGGGGGTAGACGGGCTCGCCGTCGTCGGTCACGAGACCGCCACTGTGATCGGGGTGCAGATGGGTGATGAGGACGTGGTCGACGTCCTCCGCGGCGACCCCGGCGGCGGAGAGCGCCTCACGCAGGTGACCGGTGTGGGGGCCGAGCGTGCTGCCGCTGCCGGCGTCGACGAGGACCCGCCGGCCGTCGTCCTCGACGAGGAAGCCGATGACGGCCGTATGCAGGTCGCTGTCCTCGGGGAGGTACGCGTCGGCCAGCCGGCGGCGGATCTCGGTCTGCGGCTCGCCGTGCAGGTCCTCGGCGAGGATGGGCACGAATCCGTCGTACAGAGCGGTGACCAGGAGGCCTCCGAGTCGGAACCTCTGGAAGCCGGGAGCCTGACCGGGTGACGTGCGGGACAAAACGGATCGTTTCCTTTCATGGCGTCCGGACGGGATCGGGCCGGACGGGCGTGGACTGGGGTGTGGCCAGGACAGGGAGTGGAGATGAGGCAGTGGGGATCAGGCAGTGGCGGTGACGAGGAACTCCTCGAGCGTGGTCGCGGTGGTGATCGCCCGGGCGTCGTCCAGGATCCTGATGCGCCCCTCGGCCACGTCCGACGTCATCGCGACCGTCCCGTCGGCCATGTGGTCGCTGAACCCCGCCTCGAGCAGCGAGGCCCGTACGGCCTCGGGGGAGCGGAGGACGTACCGGGCGCCTTCGGCTCCTACCGCCGCCCCGATCAACCGGGTGGCCTCCTCCAGGGTCCGGTAGGCGGGCCCGACCACCTCCACCGGACCGGGCGTGAAGTCACGGTTCCCGCGCAGGAACTCCGCCGCGACGCGCCCGATGTCCGCGGTGGCGATCATCGGCAGCGGCAGATCGGGGGGAACCAGGCCGCCCGTGGTGCCCGTGGCCTTGATGGACGCGATGTCGGGGCGCAGGTTCTCCATGAACGACCCCGCCCGCAGATGGACCGCCGGGACGCCGGTGGCGTCGATGCCCTCCTCCAGCCGCCGCAGCCCCCACACCGGCCCACGGGCGCCGGAGTAGTTGGCCGCCCAGCCACTGAGGGTCACGACACGGCGCAGCGAGCCCTGCCGGTACGCGGTCTGTACGGCATGTGCCTGCGCGGCGATCACGGCCCGCTGGTACGCGGCGAAGTCCGTGCTGTTCGGTATGAGGCCCGGCGCCATCATGACGAACGCGCCGGTCGCCCCTTCCATCGCCTCGGCGAGCCCTTCCGCGTCGTCGAGGGGGCTGACGTGCGTGCGGGCACCGAGCTCGGCGTAGGGCCGGAGCCGCTCGCGGTCGCGCCCGACGGCCACGACGTCCGATCCGCCCTCCAGCAGTGCTCGCACGACGGCCGAGCCGGTGTCGCTGGTGGCCGCGGTGACGACGAAGAGGTCCGAGTCTGCGCCGAGAGGCCGCGCGGAGGTCTCCTGGGACGAGTGCTTGACGTTCATGCCCCCACGGTCGGACACCACGGGCCGTGCAGCCAGACCACGCCATGGACACCCAGACGGACCGCCACCCGTGCTCGGCCCACATCGGCGGACCGCTGCCTACGGGTGGGGGACCACGCCATGGACAGGCACCACGGAGCGTCGGCTGGAACACTCGACGTATGAGGAGTACCTGGTCGTCATCCACGGAACTGGGGGCGTTCCTGCGCAGCCGGCGCGCCGCGCTCACCCCCGAGGAGACGGGCGTGTCCTCCTTCGGGCAACGCAGGGTGCCGGGGCTGAGACGTGAGGAGCTGGCCCACCTCGCCGGGATCAGCGTCACCTACTACACGCGTCTGGAGCGCGGCGAGAGCCACCAGGTGTCCGACTCGGTCCTGGACTCCCTGGCGAGGGTCCTCAAACTGAGCCCGGAAGAGCGCGCCTACCTGGACCGGCTGGCCCGGCCGAGCCGGACGGCCAACCATCGGGATGAGCCGGAGAAGCTACGGCCCGCGGTCCAGGCACTCGTCGACTCCGCCGGCGGGCAGGCGGCGATCGTCGTCGGCCGGCGTGCCGACGTCCTGGGCGGCAACCGCCTCGGCTACGCCCTCTGGGGGCTCCCGGCGCCGGACCCCGCCTCGGACGAGCCCCGACCGAACACCGCCCGCATCACCTTCCTCGACATGTCGGCCCGGGACCTCTTCCCCGACTGGGAGTCCCAGGCCCGGGACATCACCGCCTACCTGCGCCACGCCGCGGCCCACCACCCCGACGACCAGGAGCTGCACGCCCTGATCGGCGAGCTGAGCGTGCACAGCGCCGACTTCTCGAGGATCTGGTCCGATCACCCGGTGAGCGACTGTCTTGCCTCACAGCGCGAGTACCGCCATCCCCAGGTCGGCATCATGAGGCTGAACGAGGAGGTGGTGCGCCTGACCGACGCCCCCGGTACCCGCATCATCTTCAGCGGCGCCGACGAAGGCACAGAGTCCGCCGAGCGGCTGCGCCTGCTGGCCACACTCACCTGAGAACGGGCGCCGTCCGAGGTCCGGAGCCGGCGAACGGCGCGCCCGTGATGGCGCGCCGGTCTCCACCGCGCAAGAAACCAAGGGACGAGGTACGGGCAGAAACCCTTCTGGGGGCAGTAGGCGGGTCCCTCGGCCAGATGTTCCCCTCGACGACGTCCAGAAGTCCTTTCTCTGATACGAGGACTCGAAGTGGACGAGGACGTCGTCGTTCATCTAGGACCGTGCGCCTCGACGGTATCCGCCACCTCCGCACCGACTCGATCTGCGACGAGCCGGGACCCCCACGATAGCCGCAATCTTATGCCTGACCAGCGGTATCCGCGTACGGCATGCGGAAAGTGAACGGCCTCTAAGTTTGCCTTTCGGCGTGGGTGGGGTGATGTGGTGTGTCGTTTGGGTGATGTGTTCATCATGTTTTGTGTGTGGGGGGGTCTTTGTTTTAGGTGGTGGAGTTGTTTGGGTGGGCTGGTTGGTGCGGTTGCTGACTAGTTCGGAGTTTGGGAGAGGGTTATGGGAGCTGTAAGTGTTGCGGTGATGGGGCAGGGATATGTGGGTTTGCCTTTAGCGGTGGCTGCTGTTGAGGCTGGTCATCGTGTGGTGGGGTTTGAGCCGAACCCGGAGCGGTGTGAGCGTTTGGGTAGGGGGGATTCGTATGTTGAGGATGTTTCATGTAAGGCGCTTGGGGCAGCTTTAGATACTGGCCGGTATAGGCCGACGGGTGAGGAGGGGATGCTAGCGGGGTTTGATGTGGCCGTAATTACTGTGCCGACGCCGTTGAGGGATCGGCAGCCGGAGTTGGGGGCTGTACGTGCGGCCTCGGAGAGTGTCGCGCGGTATATGCGGCCGGGTTGCACGGTGATCCTTGAATCTACGAGTCATCCTGGGACGACGCGTGACATCGTGTTGCCGATCCTGGAGGCCGGCTCGCGCTTTCGGGCGGGGGTTGATTTTCATCTTGGTTTCAGTCCGGAGCGGATTGATCCAGGTAATGAGCAATGGACGTTTGCGAATACTCCGAAAGTTGTTTCTGGGTTGACTAAGGAGTGTTGTGCTCGGGTTAAGGAGTTCTATGCGGGGGTGACGAAGAATGTGGTGGTAGCGGGCAGCCTGGAAGAGGCGGAGCTAGCCAAGGTGTTTGAGAATACGTTTCGGCATGTGAATGTTGCACTAGTGAACGAGTTGTGTCGTGTGGCGCATACTCTTGGGGTGGATGTGTGGCGCACGCTTGATTTGGCTGCTTCGAAGCCGTTCGGTTTTATGAAGTTCGTTCCCGGTCCTGGCGTCGGTGGTCATTGTCTTCCGGTTGATACGGTGTATTTGAGTCATCATGTCCGGACGCAGTATGGGGAGCCGTTCCGGCTGGTCGAGTTGGCGCAGGAGATTAATGAGGCGCAGCCGGCTTACGTTGTTGGGCGGCTTCAGGATGGCCTTAACTCTCGGTTTGGCAGGGCTCTTAAGGGTGCCCGGATTTTAGTGCTTGGGCTGACTTACAAGGCTGGTGTGGCGGATGCGCGTCAGTCGCCGGCCGTTGAGGTGGCTGCCGAGTTGGAGCGGAGGGGGGCTCAGGTGGACGCGGTCGATCCGCATATGGCTGATGGGGTTGATCGTAAGCGTGTTCCGCTGCCTTACCGGTCTTACGATGCGGTGGTTTTATTGACGGCGCATCCGGAGTTTCCACTTGCGCGAATTGCCGAGGAGGCCGGGTACGTTCTGGATACGCGGGGCGTAATGCCTGATATTCCACAGGTTGAGCGGCTTTGATGGGGTGTGTGTTGAGGGTGTCCAGAGGGGCTGGGGACTTGCTGCGGTGGTGTGGAGTGGGGGCGGTCCTGGCGCCGTAGTCGTAGCGGTGTGTGTGAAGGATGATCGCTGCGGGGGCTCGCCCTGCCTGGGGTCGCCTAACCGGTAGCCGCCTAGTGGGTGGTGTGGAAGGCAGTTTGTGACCTGTAGGGCGTGAACGGTGAGGGTGTCATGGCCGGGCCCGATGCGGGCAGTTGTGCGCGGTGCCGCAAGAACTCGCGGCGCTGGCGGATTGGACGACGCGGGTCTTGCAGCGACCCAAGGGCGCTGGTAGCTGCTCTGCGGTGTCTGGTGTCCGGTTCGCTGCTGAGGTCGGTAGTGGGGTTGTGTGCCCAGTGGTGTGCTGACAGTGATGCTGATGGGGGTTGAAGACAACCATGCCGTGGACGATGTGCTCGATCCCGCCAGTTCGTGCTCGGCTGCGGCGCGGCGGCCTGACGCGGCCGGGCCGTGGGCGGGCCCGGTTGCTTTGGTGCGCTATCGCTGGGCTTGTCATCACAGGACTGGGCTGGATTGGTGTCACTGGCTGGCTGGCAGGCCGTGAACTCGCTGCCGCCCGCGCTGACTTGGACACGCTGCGTCGGTCGGTGTCTGCGGTGTCAGGGCCGGCCGCGCGGGCGGCGGATGACATGAAGGGCGAGCGGGTCCAACAAGCGGCTCGCCGCGCCGCCCGGCATGCCCAGCGCGCACACGAGCTCACCACCGGGCCGGCGTGGTACGTGGCGGCACGGTTGCCTGGAGTAGGTGACCCTTTTAAGACGGTGCGGGGAACGACTAAGGCGCTCGACCAGCTGACGGCTGTGGCTTTGCCTGACCTTGTGCGCATCAGAGGCCGATTAATGACTGCCACAACTGACAGTCATGTCGACCTTGCTGAGTTACGCAGGTCTGCTCCTCAATTCGAGCAGATTGCTCACCGGACAGCTCAGGCGAGGTCAAGCGTGGCCAGGCTGCCGCGGCGCACCTGGCTGCCAGTCGTGGATGAGGCCCGTAACCGGCTTCTTGAAGCGCTGCAGAAACTCGCGCCGGCGACCGATAACGCCGCTGCTGGGGCGCGTATCCTTCCGGCGATGCTGGGGCAGGACGGGCCACGGCGATATCTTTTGGTGTTCGAAAACCCTGCTGAGGCTCGCGGTACGGGGGGGTTGCCCGGTGCGTATTGTGTCCTGACGGCCAGCAAGGGTGTGCTGACGTTGGGGGAGTTTGGACGTGACACCGACATGGCGGCCGCCCGCCCCCAGATCAATTTGGGGTCAGAGTTCAAGGCCATGTACGCGCGTCATGACGCCGTGCATACCTGGCCCAATACCAATATGAGTCCTCACTTCCCCTATGCCGCACGTATTTGGGCCGCCGCTTGGCTGGACAAGAGCAGGCAGCGCGTTGATGGCGTTTTGTCCCTGGATCCAGCGGTGCTGGCCAGACTCTTGGCGGCATCCGGACCGGCGCGCACAGCCGACGGCACACTCGTCACCGCACACAACGTCGTGGACCTCACCGAACGCGGCACGTACGTGATGTACCCCAACTCGGCTCAACGTAAGAACTTCTTGCTGGATGTGGCGCGAGCCTCTGCGAGCCGGCTCTTGATGGCTATTAAGGACCCTCAGCGGCGACCCGCCATGCTCTGGGGCCTATACGAGGTGCTGCGTGGCGGCCAGATGACCGCATGGAGCATGCACCCCGTCGAGCAACGGGATCTCCAGGCACGCCCCGTGGGCGGCTCCGTGCCCAATGATGATGAGCCGTACGCTGGGCTAGTGATCAATAACGCGGCCGGCACCAAACTGGATTACTACCTCGAGCGCACGCTCATGTGGTCCTCGGGCCGGTGCACGGCGGCCGGCCGTGAAGTCACCGTCAAGGCGATCCTGACCAACCATGCCCCAGTCTCAGGTCTTCCCACCTATGTCACCGACCGACTCGACCGGCCTGGCTACACCACCCGCCCAGGCGACAACCGCGTTTTGCTCTCCTACTACGCGAGCACGAAAGCCAAAGTCGTGGGCGCGGCCCTCGACGGAAAACCAACGTCGATGACCTCGGGCGTAGAGCGGGGACACCCGGTATATACCTTCGACGTTGAGGTACCGGTCGGCAAGAGTCGGACGGTGCTGCTCTACCTCATGGAACCCCCGTCCAACCGTCCGCCCACTGTGCTACGCCAGCACCTGGCCCGGCCGCTGCACGTCACAGTGGTTGCTTCGCGGCGCTGTGACGTGGACTGGTAACTGCGCGACACCAGTGCGGCACCGCCTGGGCCGTCATCAAATTCGTGCCGCCTCCCCGGCGAGTTACCCGTTATATATCAATTGTGTAGGTATATTGCGAGTTGGGTGGAGTAATCGGCCGCCTAGGTCACTGTTGTGCAGTCCCGTTAGTCGAAGGTGTTCTCATGTCTCGGCATGTCAGGTTATTTTCGGAGGGTCCGTGTGTGGCGTAGCAGGTATCGTGTCCACAGGTACCCCCAACCCGGCGGCCGTTGAAGATATGTGCGGCATTCTCTCCCACCGGGGTCCAGACGGGCAAGGCTTCTATAGTGACAGCCATGCCGCCCTCGGGATGCGGCGGCTGGCCATTATCGACGTCAGCGGAGGAGATCAGCCGGTCTTTAATGAAGACCGCAGTGTGGTCGCGGTTTTCAATGGGGAAATCTACAACTTTCGCGAATTGCGGGCAGATCTGAGTAGGAGCGGCCACACGTTCCGTACAAACGGGGACAGTGAATGCATCGTCCACCTGTACGAAGAGCATGGTGAGGATTTGGTTCACCATCTTCGTGGTATGTTCGCCTTAGCCGTCTGGGATGCAGGGGAGGGGCGGTTACTTCTTGCTCGCGACCGCGCGGGGAAAAAGCCCTTGTACTACAGGGATGAGTCCGGGCAGCTTGCCTTCGCCTCCGAACTTAAGGCGCTAAGCCTGGTTGATGGCGGTGCCCGTGAGGTAGACCCCGTGGCCGTCCATCACTACCTGACCTACCAATACGTGCCCGCGCCCTGGTCAATTCTGCGGGGTATCCAAAAACTGCCACCCGGTCATCTGCTCACCTGGCAGGGTGGCCGCGTAAAAGAGCGCCGCTACTGGACACTGGATTTCTCCCCGGCCCCGGCTATGAGCGAGCTCGAGGCGGCTGAACGTACCCGAGAGCTTTTACTAGAAGCCACACGGATCCGCATGGTGGCGGAACGTCCCCTGGGAGCCTTCCTCTCTGGTGGTATCGACTCTTCCGCCGTCGTCGCGGCCATGGCGCGAGTTTCCAAACAGCCCGTAAAAACCTTTTCCATCGGCTTCGACGATGCCCGGTTCGACGAGCGGACACACGCCCGGACCGTAGCGCAGCGGTACGGAACCGATCACCACGAGTTCGTCGTGGGAACCTCCGCCCTAGATGTCCTGCCCACGCTCGCCTGGTATTTCGACGAGCCATTCGCTGACTCGTCCGCGATCCCCTCGTTCTTCGTGGCCCAACTGAGCCGCCAGCACGTGACGGTCGCCCTGAACGGAGACGGCGGCGATGAGCTATTCGGCGGCTACACCCGTTACGCCCGTTTTATGCAATGGGAACGGTTCTACTTCCCGCAAGCCGCGCGGCCATGCCTGCAACACCTGGGAAGGTGGCTCGTCTCGACCGCGCCGCCAGGCTCCCGACTGCGCCGGGCCGGCCGGGCAGTGACCGTACTGAGCGAGACACAACAGCGTCGATACGCCCGGATGATGTCGTACTTCACGCCAGAGGAGAAAAACGACCTCTACACCACATGGCTGCGGGAGGCGACGAACACAACCGACAGCTACGAACTGATCGAACGGGCCTTTGACGCATCGCGTGCGGTCGGCCGGGTCAACCAGCTGATGGATGTGGACGTGAACACTTACCTTCCCGGCGACCTCCTGGTGAAGGTGGACATCAGCACAATGGCCAACTCCCTGGAGGCCCGCTCGCCGTTCCTTGACCACCACTTGATGGAGTGGGCGGCACGCCTGCCAGCAGAGCTGAAATTGCGGGGTGGCACAACCAAGTACCTGCTGAAGAAGTCGCTGGAAGACTGGCTCCCGCACGAGGTGCTGTACCGGCCCAAGCAGGGATTCGGGGTACCACTGGCTCACTGGCTGCGTACTGACCTTAAAGATGTGGCCTGGGACGTGCTGACGGACCGAACGGCTAAGGCCCGGGGACTGTTCAGGCCTGAGGCGGTGAGAGCCATGCTCAAAGAACACGACGCCGGAGAAGACCATGCGCGCCGGATCTGGGCACTCATGCAGTTCGAAGTCTGGCACCGCAGATTCGTCGACCATCCCGATCCCAGCCCGCCTGCACCATGCGAAGAATCGCTGCGACAGGTCAGCTGACGCCAGGTGAGCCGAGGCCGGCGGCCGTATTCTCACCGGCGGCTCCACGGAAGGCATGTCATGATCACCGATAGGTCGACCGCGAACTCGTTTGTCCCCGCCGTGATTGGCCATGTGGGGCTGCTAGCCGCAGGTCCTGCCGTCGTCTATCTGGCGCTATCGCATACCGCAATGACCGCCGCCGCAGCGGTGGCGACCTGCTTCGCCGTGGTGGTCTGGAAACGGCCGGACGCAGCGCTGTTGCTCCTGCTCGCACTCATCCCAGCGGTAGCCGTTGCGGATCCCGGCGGATCATCGCTGTACGCCGTTGTCTTTGGTGCTGTAGGACTGCTCCTTTTCCGAATCACCATCACCGGGTTCCACGCGGGTCTCAGCCTGGTCCTCATCGGCCTCATGGCATGCGCGGTGACGTTGAGCTGCCTACTGCCACAGGTGTCGTTCACCCACGACCAATGGAAAGGCTGCGCCTTACTCCTTGCGGGGCTCGGTCTGCTCGCGGCATCTCTGGTAGAGCCCCCCGATCCCCGGCGCACGGCTCAGATGGTGGGCGGTGCGGGCGCATGCGCGGCCAGCTACCTGCTCATGCGCGGGGAATACGCCTCCGGCCGCCTGACCGGTCTCGGCCTCAACCCCAACTACGTCGGAGCCCTTCTGGCGGTCTGTCTCGTTGCCTCGATTGGGCTGGTACACGTCCACCGCACCTGGATGTGGCTGCTGCCAGCAGCGGCCTGTGCTATCGCGCTGGTGGAAACCCGCTCCCGGGCCGCCTTCTTGATGGCTGCGGCCGGACTAGCCTGCCTACTGCTGGCTGGCCGCCCACTGCGGTACAAGGTGCTAGCCGCGCTAGCGATCCTCGCCTTGGCTGAAGCCCTGCCCGGGACCATTGACTCCGTGGGCGACGGGCTTACGGGCAGCCGGACCTCAACCGAACTCACCGCGAATACCGAAGTGCGAAAGAGAGCCGCTGGCCTGGCCTTGCGCATTGCACTCGAACACCCAGTGACAGGCATCGGGTACGCAAGGTTCCCTGAATACGCCCGGACCTCACCAAATTTGGGTATCTACATCAACACCCACAACGACTACCTACGGCTGGCAGCCGAGACGGGAACAATGACACTCGCGCTCCTGGTAGCCCTGCTCTGGCTAGGCCTCGTGCGCAGGCACACAGCCAGCTACCGCCCGCTCCAGGCGCTATGCGTGTCCTTCGCGGTAGGACTGTTCTTCGCCAACACACTGACAAGTTTCGTCGTGTCAACCCCCTTCTGGGTCTCCCTGGGCAGCCTGCTCACTCGTGCCCTGCACCAAAAGACAGACCCCTTACCCCCACCATTCCGCAATGCAAGGAACCTCAAATGATCGACTGTGAAACCGAAATCACTGAAGGTCGCCGTTTCGCATTCGGCCAGAACTGGCTGCGTTTCGGGTGCCTCATCAACGAAGAACGCCTCGCACTCGCACGAAAGTCACTCGAAACGGCCCTTGGCAGCAGCGACTTGACGGGGCGTACCTTCCTGGATGTCGGCTGCGGAAGCGGACTCTTCTCACTGGCTGCCCTGCGCATGGGGGCACAGGTGCAGTCGTTTGACTACGACCCTGACTCAGTCAGAGCAACCGAGAAGCTGCGTCTGGAATTCGCCCCAGACAGTGACTGGAGAATCCATCGTGGCTCCATTCTCGATCCAGCCTTCGTGCAAGAGCTCGGCCAAGCCGACATCGTCTACTCATGGGGCGTACTGCACCACACCGGTGACCTCTGGGCGGCAATGGAGGCCACCTGCGGCCTCGTCGCTCCCGGTGGAACCCTGTACGTATCGATCTACAACGACCAGGGCAGGGAGAGCCAAATCTGGACGACCGTGAAACGCCGGTACAACACATCCGGAGGCGTGACACGACAGCTCCTGCTTGCCGGCAGCTTCGTCTACCTCGGCAGGCACTACCCGCTGTCTGCGGCGATGCGGCTGGCTAGACGTGTGAGGGGGGACGCCAGCAAACCTTCCCCTCGGCGCCGGGGCATGTCACGCAAGCACGACCTCGTGGACTGGGTAGGCGGCTACCCGTTCGAGGTCGCCGCCCCCGAGGAGGTCTTCTCCTTCTGTCGCGAGCGGGATTTCGAACTGCGCCACCTGAAAACCTGCAAAGGCGGCATCGGCTGCAACGAATTTGTCTTTACCCTCACGGCAGCCAACAGCGGATGATCCTCCCAGATCACGCACTGCGATATACGACGCAGGCAGCACCGCGGACCGGGCTGGCCGCCGGCAGCGTCCACGCTCCTCGCGCAGCACGGCGAACAAAACCGCGCCGCCCGGCTGTTGCAAGGGCGCTACGCACGCCCATCGACGAAAAGGCCGGCTGAAAGCAAGGTGAGACCCAGGCCGGTCCGCGATTACGCCATAACTGGTGCTCGAGACAACGCGATGACCGGAGACGGGCAGGACACAGCCTCGCCACCACGCGCGCATCGAGCCCTGCCGCAGCACCCTCAGCTACGCGCCCGACCGATATACATCTGTCTGCAACGGCGCTTCACCTGCAACCTGACCCGCGCCGTGTCGGCGCTCGTCGGAAGCAGGCACCTCCAGCTGACCCCGCTCAGCCTGCTGAAATACAACACCTGGAACGCGGCCAGCACGGTGTACGCCACCGTGGAGGCAATCGCGCAGCCGACCGCCCCCCACACACGGATCAGCACAGCGTTCAGAGCGACGTTCACCGCCAAGGCGATCAGGGAAGGCAGGACGACAACCCGCGACGAGCGCATGCGTAGCAGGAAGCTCGACAACGGCCTGCAGACAGCCACTAGCACGATCCCGGGCACGAGCCAGGCGACGACAGGGGCTGCTTGCGCATACGCACGGCCGTACAACGGAACGATCAGAACCGACACCGCAGCCACTGTCACCACCCCGGACACCACACCCA
>Ga0164243_10011510_pt1 | contig 12616 bp, 11 predicted proteins | sample OricompcompostOP_FD_108781 | JGI IMG/M metagenome (GOLD analysis project Ga0164243, IMG submission 108781) | Organic Plus compost microbial communities from Emeryville, California, USA - Original compost - Organic plus compost (OP) | ecosystem: Engineered > Solid waste > Mixed feedstock >...
AGCAGGTGGCGCGAAATGCGAAAGAGCGAACCCAACCGGTGTTCGCTACTCGCCGGTACGTTAGCCCCGCGATCACACCCGCACAAGAAACAGATTTCGAGCCACCGATTCCGTTGTCACTTCCGGATGATGGCCGCCTCGCGCCGTTGTCATCCGACGATGAAGGAGGCCGCCAGTCAGCGGCAATCCACGCAAATCGGATGCGGTCGCCTCGACGCATGTAAGCGCATGGTCGCAAACCGCCGGCGTCGCGGGGGGCCAACTTAACCCTCACTCGGAACGCAGGGGTGGGTAGCCGAGCCGGTCGTGCAGATCGTCGACCTGGGCCAGCAACGACGGGGGAAGCTGGCCGAGCGGCAGCGGTCGGTGGTCTCCGCCGGACACACCGGTGTCGCCGGCGCTGCCGGTCTCGGCGGTGTCGGGGGTCTCGGGCGGGCGCAGCGCCGGGCCGGCCGCGCCGAGCTCCAGGAACCGCGCCAGCGCGCGCATGACCGCGCGGGGATCGGCGTCGAGGTCATCGAAGTGCACCCGTACGCACTGCTGCGGATGGGCCGCTTCGAAGTCCAGCGATGGCCTGGTGTGGGCTACCCAGTAGGCCGCGAGCGCCGCCACGGTGCTGGTGGGGTGAGCCGAGGTGTACGGGGCGAACGCCGGTCCGGACAGGCCCCACGGTCGGGCCGCCAGTGCCGCGCGGATGAACGCGTCGCAAGGCCGGTGCAGGCACACGAACCGCGCCTGCGGGAACACGGCCAGGAAGCTCTGTGCCGCCTCCTGCGACACCGTCGCGGTCTCACACCATCGCGACCGTCCGGTCCGCGCGGCGAGCACCGTCATCATCGTCGCGACCAGCGACCGGATCGATGTCACGGCAAGGGAACTCGCCGTCGCCGCTGATGGCCATTCCTCGATGCGCCGCCAGGCGCCGAGCGCGTGCTCGCACAGGGGCAGCAGGCCGGTGCCGGAGGTACACGCCACCTCGGGGTGCTCGCTCAGCAGGTCCTGCAGCTTCGCCCCGCCGGCGTGCGCGTAGGTGAGCACGACCACGGGCCCGGTTCGTGGCCGTTCCGCGCTCCCGACGGAGCCGGCCCGTGGCCTCGGGGGCGGGGCCGGGCCGGTCCCCAGCAGGCGCGGCACCTGCGCCGGCGTGCCTCGATGCGGCCAGGCCATCCCGATCACCCCCCACTGGCGCAGCGATGGACGGTCCCGAATAGATCACCGTCTGCGGGGCTCGTCACGACGCTGGCGGCCTTCGTGATCCTCGACATTCCGTCTCCCCACAGTGGACGGTCAGGTCACGCCGCCATCGTGGCAGGCGTGTCAGGTTGCTGGGCCTGCCGGGGCATGCGGCGACGGGCCTGGCCCCAACCGGCGAGGCCGAGCAGTTCGCCGAGCATGCCGATGCGCGCGTCGGCGACGACCGGGCCGGGGTTGTCGCCGGTGTCCAGGTACCGCACCAGGTTGCGCCGCAACGCCACCGACAGGTTCAGGCGCCCGCCGAGGATCTGCTCCCAGGCGTCCGTCGCGCCGACCACGTCCCAGTCGGTGTCGGGCTCCTCGTCGTCGGGCAGGTCCAGCGCGACCGGGGTTACGGTCGCGTCGGCGAGGCTGACCCGCCACCGGTGCACCGGCCCCGCCTCGGCGGTCGCGATGACCATGAACGCGTCGGTCGCGCACGGCTCCCAGCGCTTGGCGAAGTCGTCACCGAGGCGGGCCAATCCGCCGGCCAGGCGCTCGCCGAGCGTGACGTCGGCGGAGGACGAGGCGGGCTCAGCCGGCCCAGGCGTCGCGGTGGTCGCGGGCGGCGCCGCCGCCTCGCCCTCGGGGGACACGCGCAGGTCAGCGGGCTTCTCGGCCGTGCCCCACGTCTCGTCCACGGGTCGGTAGCCGAGCTGCTGGCACAGCTCGTTGAGCCGCTGCCGGTGCGGCGCCGCGATCAGCCCGGCGGGCAGCGTCCAGCCGCGCCCCACCGAGTCGTCGCTGACCTGCGAGGTGTGCCAGATCTTGTAGTCCGCCGGGCCGAACCGCTCCCGCTCGGGCGCGAACATCAGTTTCTCGATGTCGGGCACGCGATCGACACCGAGAAACGTGAAGATGCCGTCGGCGGTGGCTTGTGGATCGCTGACCAGATCCTCGTAGCGCACCCGGTGACAGCGGTCGGCGAACCGCTCCTCCGCCGCCCGGATCACCCCGGCGTGGTCGGCCCAGAACCGGGCCAGCGCCCAGACCATGTTGCCGGGCGTCTCCGCGATGTAGGGGTCGAAGCCGTAGCCGTTCAGACCCCATGGGCATGCCTCGATGCCCGACGCGATGACGTCCATCGGATGCCGGTAGACGCAGATGAACCGCGCCCCCGGCCAGACCCGGGTCAGCAGGTAGGCGAACCGGGCCGTGCCCAGGCTCTTGTCGCAGTAGCGCTTCTTGCCCCGCCGCTGCAGGTACGAGCCGATCATCCGGTCCATCGTGCCGCGCACCCCGGCGATCGCCGCGTCCGGAACATCGGGCGGCTCATCGCCACGGTTGGCCGACAGCGGCGCCCCCTCGACCAGCGACCACACCGTCGCCAGCTGTCCACACAGGGCCGGGATGTTGGTCTCCGGCGGGCAGGCCAGATCCGGATGCGCATCCAACACGAACCGCAGCAGTGTCGACCCCGACCGCGCCGCGCACAACACGAAGACCGGGTCGGCCGACCCCGGGGAGGAAACAACGTCGTCGGTCATGGCGTCACCGCCGCCTTCCTTCGTCGTGGCGATCCGGTCGGGTCGACCGACCCGCTCGTACGTCAGCCGAGCACCATCTGGGTGAACGTGGGGCCTGTCGGAAACTGGTACGTCACGTCGCTGGGGAGTGAGACCTGCGGGTTCTGGACGATCCCGCAGTTGTCGCTCAGGATCTGGTTGCTGCCACCACCAGCTGCGCTTTGCAGGGTGAGCTGCGCCCCACTCCCGCCGGTGTAGCTGAACCGCTGCCTGCGCTCCAGGGTGATCGTGCAGGGCGCGCCGCCGCCGATGCGGGAGAACTCCAGGACGAAGGGGCCGATGCCGCCCTCGGTGACGCCTGCCTCTTGCTGTTGGGGTTGAAGCCCGGTGTCGCGCGCAGTGATCCGCCACGTACTGTCGGCAGGGCCCGCGCACTCGCCGATCTCCCATTTCAGCGTGGCCAGGTCCCCGCGTGGTGGGCGCATCTGCGTGTTCGTGGTGGTGAGTTCCATCGAGGTGTTGGGGCAATTGAAGACGGGGCCCCCCGTCATGCTGAAGTTGACCGGTGCGGTTGCGCTGTACGTGCCGCCGCCGGCGATCGCCCACAGCGGAGCGACCCTCGGCCGATGGTCACTGCGGGGGCCGATGCAGGTGCCGTTGGTTTCGGAGTTGCACATGATCCCCTGGACCAGGGTGACGCGGTTGCCGGATCCCGAGACGGTGGCCGTCATCAGCGCGTCGAGATCCTCACCGGTCGCGCTGCGGCAGCCGGTGAACGGGGGAATCGTGACGTCGCCGCTCAGCGCGCCGCCGCCCACGATGCTCGTCGTGTAGGCCGGCGTTGGATTGTAGAGGCGGTTCCCGCCCGTCAGCACCAACGCGTCGGGCTCGAGCGGGTTGTCACTGGTCAGTGACCCGTCGGTCACGCAGCTGCCACCCACATCCAGCGGCTTGCCGTTCACGACCACGTCCGACAGGCGCAGCTGGAGTTTCGCGACGGCCACGGCCCAGAAGTCGTTGCGCAGCCCCGCCTCGTCCCGCTGGAAGGCGATCCCCCACGCCGTGATCGGGATGCAGTCCGGTGACGCCTCGATGTCCGGCGTCGCCCCGCAGTCTTCGATGAGGCGCGGGCCCAGCTGTTCGAGGTGCACCGTGGCGGTCACCGGCATGAACCCGAAGGTCACGAAGGTGGCGCGCACCGGCGCGAACTCCCGCCGACCCTGGTAGTCGAGGTGAAGTCTCACCCGGACGCAGGTGTGCGAGATCAAGCCGTTGGGGTGAGCCGCTGTCAGGTTGTCTCGGCGGCCGAGGGTGTGGGCAAGGGCGAGGCCGCCGAACGCGGAGTCGCCAAACCCCAGGCCCGCCGCACTGTTGAGTTTGGCGGAGTTGGCGTAGCCGGCCAGGTACGTCGAGAACGCCAGGTTGCCCGGCAGAGTCGCTGGGTACACGTGGCTCTTGCATGCCTCGTAACCGGCCACCATGTCCGGGTGCAGTTGGGTCGAGGCGAGGGCGGACCGCTCTGGCGCTGCGGCAACCGTCGCGGGGGAGCTGCGCTGGGTCGTCGCCACGGCGGTGACGGCGGCGGCCACGGACGCGACGAGGGTCGCCGCGACCACCGCCGCCCGCACCGCCCACCATCGGGGAGGTCGCTTCATCGGCTCGTCCTTCAGGGGTGTTCGTCGGTGGGATGCCGGAGGGATCGGTGCGGCGGTGCGGTGACCGAGCCGACCGCACCGCCGCACAGAGATAGAGGGTTATGATGCTTCGTGAGTGACGGTCACCTTCTGTGCGGGCGTGTACTCCGCCTGGAAGGCGGCGTTGTCGCTGCTCGCGATCAGGCCGCTGCAGCCGGTCACGTTCGTGACATGCAGCCCGAACACGCCGTTCGGGTTGATGACCAACTTGCCGTTGGAAGTGCTCGCGGCGTTGTTCTGGTAGTAGCCGGGCAGCGAGCCGGTCACATCGAAGCTGCACGGGAAGAACGACGATGCCGCGACATGGGCGTTGACGTTCTTGAGGACGCCGTCCGTCTTGCCGCCGACGGTCGGGCCGACGCCCCACAACGCCGCCGGCTGCGTGAGAGCGGCCAGGAACGGGATGCCGAAGAGGCTGCACCCGCCGGAGGCGCCGAAGGTGGCACTGGTGATGTCGGCGAGCTTCACCGAGCTGCCCGACGTGCTGTTGCCGACGATGTGGATGTTGGCGACCGCGGCGCCGGAAGCGCAGAACAGGGACAACGAGCCCGCGGCCATGGTTGCCGGCGCAGTGTTGGCCGCGCCGACGTTGGTGCTGTTTCCGGGAGTGATGGTCCAGTGGCTGGCTGCCGCTTGAGCGGGAGCCCCGGCGACCCCGACGGCCGCCGCGACAGTGGCGCCGGTGAAGGCGACGCTTGCGATCTTCTTTGACTTGGACATTGTCCCCCCTTTGACACGCAGGCAGGTCTTGCCTGCGGGAGACCCCACGCCGGGGCCAGGATCAGGACGACGGCGGTATCTGCCGCGGTCCGACGGTGAGGCTGATGGTGTTGCCGCTACCCGGGATGAGCAGGTTGACGAGCCACGTCGAGAGCAGGCAGTTCTCGAACTCGGGAATCGTGTAGGTGCCGTTCAGGACTCCGCCCCTGATCGGGGTGAAGCCGGGCTCGGAGTTCAGGGTGATGACGGCCGGCGTCTTGGTCTGGCAGTGGTTGCCGACCAGGACGGGCAGGCCGAGCACCGTCGTGACCGAGACGAGCCGGATGTTGAGACGGGTGGTTGTGGTGGTGGCTCCGCCCATCGGGTTCGACCAGCCGGTGGTCTGTCCGACCTCGGTGAACTCGACGGTCGCCGTCACGGGAATGAACCCGAGCGTCTGGAACGTCCCGGTCGACCGCGGCAGGGTGACGTTGCCGACGATGTCGCCGGTGCCGAGGTCCAGCGTCGCCAGCAGCGAGCCAGGGCCGAGCGTCAGATTGGAGTTGGTCGAGTTGATGTGCGTGGTGCCGTTGAGCGTGTAGAGACCCGCGAGGAACGGGGCGGCCTGAGCCGGAGTGGCGACGCCGACGGTGGCGGCGACGGCCGTGAGCATGGTGCCTGCGGCCAGGAGGATCCTGGCTACGCGTCTGCGCATTCGACACCCTCGATTCTGTGTCTCGCTGTGGGACGGACAGTAGTGACACGTGCTGATGCTCGGGCCCGAACGCGGCGTACGTTACTGGTGGGTATGGTCGGCCCACAAGACACAACCACCACAACATATCCAAGTACTGCCATTTCTCATCAGCATCTGATGATGCCCACATCCGGTCATGTTGCACCGGTGAGCAATCTCGTCGTCGGGCCCGCAGGCATCCGAATGTTCGCTTCCGTAGCGACGTTCGGTGCGGCCCGGCGACGAGGACACCAGCCTCGCGCTGCTCGTGGACGGCCTGCGCGCCGAGCGGGAAGGCAGCCCAGGCCCGCGGTGATCGGGCACCCCGTCGGCGAGGTCCGGCTGGCCGCGATACCGGCTTCTTTGTCATGAAGGGATGAGATGGGCGCCCCGACTTCGTCGCCGAGTGAGTACAGCTGGGCGTTGGGGAACGGTCGCGATGCAACCTTTGCTCCCCGTTTATGGGGTATTCAGTAGACCGGGTGGGCAGCTGCGTATTCCGCATCAGGGCCGTTTGGCCTAGGTTTGGGTGTCTCACCTCACTGTCCCGGGGGAACGCGACAATGACGTCCACAGTGGAGACATCCACGCGGCCCCGTGCGCCGCGCCGCAAGACGCTGGTGGGCCCGGTCCCGGTGGGACTGGTCGCCGTCATGCGTCGGGAGTTGCCGAACCTCGCGAACGAGATCACCGCGGAGATCCGGCAGCAGATTCCCGAGTACGCGAGGCCGATGAGCGGACCGTACGGGCAGGCCATCCGGATCGGCGTCGAGCAGGCTCTGACAGCCTTCGTCGACCACGTCGAGAACCCCGCCGCGTCCTACGAGGCGCGTGACGAGGTATGCCGGCGGCTCGGACAGTACGAGGCGCAGGAGGGGCGCAGTCTCGACAGCTTGCAGGCGGCCTATCGCATCGGCATCCGGGCGTCCTGGCGTCGGATCATGAAGGTGGCCCAGCAGTACAAGCTGCCCATGACGGTCCTGTCCCGGCTCGTCGATGCCCTGTTCGACTACCTGGAGGAGCTGGCCACGCTCTCGCGCCAGGGCTACCTCGAGGCTCAGGCCCGGTCGGCCAGCGTCGTGGAGCACTGGCACCGCCGCCTGATACGGCTGATCCTCGAGCGCCCACCCGCACCCGCCAGCGCCATCCGGGAACTCGCCGCGCTGGCCGGTTGGGCGGTGCCGGGCCAGGTGACATTGGTCGCGTTGGGTGGCAGCCCGACCTGTGACCGGACACTGCTCGCCCCAGATGTGCTGGTCGATTTCGACTGCGCCGAGCCGCATCTGCTGATCCCCGGGCCGCTGACGGAGCAACGCGAGTCGATGCTTGAGCTCGGGCTGCCCGACCTGCCCATGGCCATCTCGCCGGCGGTGGCGCTGGACCAGGCGACCGAGGCCCTGCGGTGGGCCCGCCAGGCGCTCGCCCTGGCTCAGCAAGGCGCCATCGGGCCCGGCCCGGTCATCCACTGCGAGGACTACCTCATCGAGCTGCTGCTCCAGACCGATGCCGCACTGGTCGACCAGATCGCGCGCCACCGGCTCGGCGCGCTGTCCCGGCTGAGCCAGCGCCGCCGTCGCCAGCTGACCGAGACGCTCAGGGTGTGGCTGGAGACCCGTGGCTCAGCCTCTCGCATGGCCGAACGACTGTCGCTGCACCCGCAGACCGCGCGCTACCGCGTGCGCCAGATCGAGCAGATCTTCGGCGACCAGCTCGATGATCCGGACGCCCGATTCGCCATGGACGTGGTGCTGCGCGCCCACCTGCTGCGCAAGACCGATGGCGTTCCCTCCACTGTGGAGGAATCATGACTGGGGCCGCCTGGCCGGTCCGGTGGCGACGCGACCCGCTGCGGCTGGTGGCCGTCGCGCTGGTCCTGGTCGCTGGCGTGTCCGCGGGCTGGTTCGGCCTGTCCTGGTACGGGGCCGCGCACGACGACGGACTCGCCTACTCGCGCACGCGTGACGAGGCCCTGCTCGCTGCCGAGCAGGGCATTCAGAATCTCAACACCCTCGACTATCGCACCGCCGCGGACGGGCTGCGGATCTGGCAGGACTCGACCACCGGGAACCTGCACGACCAGCTCGTCAACGGCGCCGAGAAGTTCCTCGACCAGATCGCCATCACCCAGACGATCACCACGGCGACGATCCTCTCGTGCGCTATCACCGAGCTCGATGACCGTGCGGGCAAGGCAAGCTTCATCGCGGCCGTCGAGATCATCGTCACTCCGGTCAACGGGACGCCGACTCCCAAGCGCGAGCGACTGGCCGGTGAACTGACCCGCACCGACGCCGGATGGAAGCTCTCCTCGATCGGCCAGGTGCCTGTGACGTGACCCCACGCCCCCGAGAGGATCTCATCACCGACATGCCCCCACAGAACGGGCGCCAACGCGACATCCGCAACGGGTCGGCGTCGAAGCGTACCGCCGGCGATGCCGCGACGACCTCGACGCCACCGCCTCGCCAGGGCGCTGGTCGCAAGGCCGTGCCGGCCCAGAAAGCTGCACCCGCTCAGGAAACCCGGAAAGCTGCGCCAGCTCGGCGGGAAGCGCCCACCCAGAAGGCAGCACGCGCGCAGCCGCCAGCCCAGCCGGCAGTGCGCAGGAAGCCGGCAACCGAGCACGAGGCCGCGCCGACGAAGACCGCACCAGCGACGAAGGCCGGACCAGTGACACAGGCCGGACCAGTGACAAAGGCTGGACCAGTGACAAAGGCTGGACCAGTGAGGAGGGCCGGCTCACCGGCGAAGTCCGCAGCGAGCCGCCAGGCCGTACAGTCGGTCGTTTCCCGCCGGGCGGTGCCGCGCCAGGTGTCGCCATCGAAGCGTCGCCCCGTGCGCGGGGAGGAGCCGATCGCAAAGGAGCCGCTCGACGCGGAGCTGGACGAGGACGAGGCGCCGGCGCCGGACGAGACCGCTCAGACGCGGTGGTTCTGGCTCCGACGGTCGTGGGCCGTGCCGGTGGCGGTCGCTGTGGTCGCCGTGCTGCTCGGCGGGGTGGCCGTGCTCTCCGCCGTGCGGGCGCAACAGCTGCGAAACCGCGCCGCCGCCAACACGGCGCTCACCGACAACGCCGCCACCAGCGAGCTGCTCGGTCAGACAACGACAGCGATCAACACGATCTTCTCCTACGACTTCACGAAGCTGGACCAGACGCAGGACGCTGCCCATCAGATGCTCGTCGGCAGTGCGGTCTGCCAGTACGACACGCTGTTCACCGTGGTCCGCGAGCAGGCGCCACCGCAGCAACTCGTGGTTACCGTGACGGTCACCAACAGCGGGGTCGAGCGGCTGACCGGCGACAGCGCGCGACTGCTCATGTTCGCGACCCAGACCAGCACCAGCGCCGTCACCGGGTCCACGTCCACCGCGGGCGCCATGTTCGCCATCGACGCCATGCGGATCGACGGCCGATGGAAGATCGCCAACATCGATACCTTCACCGGCAACCCGGCGAAGGTCGACTGCTGAGTCCCGTCGCCTACCGGCCAGCCCGACCCCGACGGCGTGCCGGCCGGAGTCAGGTCACCAGGCCGTTGCGGTAGGCGTAGACCACGGCCTGCACGCGGTCGCGCAGGTCGAGCTTGGTCAGGATGCGCGAGACGTACGTCTTGACGGTCTCCTGGCTGATCACGAGCGCGGCCGCGATCTCGCTGTTGGACAGACCCTCGGCGATCAGGCGCAGCACCGCCAACTCCCGCGGGGTCAGCGTGCCCTCCTGCGGCGCGGCCTCGGCCGGGCGGATCCGCGTGGCGTACCGGCCGATGAGCTGGCGGGTCACCTCGGGCGCGAGCAGCGCGGAGCCGGACGCGACCGTACGGATGCCATGGAGCAGTTGCGCCGGCGGCGCGTCCTTGAGCAGGAAGCCGCTCGCCCCGGCGCGCAGCGCCTCGTACACGTACTCGTCCAGATTGAAGGTCGTCACTACGAGCACCTTGACGGGATCGGTCACGCCGGCCCCGGCCAGTTGGCGGGTCGCCTCGATGCCGTCGAGGACCGGCATCCGGACGTCCATCACCACGACGTCGGGCCGCAGCTTGCGGGCGAGGTCGACGGCGGCACGTCCGTCCCCGCAGTCCCCGACCATCCGCAGGTCGGGCTGGGCGTCGATGATGGTCGCGAACCCGGTGCGGATCAGTGCCTGGTCGTCGCAGACCAGGACCCGGATCGGCGCGGTCACGACGCGCCCCCGACCGGGATGCGGGCCCGGACGACGAAGCCGCCACGCTCGCTCGGCTCCGCACTGAACTGCCCGCCCAGCACGGCGACCCGTTCGCGGAGGCCGGCGAGTCCGCGACCACTTCCGCCCGGGGACCGGGTGGTCGAACCCGTACCGTCGGTGCCGACCTCCACGGTGATCTCCCGCGGACCGTGGTGGACGCGAACCACCGTCGGGCTGCCGTGCGCGTGCTTGAGCGCGTTGGTCAGGGCCTCCTGCACGACCCGGTACGCCGCGGCCTCGGCGCTGCCGACCGTCCCCTGTGGACTGCCCTCCTCGACGAACGCCACCGGCTGGCCGGCGAGCCTCGTCTGTTCCACGAGATCGTGCAGCTGGCCGACCACGGGCTCCCGCGGGTCGTGGTCAGGGTTGAGCAGGTCGAGCAGGTGTCGAAGGTCGCCGATGGCCCGCCGGCCGGTGTCGGTGATGGCGGTCAGGGCCTCGTCGAGGCGCTCCGGTGCGGCGGTGAGGTAGCGGGCCGCCTCGGCCTGCACGACCATCGCGGTCACGTGGTGCGTGACCACGTCGTGCAGTTCGCGGGCGATGCGCGTGCGTTCGGCGGTTCGGGTGGCCTCGGCCACGTGGCGGCGGCGTTCCGCCTCGGCAGCCCGGGACAGCCGAAGCCACGACCCGATGCCCCACGCGATGGCCAGCACCAGCGCGAACGCGACGAAGCCGGTCACGCCCTCCGTCGATCCCTGCTGTTGAAGGGCGATCGCCAGCAGCACGTACGCCACGGTGACCAGGCATGCCGTGCGGCGCCGGTGGCGGTCCAGGTGCGCCGCCGTGCTCGTCAACGCGATGAGGAGCGCGACCGCCGCGGTCGTGTGGTACCCGCGCAGCTGGTCGACGGCGAACCCGACGGACACCAGGGCCAGGCACACTGCCGGCCAGCGGCGGCGCAGCGCCAGCGGCAGGCTCTCCAGGGCGACCACCGCCACGGTCAGGGCGTCCCACGGGCGGTCCGGCAGGTCGCCGAGCTGCGTGCCGTTGCGTTGCAGCGCCGGCACCAACGACGCGGCGACCAGTGCCAGCGCCAACGGGAGATCGCGTACGGTGACGGGGTACCGCCGCCACACGTCCACCAGGCGCCGAGGGTCCATCACCGGGGAAGCGTAGCGGGCGCGGCGACCGTCGCCTCGCGTCGGCGCAGTGGCACCAGGTGGCCCCGACGCCGGGCCAGCCGCAGGAACGCCGCCATCACCACCACCCCGGCCAGCAGCGAGAACAGGCTCGCCTCCGGCCCGAACTCACCACCGGACAGTACGGTCGGCCCGGACAGGACGCCGTGCAGCAGGCCCTGGGGGGAGTCGGTGCCCGAGACGCCGGTGCCGAAGACGCCGCCCTCCGCGAAGTTCCAGGCGAAGTGCAGGCCGATCGGCACCCACAGGTTGCGGGTGGCGACGTACGCGGCGCCGAGCATGCCGCCCGCCTCGACCGCGATGGCCAGCGCACCCCACACCGTGGCGTGCGGATTGAACAGGTGGGCCGCCCCGAACAGCAGGCTGGTCAGGGCCAGCGCCAGCCAGGTGCCGACGCGTTCCTCGATGACGCGGAACAGGACGCCCCGGAAGATCAGCTCCTCCGTCGCCGCAGCGGCGGCCATCACACCGAGCAACGTCACCGCACCCGACGCCGAACCCCAACCGTCGACCCGGTAGTGGCCGAGCACGGCGATGCTCCCGATGACGGCCGCGAACATCGCCAGGCCGATCAGCGCGCCTCGACCGAGCGCGCCGGCCGCGCCTGGGCGCGCCACCTCCAGCGGCACGCGTCGCTCGGTGCGACGCACGACCCAGCCGTACGTGAGCAGGGAACCCACCGCGGTAGCGGTACCGAGGACCACCGCGAGCGGCGCGATCCCCTGCACCGCGCCGACCCCCAGGCTGCCGACGACGGCCACCACCCCGACGGCCACGAGCTGCGCCAACAGACGCAGGAACAGTCGCATGACGACTCCCTCCGACGAACCCGCGACCCGACGCCGCGGCCACGTCGAACGCTAGGCAGCCGGCGACTGACAAACATCACCATGCAGCGGTCACTTGCCCGTAGCTCTCACGGGGGACAACTGCCCACAGTGGACCGATGCCGGAAACCGTCCACATCAGACTCGGCTACCGAAGCGTTCCAGCCGATCTACTCTTCGTCGCGTCCCAGAATCTCGTCGACGGGTAGCTCGGTGTCGGCGTACGCGAGGGGAATCCGATCACCACGCCGATACTCGTTGCGCGTCCGGTAGCCCTGCGACGTGGGCGAGACGTGCTCGTAAATCACATCGCGTGTCACAACCCAATAGACCGCATACCCGGCGCCGCCGTAGAGCTTGGCCTTGATGTTCAAATCGGCGGGCACGGTGTCGTCAGAGACCTCGACGACAAGATAGACGTCCGCCGGATCCCAGACTTCCAGCCTCGTGCCCCGCTTGCCGATCGGCTTGGCGTCGACCCGACGGACGTAGCAGTCCGGATCAGGCAGCGACGTCGACGACCCCACATCGAGCGTCGAAGTGCTCACTCGGACACCGTGCGCCCACAGCAGCCGTGTAACCAGCGCCTGGATGTCGCCG
>Ga0164243_10011511_pt1 | contig 12615 bp, 14 predicted proteins | sample OricompcompostOP_FD_108781 | JGI IMG/M metagenome (GOLD analysis project Ga0164243, IMG submission 108781) | Organic Plus compost microbial communities from Emeryville, California, USA - Original compost - Organic plus compost (OP) | ecosystem: Engineered > Solid waste > Mixed feedstock >...
GAGGCGATCAAGATCGCCAAGAACTCCAGCAAGAAGAAGTTCGACGAGACCGTTGACGTGGTCATGCGCCTCGGTGTCGACCCGCGCAAGGCCGACCAGATGGTTCGTGGCACCGTCAACCTGCCGCACGGAACCGGCAAGACCGCCCGCGTCCTCGTCTTCGCGCAGGGCGACAAGGCCGAGGCAGCTCGCGCCGCCGGCGCCGACGAGGTCGGTGGCGACGAGCTCATCGAGAAGGTCTCCGGTGGCTACCTCGACTTCGACGCCGTCGTCGCGACTCCGGACCTGATGGGCAAGGTGGGCCGTCTCGGTCGTGTCCTCGGCCCCCGTGGTCTGATGCCGAACCCGAAGACCGGCACGGTCACCCCGGACCCGGCCAAGGCGGTCTCCGACATCAAGGGCGGCAAGATCGAGTTCCGCGTGGACCGCCACGCCAACCTCCACTTCATCATCGGCAAGGCTTCCTTCTCCGAGGCCCAGCTCGCGGAGAACTACGCCGCGGCGCTCGAGGAGGTCCTCCGCCTCAAGCCGGCCTCCTCCAAGGGCCGCTACCTCAAGAAGGTCACCGTCTCCACGACCATGGGCCCCGGCGTCCAGGTCGACCCGAACCGCACCAAGAACGTCGCGGCCGCCGACGAGGCCTGATTCCACGGCCCCGCGCAACGCGTATCGAGACCCAGCATCGAAGGTCCGCCGCCCCTAGGGGTGGTGGACCTTCGGCATTTCGTACGCCGCCGGCGTCCGTGATCGGATGTGCGGCGTGATCGTGAGACCGGCTCGGGTGGCTCCGTTGGTGGCGCTTGTGGTTGCGGCGGTGACCCTGGCTGGCTGCGGGGACGCATCAACCGGTCGCGCGCAGATGCCCGTCTCCGGCGGGGCAGCGTCCCAGCCTCCGTTGAGCGCCGGCCCGCCCGACGAGACGGAGCTGTCGCCGGGCTGGGACGAGCAGCCCGACGGGCCGTCGCCGACCCCCGACGCGAAGCTCGACGCCGCCGCGCTGAAGGCGCTGCTCCGGACCCGGGCGTCCGGAAGCGCCGGAACCGACCGCTGCCGGCCGGACGAGGTGGACGCGCGGCTCGCCGGATTCGACGCCGCTGCCGGCCACCGCTACACCTCGATCGTCGTGCGCAACGTCTCCGAGCGGTCCTGTGTGGTCGGCGGTGTCCCCGGCCTCGGCGCCCGTGGTGAATGGGGCCATCGCTTCACCCTCACGGTGGAGCGGGGGGTCACGAGCTCCGGGCGGGTGGCGCCGGTGACGTTGGCGCCCGGCGCGGATGCCTCGGCTGTCCTCGAGTGGACCGGCGAGCTTGCGGGTCACGATGCCGAGCGCGCCTCAATGCTCGTCGTCCAGTTGGCCGCCGGCCAGGTCCCGGTCCGCGTGTCGGCCGAGCTCACCGGGGCGCCCGGGGAAGAGCGGCTCGACGTGGGGATGCTCTCCACCTTGCGGGTCTCGCCCTTCGAGGCCGAGGGCTCGGGCGGCTGACCGAGACGCTGTCGTCGGTGCGGTTGGATGGAGGCGTGCTGAGGATCCCGGACGTCGACCTCGCTCCCGCGCTCGAGTGGGCGGCGCAAGCGCTGGGGTCCGAGATCGCCGCGGCCCGGGAGCTGACCGGCGGCTCCACCGGGCTGATGCTCGATCTGAGCGATCGGTCGGTCAACCGGGCGGTGCTGCGGCTCATCACGAGGGAGCCGTGGCGCACCCACGGTGCCGGGCTGACTACCCGTGAGAGCGAGGTCCAGCGGATGCTGGCAGACGGCGCGGTGCCGGTGCCCCGGACACTTGCGCTCGACGCCACCGGCGAGCACTGCGGCCACCCGGCGCACCTGATGACTCTCCTGCCCGGCGTGACCGACGCGGATCGGACCGACCCCGGCTCGCTCGGGCGACTCGCCGACGTCCTGGCGAGGATCCATGACGTCGGACCGACGATCGAGGTGCGGACCTACCAGTCGTGGGCCTGGGAGGCGAAGTACGTCGTCCCCGACTGGGCCACTGACGCGCAGCTGTGGGAGGAGGCGTTCGCGTTGTTGCGCACCGAGCCGCCGGCGTATGAACCGTGCTTCCTCCACCGCGACTTCAGCCTCCGCAACGTGCTGTGGGAGGGGGAGGAGATCAGCGGGATCATCGATTGGGTGTAGACGTCGATCGGCCCGGCCTGGCTCGACGTGGCCCATTGCGGCACGAACATCGCGATCCGGCAGGGGAGCGCGCGGGCGGACGAGTTCGCCGCGACGTACGTAGAGCGGACCGGGCGGGTGCCGCAGGCGTACTTCGACGTGATGGACCTCGTCGGGTTCCTCTCCGCCCCGGGTCGGGCGGCGTTCACCTCTGATCCCGCCCAGTTCGCGCTGCTGGAGGAGCGGCTCCGCGCCGTGATGGAGAGGGTCTGACGGGGGCTGACGGGGGCCGGCGGACGCTAACCCGGCAGCAGCACCCGGAACGAGCAGCCGGGAGCGCCGGCTGGGTTCTCGACCCAGACCCGGCCGCAGTGCGCCTCGACGATGCCCTTGACGATGGCGAGACCGAGCCCGGCTCGCTGACCGAGCCCGGGGTCGGTGGGCGTGCGCGCGGCGCTGCCCTGCCAGGCGAGGTCGAAGACACGCTCCATCTCGGCCGGGTCTATCCCGCCGCACCCATCGTCCACGGAGAGCTGGACCCCGGCCTCGACGACCTGGCCGCGGATCGTGACGCTCCCGTCGGCGGGGGTGTGCCGGATGGCGTTCATCAGCAGGTTCGCAACGACCCGCGAGAGCCGGCCGGGGTCGCCGGTGACCTCGAGTCCGTCGTCGACCTGGCCGCCGATGTGGACGTGGTGGGCCCGGGCGACCGGGTCGGCCACCGCCAGCGCTTCGCTCACGAGATCGGCCAGCAGAACCGGCTCGGTGCTCAGAGTGAGGACCCCGGCGTGGATCCGAGAGAGCTCGAAGAGGTCGTCGACCATCGCCGCCAGCTTGTCGACGTCGGCGCGGATCCGCGCGTGATAACGCGCTGGATCCGGTGCCAGGCCGTCCTCGAGAGCCTCGGCCATGGCACGCAGGCCCGCCAACGGCGTCCGCAGGTCGTGGGAGACCCACGAGACCAGCTCCCGGCGGGCGTCCTCGAGCTGGCGCTCGCGAGCGGAGGCCTCGTCGAGCCGGCGCTGGGTGGCGGCGAGCTCCTCGGCGAGGGCGCGCAGCTCACGCGGGCTGTCGGCGGCGTCGGCCACCTCGACCGGCGCGCCGCCGGCCATCGTGCGGACCTGCGCACGCAGCGTGGTGGACCATCGGGTGATCGCGGTCCCAACCGCGAGTCCGACGAGGATGGCGACGACCGCAGCGATCGAGCTGACTACCGTCATCACGGTCAGGTCGTGCGAGGAGATGAACATCCGCAGACCGATGGCGAGGACGCCGGCGTACGCCCCGAGGACGGCGGTCACCGCCACCACCCCGAGCTGCCAGCGCAGGGACCAGCGCCGGGTCAGCCGTACGACGAGCAGGCCGACCGAGCCCACCGCCAGTGCGCCGATCGCGGCGACGAGAACGATCTCCAGCAGATCGGCGGACTTCATGGACTCCGCCTCATGATGCCGCGTCCCATCGGTAGCCGACGCCCCAGACGGTCACGAGCCGGACCGGCCGCCGCGGGTCGGCCTCGACCTTCTCGCGCAGGCGACGCACGTGGACGGTGACGGTGGACCGGTCGCCGATAGTCCAGCCCCAGACGTGTTGCAGGAGATCCTCCCGACTGAATGCCTTGCCCGGGTGGGCGACCAGGAAGCGCAGTAGATCGAACTCGCGCACGGTCAGCGCCAGCGGCTGCCCGGCGTTGGTCGCCGCATGCCGGTCCGCGTCGACCACAAGGTCGCCGTCGGTGAGTACGCCGCCCTCGGCGGAGCGTCCGCTGCGCCGGAGCACCGAGTCGACGCGCAGCGCCAGCTCCCGAGGACTGAACGGCTTGCCGACGTAGTCGTCCGCGCCGAGCTCCAGCCCGAGCACCCGATCGGCCTCGCTGCCGAGCGCGGTCAACATCACGACCGGTACGTCGCCGATCGTGCGGAGCCGTCGGCAGACTTCGAGCCCGTCGATGCCGGGAAGCATCAGGTCGAGTACGACGAGGTCGGCTGGTCGCTCGCGCATCAGCCGCAGCGCCTGCTCGCCGTCGCCGGCCTCGACGACCTCGTGGTGGCGGGCCCGGAGGTAGGAGGCGAGCACCTCACGCACGGTGAGATCGTCGTCGACGACGAGCACGCGCGCCATGGACCCTCCCCTCCTGCTGTCGGCCTCGAGGTGAGCGTAGTTCCCGCCAGCGGGCACCGACGCAGGCAGCGATGACGGTCACGACCGCGATGACCAGCCAGCCCGACCAGTAGTCGCGTCCGAGCAGCGTCGGATTGGTCGGGTCCGCTCCGAAGCGGCCCAGCACCGGGATCGCGATCAGCGTGACGGGACCGAGCACCACCAGCGCGGCCCCGCCGACCGCTGCCCACCGGGGGAGGAGACGCCCGCCGAACCAGCCGAGTGCGATGACGACGGGGGAGAGGACCGCGTCGTGCAGGATCACGCTGGCCGCCAGCCAGGTCAGCGCCTCCCGGACCTGTGCGGAGGACTCCCGTGAGAGCAGCAGCCAGGCGCCGTATCCGGCCAGTGCTGCCCCCAGCGTGGTCAGGACGGCCCTCATCCGAGCACCTCGATCCGCGCCACCCACTTGGTCTGGAGGGCACCCGGCCGGTTGGGTGCGATCAACCGGGCCGGATAGCCGTGATCCAGCGAGAGCGGCTCGCCGTCGAGAGCGAGGGCGAGCAGGGTCCGCTCGTCGTCGACGAAGTCGGCCGGCAGGATGGTGACCCGGGAGCCGCCATGTTGCTGGAGTGAGGAGACCCGGACGTCGCGGCCCGGCGGCGCCCCGGTTGCGGCGAGGACGTCACGCAGCCGCGGCCCGGTCCAACGACCAGCGACGCTCCATCCCTCGACGCAGGCGATCGGCAGGGTGTGGGTGTGCTGGGTGAATCCGAGCAGGTCGTCGCGGGTGAGGACGAGCCGCTGGTCGGCGTACGTCACCTCGCAGCGGTAGTCGGGGCTGGTCGCGGTCGTCGTCACCTGCGCGTCGGCAGCGGTCCGATTGATCGGGATCCCCTCGGCCCGCGAGCGCGGGGCGAGTACGGAGAGCCGGGAGAGCCCGGGCATGGTGCCGACGGTGCTGGTCAGCACGGCCGTGCCCGCGGCGATCCAGCTGAGTCGCAGCAGCCCCCGCCTGGAGAGCGCGCCGTGGTGCCGGGCGGAGGGACGGTCATGCATGGTGGCGTCGATGTCTATGCCGAGCACGTCCCGGATGACCGGCAGCTTCACCGCGATGTGGATGAGCAGGGCGCCGATGGTGACGAAGGCGAGCGCATAGTGGGTACGTCGGAAGCTGAAGCCCCAGGCATACCACTGCGACACGTTGAGGAGGCCGGTGGTGAGTTGGGTGATCGCCGAGGCCACCAGGATCGCGATCGAGCCGCGCTCGAGCACGGTGAGCGCGAGGCGGCGCAGCGTCCGCGGCGGTCGCTCCAGGAGCCTGGGGAAGACGACCCAGAGCTTCACCAACAACAGCGGGATCGCCGCCGTACCGCTGGCGACATGAAGCCACTGGGTGACTCGATACCCCCACGCCGGATGAGTCGGGAAGGGGACGGGTTGCGAAGGCTGCTGCGCGTAGTGGCTGATCAGCCCGGTCGCCATGGCCAGCCCGAAGCAGACGCCGAGCCACAGCCCGACCCGTGCGGCCACCGCCGCGCTGCGGAGGCGGGAGCCGAACGAGTCGGGCCCCGGTGGCGTCAGCCGACTCGCGGCGGTCGCCGAGACCTTCATCGGGAGCTCCCCAGCGTGGCGAACCAGCGCGACCCGGACCGCGTCAGACGACGAACGGTCAGCCCGGCATCGGCCGCGAGCTCCGGCAGGCCGTCCACGCCGATGACCGACCACCCGAACTCCGCCGACCGAAGCTCGCCACAGCGCAGGTGGGCGCGGAGCGACGCCGTCGGCACCCCTGGACCGGCGATCTCGGTGACGACCAGCCCGGTCGGCGCCACGACCCGGCGAAGCCGCAGCAGCAGGCCGAGCGGGTCACCGCCGATGCCGAGGTTGCCATCGGCGAGCAGGGCGGTTCCCCAGGTGCCTTCGCCGGGGAGCGGCCCGAAGACGTCGCGGCGCAGCGCGGGTGCTCCGCGCGCGAGGGTCTGCGCCACCGCCTCGGCAGCGAGATCGATGCCGAGCGCGGTCGCGCCACGCGCGACCAGCGCCGCTACCAGTCGTCCCGGGCCGCAGCCCACGTCGAGCGTGGGACCGGAGCAGAGCTCGAGGAGTACCTCGTCGTCCCCGTCGACCGGACGGTCCCACGCCGCGACCGGTAGCGGCAGCGGCCGCCCGCCGGCCACCACGAGATGGCAGGCGGTGCCGCGCAGCGCTTCGCCGAACAGCGCGTCGGCGGCGACCAGATCCGCGGAGGTCACGGTCACCGGGCCGATCCCGGCAGTACCGACTCCGGCAGCAGCCTCGCCGCGGCCCGGGCGAACCGTCCCCGGGGCGCGAGCGCCGAGACCGCCGCGACATCGCTGAGGTGGTCGACGTCGCGGAGTGGCTCGCCCCGCTCCACGGTGAGGCCGACCATGGCGAGGGCGCGGCGGGTGTCGTCGTACGTCGTCGGGGTGGACATCGGAACCTGCGCGAGCGCGTCGGCGGCGCGCGGGTCGCGGAGTGCGAGCGCCCACCAGCCGCCGTCGTGGGCCGGAGCCAGGACGGCGTCGTGGTCGGCCAGCCTGGCTCCCACCCGGCGGAGCCGGGCGGCGGTCACCTGGGGTGTGTCCATGCCGATCTGCACGACCGGGCCGCCCACGCCGCGATGGGCATGGGCGAGCCGTGGACCCAGGCCATCGCCGACCTGCGGGGCGATCGTCCAGTCCGCCAGTGCCTGTCGGAGCTCGGCCCCCGCCACTGCGTCGGTCAGCTCCCCGGCGAGCGCGATCCGGCGTCGGGAGAACGCCTCCGCGCAGGCCGTGAGCGTGTCCAGCAGCGCGGCTGCGGCGAGCTCGGCGGCCACGACGGAGCCGCCCGGGCCGAGGTCCGCGGCGAGCCGGGTCTTGACCCGACCGGGGACCGGCGCCTTGGCGACGACGAGGATCGTCGCGGTCACGAGAGCACCTGCCAGAAGTCGTACGCCGCCCGCAGGCTGCCCCGGACCGACCCGCTGACCTTCGAGCGCGTGCCGGCGGCACGCGGGAGGTAGTCGACGTCGACCTCCCGGACCGTCCAGCCGGCCCGCCCGGCCCGATCCAGCAGCTCGAGCGGATAGCCCATCTGCCGGTCTTCGATCCCCAGGGCGAGCAGCGCCTCGCGGTGCGCGGCCCGCACCGGCGCGAGGTCGTGGAGGTCGAGCCCGGTTCGCCGACGTAGCCGGCTGAGCGCCAGGGCGGTGCCGACCCGCGCATGCCAGGGCCAGATCCCCGCGGCGGTGGGGCGCCGTCGTCCCAGGGCCAGGTCCACGTCCCCTCGGCGGACCAGGTCGGCGAGCCCGGGGACGACGGCAGGATCGAAGGAGCCGTCGCCGTCCATGACGACGACGATCGGCGCGGTCGCGGCGAGGAGCCCGGCGTGGACGGCCGCGCCGTAGCCCGGCCGCGGCTCGCTCACCACCTGCGCCCCATGGGCGCGGCCGACAGCCGCAGTGGCATCGGTGGAGTTGTTGTCGACGACGATCACCCGTACTCCCGCCGGGACCCGGGGCAGCAGCCCGCGCAGCGCGGGGGCCTCGTCGCGGCAAGGGAGGATGAGTTGGGTGTCGACGGGCCACTCGGCCGGTTGCCCGGCCGCCTCCTCGCCGTGGTTCTCGATCACGCTCCCGACGGTAGGAAGAGGAGAGCGGGTTCGGGGGCCGCACTTCTTACGGTCCGGTGACGGGGGAGGGCAGCGGCGCCGCCGACCCCGTCGTCCTCCCTACGCTCACCAGGCGTGAGCGATGAGTCTCCAGGTGGCGCGCGAGCCGCCGCCGTCGGTCTTGCGGCAGCGCTGACCCTGGTCGCGGCCGCGGTCCTGGTGCCGCCGCTGACCGGGTGGCAGGTCTGGGCACGCGCGCACCCGGCCGGCTCGGTGCCCCCTTTGCACGCGCTGTGGGCGCCCAAAGTCGGTGCCGGCACACTGCCCGCCGTACTCATCGCTGCGGCCGGGTGGTGGCGCGGTCCGGCGGTCGCGGACCGGCTGGGCTGGGGGCGGCTGCTGCTGGCGGCCTACGCCGCCGGGTTGGCCTGGCTGCTGAGCCTGGCGCTCGTCGACGGCTGGGCCGGGATCTCGCGGGTGCTGGGCAGCCCCGATGAGTACCTGCGGACCGCGCGGGAGGTGCGGAGCCTCGGCGACGTGCATCGACTCCTCGAGACCTACGTCGATCGGATTCCGTTCTCGGCCGCACCACACAACTGGCCGATCCATGTCGCCGGGCACCCGCCGGGGATGCTGCTCTTCTTCGTGTTGCTGGCCCGGCTCGGTCTCGGTGGCGGTCTGGCCGCGGGGCTGGTCGTCACCGCGGTCGCTGCCACCACGCCGCTGGCGGTGATGACGCTGCTGCGGGTTCTGGGTCGTGAGCGGGTGGCGCGGTCGGTGTCGGCGTACCTCGTGCTTGCGCCGACCGCGGTCTACGCCGCCGTCTCGGCCGATGCGGTCATGGCTTCGACCGTCGCCTGGGGGATGGTCGCGCTGGCTCGAGCCAGCGTCCGCGGGGTGCATCGAGGCTGGCCGTGGGCCGTGCTCGCCGGGCTGCTGCTGGGGGCAGCGGTGATGATGTCGTACGGCTTGCTGCTTGTCGGTCTGCTTGCGCTCGTGGTGGTCGCACTGCGGCGGGCCTGGTGGGTCCTGCCGGTGGGCGGTGGTGCGGCGCTCGTCGTGGTGCTCGCCTTCGCAGCCCTCGGCTTCGCTTGGTGGCAGGCCTACCCCGTCCTCGTGGATCGCTACTGGGACGGGCTTGCGCACAAGCGGCCGGGCGGCTACTGGATCTGGGCCGACCTCGCCGCGCTGCTGCTCAGCGTCGGTCCCGCCGTGGGCGCCGGCCTGGGCGCGGGATGGCAGGCGATGTGTGCTCGACCTCGCGGTGATCGGGTGGTCGCAGCGCTGGTCGGTGCCGGTGTCGCGATGGTGGCTCTGGCCGACCTGTCGCAGATGAGCCGGGCGGAGGTGGAGCGGATCTGGTTGCCGTTCGCCCCCTGGCTGATCCTGGCACTCGCCTTCCTGTCGGTGCGGTGGCGACGCCCGGCGCTCGCGGTCCAGGTGTTGACCGCGCTGGTCGTCGAGCACCTGCTCTACACGACCTGGTGACCGGCCGCCGGCCGTAGCGGCGCCGTAGCGAAGGCCGGGAGCCCGACCTCGGGACCGATCCGTGCGCGGAACCCGAGATCGTGCTCCGCCCGTGCCGGAGAGGCGACGACATGGCGCACGTCGCCGAGTCGGAACCGTCCGGTGACCGCCGGCTGCACGGCGCGCCCGGCGCCGGCGGCCACGAGCTCGGCGACCCGGCCGATCGTCACCGGCACACCCGAGGCCACGTTGTACGTCGCCAGCCGACCGCCCTCGGCCTCGGCCGTCGCCTGGAGTGCGGCCAGGTTGGCGCGGGCAACGTCATCGACGTGGACGAAGTCGCGCACCTGCCCACCGTCCTCGAAGACCTGCGGTGGCTCGCCACGCTCGAGGCTGGACCGGAAGATCGCGGCGACCCCCGAGTAGGGGGTGTCGGCAGGCATCCCCGGCCCGTAGACGTTGTGATAGCGCAGCGCGATCGCGGTGGCATCGGCCTGCCGTGCCCAGGCCGCGGCGTAGTGCTCCTGGGCGACCTTGCTGGCGGCGTAGGAGCTGCGCGGATCCAGCCGGGCGGTCTCGTCGACGAGTCCCCAGGAGAGGGATTCGCCGCAGAGGTCGCAGTACACCGCGAAGTCGCCCGACTGCAGCGCTTCGACCGATCTGATCGGTGGCGTCCGATCGCCGTGCGCGGCGCAACGGTAGCGGCCCTCGCCGTAGACCACCATCGACGAGGCGAGCACGAGCCGGCGGATGCCGTGCTCGGTCATCGCGGCGAGCAGCGCGGCGGTCCCGAGGTCGTTGTGCCCGGCGTAGAGCGGCAGATCGGCGACGCTGGTCCCCGCGCCCACGACCGCTGCCTGGTGGCAGACGAGGCCGACGCCGTCGAGCACTCCGCTCCAGGCCCGGTCATGGGCGGCGTCGCGCACGTCGAGGTGATGGGTTCCGGCGGGCGGCCGGGCATCGCCGTGCGCAGTGGCCAGCATCAGATCGACACGTACGACGTCGTACCCCTCGGCCTCCAGGGCGGCCCCGATCGCGCTGCCGATGAATCCGGCCGAGCCGGTGAGCAGCACCTTCACGGCTGCGACGCTGGGCCGGGGATGTCGTAGGCCAACCGCTTCTGGTCGGCCCATGCGGAGCAGGCACAGCCGTCGGGGTCGGGGAGGCCGGCGATCGCCGCACCGAGGACCTGCGTCAGTCGAGCGAGGTTGGCCGCGAAGAGCGCGTAGACCTCGTCCTCGTCGACGCCCGCGCCGAGTTCGGTGCCGGCATCCATGTCGGTGACCAGGCACAGGTTGGCGTAGCACATCCGCAGCTCCCGGGCGAGGCCCGCCTCGGGCGCGGCGGTCATGCCGATCAGGGTCCAGCCCTGGTCGGCGTAGTGACGAGACTCCGCGCGGGTGGAGAAACGAGGCCCCTCGATCACCACGACGGTGCCTCCCGCCTTGACGCCTGCGCCGCTCGAGGCCAGCGTCGCGCCGAGCCGGGAGCAGTAGGGGTCGGCGAGCGGTACGTGGGTGGCCCCCTGCTCGACATAGCTGGGGATGCGGCGATAGGTCCGGTCGACGAGCTGGTCGGGCACCACCAGGTCGCCGGGCGCGACCTCTGCTCGCAGGCCGCCGACGGCGCTGGGCGCGAGGACCTGGCGCACCCCGAGAGAACGCAGCGCCCAAAGATTGGCGCGATAGTTGATCGCGTGCGGCGGATGCTCGTGCTCGCGGCCGTGTCGCGGCAGGAAGGCCACCCGCCGACCCGACACCTGGCCGACGGCGATGGCGGCCGATGGGTCGCCGTACGGAGTGGTGACCCGGTGGTCGGTCGCGTCGGCGAGGAAGGAATAGAAGCCGGTGCCGCCGATGATGCCGACCTCGGCCACGGGAGAGCTGGTCATGGTCACACTCTCGCAATCCGGACGCGCTCGGTGGAGGCGCTGCCGGTTGCCGTCACCGGTCTGTAAGAACCAGCTGGCCGGGTTGGTCGGCCTCCTCGAGCACGGCCGGGTGCGGATGTGCCGCGCCACCGGCTCCCGTGAGAGCGTCGGGACATGTCTGTCGAGCTGATCAGGACGGCGGCGCTGACCGACGCCGCGCCCTATGCCTACGCCGCGGTCGTCGACGAGCTCGTCTTCACCGCTGGCGCGTGTCCGCTGGACGACGACGGCCGGGTGGTGGCCCCGGGCGATGTGACGACGCAGGCACGCCGGGTGATGGAGAACCTGGTGACCGCCCTCGAGGCGGCCGGTTCCGGACTCGCCGACGTCGCCAAGACGACCGTCTACGTCGCCTCAGCCGACCGCGCCGACCTGGTGGCCGCGTGGGACGTGGTCCGCGCCGCGTTCGGCGACCATGACGCGCCCAGCACGCTTCTCGGTGTCGCCGTCCTCGGTTACCCGGACCAGCTCGTCGAGGTCGAGGCGGTCGCCGTCCGGCGCTGAGGTCGGCTTCGATTTGTCCCGGCGAGCGCGGACCCCGCATACTGGTGCGCGAAACCAGAGACCGCCGGTTGTCAGCGCCCGACAGGGTGATGACCGAAGGTGCCGCCAGTGGCGGACGGCCAGCGCAGGTGACGACGAGCAAGACCTTGTGTCCACGCCCCGAGTGCCTGCGCTTGGGGCGTTCATCATTTCCAGCGGCGCGCCGACGGCCTCATCCACGGAAGAAGGAGACCCATGGCGCGGGCAGACAAGCAGGCCGCCGTCGCAGAGATCGCTGAGGAGTTCAGTGCTGCGTCGGGTGCCGTGCTGACCGAGTACCGCGGTCTCACCGTCAAGGAGCTCAAGGACCTCCGACGCTCCCTCGGTGAGAACGCCAACTACGCCGTGGTCAAGAACACGCTCGCCAAGATCGCCGCCACCCAGGCGGGGATCGAGGGCTTCGACGACCTGTTGACCGGCCCGACCGCGATCGCCTTCATCAAGGGCGACGTCGTCGAGACGGCCAAGGGTCTGCGTGACTTTGCCAAGGCCAACCCCAACCTGGTGATCAAGGGCGGGGTTCTGGACGGCAACCTCCTCGACGCTGGAGAGGTGGCCAAGCTGGCCGACCTCGAGTCGCGCGAGGTGCTGCTCTCCAAGCTTGCCGGTGCGTTCACCGCAACGCTCTCGCAGGCGCTGTACGCCTTCAACGCCCTCCCCTCGAAGGCCGCGCAGCTCGCTGCCGCACTCGAGGCCAAGGCCGCGGAGGATCCCACGATCCTCGCAGGTGGTGCCGGTGCCCCTGCCGCGGCGCAGGCCGCGGCGTCGGCCGAGGCTGCCGCCGAGGAGGAGGCCCCCGTCGCCGAGGCAGAGGAGGCTCCCGCTGAGGAGCCCCCCGCCGC
>Ga0164243_10011512_pt1 | contig 12615 bp, 9 predicted proteins | sample OricompcompostOP_FD_108781 | JGI IMG/M metagenome (GOLD analysis project Ga0164243, IMG submission 108781) | Organic Plus compost microbial communities from Emeryville, California, USA - Original compost - Organic plus compost (OP) | ecosystem: Engineered > Solid waste > Mixed feedstock >...
CGAGGCCGCCGCCGTCGACGGGGCGGGCGCCGTCCGCCGCTTCCTCACGGTGACCGTGCCCGCCGTCCGCTCCACCATGGTCCTCGTCGGCGCGCTGTCCTCGGTCGCCGCGTTCAAGGTGTTCTCCGAGGTGTACCTGATGGCCGGCCCGAGCGGTGGCCCGGCGGGCGAGGACACCACCCTCGTCATGCTCGTCCAGCGCACCGGCACCGGCCTGACCGGCCGGGTCGGCTACGCCTCGGCGATCTCCGTCGTCGTGTTCGTGGTCACCGTCGCCCTCATGCTGCTCGTGCTGCGGGCCGACCGGAAGGACGCGTCATGAGCGTCATCGACAAGGCGCCGCCCGCCCCCGCGCGGCCGGCCGCCCCGCGCGAACCCCGGATCACCGACGAGCACGGCCGCCGGGTCCGCGTCTGGGAACTCACCCTGCGCTATCTGCTCCTGCTGGGGGTGCTCGCGCTCACCGTCGGCCCGTTCCTGTGGCAGCTGTCGACGTCCCTCAAGGGCCCCACCGAGGACATCTTCAGCTCCCCGCCCCGCTTCCTGCCCGCAGACCCCACCCTGCACAACTACGAACGGGTCGCCGACACCATCCCGGTCTGGGACTACGCCCTCAACTCGCTGAAGGTCGCCGCCGCCAACGTCGTCACCAACTGCGTCGGCGCGGCCCTCGCCGGATACGCCCTGGCCCGCCTGCGCTACCGGGGCCGTACGGCCGCCACGCTCGTCTTCATCCTCGCGATGCTCGTCCCGGTCGAGGGCATCATCATCGCCCAGTTCACCACCATGCGGGAGCTCGGCCTGAACAACACCCTGATCGGGGTCGTCCTGCCCGGCTGCGTCAGCGCCCTCAACGTGCTGCTGATGCGCAACGCCTTCCTCAATCTGCCGTACGAGATCGAGGAGGCTGCCTTCGTCGACGGCGCCAACGTGTGGCAGCGCTTCCTGCGCGTCGCCGTGCCGTCCGTGAAAGGCACCCTCGCCGTCGTCGCGATCTTCGCCTTCATGGGCGCCTGGGACGACTTCCTGTGGCCGCTCATCGTGCTCAGCGACCCGTCCAAGTTCACCCTGACCATCGGCCTGAACTATCTGCACGGCACCTTCGCCAACGACGAACGCCTCGTCGCCGCCGGCACGATCATCGCCGTCGCCCCGCTGATCGCCCTGTTCGCCTGCCTCCAGCGGTACTTCTTCCGCGGGGTCGGCGAGGGCGCCGTCAAGGGCTGAACCCGACCCCCCTCGCACCTCCGTCACAAGGACACGCATGCCTCCTGCCGTGCGCTTCGGCGTCAACTACACCCCGAGCGAAGGGTGGTTCCACCACTGGCTGGACTTCGACCCGGACTCCGTGCGCGCCGACCTCGACTCCATCGCCGCGCTGGGCCTGGATCACATCCGCGTCTTCCCGCTGTGGCCGTACTTCCAGCCCAACCGCGGCCTGATCCGCGGCCGGGCCGTCGAGCACCTCGTCCAGCTCGTCGACGCCGCCGCCGAACGCGACCTCGACGTCAACGTCGACGGTCTCCAGGGCCACCTCAGCAGCTTCGACTTCCTGCCCGCCTGGACCCGCACCTGGCACCGCCGCAACCTCTTCACCGACCCGGACGTCCTCGACGGGCAGGCCGCCTACCTGCGCGCCCTCGCCGCCGCCCTCGCCGACCGGCCGAACTTCCTCGGCATGACCCTCGGCAACGAGGTCAACCAGTTCTCCGCGAACCCCCACCCCGACCCCGACCGGGCCACCGAGGCCGACATCGACCGCTGGCTCACCCGGATGCTCGCCGCCTGCGAGGAGGGCGCCCCCGGCCGGCTGCACCTGCACGCCGAGTACGACGCCACCTGGTACCAGGACGACCAGCCGTTCACCCCGGCCCAGGCCGCCCGGCACGGCGCCGTCACCGCCGTCCACTCCTGGGTGTTCAACGGCACCGCCCAGCGGCACGGCCGCGCCTCCGTCCCGTCCGAGCACCACGCCGCCTACCTGGTCGAACTCAGCAAGGCGTGGGCCGACGACCCGCACCGCCCGGTGTGGCTCCAGGAGGTCGGCGCGCCCGCGCCCCTCGTACCGCCCGAGCACGCCGCCGCGTTCACCGAGGCGACCGTCACCCACGCCCTGGACTGCCCCGGCCTGTGGGGGATCACCTGGTGGTGCTCCCACGACGTGTCCCGCGACCTCGCCGACTTCCCCGAACTCGAGTACGGGCTCGGCCTGCTGACCAACGACCGCACCCCGAAGGACACCGCCCGGGTGCTCGAACGGGCGGCCCGCGCGACACCCCGCACCCCCGAGCCCCGCACGACGGCCCTGGTCGTCCCCGCCGATCCGGCCCGCCGCTCCCTCTGCGCCCCGGGCGGCCCCGTCTTCGACGCCTTCTTCCGGCTCACCGCAGACGGCGCCCGCCCCACCACCGTCCTCGACAGCCGCGCGGACGACCCCGCCCACCTCTCGGCACGTGGCATCACCGAGGTCGTCGCCCCCGACCAGGTACTCCCCACCCCCCAAGGAGGCACCCGCTCGTGAACCCCACCAGACGCACCGTCCTCATCGCCGGCGCCGCGGCCGCACTCCTGCCGTCGCTCCCCGCGCACGCCGCCGCCAGGACCCCGGCGGGCCCGCCGTACGCGTCCTACTGGTACCCGGACTCCCTGCCCGACGGGACGCCGGACCCCGGCATCACCTGGCGCAGCCTGAAGTCCTGGCGCCCGGCCGGCGACGCCGACCTCGCCTTCAACGCCTCCACCGTCCCGCTCGCCCCCCGCTTCACCCCCACCCCGGCGAACCCGACCGCACGCGCGGACCAGGCCCGGATCCAGTCCCTGGTGTCCTTCGCGCCCACCGCGAGCAACCCCTCCCAGGGCTCGGCCACCGCCGACTACTACGCCCTCACCCACTGGGCGTACATCGACGAGCTGGTGTTCTGGGGCGGCTCCTCCGGCGAGGGCCTGATCCTCGCGCCGAACGCGCCGATCGTGGACGCCGCCCACCGGCACGGCGTGCGCGTCCTCGGCAACGTCTTCCTGCCGCCCGCCGCCTACGGCGGGCAGCTGCGGTGGACCCGGGACCTGGTGCAGCGGGACGCGGCGGGCCGGTACCCGCTGGCCGCGAAGCTGGTCGAGGTCGCCAAGGCGTACGGCTTCGACGGCTGGTTCGTGAACGCCGAGACCGGGGGCGGCGACGCGGCGCTCGGCGCGGACATGCTCGGCTTCCTGCGGGAGCTGAAAGCGCGCGCCCGGGCCGAGGGGCAGCGGATCACCTGGTACGACGCGATGACCGTGAACGGGTCCGTGAGCTGGCAGGGCGAGCTGAACGACCGGAACGAGCCCTTCTTCCAGGCGGCCGACGACATGTTCGTCGACTTCCGCTGGACGACGGCGACCCTGGCCTCCTCCGGGCAGCGGGCGGAGCGACTGGGCCGCGACCGAAGCGAGTTGTGGGCGGGCGTCGACGTCGAGTCCAACGGCTGGAACACGTCCGTCGACTGGGACGCCATCGTGCCCCGCGACCGCCCGCACGTGGTGTCCCTCGGCTTCTACCGGCCCGAGTGGACCCGCAACCACCTGCCCGCCGACCGCAGGACACCCGGCGACTTCCACGCCGCCGACGACCGCTTCTGGACCGGCCGGTCCCTCGACCCGTCCCGCCCGGACGCCGGTGACGCCTGGCGGGCCCCGGCCGTCTCCGTCGCCGACCGGTCCACCGTGACCCGGCTGCCGTTCGCCAGCGTCTTCAACACCGGGCACGGGCTGCGCTGGTACGAGAAGGGGACGGTCACCTCGGACACGCCCTGGAACCACCTCGGCCTCCAGGACCGGCTGCCCTCCCGCCGCTGGGTCGTCCGCACCGACGGACAACGGCCCACCGTGGCCTTCGACTTCGAGGACGCCTGGCACGGCGGGTCCAGCGTGCTCGTCGCCGGGGACCTCGACCGTCCCGCCGTCCTCGACCTGTACGCGACCCGGCTGCCGCTCACCCGGCACACGGTCGTCGAGCTGACCCACCGCACCGACGCCGGACGCGTCGACGTGGAGCTCGCCGTGGCCACCGCCGACCCGGCCGCCCCGGGCGAGGCGCCGCCGTACACCTACCACCACGTGACCGCGGGAGACGGCTGGACCACCACGACCGTACGGCTCACCGGGCTCACCGGCACCGTGCACGCCCTCGGGGTGCGGCTCACCCCGGCCGGCGGCGGTCCCGTGCGCTGGCGGCTCGGCGGCATCGCCGTCCACGACGCGGCCCCCACCCCCGCCGCACCCTCCGGCCTCCGCGTCACCGGCGCGTCCGGCGGCGACCTGCGCTTCGCCTGGAACCCCGCGCCCGGCGCCACCCGCCACCACACCCTGCACCGCGTGCTGCCCGACGGCACCCGGCGCTTCCTCGGCGGCACCTGCCAGCACGCCTTCTTCACCGGAGGGCTGCGCCCCGAACCGGGCGAGACGGCGGCACGGTTCGAACTGCGCGCCGTAGGGGAGCTGTACACCACGTCGGCCCCCGTGACCGTGACCCACCGCTGGTGACCACCGCCCGGACGACCTACCGATGGAGCATCCCGCATGCATGACGACCGCACCCTGGTCGAAGCCCGCCTCAAGCGCGTCCTCGACGAACGCGTCCGCCCCGCCGTGTACCCGGAGTCCGTGCCGCTCGACGTGGCCGTGTGGCACGCCCCGGACGAGCCGGTACCGGTCGCCGAAGGACTCGCCGCCCCGACCGAGCCGATCGAGGCCGGCGCCCGCTGGGGCGCACCCTGGGGCACCAGCTGGTTCCGGGTCACCGGGACCGTCCCCGAGGCGTGGGCCGGGCGGACCGTCGAGGCGCTGCTCGACCTCGGCTTCGACGAGAACATGCCCGGCTTCCAGTGCGAGGGCCTGGTGTACCGGCCCGACGGCACCCCGGTGAAGGGACTCAACCCCCGCAACCAGTGGGTGCGCGTCGCCGCGCCCGCCGAGGGCGGCGAGGAGGTGACGCTGCACATCGAGGCGGCCTCCAACCCCGTCATCCTCGACTACCACCCGTTCCTGCCGACCAAGCTGGGCGACAAGGAGACGGCGGGCAGCGAGCCGCAGTACACCCTGGCCCGGATGGACCTCGCCGTCCTCGACGAGGAGGTGTGGCAGCTCGTCGTCGACCTGGAGGTGCTCGGTGAGCTGATGGCCGAGCTGCCCGTCGAGTCGGCCCGCCGCTGGGACCTCCTGCGGGCCGTGGAACGCGCCCTGGACGCCCTCGACCTCCAGGACGTCAACGGCACCGCGGCCGCCGCCCGCGCCCGGCTCACCGACGTCCTCGCCGCGCCCGCCGTGCCGTCCGCGCACCGCGTCAGCGCCGTCGGGCACGCGCACATCGACTCGGCGTGGCTGTGGCCGCTGCGCGAGACCGTGCGCAAGGTGGCCCGCACCACCTCCAACATGACCGCCCTCGTCGAGGACGAACCCGACTTCGTCTTCGCCATGTCCCAGGCGCAGCAGTGGGCGTGGGTCAAGGAGCACCGGCCCGAGGTGTGGGCGCGGGTGAAGAAGGCCGTCGCCGACGGGCGGTTCGTCCCGGCGGGCGGCATGTGGGTGGAGTCCGACACCAACATGCCCGGCTCGGAGGCGATGGCCCGTCAGTTCGTGCACGGCAAGCGGTTCTTCCTCGACGAGTTCGGCATCGAGAACGACGAGGCGTGGCTGCCCGACACCTTCGGCTTCGCCGCCGGACTGCCGCAGATCATCAAGGCGGCCGGCTCCAAGTGGCTGCTGACGCAGAAGATCTCGTGGAGCCAGACCAACAAGTTCCCCCACCACACCTTCTGGTGGGAGGGCATCGACGGCACCCGGATCTTCACCCACTTCCCGCCCGTCGACACCTACAACTGCTCGATGAAGGGCGCCGAGATCGCCCACGCGGCCCGCAACTTCAAGGACAAGGGCCGCGCCCGGCACTCCCTCGCGCCGACCGGCTGGGGTGACGGAGGCGGCGGCACGACCCGCGAGATGATCGCCAAGGCGGCCCGGCTGCGCGACCTGGAGGGCTCGGCGACCGTCGTCTGGGAGACCCCGGACGCGTTCTTCCGCAAGGCCGAGGCCGAGTACCCGGACGCCCCGGTCTGGGTCGGCGAGCTGTACCTGGAGCTGCACCGGGCCACCCTCACCAGCCAGGCGGGCACCAAGCAGGGCAACCGGCGCAGTGAGCACCTGCTGCGCGAGGCGGAGCTGTGGGCGGCGACGGCCGCGGTGCGCACCGGCTTCCCCTACCCGTACGAGGAGCTGGACCGGATCTGGAAGACGGTGCTGCTGCACCAGTTCCACGACATCCTGCCCGGCTCCTCCATCGCCTGGGTGCACCGCGAGGCCCGCGCCACCTACGCGCGCCTCGCCGGTGAGCTGGAGGCGATCATCGACGCCGCCCAGCGGGCCCTGGCGGGGGAGGGGACGACCGAACTCGTCTTCAACGCCGCGCCGCACACCCGTGCCGGGGTGCCGGCGGGCGGCGCCGGAACACCGGTGACGGAGGGCCGCACGGCCCTCACACCCCGCCCGGACGGCGGGTTCGTCCTCGACAACGGCCTGCTTCGCGTGGAGATCGACGCGCGCGGTCTCGTCGTGTCCGCGTACGACGTCGAGGCCGACCGGGAGACGATCGCGCCCGGCGGGGCCGCCGGCCTGCTCCAGCTCCACCCGGACTTCCCGAACATGTGGGACGCCTGGGACGTCGACGCGTTCTACCGGCACACCGTCACCGACCTCACCGACGTGGACGAGATCACCGCCGCCGACGGCGAGGTCCGGATCGTGCGGACCTTCGGCGACTCCCGCGTCACCCAGCGGCTGTCGCTGGCGCCGGGGGAGCGGCGGGTGCTGTTCGACACCGAGGTCGACTGGCACGAGACGGAGAAGTTCCTGAAGCTGGCGTTCCCGCTCGACGTGCACGCCGAACGCTACGCGTCCGAGACGCAGTTCGGGCACTTCCACCGGCCCACCCACACCAACACCAGCTGGGAGGCCGCCAAGTTCGAGGCCTGCAACCACCGGTTCGTGCACGTGGAGGAGCCCGGCTGGGGCGCCGCCGTCGTCAACGACTCGACGTACGGCCACGACGTGACCCGGACGGTCCGCACCGACGGCGACCGGGGCACGACCACCACGGTGCGCGTCTCGCTGCTGCGCGCCCCGCGCTTCCCGGACCCGGAGACCGACCAGGGCGTGCACCGCTTCCGGCACGCGCTGGTGCCGGGCGCGGGGATCGGGGACGCGGTGCGGGAGGGCTGGCGGATCAACCTGCCCGAGCGGCGCCTCACCGGTGCCCGCGAGGTGGCCCCGCTGGTGGCCGTCGACCGGGACGCCGTGGTCGTCACGGCCGTGAAGCTGGCGGACGACGGCAGCGGGGACGTGGTGGTCCGTCTGCACGAGGCGCACGGCGGCCGGGTCCGGGCCACGCTGACGGCCGGCTTCGAGGTGGCGGACGTGACGGCGACGGACCTGCTGGAACGCCCCCTGCCGGAGACGCCGGAGCACACCGGCCGGGAGGTCGCGCTGCGGCTGCGGCCGTTCGAGCTGGTGACGCTGCGGCTGAGGCGGGGCTGAGGCGGGTCTGAGGCGGGTCTGAGGGCGGACGGGGCGGGCGCGTCGACGCGCCCGCCCCGTCCGCCCCACCGTCGGAGCGCCTTCAGCTCAGCACGCCTCCGGCGCGGAACGCCCCTCGGCTCAGAACGCCTCCAGCTGGGAGCGCAGCCACTCCTCCACCTCGCCCACGTGCGCCGCGGCGGCGGCGCGGGCCGCCTCCGGGTCGTGGGCGGCCAGGGCGCGATGGATGGCGGCGTGCTCGCGACGGGTGCGCTCGAAGGCGCCCTCCTCCTGGTAGCCGCGCCACACACGGGCGCGGAAGGTGCGCGACGACAGGCCCTCCAGGATCGCGGCCATCGTGTCGTTGCCGGCCGCCGCCGCGATCTCCCGGTGGAAGGCGAGGTCGTGGGCGAGGATCTCCTCGGGGTCGTCGGTGGCGTTCATCGCCGCCAGGTGCTTCTCCACCTGGGCCAGCTGGTCCGGGGTGATGCGGGCCGCCGCCAGGGCCGTCGCCGTCGACTCCAGGACCCGCCGCACCTCCAGGAGTTCGACCAGGCGGGGCCCCCGGGACAGGTCGGCGACCACCCCGAACGTCTCCAGCAGATCGCCGGCCTCCAGCTGGGTCACGTAGATGCCCGATCCGTGCCGGGCCTCCAGGACGCCCAGCACGGTGAGCGCGCGGATCGCCTCCCGCATCGAGCTGCGGGAGATGCCCAGTTGCACCGCCAGGTCGCGTTCGGTCGGCAGCCGCTGACCGGGCTCCAGCCGGCCCTCCCCGATCATCGCCTTGATCCGCTCGATGGCCCGCTGGGTCACGGTCCCCTTCTGCGGCGCCGTCTCGTCGTCCACGCCGTTCCTCCCGTCGCCGCCAGGCACCTGCGGAGCACCTGCTGTGCGGCAGTGTAATCACCGAGGTGGTCCGACCACTATCGCCGGAAGCCGTGAAAATCGGCTCCCGAGGGTGTTGTGCCGCCGAAGTGGTCTGATAAATATGCGGGCATCTGCTCGACCCCTGTGCTCGAACACGCTCGACGAGGAGCCGCCCCATGCCCGGCACACCAGCGCGGAAGCAGAACAGGTCACGCACGGCGAGGGCGGTGGGAGCGCTGGCGGGCGCCACGCTCCTCCTCGCCGCGTGCGGCAGCACCGAGGACACCGGAGCGGCGGGCGCCGCGGGCGGCGGAACCGGCCGGGTCGGGGTGATCCTGCCGCTGCTCACCTCGCCGTTCTGGCAGTCGTACAACGACTACGTGCCGAAGATGGCGAAGACGGAGGGCGTGGACGCGCTGAAGACCGTCAACTCCAACAGCGACCCCTCCCAGCAGATCACCGACATCAACAACCAGCTCAACCAGGGCGTGAAGGGCCTCGTCGTCGCCCCCCTGGACAGCGCGGCCATCGAGGCCGGCCTCGACCAGGCCGCACGCAAGGGCGTCCCGGTCGTCGCCGTCGACGTCGCCCCCGACCACGGCGAGGTCGCCATGGTGGTGCGCGCCGACAACGTGGCGTACGGCGAGAAGGCCTGCGACTACCTCGGCAAGAACGTCACCAGTGGCAAGGTCGTGCAGATCATGGGCGACCTCGCCTCGGTCAACGGCCGTGACCGCTCGGAGGCGTTCCGCTCCTGCGTGAAGAAGAACTTCCCGAAGCTGAAGGTCCTGGAGATACCGGCCAAGTGGGAGTCCGACACCGCGGCCTCCAAGCTGGACACCCTCCTGAACGCCCACCCCGACATCAAGGGCATCTACCTCCAGGCCGGGGGCGTCTACCTCGCCCCGACCCTGCAGACCCTCAAGTCCAAGGGGATGCTGAAGAAGGCCGGGCAGGACGGGCACATCCGGATCGTCTCCAACGACGGCATCCCGCAGGAGTACGACGCCATCCGCAAGGGCGAGATCGACGCGACGGTCTCCCAGCCCGCCGACCTGTACGCCAAGTACGGCATGTACTACATCCGCGCCGCCATGGAGGGGAAGACCTTCCGGCCCGGCCCCACCGACCACGACTCCACCATCGTGAAGCTGCCCAGCGGCATCCTGGAGGACCAGCTGCCCGCCCCGCTGGTCACCAAGGAGAACGTCGACGACCCCGAGCTGTGGGGCAACACGGTCCGATGACGACCCCACTCGTCGACGCGCGGGGCATCGTCAAGCGCTACGGCCCCACCACCGCCCTCGCCGACGGCCGGATCACCGTCCTGCCCGGCGAGTCCCACGCCCTCGTCGGCCGCAACGGCGCCGGCAAGTCGACCCTGGTCGGCATCCTGACCGGGCTCCAGGCCGCCGACCGCGGCGAGGTCCGCTTCGACGGCGAACCCGCGCCGCCGCTCGCCGACCGCGACGCCTGGCGCCGCAAGGTGGCCTGCGTCTACCAGAAGCCCACGGTCGTCCCAGAACTCACCGTCGCCGAGAACCTGTTCCTGCACCGGCAGCCCCAGCGGCGCGGCGTCATCAGCTGGCGCCGGCTGCGCTCCGGGGCCGCGGACCTCCTCGCCGCCTGGGACGTACGCGTCGACCCCGAGGCCCGCACCGCCGACCTCGGCGTCGAGGACCGCCAGATGGTGGAGATCGCCCGCGCGCTGAGCTTCGGCGCCCGCTTCATCATCCTCGACGAACCCACCGCCCAGCTCGACAAGCGGGAGATCGAGCGGCTGTTCACCAGGATGCGGGCCCTTCAGGACTCCGGCGTCACCTTCCTGTTCATCTCCCACCACCTCCAGGAGGTGTACGAGGTCTGCCAGACCGTCACGGTCCTGCGCGACGCCCGCTGGATCACCACGGCCCCCGTCGCCGACCTGCCGCGCCGGGCCCTGGTGGAGGCCATGGCGGGGGACTCCCCGGAGGCCGCCGCCGCACAGGGCGCCGCCCCGCGCGACACGGCCCCGGACGCCCCCGTCCTGCTCGAAGCGCGGGCGCTCACCTCACCCGCGTACACGGACGTCGACCTCACCGTGCGCGAGGGCGAGGTCGTCGGACTCGCCGGGATCAGCGGCAGCGGCAAGGTCGAACTCGCCGAGACCTTCGCCGGACTGCACACCCGGCGAGCGGCACCGCGCGGATCGGCGGCGCCCCCCTGCCGTTCGGGGACGTACGGGCCGCCCTGCGCGCGGGCGTCGGCTGTGTGCCCCGCGACCGGCACGACCAGGGCCTCGTCGCCGGCATGACCGTCGGCGACAACGCCACCCTGACCGTCCTGGACCGCCTCGGCCGGTTCGGGTTCGTCGGCACCGACCGCAGACGCGCCGTCGCGACGGCCCTCGTCGACCGGCTCGGCATCCACACCGAGGGCCCCGGCCAGCCCGTCGCCGACCTGTCCGGCGGCAACGCGCAGAAGGTCGTCATGGCCCGCGCCCTCGCCTCCGACCCCCGGCTGCTCGTCCTGATCAACCCCACCGCCGGCGTCGACGTGAAGTCCAAGGAGTCCCTGCTGGCCCGCGTCGACAGCGCCCGCGACGACGGGGTCGCCGTGCTCGTCGTCTCCGACGAACTCGACGACCTGCGCCGCTGCGACCGCGTCCTCGTCCTGTTCCACGGCCGGGTCGTCGCCGAGCACCCGGCGGGCTGGCACGACCACGAGCTGATCGCCTCCATCGAAGGAATGGACCACCATGGCTGACCTCAAGGCCGCGCCCGCCCCGCCCGCGAAGCTCCCGGACGCCCGCGCCGCCCGGACGGTCCTGCTGCGCCGCGCCCGCGAACTCGCCCTGGTCCCCGCCCTGGTGCTGCTGCTGGTCCTCGGCGCGGTCGTCAACGACTCGTTCCTCACCGAACGCAACCTGATCTCCGTCCTCGGGGCGTCCGCCGCGCTGGCGATGGTGGTGCTCGCCGAGTCGCTCGTCCTGATCACCGGCAAGTTCGACCTGTCCCTGGAGTCGGTCGTCGGGATCGCGCCCGCCGTCGGCGCGCTGCTCGTGCTGCCCGCCGCCCAGTCCGGCTGGGGCGTCGAACTCCCGCCCGCACTCGCTCTCCTGGCCGTCCTCGTGGCCGGCGCGGCGGTCGGCGCGTTCAACGGCGTCCTCGTCGTGAAGTTCCGGCTCAACGCGTTCATCGTGACGCTCGCCATGCTGATCGTCCTGCGCGGACTGCTCGTCGGCGCCACCAAGGGCAAGACGCTGTTCGGGATGCCCGACAGCTTCTACTCCCTCGCCACGACCACCTTCCTCACCGTGCCGATGTCGGTGTGGCTCGCGGCCGCCGCGTTCGCGGTCACCGGGTTCGTGCTCAAGTACCACCGCGTCGGACGCGCCCTGTACGCCATCGGCGGCAACGCGGAAGCCGCCCGCGCCGCCGGCATCCGGGTGGAACGGGTGATGCTCGGCGTGTTCGTCGTCGCCGGCACCCTCGCCGCCGCCGGCGGCATCATCCAGACCGGGTACGTCGGCGCCATCAGCGCCAACCAGGGCAACAACATGATCTTCACGGTGTTCGCGGCGGCTGTCATCGGCGGCATCAGCCTCGACGGCGGCCGGGGCACCATGTTCGGCGCCCTGACCGGCGTCCTCCTCCTGGGCGTCGTCCAGAACCTGCTCACCCTCGCCCAGGTCCCGTCGTTCTGGATCCAGGCCATCTACGGCGGCATCATCCTCGTCGCGCTCATGATCGCCCGTGTGACGACGGGCCGGGCCCAGGACTGACCGCCGCCGCCCCTCCTGCTTACGACGGAAAGGACTTCCGTGTCCCAGGCCCCAGGCACCCCCGCCCGCGTCACCGCGGTCGAGACCCACGACATCCGCTTCCCCACCTCCCGCGAGCTCGACGGCTCCGACGCGATGAACCCCGACCCCGACTACTCGGCCGCCTACGTCGTGCTGCGCACCGACGACGAAGGACCCGACGGACACGGGTTCACCTTCACCATCGGGCGGGGCAACGAGGTGCAGGTCGCCGCCATCGACGCTCTGCGCGGACACGTCGTGGGCCGGTCCGTGGACGAGCTGTGCGCCGACCCCGGCGGCCTCAGCCGCGCCCTCGTCGGCGACAGCCAGCTGCGCTGGCTCGGCCCCGAGAAGGGCGTGATGCACATGGCGATCGGCGCGGTCGTCAACGCCGTCTGGGATCTCGCCGCCAAGCGCGC
>Ga0164243_10011513_pt1 | contig 12614 bp, 11 predicted proteins | sample OricompcompostOP_FD_108781 | JGI IMG/M metagenome (GOLD analysis project Ga0164243, IMG submission 108781) | Organic Plus compost microbial communities from Emeryville, California, USA - Original compost - Organic plus compost (OP) | ecosystem: Engineered > Solid waste > Mixed feedstock >...
AGTTGTGGAGAGTTGCTATCATCCCGTTTTAAGAATCCAATATTCCTGTGGAAACCCGCCGACAGATTTCCTCAAGCCCTTTGTTTTCTACAAACACTTGAGGAAATTTTTTTTGCCCATACCTGAAGGTGCTTTCCATCAACGCCTTCAACCTTACAGACCTGTCTTTGCCTTTTTCCAGATAAAATGGATAGGTTTGTGCTGCTGCACCATAGCGCTTTTTCCTCCCGGCAGCGGTCCGTTTGCAAGTGACCGCATCATGTTTTACATCTATGCATACGTTTATTCCTGCTCCCGCATGGCGAGCATTTCCGTTTGTACGGCTGGTAATTCCTTTTACAGCAGGTATCATAATCCAATGGTACGGGCAAGTTCCCGGCATTGTCGCCTGGAGCATGCTGATAGTTTCATTCATGGGTCTTTCAGTTTATTCGTTGTTCCGGTTGTCGCGGCAATACAGCCTGCAATGGTGGAATGGCCTCTGGTTACATACACTGCTGGCAGCAGCAGGTATGCTGATCACCTGGTACAAAGACATCCGGCACCATCCACAATGGGTCAGTAAGATTTATTCTGAAGGGAATACGATCGTGGCAACTATTGAAGAACCACTACAGGAAAAGCCTCATGCTTACAAAGCACTCGCTTCTATACAGGCTGTAATAAGGAGTAATGGTGAAATGAAGATTACTAAAGGGAATGTACTGCTCTACTTTGGAAAAGGCGGTCCTCTTCCTGCTATACAGTATGGCGATCAACTGGTCATTTTCAAAGCGCTGCAACCAATTAAGAACTCCGGAAACCCTGCTTGTTTCGATTACCAGGGCTACTGCGCATTTCGCAACACCTTTCACCAGGTGCATCTGCAGCATGGAGATTATGAGGGCCTGAAAATAAAGAATGATAATGTTCTGAAAAAATTTCTTTTTCAAGCAAGGGCGCGCGTGATCAAAATCCTTCAACAATATATCCCTTCTCCCAAAGAAGCCGGCCTGGCAGAAGCCATGCTGATCGGCTATAAAGATGATCTCGACAAGAACCTGGTACAGTCTTACTCCGGTACAGGCGTAACGCATATCATTGCCATCTCCGGATTACATCTTGCATTGATCTACTGGTTGCTCAACCTCATGGTAAGACCCTTACAGCGCACGCACCTTGCCAGGTGGCTCAAACCAGTGATAATCATAGCCGGATTATGGCTTTTCACATTCGCGGCAGGCGCTTCTCCTTCAGTGATGCGCGCCGCTTTAATGTTCACCTGCCTGGTGACCGGCAAAAGCATTTCCCGCCGTTCTTCTGTATACAACTCGCTGGCCGCCTCTGCTTTTATACTGCTATGCATTGATCCCTTCTGGCTCTGGGACGTTGGTTTTCAGTTGTCATATGCCGCCGTATTGAGCATCGTGTTGTTCATGAAACCAATCTATAGCTTGTGGTATGTAAAACACAAAATAGCAGACCATATCTGGAGCCTTTGCGCCGTAACCCTTGCGGCCCAAATACTTACCGTACCGCTCACCGTGTATTACTTTCACCAGTTTCCCAATCTCTTTCTGCTGACCAACCTGGTAGCTGTACCCTTGTCAACCGTCATACTGGGAGGCGAGTTACTCCTCTGCGCCATAGCATGGCTGCCCTTTGCAGGAGAAGCCGTAGGATGGTGCCTTACCCAACTGATCCGGCTGCTGAACGGCTTTATTGAACATGCGGCCATTATTCCCTATGCTGTCTGGGATGGATTACAAATCAATGTTGCGCAGGTATTGCTGCTATACCTGGTCATTGTGGCTGGCAGTTGCTGGATACGTTACCGACACAAATGGTTGTTGTATGGTGCGCTGACTGCGTGCCTGCTTTTTACTGCCATCAGGGTTGTTAGCTTCATGCAGGCCACTCAACAGCAAAAAATAATTGTTTACAATGTACCGCAGCACAGGGCCATTGATTTTATTGCAGGCAGAAAATATCGCTGCATAGCCGACAGTGCATTGATAACCGACGAGTCAACACGTAATTTTCACCTGAAGCCTTCCCGTATTTACCATCGTATCAGTCCCGGGAACCAGTTGCCTTCGCTGTCGGCAACAGATAAATTTTTCCTGTTCGGCAATCACAGGTTATTAGTGGTAGACTCGGCCGTCAACTTTCCTGCATGTACCGATAAAATTCAGGTTGACTGGATAGTGCTTTCTAACAATGCCCGTGTGTATATCAGGCAGTTATTGAAGACGTTTGCCTGCAGGCAGATCATCATTGATGGTTCTAACTATAAGTCGGTAGCAAAGAGGTGGAAAAAGGAATGTGAACAGTATGGCATCGCAGTTCATACAGTATCAGAAGAAGGCGCCTTTGTTTTCACGGTACGTTGAGTTACCTTTGCGGCTTGAATTTTATCCCCCAATGGCATAGACAGGCCAGGTCACCTGTTGTGCATTGATCCTGTGTTGATATCTATGCATTTTACGGCTACCAACCATTTCATCATGAATAAAAAAATACAATCTGCACTTATCTCTGTTTTTTACAAAGACGGACTGGAACCAATTGTACAATTGCTGCATAAGCTCGGCGTTACCATTTATTCTACCGGTGGCACGCAGGACTTTATACAAAAACTGGGCATTCCTGTGGTGCCGGTTGAAAATCTTACCGGCTATCCTTCCATCCTCGGCGGCCGTGTAAAAACACTGCACCCATCTGTATTTGGCGGCATCCTGGGCAGAAGAGACAATGAAACAGATGTGCAGGAAATGAGTCAGTATAAAATACCGGAAATAGACCTTGTAATCGTAGATCTTTACCCGTTTGAAGAAACCGTGGCCAAAGCCACGCCCGGTAGCGGAGAAGCGCCCATCATTGAAAAGATAGACATCGGCGGACCTTCTATGATCCGCGCTGCTGCCAAGAATTTCAGAGATGTGCTGGTAGTAGCCGCGAAGAAAGAATATGCATTGCTGCAGGAACTGCTGGCAGATCAATCAGGCGAAACCACGCTCGAACAACGGCGCAATTTCGCAGCAAAAGCATTTGAAGTGGTAGCGCATTACGATATAGCGATCTACAACTATTTCAATCCCCACCAGGAATGGAGCATTGTAAACCAGGGTGTGCAACAAATACTGCGCTATGGTGAAAACCCGCATCAGCGCGCCGGCTTTTATGGCGACCTCAGCAAAGTGTTTATGCAATTGCACGGCAAGGAAATCTCGTACAACAACCTGGTGGATATTGATGCGGCCATCCAACTGATTGGCGAATTCTCCGAGTGTACGTTCGCCATCATTAAACATACCAATGTTTGTGGTATTGCTTCGCGTCCGCAACTGGTGGATGCCTGGAAAGCTGCCCTGGCCGGCGACCCCGAAAGTGCTTTCGGTGGCGTGCTCGTATGCAATCAGCCACTGGATGTAGCTACGGCAGAAGCCATCAATGAAATCTTCTTTGAAGTATTGATTGCCACCTCTTACCTTCCCGGCGCCTTGCAGGTACTGCAATCAAAGAAGAACCGCATACTGCTGCAGCTGAATACCAACTGGAAGCGGGAACAGAAAATGCATAAGAGCGTGCTCAATGGCACCCTTACACAGGATACCGATGAAGGCAACTACAAGAAATGGGAAGAAACCGGTGGACGTGAAACGACGGAAGCAGAAAAATCCGACCTCATTTTTGCCAACCTGGTCTGCAAACACCTGAAGTCGAATGCCATTGCGCTCGTGAAGAACAAACAACTGATTGGTAAAGGTTGTGGTCAGACGAGCCGAGTAGATGCCTTGAGACACGCCATTGAAAAATCAAGACAATTCTCCTTCGACCTCCAGGGAGCTGTATTGGCCAGCGACGCCTTCTTCCCCTTCGACGACTGCGTGCGTATTGGTCATACAGCAGGCATCGCCGCCTTTATTCAACCGGGAGGTTCGGTACGCGATAAAGATTCCATAGAGTATTGCAAACAGCATAACCTGGCCATGGTTATGACAGATATGCGGCATTTCAAACACTAAACATCCGCAAGACATTCACCTGCTTCGTCACACCTGTATAAAAACACCCTACTCCTTTCCAAAACTGGAAGGGAGTAGTCCGGTGTTAAAAGTAGAGGCGTGATAATCCAGCGTAGGAAGATTGTACAGGCGCTCTCAGTCATAAAACAGTGCATGCGCTTCTTATGGGTAATGCGCTACCTCCCAATAGTAAATAGCAGGACGGTTTGCTACAGATCAATAAAAGGTGCAGGGTTTAGTGCACATGCCGTCGTGGAAAATCTCATTTGTCGCGTTACAGAAAGACATGATGGCAAACCTAAGCAGGCAGGCATTGTTGACCATGTGAAAAAAAGCGGAAAAGAAACGTTTTTTCACATGGCAAATCGGAGAATGTTTTTTATGCGATGTATATATAGCACTTTAGATAAAACCTGAATGGATAGCCGAAAATCATTCAGCATTCATATACGCATCCCAGTATACCGTTTCTTTCATAAACAATTCAAACATATCTCTCCAGCCGGCAAATTGGGCATCAGTCCCCAGCATAGCATTATGCCATATGGTTATGAACAATCCTTTTAATTGCTTAACGCGTTCGTAATACGCCAGCAATTCTTCATAGGCCTGTTTGGGCGTGTGCTTTTGTTCGTAGTAGCTGTTGGCATCCATAAAGCAGTAGGGATACAAGAGGAGGGGACTTGTTTGTTCTGCCTCCAGGTCGTACCAGGAGAAGGAAGAACACACAGAAGCGCGGAACCCATTGATGGTGCCATACCCCATGCTGAAATCTTTTTGTATGCCGGCTTTCACCAGGCGCCTGAATGTTTCCGGCAGGGTAAAGCGTATGTAATGTTGCCTGCTATGGATGATTGCTTTTCCCGCCATTACTTCCAGCCACTCGCGCTCTTCCTGCAATAAGGCCGGATTGTCGCCACTGCTCCACGAAGGATGCAGTCCAATCTTGTACCCGGTGCCGGTTCCATAGTACGTTACCAGATTTTGAAACCGGCGGTTTTTGGGAGAAATATTTTTGTCGTACTGCGATGGCGACTGCGCCACGAGGAAAAAATAATATGGTTTCAGCCGGCAATACAAATGCAGGGCATCCAGCCATTCAAAGCAGTCGTAAGGGTCTTTTTTACTGCCGGTAAGCACCTGCCAGCGTTCCTTCAGTGCTCTCCATTCACCCTTCAGCAAGGATCGCGCAAAGCCGCCCACCGTGCGCACCACGCCTTTTCCCTGGTACGACCAGGCCATATCAATATCATAACTCACTGCGCATTTAAACTGGTTACGGCGAAAGCGGATATCCGGAAAATGCTGCTGCAGCGCCTTCTTTAGCTGCTCCAGCCATATGTTTATAAGGGGCAAATGCAAAAATCCTTCGCGCCATGCCAGCGAGTTGGTATGACTATAACGGCCATACATATCCTTTTCATGCGGCAGGTATTCTTCATACCGGCTGAGCAGATAAAAGATGGCAGCCAGTATATCAAAAGGAAAATCACCGGCCGTGGCAAAAAAGGCCTTGTGATTGTTCACTTCAAAACACCGGATGGATTGCGGTTGAATGCCTTGCTCAAATAAAAGCGGATGATTTTTTATGAAGAACACCTCCTCTGCAACAGGCTCTGCTGCATATACCAGCCTGAAGGCATTGGCGGCTTTAAATTGTTCAATGTTGCTTGTAATCTGTATGGGTTCATCAAACAGCTCCTTACTCAAAAAATCAACAACATACTGAAGCCGGGAAGTAATAATATGACTGTAAATAAGCAACATCTCAGGTACACAAAATAAAAAAAGGGCTTTACATTCCGGGCCCTTTTCCGATTATTTGCCATTCAGGTCAGAAAGACTTTTCCGGCCTGAAGACCAGACTTTTCTCATTTACCATATTTTTCCCGCCACAGCTGGTTAAATGTTTTCCGGGAAAAATTCAGGTCGCCGCGCGTGCTTGTCCAGGCAGTGAAGATCTTGTTGACCATCCAGTTTTTCAGTTTGCCGCTGCCCATATTCATCATGCCACGGCTCAGGCTGGCCTTCTTCCATACCTTCCAGGCAACCCGCTCGCTCCATGTAGACGCGCCGGCTTCTACCGCTTCCGCACGGTTTTCCAGCAACAATTCGTGCAGATTAATCTTAACAGCACACACCTCGGTACAATTACCGCAAAGCGAGGAAGCATAGCTCAGGTGCTTCCATTCATCCATTTTCTTCAGATGAGGCGTGATCACCGCCCCGATAGGACCACTGTAAGTGGTTTCGTAGGCATGGCCGCCAATGTTCTTGTAAACCGGACAGGCGTTGAGACAGGCACCGCAACGAATGCAGTACAGGCTTTCACGCGCTTTTTCGTTGGCGAGAATATTGGTGCGGCCATTGTCGAGCAATATCACATACATTTCTTCCGGTCCGTCGGGTTCACCTTCCTGTCGCGGTCCGGAGATAATTGAATTATAACTGGTAATCTGCTGTCCCGTTCCAAAAGTGGCCAGCAGGGGCCAGAACAAACCCAGGTCGGTTACCGAAGGAATCACCTTTTCAATACCGGTGATTACAATATGAGTTTTGGGAAATGCACTGCTCAGGCGGGCATTCCCTTCATTTTCCGTTACAGCAACGCCACCTATATCGGCAATGATAAAATTGGCGCCTGTTATACCAATTTCAGCCTGCACATATTTGTCCCGCAAGGTTTCGCGCGCTACCAGCGTAAGCTGATCGGCAGACAAACCCGGTTTGGAGTTGAGTTTTTCATTGAACAACCTGGCAATGTCTTCCTTGCTCTTGTGCATGGCGGGCGTTACGATATGGTAAGGCGGCTCTTCGTCCAGTTGCTGAATGTATTCTCCCAGGTCAGTTTCGATACTTTCTATGCCATTCTTTTGCAGAAAATCATTGAGGTGAATTTCCTCTGTAACCATGCTCTTGCTCTTCACAATGGTCTTACAACTCTTTTCCCTGCATATCGTCAGTATTGCTTCCAGCGCCTGTTTTGCATCTTCTGCCCATATCACTTTACCTCCACGCTTCATCAGGTTGGCTTCAAACTCTTCCAGGTACTGGTCCAGCATCTCAATAGCGCGCCATTTGATATTCTTTGCGCGCTCCCTGGCTAAATGCACATCTGTAAACTGCTGTTTGCCCAGCGGCACCGCCATGTTGTACTTGCTGATATTGAAATTCACTTTCCGCCGGTGGTCCAGGTCAGCCGCCCTGATGGTGCTTTTCGCTATGAAAGAGGAGGAATGGTTGCTCATATACGATGGATCAGTTGAGATGGTTTCAAATCATTGCCCGCTATTTCCGTCCCTTTTTCTCTACGTACAATTTTGCTGCTTTGTCCAGCGCCTGGTAAAACGCCTCACCATATTTGCGAATGATGGGTTCTTTGAGAAACTCATATACCGGCACCTTTAGTTTTTTACCCATGGCGCAGGCCGGACTGCATAAACGGGGACGTGGTTCATAGTTCATGCGATCAAAATCGCCCCGCTTGCCGTTGGTCTGAATGATAGGAAAGAAGTGGCAACTGATGGGCTTTTTCCAGGGAATGACCCCATCGTAATACGCCTGCTCAAAGGCGCACTTGATAATGCCTTTTTCATCGCGCACGCCATATACACAGATCTCCTTGTCGTCGCCAAGGGTAGGCGTTACCCATCCGAATTCGCGGTGATAAACGTATTTGCCCTTGCGCTCAATTTCCGCAATGGAAGCTTCGGTGAGATAGGGCTTCACTTTCTCATACAGGTCCACCATAATCTCCAGCTCTTCCTCTTCCAGGGGTGCGCCGGCATCGCCTTCTTCGCAACAGCCGCCCTTGCACTTTACCAGGTCGCATACGAATTGTGCTTCTGCAATGTCATCGCTGATCAGCACGTTGTCTACTGCAATCACGAATAATAGATTTTAGACTGGCCGGGCTGTACACACCAGGTACGGCGCCGGCAAAAAACAAAATTACTGATTACTTGCGGGAATATCATCATGCCCTGTCTGCTGCGGAGCGTTTCATAAAGAGAAAAAAAATTCTGTTGAAGACACTCCTTTCTGCGCTGCGGGGCCTTACTTTTTTTTCCATTCCAGTGTATTGATCAAATGGTTCAGATCTGCCTTTAAAAAATCGTTTACTACTCCCAGTGAGTCTTCATTCGGCGTTGCATCGAAGTAAAGAGCACCGCGCAGGAAATGTTGCACAGAGTCTGTAAGAAAGAACTGTTGCGCCGTAGCAGTATTGCCGGCTACATGGAAAAAAATTCCGTTGACGCCTTTGGGGGTTTGCATAATGGAATCTCTGATCTCAGAAGCCTTGCTGGTATGTTTGTAGGTCATTTTGAATACATCGCCCAGCAATTTGTCCATGTTTGATTTACCTACTTCCTTATAGCTGACATGGATGGTGCCGTTGAACTGCGGAAAATCTATATTGATCCAGTAGGGATTTTCTGTTTCATCGCCAAAGAAGGTGCTGTCTCTTGTTACTTTGGCATACACCGGGTATTCAAACGTATAGGGATAACCGGGCTGGTCAAACAAAGTGTATTCGTGAGGGGGGAAGTTGATCTTAAAATACCCTTTCGGTTTGGGGGTATACACACTGTTGCAGGCTGCCACACCAGCCGCCATCATCAAACACAGAACACAACGGGTCAGTACTTTCATTATTCAGTTTATTTTATCACAGCGCACCAAAGTTCAATCAATAAGTTTTAAACATATCCCAAAAATGGCAGCAGCCATTCGCAGAAACCACGGACTGGCTGACCAGTTCTTGAAACAACAGCACTACACAGGTTGTGGTTTAATAGCCACCTTCACCTTTCTGATCCGGCTGTGATCTACCTCCAGGATGGTGAATTCAAAATCGCCGATGGTCACTACCGAGTTTTCCTTGGGTATATCTCCTTCCAGTTCCAGGATCAATCCGGCCAGGGAATCGCTATCGCCTTTCACTTTGTCGAAAGTATCAGCGGGCAGGTTCATCATTTTGCAGGCATCATGGATCATGGTGCGCCCTTCAAACACAAAGGTGGCGTCGTCAATTTTACGGCTGCCTGTTTCATCTTCGTCAAATTCATCGCGTATATCACCAATGATCTCTTCGAGGATGTCTTCCAGGGTAACAATGCCGCTGGTGCCGCCAAATTCGTCTACCACCACCGCAAAATGCACCCGTCTTTTCTGGAATTCTTTCAGCAGGTCTTCAATGAATTTATGTTCGTGCACAAAATAGGGCGGACGCAGGATATTGTGCCAGTTAAAGGAATCAGACTCGTTCAGGTAGGGCAACAGGTCTTTGGTGTACAAAATACCAGCAATATTGTCCAGGCTGCCTTTGTATACGGGCAGGCGCGAGTAATGCAGTTCTTCCACCCGTTTTTTGAGTTTGTCGAAGGAGAGGCTGTAATCCACGCCATACACGTCCAGCCGGGTGCGCATGATCTGTTTTACGGTGATATGGGCAAACTTGTAAATGCCGGCCAGTATGCGTTGTTCTTCCTCTTCCGCCACGGTGGAACGGATGGCTTCTTCCAGTTGCTGCTGTGCATAGGCGCGGGAGGTTTTTCCGCCAAACGCTTTTTCAATGCTTGCCGACATCTTCACCATCCAGATTCCCAGCCTGCGGAAACAATAATACACTACTTCTGCCAGGAAGGAAGATTCATAAGCCGAACGCAGATTATTTTGTGAAGCGCGCACGCGTGGCAAAATCTTACCAAAAAGGATCACGAGGGTAGCAATGACAACGATCTTGATCAGGTAGGCCACCACTTCCGACCAGTAGTCGGGTTTCAGCAACAGGATCTGGTCAATCAGGTAATTGCAGAGAATGATGATGGCTATATTGATGAGCGTATTGGCAATCATGAGGGTGGCATGCAGCACCCTGGCGTCTTCCAGCAGGTTGACGATCCGTTTCCAGCCGGTGTCCTGCTTGGTCTTCAGCATGTTGATATCACGATGCGTAAGGGAAAAGAAAGCTGTTTCCGCGCCGGAAATGAAAAAAGACAGTAACAGGAGAATCAGCACGATGGCAGCCAGCAGCGTTGTGGCCTGTACGTTCGCAACCAGCAATAACGGGCCCCATACATGTTCAGTCAAAAAGTACTCCGAAGGGTTGTCCAAGTCAAAGGGTTTTCGTTAGCAAATAACACGGTCAACAACTATATCCCGGCCAATTTATTGTACCAACAATCAGAAAGGCAGGTCATATGGCCTGCCCCGTCCGGTGGTTATTTTATCAACTGCAAAATTACTGTTTTAGTATTTCAGAAAGGTAAATCCTGCGCCGGAGGACCGGATTCGCCCATGGGGGGTATATCTGCGTTGAATCCTTCTGTATCAGTATGTGTCGGCGCATGGGATCCATGTCCGTCGGTCCTTTTATCAAGCATGATCAGATTGTCACCTACCACTTCCGTCGCGAATTTCTTGTTACCCTCTTTATCTTCCCAGCTTCGCGTGCGCAGTCTGCCTTCAATGTATACCAGGCTTCCCTTGTGCAGATATTTCTGAGCCAGTTCTGCCAAACCTCTCCACAATACCACTGTATGCCATTCTGTTTGAGAGATCAGTTTTCCTGCCCTGTCTTTAAACGTTTCTGTAGTGGCCAAAGGAAACTTTGCTACCGCTATGTTGCCTTCCAGGTATTGCACATCCGGATCCCGACCTAAATTACCAATTAGCATTACCCTGTTTACACCTCTCATAATGGTAAGTTTGAAGTTTATAAATCATCTGCCGGTTTACTGCTGTTTTCTCTTTAAAGTTAGATTTTTTAATACAAATAATTAAATTTTTGACAGGTCTGGTAAGCCTTTCAGGGCTATATGCGAATTTTTACCGAACGTGTTAAAATAATTGTGCCGGAGTGGATTTTCCTCGCAGAAATGCCGTTATGAAGCGGGGAAATGCATAAGCGCCCAATTGTTGCTTTTCAATCAGCAGATAATCCTTTTCCAGGGCAGGAAGCGGGTTGTTGATGCGTATGAGTATAAACTGTCCATGAATGGTCTGATGGGTAAGCTGCTGGCGGTATACCGGGCTGATGGCTTCAATGCTGTATGATTCCTCACCAACGATCTCCTTCCAGAAGGGAAGTTCCTGCACAGGCGTATCAAGCGAACCTGTTGATTCGTATAGTACAAACTCGTGCAGATTTTCCCAGATATCTTTCTCTTTTCGCATGCGGATGTACACGCTGTTTTTGTACTGCACGATGAAGTAATAGAACCAGCGCTGTTTTTTGATGAGGGCTTTTTCCTTCACAGGCAGTTGCTTTACCAGTCCGTGTGCGAACGCTTCACATTCCGGTTGCTGCACACATTCATGGCACAGGGGATTTTGCGGTTTGCAGATAACAGCGCCAAAATCCATGATGGCCTGGTTATACAATCCGGGTTCGTCAGGATCGAGCAGGGCCTGTGCGAGTGTGTGATACATTTTTTTTCCTGAAGCGGTGTCTACAGGCGTGGAAATACCAAAATAGCGCGCAATTACCCGCTGTACGTTTCCATCTACCACTGCCTGTGCCTCGTTGAATGCAAAGGATGCAATGGCAGCAGCGGTGTAGGGCCCCACACCTTTCAGCCGCTGCAGTTCTTCAAACGTCGTGGGAAACTGGCCGTTGTATTGATCAACGACCATACGTGCGGTATGCAGCAGATTTTTACAGCGGGAATAGTAGCCAAGTCCTTCCCATAATTTGAAAACCTCTTTGTCATCTGCCCTGGCCAGCTCGTACACCGTAGGAAATGCAGCAATGAATTTTTCATAATAGCTCCATCCCTGCTCTACACGGGTTTGCTGCAGGATCACTTCACTCAGCCAGATCTTATACGGGTCTTTTTCACCTTTCCATGGCATGGCCCGGCCATTGGCCTGCCTGTTCCATTCCATTAATTTGAGGGTAAAATCAGATTTCATCATGCTGGTAACGTTTTTCACCGCTGCGCATTGCCGTATGCAATGCCAGGGGTACGGTGGTGAAATAAACGGTTCTGAGCATCGGTTTAAATTACATATATATCCCGCTGTAGTCTCATACTAATTCAACGCGGAATAACGTTTTGATAATGAATCATATTGGGAAAAGTTGATTGCGCGGCCCGGTAACACCTCATTTTCAATATTTTATACTTTTCTTGCAAATATGAGAATTAACGTTTAATTTCATTAATGAATTGATAATGTGCAAATTGCCCCCGTGCCGTATGGAATGTGCGAATCAAAATTTTTAAAACCCGTAAAAAAATTCATGACATGAGAAAGGCAGACCTCGTGAACCAAATATCGGAAAAAACAGGTATCCCGAAGGTTGATGTACTGGTTACGCTGGAAACCATGTTCAAAGAGGTGAAAGACACGCTGGCGCAGGGCGAAAACATTTACATCCGGGGATTTGGCAGTTTTATTACCAAGAAAAGGGCTGCCAAAATTGGCCGTAATATCAAGAAGAATATTGCGGTGCATATACCAGAACATTACATTCCGGCATTCAAGCCTGCGAAAGAATTTGTAGCGGAAGTTAAAAAATTACAATCTGTTAAAGAAGATCAGCCAAACCCGGACGATGAGGTGTAACTTTGCTGCCTAAACATTCTCTGTAAGTGAATA
>Ga0164243_10011515_pt1 | contig 12612 bp, 11 predicted proteins | sample OricompcompostOP_FD_108781 | JGI IMG/M metagenome (GOLD analysis project Ga0164243, IMG submission 108781) | Organic Plus compost microbial communities from Emeryville, California, USA - Original compost - Organic plus compost (OP) | ecosystem: Engineered > Solid waste > Mixed feedstock >...
GCTAGGCGTCGGGGGAGCGCGGGGTCAGAGGATCTCGAGGTCGTCGAGCGAGGGGGTCGCGGGGCGGTTGGTGCTTGGGGCGTCGAGGTAGAAGAACGCCGTCGAGGCGATGTCGTCGTGCAGCGGGAGGTAACGGTGGCCGCTGCGCCAGCCCAGCGCCTGGATGTCGACCGTGAGATCGGTGCGGAACCTGATCGGGTCGGGCACGTGCCAGCGGTACATCCCGAACCGCTGCTGCGAGGCGTACAGACCGTCGGGCCGGATCACCTGGTGCATCCCGAGGTAGGGGGTCGAGTAGGTGGTGTAGCCCTGGCCGGGGACGTCGAAGTTCCACGCGCCGCCGACGTAGTCCTCGGTGCCGGTGCCCGCGATCGTCGGGAACCGCTCGGCGGCGTGGGCGTCGCCGTCCATGTAGAACTTGATCTCGCCCTCGCCCCACCAGCCGGTGGAGTTGACGCCCCACGCGAGGTAGGTGCCGACGTACTGGCCGCTGCCGCGGACGTCGTCGAGCAGCACGTGCGTGGTGCCGGCCTGCAGCGGGTTGCTGCGGCGCCACTGGGCGTGCAGCCGACCGGTGCCGACGGCCGCGTCCGGGCCGGTCTCATAGGTCACCTGGTAGTAGACGACGACGGGTTCGGGGGCCAGGTTCTCGATCGTGAGCCGGGCGCCGTCGGAGAACGGCATCGGCCAGTAGGAGTTGAACCCGCCGTGCGGGTTGACGGCGACCATGGCCGAGCTCAGCTGGGCGAAGCGGCCCCAGCCCTGCCCGAAGAAGTCGCCGACCGGCACCTCGACCGCGGGCTCGGCGGCGCCGTCCCAGTAGGCGCGCAGCAGCAGTCGGCGCCAGTTGTCGGTGTGGGTCGTCAGCCAGACGTGGGTGATCCGGCCGGAGCCCTCGATGCTCGCGAGGTCGAAGGTCTCGCCGGCCGCGATCTCGACGCTGGGGGAGATCTTCCAGCCCTGGCCCAGGTCGCGCGCCGGTCCGGCGCCGGTGCCCTCGGTGGCGCGGCCTCCGCCGCCCTTGGCGCCGGTGAAGTTCTCCGGGCTGATCGATCGGGTCTCGATGTCGCGCAGCGTGGCGATGTCGTGGTGCGGCATGGATCGCGTCCTCGGGATCGTGGGAGGGGCCGGTGACGACCGGCAGCAAACGATTACTCAGCCTAGGGGACCTGACGCCGAGCCGCGGTCGTCGGGTCGCGGGGGTGTCGGGGACGTACCGGAGCAGGTCGCTGGCGGGCAGTCGAACACCTGACAGATCGCCGCGAGCGTGGAGAACCGGATCGACCGCGCCGTGCCGGTCGTGACGTTGTTGAGGTTGGCCACGGTGATCCCGACCTGCTCGCAGAGCTCGTTCAGGCGCAGCAGCGCCACGGTGGTGGACGACGAGACCCATCGCCCCGGTGATGCGCGGACGGGCCGCCCGGATCGCTCCGGACGGCCCGTCGTGGGCGGTCGGCTCAGCGCATCGCTCGGCGGCGGCGCACCGCGAGGAGCGCCGCACCGGTCAGCAGCAGGGCGACCGCCAGCAGCGCCGCGGCTGCTGGCGCGTCGAGCCCGGTGCCGGCCAGCAGCGTGCCCGCCACGCCGGTGCCCACCGGAGCGCGCTCGTGCTCCGCCGACGGCCCGTGCGTCGCACCGGCCACAGCGCCGTCGATCTCCGACGTGGAGGTCTCCTCCGCAGGGGTCTGGACCTCGTCACCGGGGTCGACCGAGTCGGTGTCCTCGCCCGGGTGTGTGGCGTCACCGGGGTCGGTCCCGTCGCCGGGGTCGGTGGTCTCGCCGGGGTCGGTGGTCTCGCCGGGGTCCGTGGTCTCGCCGGGCTCCGTGCCGTCGCCCGGGTCCGTGCCGTCACCGGGGTCGGTGCTCTCCTCGACGCCGCACAGCAGCCGGCCCGCGAAGGTGTGGTGGTGGATCTCGCCGGCGCCCGAGGTCGTCACGTTCTGAGCGATCCACTGGCCGTTCGTCGTGATGTTCGAGCTGAAGACGAGATCGGCGTGAGGTGCCCAGACGCCGCCCATCTCGAAGCCGTCGATCGTCAGCGTCCCGGTGACCTGCGAGGCGTCGAGCAGGATCGAGCGGGCGTAGGCCTGCTGCTGCCCGGCGCCCGCCGACCAGCCCTCGAAGCCGAGGCGACCCACCGTCGTCGTGCCCGGTGCCACCCGCACGACCAGGGGTGCCTGGGCGGTCGGGACGTAGCCGCCCGCGCGGTCGAGCTTGATCGTGCGGTTGGCGAGCTCGGAGTAGTCGACGACGTTGGGAATCGTGGTCGAGAAGCCGCTGACGAACACCATCTCGCCCTGCGTCTGGACGGTCACCCGGTTCGCGAGCGTGGCGTCGCCAGCCATCGCGTCGAGGCACGTGTCGGTGCGCGCCACGGCCGACGCCAGGCCCGGCAGGTAGCTCGCGACCGACGGCTGCGCCGTCGCGAGGTCGGCCACCGACGACGTGGCGTAGGGGTACGCCTTGAGGTCGAGCACGCCCCCGGCGGGGTTGGTCACCCGCAGGAAGTCCTTGCCAGCGGCCGCGCCGACCCCGCCGCCACGGGCCGAGCCCACGAGTCCCGTGACGTCGACCAGCTTGACGCCGGCGTTGAGATCGGCGTCGGTGCGCGCCGCGCGGTTCGAGACGTCGAAGGCGCCCGGCCCGACGAACGAGCCGGCCAGGATCCGGACGGCGCGACCGTCGACCGTCGGGAGCGTGTAGTCACCGACGCCGGCGACCTCGTGCACCATCGGGAAACCGTTCTGGTTGCCGCTGCGCACGCTGCCGAAGACGGCGATCGAGCCCTCGATCTCCGAGCTGTTGAGCACGGCGTCGCCCTGCGCGAGGACCGTGAACCCGCCGAGCGCGTCGAACGGGTTGATGCTGACCGGCTCGGCGGCAGCGCCGCCGGCCGGTGCGGCGAGCACCGTGGCGGCGACGAGCAGCGCGGTGCCGCTGCCGGCCAGCCGCGCGCGGGCGCGACTGTAGAAACGCATGACCATGCGCGTGAATCCCCTTGTACGGATGTGAGAAGGCGCACCGAGACGGCGCGCCGCACGACAGCCCCTGCGTGCACCTCGAACGTACAGAAACCGAACGCGATTCGGTAAGCCAGGACGGTGTGATGTCGCGCACTTCCCGACGCGCTGTCGACAAAGATGCAGGGGGGCCCTGACGCGACGGTTCCGCCCGCCGTCGGACCGCGCGGGCCTACCGTGGGTCCATGGAGAGGCTGACCGCTGCACAGATCGCCGGGCAGGCCGGGCTCGAGGACTGGCGGGTCGTCCGCGGGGCGCTGCGCACCTCCTTCGCCACGCCCGACATGGGCGCGGGCACGGAGCTCGTCCGCAGGGTCGTCGAGGCCGCGAACGAGGCGAACCACCACCCCGACCTCGGGGTCCGCTACAGCCGGGTGCTGGTCGACCTCGTCACCCACGACGCGGGTGGGCTGACCCTCAAGGACGTCGAGATGGCCCGCACGATCTCCGATATCGCAGCCGGACTCGGCCTCCGTGCCGAGCCCGAGGTGCGTCAGGTCCTCGAGGTCTGCGTCGACGCCCTCGACATCGACGCCGTCCGGCCGTTCTGGGAGGCGGTCACCGGTTTCGACGTCGACGAGGCCGGGAACCTCGTCGATACCGCCACCGGGTCGGGGTCGCTGTGGTTCCAGCAGATGGACGCGCCGCGCCCGCAGCGCAACCGGCTGCACGTCGACATCGACGTGCCGCTCGAGGTGGTCGAGGGTCGGCTCGCCGCGGCGCTCGACGCCGGTGGCGTGCTGGTGAGCGCGAGCAGCGCCCCGGCCTTCTGGGTGCTCGCCGACCCGGAGGGCAACGAGGCGTGCCTGTCGACCTCGGCGGGACGCGACTAGCGTCCGCTATCCGGGACGGTGATCCACGATGCGAGACACGCAGGTCGGGAAGTTGGCGCGAGCGCGCGGCAGGTCTACAGTGACGATCGTGCACAGCACCCTGATCGTCGTCGTACTTACCGAGCGCGCCAGCGCGACGGTCTGACCGACGTCCCCTCGCTGAGCGCGCGCCCCTCGATCGCCCACCCCGGGCCGAGGGGTTTTTCCATGTCCGACAACGTCTCGAGCACCGCTCGGGCCCAGGAGGAGGAGCGATGACGACCCCGGTCCCGCACCCGGCGCCGCCGCGGCCCACGCCGCCGGCGCAGACGCGGCCCGTCGCCGCGACCAGAGAGCCGGCCACGGCCGGCGAGCCCATGTCGGGCGCGGCGTCGGTCGTACGCGCCCTCGAGGCGGTCGGCACCGACGTCATCTTCGGCATCCCCGGCGGCGCGATCCTCCCGGTCTACGACCCGCTCTTCGACTCCTCGATGCGGCACATCCTCGTGCGGCACGAGCAGGGCGCCGGTCACGCCGCCACCGGCTACGCCGCGGCGTCGGGCCGGGTCGGCGTCTGCATGGCGACGTCGGGCCCGGGTGCCACCAACCTGGTCACGCCGCTGGCCGACGCGCACATGGACTCCGTGCCGGTGGTCGCGATCACCGGCCAGGTCTCGCAGTCGATGATCGGGACCGACGCCTTCCAGGAGGCGGACATCGTCGGCATCACGATGCCGATCACCAAGCACAGCTTCCTCGTCACCGACGCCGACGAGATCCCCGCGCGCATCGCCGAGGCGTTCCACATCGCCTCCACCGGTCGCCCGGGGCCCGTGCTCGTGGACATCGCCAAGAGCGCCATGCAGGCCGAGACCCGGTTCACGTGGCCTGCCGAGCCCGACATCCCGGGCTACCGGCCGATCACCAAGCCGCACGTCAAGCAGGTGCGGGAGGCAGCCCGGCTGCTGGCGACGTCGCGCAAGCCCGTCCTGCTCGTCGGCGGCGGCGCGATCCGCGCCAACGCCGCAGCCGAGCTGCGCGCGCTGGTCGACCTGTCCGGCTCGCCGGTCGTCACGACCCTGATGGCACGCGGTGCGCTGCCCGACAGCCACCCGCAGCACCTGGGCATGCCCGGCATGCACGGCAGCGTGGCCGCGGTCGCGGCCCTCCAGAAGGCCGACCTCATCGTGGCGCTCGGTGCGCGGTTCGACGACCGCGTGACCGGCCGGCTGGACTCGTTCGCGCCGAACGCGACGATCGTGCACGCCGACATCGACCCCGCCGAGATCGGCAAGAACCGCCTCGCCGACGTGCCGATCGTGGGCGACCTGCGCGAGGTGCTGCGCGACCTGGCCGGCGAGCTCAAGCGTGAGCACACCCAGCACGGGACGCCGGACCTGCAGGGCTGGTGGACGCAGCTGGACGACCTGCGCGAGCGCTACCCGCTCGGCTGGACGCCCACCGCCGACGGCCTGCTGGCCCCGCAGCACGTGATCTCGCGGCTCGGCGAGCTGGCCGGCCCGGACGCGATCTACGCGGCCGGGGTGGGGCAGCACCAGATGTGGGCGGCGCAGTTCATCCGCTACGAGCGGCCGCGTACCTGGCTGAACTCGGGCGGCCTCGGCACGATGGGGTACGCGATCCCGGCGGCGATGGGCGCCAAGGTCGCCGAGCCCGACCGCGAGGTCTGGGCGATCGACGGCGACGGCTGCTTCCAGATGACCAACCAGGAGCTCGCGACCTGCGCGCTCGAGGGCATCCCGATCAAGACCGCCCTCATCAACAACTCCTCGCTGGGCATGGTGCGCCAGTGGCAGACGCTGTTCTACGGCGAGCGCTACTCCAACACCGACCTCAACACCGGTCACCAGACCGCGCGGATCCCGGACTTCGTCAGGCTGGCGGAGGCCTACGGCTGCGTGGGGCTGCGGTGCGAGTCCGCGAAGGACGTCGACGCGACGATCAAGAAGGCGCAGGAGATCGACGACCGCCCGGTCGTCATCGACTTCGTCGTGAGCCGGGACGCGATGGTGTGGCCGATGGTCGCCGCCGGTGTGTCCAACGACGAGATCAAGTACGCCCGGGACATCACCCCGGACTTCGAGCGGGACGAGTGAGCATGAGCCGACACACACTCTCGGTGCTGGTCGAGAACAAGCCGGGTGTCCTCACCCGGGTCGCCGCGCTGTTCGCGCGCCGCGCGTTCAACATCCACTCGCTCGCCGTCGGCCCGACCGAGCACCCGGAGATCTCCCGGATCACCGTGGTGGTCGACGTCGACACCAACCCGCTCGAGCAGGTGACGAAGCAGCTCAACAAGCTGGTCAACGTCATCAAGATCGTCGAGCTGACGCCGTCCGCCTCGGTGCAGCGCGAGCTGCTGCTGGTCAAGGTCAAGGCCGACGACGCCACCCGCACCGCGGTGCTGCAGGTCGTCGAGCTGTTCCGCGCGCACGTCGTCGACGTGTCGCCGGAGGCCGTGACGATCGAGGCGACCGGCGGCGAGGACAAGCTGCAGGCCCTGCTCACCGCGCTGCAGCCCTACGGGATCCGCGAGATCGTGCAGTCCGGTGCCGTCGCCATCGCGCGCGGCAGCCGCTCCATGACCGACCGGGCCCTGGAGCGGATCTCCCGCTCCGCCTGACCCCAGACCGCACCACCGCAAGCAACCGCAAGCACGAAGGAGATTGATCCGTGGCCGAGCTGTTCTACGACGACGACGCCGACCTGTCCCTCATCGCAGCCAAGAAGGTGGCGGTGATCGGGTACGGCAGCCAGGGTCACGCGCACGCGCTGAACCTGCGCGACTCGGGCGTCGACGTCCGCGTCGGGCTGCGTGAGGGCAGCTCCTCGCGCGAGAAGGCCGAGAACGAGGGGCTGCGGGTCCTCAGCGTGGCCGACGCGACCAAGGAGGCCGACGTCGTCGTGATCCTCGCGCCCGACCAGGTGCAGCGCCTGGTCTACGCCGAGGAGATCGAGCCGAACCTGGCCGAGAACGCCACGCTGGTGTTCGGCCACGGCTTCAACATCCGGTTCGGCTACATCAAGCCCAAGGCCGGCAACGACGTCATCATGGTCGCCCCCAAGGGTCCGGGCCACCTCGTGCGCCGCGAGTACGTCGACGGTCGCGGGGTGCCGGTGATCGTCGCCGTCGAGCAGGACGTCTCGGGTGGCGCGTGGCCGCTCGCGCTCTCCTACGCGAAGGCGATCGGCGGTCTGCGCGCCGCGGGCATCAAGACGACCTTCACCGAGGAGACCGAGACCGACCTGTTCGGCGAGCAGGCCGTGCTGTGCGGCGGCGCGTCGCAGCTGGTGCAGTACGGCTTCGAGGTGCTGACCGAGGCGGGCTACCAGCCCGAGGTCGCGTACTTCGAGGTGCTGCACGAGCTCAAGCTGATCGTCGACCTCATGTACGAGGGCGGCATCGCCAAGCAGCGCTGGAGCGTCTCCGACACCGCCGAGTACGGCGACTACGTCTCCGGCCCGCGCGTCATCGACCCGCACGTCAAGGAGAACATGAAGGCCGTCCTCGCCGACGTGCAGAACGGCTCGTTCGCCAAGCGGTTCATCGACGACCAGGACGCGGGCGCGCCGGAGTTCAAGGAGCTGCGCGCCAAGGGCGAGGCGCACCCGATCGAGGCGACCGGCCGCGAGCTGCGCAAGCTGTTCGCGTGGGTGAAGCCCACCGACGCCGACTACCGGGAGGGTTCCGCCGCCCGCTGACGGAGGTGGGAGCACGACGGGCCCGGGTGCGATGCACCCGGGCCCTCGTCGTGCGTCCGCCGGAGGAGGCGGGCGGCGAGATCCCTTCCCACGGGCGTCGTGCGCCGAGTTCGCACCCTCCCGCCCGATTCGCACCGCGCACGGTGCGACCTCGGCCGGACGGTGCGAGCTCGCGGCTGCGAGCGGGTCGTGCGGGGCGTCAGGTCCGCAGGATCGGGATCTGGAAGGGGTAGCTGTAGATCTCGCCGTTCCACGCTCGCAGAGCCCCGATGATCGAGAGCACGACCTGGGCGATCGCGGGCACGACCCACAGCAGGATCGCGATCGGGATGCCGATGAGCGTGATGAAGAAGACCCACGCCAGCATCCAGGCGATCCAGATCGTGATGTGGAAGTTGAAGGAGCTGGCCGCGGCGTTGCGCACGAGCGCGTTGCGGTCCTTGTAGATGAACCAGATGACCAGCGGGCCGACGAAGCTGAGCCAGCCGGCGCTGACGATCGCGGCGATGACGGGGGAGAGGTGCGCCACCACGGCGAGCGCGCGGTCGTCGCCGCCCGCGCTCGGGTCGACGCGTCGCTGCCCGCTCGGCTCCTGGGGGGTCCCCCACTCGGGCTGGGATTCGTTCGGTGGGTACGTCACGTGGGCGTCCTCCGTCGTGCGTGGTGCCCGGCGGCTGCCGGATGTCGCCAGTCTCGCGGTCGTGGGCACGCGTTGTCGAGCGGGCTGGCCGGGGGCGGGCAGCCCCCGGTGAGAACTCCCCACCGAGGTCACCCGGTCGCCGTCGAGCAGCGATGATGTGGCCGTGACGCACAGCTCCGAGACGATCGACGACGGCGAGGACCAGCAGCCCGGTGCGCTGCGCAGGTGGCGCCCCGAGGCACGCACGGTGGCGGCCGGGCTGCGCACCGCCACGACCGCGCTGGCGGTGCCGGCCACGCTCGTGGCGGCGGGTGCGGCGGTCGCGTTCCTCGTGGTCGCGGTGCTGGCGGCCACGGCGCTCGCCGGCGGGAGCACGGTCGTGCGGTGGCTCGTGCTGGCGGTGGCCGTCGTCGGCCTGGTCGCCACGGTGCTGCTCGCGCTGCGCGTGCGCAGCACGTGGCGAGCCAGCCGCGACGCCGACGCGCTCGCCGACGAGCTGCTCGGCCTCGTCGACCTCCAGGCGGTGACGACGGCGGCGCTCGCCGACCTGTCGGAGGTGACCGCCCGGGAGGGCGGGCTGCGCGCCGCCTCCCGCGCCCGCGCGCTGTGGCGGCTGCTGCGGCGTCTCGACGTCACCGAGCACGTGGGCTCGTTCGAGCGCGCCCGCTGGTTCGTGCCGCCGGAGGTCGGCACTACCTGGCTGCTGGCCCAGGTCGTCACGTGGGGCGGTCTCGTCGGCTGGGTGCTGGTCCCGGCCGTGGCCGGCGCGAGGCTCGCCGGCTGGTTCTGACGCCTGACCTCACACCCGTGCCGCCGCCCGCGTCTGCGGGGCATGAGCACACGTTGGTCCGGAGTCTCCCGTCCTCACCTGAGCGTCGTCCTGCGCGACGGCGTCGACGACCTCGGCAACGCCGTCGACCCGTTCGTCGATGCCGAGGGCGGGTGGTGGCTGCGGTGCTGCCTCGCCCACTCGCGCCCGGGCGACACCCTCGCGATCATCGGCTTCTCGGCCTTCCCGTGGCACGGCCCGTTCCGTGAGAGCGGGCCGGTCGTCGTGCACGCCGACCTCGACGGCTGCCCGGGGCACGACGGCGGGTTCCCGGTAGGGCTGGCGGGCCGACCCCGCGTGCTGCGCGCCTACGGCGACGACGCCGGGCGCGCGCGCACCCAGGTCTACGATCTCAACCGGGTCGTCGGTGCCGAGGAGGACCTGGCGGCGCACGTCGAGCGCGTGCTCGCCGACCCTCGGGTGCGCCGGGTGCACCTGCACCACCCGGTGGCGGGGTGCTTCACGGCGGCGGCGGAGCGCGTCTGAGCCCGACCGGCCGCGAGGCCGGTGGTGCGCCTCCGTACCGCTCCTCATCCGCCCGCGCCCGAGCCGTCGCTGCGCGATGATGTCCCTGCCCGGCACCGCACCGACGCGGACAGGGCGCGAGGAGGTCGGCCGTGCCGCTCACCACCGACTGGCTCACGCCGCTGCGCGAGGAGCGCGTCGATCTCGTCGGTCGCGCGCTCGACGAGCTGCTCGCGCAGCGCGGCCTCGACCGGCCGACCCGGCTCGTGCTGCGCGAGCTGATCGAAGGCGTCTGGTGGAGCTCGCGGACCGACGGCGGGACCGAGACCTCCGCCGCCGTCGTGGAGCGGGCAGTCGGGGTGGCGGCGGGGACGGACGCGGCTGCACCGCTCGCGCTCTACGTGCGTCTCGTGTGCGAGGCCGCCTGGGACCTGACGTGGGACCACGGCCCTCTGCTCCACCTGCTGGCGGTGGCGGAGCGGACGTGGTCGAGCACCGTCACCGCCCTCGGGGACGAGGAGCGCCTCGCAGTGGGTGTGATGCTCGCCCTGCGGGGCGAGCTCGGTCTCGAGTCGGCGTGCAGCACCGGTGACCTCGAGGTGGTCGTGGCGCACGCACGCGGCCTCGCCGACGCCCTGTCCGGGCTCGCCGTCGACGCCGCCGCGCTCGAGGAGTCGGAGGTGGCGGCACACCTCGCGAGCCTGATCGAGGCCCGACGTCGCTACGCCGCCGCGGTCGAGCTCGCGGCGTCCGTCGGGCTGGCGACGGGACGCACCGGGGTCCTGGCCGCAGAGCACGACGGCGTCCTGGCGGAGCTCCTCGCGGCCGAGAGGTTCTTCGTCACCGAGGTCGACGACCACGCGTCCGCCAGCGAGATCCGTGCCCACCGGGCAGCTGCGCAGGAGCTGCTGGCGTCGACCGACCGGGAGTGGCTGCGGGTCGACGAGGGGTCGATCGTCTGCGTGTTCCCGTTCGGGTTGCGCCACGCCGAGCAGACCGCGATCGTCCAGGCGGTCAAGGCGCACGCCGCCGGGTGGAGCCTCGGCGGCCGCACGCTCGACAACCGACCCACCAGCCTGCTTCTCGTCGACGACTGCTGGCGCGGCGACGACCCGCTGCAGCGACGCTACGACGGGACGCAGCTCGACCTGCCCGAGCTGCAGCTGCCCGATCTCGGGGAGCAGGCGACGGCGGCGCGCGTGACGCTCCTGATCTCGCAGCTCGGCAACCACTGCCTGCGCGTCGAGATCCCGCTCGCCTCCGCGCTGCCGCACGACGTCGCGGCCCGCGTCTGGTCGGCCGCACCCGAGCACGGGCACCTGGGCGAGCTCGGTCGCCCGCTGCGCTACGTCGACGGGGGCGGGCCGCCCGACGGGTGGCCGCGGCTGACGGCCTTCGCCAAGGACGTGCTCGAGGACCTCGCGGCGTGCCTCGCGACGACCGAGGTGGGGCGGGTCGAGCTCAGCTGGCGTCCCGGCATGTTCCACGTGGTCACGACGGTCCGGCGGGCCTCGGCGCTGCCGGGTGGCAGGCCCGAGCTCGCCCGACCGGTCGAGAACGCCCGCGAGCTCCCCGGCCTGTTCGGTGCACAACCGCTGTGCCACCCGCTGCCGGCCGGTCTGGGCTCGGTCGCTCCGTGGGCGCGCTACCACGCCCCGAGCGGGACGCTGCTGCACTGCGAGGGCCTCACGGACGACGTCGTGCTGGTCACCGAGAACCACACGCTGCTGGCCTCGTTCGCCTCGGCGGACTACATGGTCGCGACCGTCGCCCAGGCGGTGGAGTTCGTCGTCAGCCTCGAGGGCATGTTCGCCGCCTGGCAGGACGAGCTGAGCGACTTCTACCTCGGGCTGCGCCCGCACCTGCAACGGCTCGACGCGGCGGACGACGACCCGGACCTCGAGGCGCTCCAGGGCATCCTGTCCGACCTCCAGCAGCGACAGCTGCGCCTGCGGCAGTTCCTGACGTCGGCGCGCGTCAACCTGCTCTTCATCGCTGCTCCGGCGCTCGTGACGTCGCCGGTGATGCGACGCACGGTCACCGACCTGCTCGCGCTCAGCGCCGTCTGGCAGCAGCGCGCGGAGTTCACCGACAACGCGGGACAGGCCCTCACCGACCGCGTGACCGACCTCATCGAGAGCTGGTCGCGGCGCAAGGAGGAGCGGTTGGAGAAGCGCAACCGCCTGCTCGTCAACACGCTGCTCGCGGTGCTGGCGGGGATCGGGATCTCCGGCGTGCTCGCGATGGTGCAGGACGGGTTCGCCGTCACCGGGTGGGGGTCGGCCTCGCTGGTCGCGCTGGTGCTGGTGGTCGCGGCCGCGGTGGGCGTCGTCAGCTACCGCAGCGAGGTCGGGCGTCGCGAGCGGCGGCGGTCGGGACGTGGGGCAGAGGGCGGCGGGTCCGGGTGACCGCCGGGTTGCGTCAGGTCGTGGACGACGCCGAGCTGCGGCGGATCTACGACGGTCTCCTCGTCCCGAGCTTCCCGGCCTCGGAGCTCGTCGGCCTCTCCTGGTTGCTGGACGGCGTGGCGCGCGGGCGCGCGCACGTCGTCTCCGCGGTCGCCGACGGCAGACCGGTGGGCGCGGCGGTGACCGAGGAGCTGGTCCCCGGTGCCCGGCTGCTCAGCTACCTGGCGGTGGCCCCCGACCAGCGGGGGACCGGCGTGGGGTCACGGCTGCTCGACAGCGTCCTCGAGGAGGCGCGTGGCGACGGCACGCGGTTGCTGCTGGCCGAGGTCGAGCGGCCGGACCGGCACGCCGGGTCGGCGCAGCACGGCGACCCGGCGGCGCGGGTGCGGTTCTACGCGCGCCGCGGCGCGCGGGTGCTCGACCTCCCGTACGTGCAGGCCCCGATCCGCGCGGGCGCCGAGCCGGTCCCGGGGATGCTGCTGCTCGTCCTCCACGCCGAGCCGGGCGTGCTGCGCGAGGGTGGCGCGGCGGTCGACGGCCCGCTGGTCGCGGCCGCGGTCGAGGAGCTGGTCGGGACCGAGCTGGACGACCCGTGGCTGACGGACCTGCGGCGTGCCGCCCGGCGGCGCGTGGTCGCGGCACCGCCCGCGTCCGACTGGCGCACGGTCGCCGCGTCGGTCGAGCGCTGGTGACCGCCGGTCGTCGTGGCGGGCAC
>Ga0164243_10011517_pt1 | contig 12611 bp, 11 predicted proteins | sample OricompcompostOP_FD_108781 | JGI IMG/M metagenome (GOLD analysis project Ga0164243, IMG submission 108781) | Organic Plus compost microbial communities from Emeryville, California, USA - Original compost - Organic plus compost (OP) | ecosystem: Engineered > Solid waste > Mixed feedstock >...
GACTGGTTCGCCCCGATCGTCGCCGACGCCGAGGCCGGCTTCGGTGGCCCGCTCAACGCGTTCGAGCTGATGAAGGGCATGATCGCGGCCGGCGCCGCGGGCGTGCACTGGGAGGACCAGCTCGCGTCCGAGAAGAAGTGCGGTCACCTCGGTGGCAAGGTGCTCATCCCGACCAAGCAGCACGAGCGCACGCTCAACGCCGCCCGCCTCGCCGCGGACGTGCTGAACGTGCCGACGCTGGTTGTCGCCCGCACCGACGCGCAGGCCGCGACGCTGATCACCAGCGACGCCGACGAGCGCGACCAGCGCTACATCACCGGCGAGCGCACGTCGGAGGGCTTCTACAAGGTGCGCAACGGCATCGAGCCGTGCATCGACCGCGGTCTGGCCTACGCCGAGTACGCCGACCTGCTGTGGATGGAGACCTCCACGCCGGACCTGGAGGTGGCCCGCCAGTACGCCGAGGCCATCAAGGCGAAGTACCCGGACCAGATGCTGGCCTACAACTGCTCGCCGTCGTTCAACTGGCGCAAGCACCTGGACGACGCGACCATCGCGAAGTTCCAGCGCGAGCTCGGCCACATGGGCTACAAGTTCCAGTTCATCACGCTGGCCGGCTTCCACGCCCTGAACTACTCGATGTTCGACCTGGCGCACGGTTACGCCCGCGACGGCATGACCGCCTACGTCGACCTGCAGGAGCGCGAGTTCGCTTCGGAGGAGCGGGGCTACACCGCCACGAAGCACCAGCGCGAGGTCGGCACCGGCTGGTTCGACCTGGTCAGCACCGCGCTGAACCCGGAGAGCAGCACGACCGCGCTCACCGGTTCGACGGAAGAAGCCCAGTTCCACTGATCATCTGATCGGGGTGGGTGCTTCCCCGGGAGCACCCACCCCGCCCCTTTTCCTTCGCGCCGAAGAGAGGCCGTCATGTCAGCTAGGTTCACGTCCCGGATCGACGTCGCCGGTCCCACGGGGGAGCGGTTCGACGAGATTCTCACCCCGGCCGCGGTGGACTTCATCGCCAAGCTGGACAACGCTTTCGCCGGCCGCAGGCGGGAGCTGCTCGACGAGCGCCGCCGTCGCCGTGAGCAGCTGGCCGCCGGTGAGCGCTCGCTCGGCTTCCTGCCGGAGACCCGCTGGATCCGCAACGACCCGTCGTGGCAGGTGGCCCAGCCCGCGCCCGGACTGGAGGACCGGCGCGTCGAGATCACCGGCCCGACCGAGAAGAAGATGACGGTCAACGCGCTCAACTCGGGCGCGCGGGTGTGGCTGGCCGACTTCGAGGACGCCACCTCGCCGACCTGGCAGAACATCATCGGCGGCCAGCTCAACCTGTTCGACGCGATCCGCCGCAACACCGACTTCGAAGCCAACGGCAAGCGCTACACCATCGGCGACTCGCCCGCGACGATCGTCGCGCGCCCGCGTGGCTGGCACCTGGTGGAGAAGCACATCCGCATCGACGGGCGGCCGGTGTCGGCGAGCCTGGTGGACTTCGGGCTGTACTTCTTCCACAACGCGCGCCAGCTGATCGCGCGCGGCAGCGGCCCGTACTTCTACCTGCCGAAGCTGGAGAACCACCTCGAAGCGCGGCTGTGGAACGACGTCTTCAAGCTGGCGCAGGACGAACTCGGCATCCCGCGCGGCACGATCCGCGCCACCGTGCTGATCGAGACGATCACCGCGGCGTTCGAGATGGACGAGATCCTCTACGAGCTGCGCGAGCATTCGGCGGGCCTGAACGCCGGGCGCTGGGACTACATCTTCTCGATGATCAAGAACTTCGCCGACCACGGCGCGGACTTCGTGCTGCCGGACCGCGCGCAGGTCACCATGACCGTGCCGTTCATGCGGGCCTACACCGAACTGCTGGTGAGCACGTGCCACAAGCGCGGCGCGCACGCGATCGGCGGGATGGCGGCGTTCATCCCCAGCAAGGACCCCGAGGTCAACGCGGTCGCGATCGAGAAGGTGCGGCAGGACAAGGAACGCGAGGCCGGCGACGGTTTCGACGGTTCGTGGGTCGCGCACCCCGGTCTGGTCGGAGTGTGCGAGGAGGTCTTCGACAAGGTGCTCGGCGGCTGGCCGAACCAGCTGGGGCGCCTGCGCGACGACGTCGTCGTCACCGAGGAGGACCTGCTCAACGTCGCCAGCGCCGGTGGCGAGGTCACCGAGAAGGGCGTGCGCTCCAACATCAACGTCGCGCTGCGCTACATCGACTCGTGGCTGCGTGGTACCGGTGCCGCCGCGATCTTCAACCTGATGGAGGACGCGGCGACCGCCGAGATCGCGCGGTGCCAGGTGTGGCAGTGGGTGCGCAACGGCACGAAGCTCGACGACGGCACCGCGGTGACGCCGGAACTGGTGTCGCAGTGGCTGGGCGAGGAACTCGCGTCGGTGCGCGCGGACCTCGGCCAGGGCACCCGCCTCGACGACGCGCGGGAGATCTTCGTGGAGACCGCGCTGGGCGAGAAGCTGCCGAGGTTCCTCACCACGGTGGCGTACGCGCGATACCTGACCGATCTGAACTAGGAGTCCGCATTCCCTCCTCCTGACGGGGAAGGCGGTTAGCGCTGATCTCTGGCCGGACAGCGCGATGAGGCCCGGTAGGAACCCCCAACTTCCTACCGGGCCTTTTCCCGTGCGGAAACGAACCGGGCAGGCAGGTAGCATCGTGCCCCGATCGGCCCGGCAACACGGAGGTAGTCGTGATCCACACCCGGCGCGCGGCGGCCGAGTACGCACGTGGGGCCGGGTACGGCCGGGTGGTGCGGATACACCGGCGGCTGCGGAGTTCGGCGCTGCTGACCACCCTGATCATCGTTACCTACCTGGGTGTCTTCGCGGCCGCGCTCGCGGTGTTCGCGTTCGTGCTCAACGACTCGCCGTGGTGGCGGCTGCCGGTTGTCGTCATCACGGTCCTGGCGTGGGCCACCGTCGCGGCGGCGCTCTGGGGTCCCGACCGGGACGCCGAGGGCCGCAGCCGGCTGGTCGTCACCGAAGGCGGGCTGCTGGTGTGGGCGCCCGGTGCGGACACCCCGTCGGTGACCGTGCCGTGGCACCGGCTGCGGGTGGGCGCGCACCAGCTCACCTGGGAAGAGGGCGGGCAGCAGCACACGCTCGATCTGACCGGCGTTGTCGGTAAGCGCGACCTGATCAGCGCGGTCCGCCAGTCCGGCCGTGCCGTGCGCTGGCCCCTGGGCCGCCTGGCGACCACCGCCGTCGCGACGGTCGCGACCGCGCTCGTCGCCTGGTTCGCCGTCCTGCCCGTCGCGCTCAACGTCGTCCTCGGCGAGCGTCCTGACCACATCTCCGACTTCGCCGCGATGTGCGAGGGTGACGGCGGTTTCGGCCGGGCCGCGCCGTACGGGGACGCCGGTCCGCACCCGATCGCCGTCTACAAGCCAGGCAGCTCCTACCCCGAGTACGACTACAGCCCGGCCACGGGGAGCGAGAAGGCGCCTCCCGCGGACACCGTGCAGCTCGTCGGGTGCGTGCGGGAGGCCGGCCGGGCGGACGCGAGCCCGCTGATGTCGTGTCCCTACACGGGTGGCTACCACCGGACGATCTACCAGGGCCGCTACCGGATCGACGTCTACGAGGCGGGTACCGGCCGTCAGGTGTCCACTGTGGACATCGACGGCAGCCGGAACGTCGACTGCGCCCGGTGGCTGTACGTCGATGACAACGATCCACTGGAGCGCAACGACAACACCGAGCCCGACGCCGCCGCCTACGCCACGGTCCTGTCGCCACTGGTCAACGGTTCCTAGTCCTGGAAGGCGTTGCCGGTCGGGATCTTCGGGCGGGGCAGTTCGGTGACGCCGCCCGGGCGGGCTCTTCGGTACACCTCCGCCGTCGCTTCGGCGATGCGTGCCCAGTCGAAGTCCGCGGACAGGCGCGCCTTCGCGGTGCGCGCGCGGTGCTCGGCGGCGGCGCGGTCCCGCAGCACAGTGTCCACCGCGGTGCCGAGCGCAGTCACGTCGCCGGGGGAGAAGGCCAGCCCGGTCACGCCGTCGATGACGACCTCACCGAGGCCGCCCGCCGTCGAGGCCACCAGCGGGGCCTGCGCGGCCGCGGCTTCCAGCGCGACGATGCCGAATGGTTCGTACCTGCTGGGCAGCACGACGGCGTCCGCCGCGGCGAGCACCGCCCGGAGTTCACGGTCCGGCAGATGCCCGGCGAAATCCACGGCGCGCCGGATCCGCAGCTTGCGCGACTGCTCGACCAGTTCGTCGAGATGCCGCCCGCGCCCGGCGACCACGAGCCGCGTGCCGGGATGGTTCCGGCGGATCCCCGGCAACGCGGAGAGCAGGTCCTGAACGCCCTTTTCCCATTCCAGGCGCCCGAAATACAGCAACAGCGGCTCACCCGAGGGCGCGTACCTGTCCCGCGCATCGGCGATCTCGTCGGGGGGCACCCGCCAGCCGCGTTCCTCGATGCCGTTGTGGATCACCGTGATGTCCTCGGCCGCCAGGTCGAACAGTCCCGCGACCTCGGCCCGCATCGCCTGCGAACAGGTGATCAGCTCGTCGGAGCGGTTGGCCAGCCACCACTCCACCGAATGCACCTGCTGGTTCAGCGGATGCGACAGCCAGCCCGAATGCCGTCCGGCCTCGGTCGCGTGAATGGTGCCCACGAGCGGCACGCGAACCGTGTCGGCCAGCGCGATCGCGGGATGCGTGACGAGCCAGTCGTGCGCGTGCACGACGTCCGGTTTCCACGCGCGCAGCAGTTCCAGCCCGGCGCGGGTCATCGCGTGGCCCATGGACAGGGTCCACGCGACGAGATCCCGCTCGAACGTGACGTGCAGGGGATCCTCCGCGACCCGGATGATCCGCACGCCCTCGACCAGGCGGTCGGTGGTCGGATGCGTATGCGCGTCGGTGCCCGCGACGTGCCGGCACAGGACGACGACCTCGTGCCCGTCCCGCACGAGATGCGTGGCCAGGGCGTGCACATGACGGGCGAGCCCGCCGACGACGACCGGGGGGTACTCCCAGGAGAGCATCAGCACGCGCATGAGGCGAGGTTACTCACTGGTCAACTAAGACCAGAACCTTCTGAGCGTCCGCTTTCCTCGATCGTGACCGGCGTCACCTCACAGCACGAGAACCGTGAAGAGACTCGAATACGCCGACGCGTACAGGCTGGTCTCCGGGTGGTACACGCGCAGCGTCAGCTGTGCCGCCACGCTGAAGCTGAGGTTGAGTGAGAAGGTGCCGTTGGGGTGGCACGAACCGGTGGTGAGGTCGACCCACGCGCCGGCCTGCAGGCTCTGCACGACGACGGGCTCGGTGCCGCCGTCGAGCCGGGGCTCGCGGAGCACGTCCAGGCCACCGTTGATCTTGACTTTCTCGCCCGCCCGCACCTGGTTCTTGTCCGCTTTCGCGTGCAGGGCGACCTTGGCTTTCGGGGCGGCCGGGGCAGCGGTGGCGGCGGCCGGCACGGTGATCAGCATCGCGCAGCCGACCAGCAGCGCGACCAGCATCCGGCGAAGGCTTGATCCGTTCATGGGTGAAGTGGACCACCGCGTGGCGGGAAAAGCGCCGGAAACCGCCCGAACGGGACGGGACGACCACCTGCGTAGGTGACAGCGCATTTTTGTCGGTGCCCTGCGTTAGCGTCAGGGCAAAGAAATTGCCCCGGGTGGCATGCGAAGCAGACGCGATGCACAGCCGGCTTCACCGGCACTTCGGCCGGGCCGACTGGTGCGCGGTCGCGAAGCTGGATGGCAACGGGCGCAACAAGATTCGCCGCACGCAGGCGCAGCTGGACCGCCGCAAGGGCGCGGCAGCCAGTCCCGACGATCTCGTCACGCGAGCTGACCTTCGGGTTCTGGGTCTCGCTGCTCAGCCGCGGCGCGGCCAACGATCGGACGTCGTAGGTGCCCGCGCTACACCGCGCGTTCCCGCACTACTCGGGCCTGCGCCGCGATCTGCACGCCGAGCTCGACCGGATTCCGGAGGCGGTGCGGCGCGCGCCCGGTTACAGCTGACGTGCGTCGAGGTGACCGAAAACCCTGTCTTCCCAAGGTAAATCGGCTGCCCCGGCGGCGATGGCGTCGAAGCGTTCGGTGTGCACCCGTGCGCGGCGGCGGGCGTAGTCGGCGGCGGAATCCTTGGTGACCATGAACGCCCAGTCGCTGGACAGCGCGAGCAGCGCCTCGGTCACCGCGAGATCGTTGTGAGGATCGCGCAGGCGGGTGCGTGGCAGGGCCAGCAAACGCCGCTGCAGAGCGGTGTTCGCCTCCACCATGTCCGCGACCTGCTCGCCGTCCCAGACTCGCCAGTCCTTGCCGGATCCCCACGACGACGCGGGCAGGTCCACCGGTGCGCCGAGGTGTCCCGCCTCCAGCGCGCCGCGCAACGTCGTCACCCGCACGCCGGCTTCGGGCAGGGCACGCAGGATTCCCTCCAGCCAGGCCGGTCCCTCGTGCCACCAGTGCCCGAACAGTTCCGTGTCGTAGGCCGCGACCACCAGCGCCCGGCGCCCGTGCCGTTGCCGCAGCGAGCGCAACCGCGTCACCACGGTGTCCACGAAGTCCTTGACGTGCAGGCGAAGCGTCTCCTCGGCCAGCGCCGGTTCGTATGGCGCCTTCTCGTGCGGCGCGACCTGCTTGCCGGTGACCCGCGACGGCTTGAGTCCGACTTCGTGAGCCCAGGTGTGGAAATCCCGGTAGTTCGCGTGGCCGGGATAGCCTGCTTTCGGGGACCAGACGCGGTAGGTGACCTCGAGATCGCGCCCGAAGCACACGACGCCGGACGAGCCGACCGTGCGCGCGGCGGACGTGTCGCCGTGCAGCGAAGGGCCGTCCACCAGGAACCGCTCGACCCCGGCGGCCGCGTAACCGTCCTCCATACCGGGCGCGTACCCACATTCCGGCGCCCAGATCCCCGCCGGGCGGCGGCCGATCCGCAGCGCGGTGTCCTCGAGACCGGTGCGCAGCGCGAAGTCCCGCACCCGGGAATCGAGCAGCGGCTGGAACGGGTGGGTCAGCGGGCCGCCGAGCAGCTCGATCACACCGGAGTCCACAAGGGACCGCAGGATCGGCGAGAAACCGTGCCGCCATTGGGTTTCGAAGGTCTCGGTCGCCCTGGTCGCGGCGAGATGCTCGGCCGCACCGAGGTCACCGAGACCGGGCAGGGTGCTCGCCTGCACCGCGCGCAACTGCCAGTGGCCGAGCCATTCGTGGAACGTGCGCAGGCAGTACGGGTCGTCGAGCTGCGCGGCCAGCACCGGCGTCACGCCGAGCGTGAGCACGTCGCGGCTGCCCTCCTCGGCGAACCGGCGCACCAGATCCACGACCGGCAGGTACGAATGCGCCCACGCCTGGTAGAGCCACTCCTCGCCGACGGGCCACGAGCCGTGGTGCGCCAGCCAGGGCAGATGGCTGTGCAGGACAAGGCAGAACGTGCCTTCTTCGGACGTGCTCACCGGGCCACCGCGATCAGGTCGAGGCTTTCGTCGAGCCGCTCGGCGGTGATCTCGAACCCGTCCGCGCGGATCGCCGCGACGTCGGCCAGTAGTTGTTCCGGCCAGCTCGCCTGACCGGGCAGCGATCCCAGCACGACGTCGAGCTGCGCGTCGATGATCGAACCGCCGTACCGCTCGTCCAGCGCACGCACCGCGGGGCCGTGCCGCAGCCCGTGCAGTAACTCGACCTCGAACCCGGCCTCGCGCAGCAGTTCGTCCAGTTCGGACGGTGCGAGTTCCCGTGTGTGGTAAGGGTTCAGCGGAGTGTCGCTGTCCGGGGTGAAGGTGAGCCTGTTCGGCGTGGTGACCAGCAGCCGCCCGCCGGGCCGCAGCACGCGACGGCATTCGGCGAGGAACCCGGCCTGGTCCCACAGATGCTCGATCACCTGGAAGTTCGCCACGACGTCCACTGTGGACCTACGCAGCGGCAGGAACGCGAGGTTTCCCCGCACCGTCCCCAGGTGTGGATACCGCCGCGCGACGTGTGCGGTGGTCGGCTCGTCGTAGTCGAGCGCCACCACACGCGCCGCCCGCTCCGCGATCAGCGCCGCGCCATAGCCCTCGCCGCACCCGGCCTCCAGCACGGTCGCGCCCGCGCAATAGGGCAGCAGCGCGCGATAGGCCGCCTCGTGCCGCCTGAACCAGTAATTCTCCTCCGGAATGTCGGGCACGGTCCGTTCCCCGGTGAGATGCAGCGCGTCGGCCCGTGCCGATGAGGTCGTCACGAGGGCGACCCTACTGGTTGGTAGCGCGGACCTACGAGGGCCACTTGCGCAAGATGACCGACCACGACGTCGCGTCGACCCGGAACTCGGGCACCGGGGAGCCCGCGCGGGCCATCGCGGCGCGGATGCGCCAGATGCCGCGGCCGAAGCGGTTGACATAGCCCAGCGCCTTCATCGTCCTGGCCAGGCCCGGGTTGCGGTAGTCGTTGACGCGGTCGAAGTTGTCCAGCCGCACCTGGCCGAACGGGCCGCCGGGGTTGACCACCTCGATGCGGTCGTCGAACCAGGAGATCCGCACCGGTGCGTGGGACCGCTCGTAGTCGCGGTGCATGAGCGCGTTCATGCAGGTCTCGCGCAGCGCCTCGAGCGGGTAGTCGGGCAGCTGCTCCTCGTGGAACAGGTTCTCGCCCTCCGCGAGGCGGGTGCGCAGATGGCTGCTGAGCAGGGCACTGAGCCGCGTGGCGACGCCGACCAGGTTGGTCCGCAGCTCGTGCTGGTCGATAACGGGGGAGTCGGGGTCGGTGCCCTGGTACCGCACGAACTGCACGTACGCGCCGGGCACGTGCGCGGTCGGATCAGTACCCACGGCCAGCACGCCCAGTGTGGTGGGCGTGCCGCCGGGGGTGGTCAGCCGGAGCCAGGCCAGATCCGCCTCGATCGGGCGCTGGTTGTCCTCCAGCGCCTCGGTGGCCACGAACGAGGGAAGGTACGTGGTCCGGAAGAGGCGAAGATCGAGGTCACGCTCCGTCGCGGTAGGGATCGGCCGCGCGTCGAACGGCGCGCTCGAAAACCGTCTGAGCTCGGTCTCAAGCCGCTGCTCAGCACTGATCTCGTCGGTGATCGTGGTCCCCGTTTGCACCCAGCTGCTCCTTTGGCTAGTGCGGCTGGGCGCACCCTATCGGGTGAGGATCGGGGAACGTTACAGGTCTGTCGAAAAAACTCTGCGTATCACCGCGGGTGGCGCTTGTTCGACATCTGGCGGCGCACCTTCTCCACCGCGTCCTTGGCCTGCTGGCGGCGGCGCGGGTCGTTGGCGAACTCCTTCGCCTGCCGGATCGCACGCCGCCCGTGCGGGGTGTTGGCCAGCTTCGCGAGCTTGTTGAACAGCGACATCCCAACTCCTCCGTAATGTCCGGTTTGCTGGTCAACGGACGACGCGGCCCGCCGGTTCCTGACTCAGGCGGGGGAGACCGTGATGCTGAGCGCACCGGGCCCGACGTGTGCTCCTATCACCGTGCTGGCCTCGACCACGAGAAGTTCCCGCAGATCCGCCACGCGTTCGCGAAGTTCGTGCGCCAGCATCAGCTCGCGGTCGCTGGGCCGGAAGCACGAGATCGCCACTTCGCTCGGGTGCGACCCGGCGCGTTTCGCGGCGAGATCGGCCAGTTTGTTCAGCGCACGCCGGGTCCCCGGCACGCGGGCGAGCGGGGAGACCTCGCCGTGCTTCACGGTGAGCAGCGGCTTGATCGACAGCGCGGTGCCGAGCAGCGCCGAGGCGGCGCCGATGCGGCCACCGCGGCGCAGGTATTCGAGCGTGTCCACGTAGATCAGCTCGGAACTACTGGTGAACCGGCGCTCGGCGGCCTCGATGACCCGCTCCACGTTGGCACCCGCGCCGGCCGCGCGGGCGGCGGAGAGCACGGAGAAGCCGAGGCTCATGCCGGTGGTGCTGCTGTCGAGCGCGTAGACGGGGATCTGCACGCCCTCGGCGGCGTGCCTGGCCGCGTGCACGGTCGCGGACATGCGCTCGGAGATGTGCAGGCTGACGATCGCGTGCGCGCCGGCGCTCACCGCGTCCTGGTAGGCCCAGAAAAAGGCACCCGGATCGGGCGGTGCGGTGGTTACCGAACGTCCTGCTTTCAGTGCCGACACCAGCTCGGCTCTGCCGAAGCGGTTCTCGTCGTCGATCCGGTCGTCCAGCTGCAGCTGGAGCTGGACGACCTTGATTCCCCATTGCCTGACGAGCTGGTCCGGGAGCGAGGCTGTGCTGTCGGTCACTACCGCTACGTGAGTGGACACGGGGTGTGAGGTTAGCCCGAAAGGTCTATGTCGTGTAGCCCGTCCGCCGATAGGACCACTCGGAGTAGCGACATCGCCGGTCAGCCGCCTGTGCCGAGCGGCGCATGCAGCGACAGGTGTGGCGATAGCGCGGTGAGGAAGTCCGCGGCGTCGAACAGGGCGCCCGCGGTGGCGACGCCGGTGGTGCGCGTCCGGCCGGTGAGCACGCGTCCGACCGCCTCGACCACGAGTGGCGCACTGATCGCGTAGATGTCCTGACCTGCGGCGGCGATGCGGCGTTCCGTGTCGCCGGAGCGGACGAGAACGTCGACCACGAACGTCTGCGCCGAGCGGCCGCGCTCGTCGACGGCGGCGGGCGGCTTGGCGTCCGGGGCGAACAGGTCCGCGGCCGCCTTCGCGGCCATGTACGTGCGGACCTCCGGAATGGCGAGGTGACTGGGCACGGTCACGACGTCGGCCATGGTGAACTCGCCGATGACCTGCTGCGGCCCGAGCGGATCGGGAAAGCGCCACTCCAGGGTGGGCAGGGCGTCGTCGTGGTGCTCCAGCCGTCCGCCGGTGAACCGGATACGGCGGCCGCCCCGCCGCCGCGCCGAGACCGCGCCCGCGGCCCGCGTTCCGGCGGTGGGGTGCCAGCTGCTCAGCCCGTAGGCGATGTGTGCCTCCTCCGCCGCCGTCCAGTCGCCCATCGCGGCGGTGACCAGCAGATCGCCGAGGCCGCCGTAGAAGGCCATGGCCGGGAGCACGACGGTGCCCGCGGCGCGGGCGTCCCGGGCGAAGCGGGCGAAGGTGTCGGCGTTCGCCTCGATCTCCGCCGCCACGTCGACGTACGGGATGCCGGCCCGCAAGGCCGCCTCGATGACGGGCGCGGCGGTCGCGGCGAAGGGACCGGCGCAGTTGATCACCGCCGCGGCACCGGCCAGGGCGCGGTCGAGCGAGGCGGGATCGTCGACGGAGGCCTGGCGCGGTTCGAGTCCCGTGCGGGCCAGCGCTGCCAGCTTGTCCCGGTCGCGGCCGAGCAGCAGCGGGACATACCCGCGCTCCAGCAACTCCGCCACCACGAACCGCCCGGTGTGCCCGTAGGCCCCGTAAACCGCCACGACCGCACCCATGTCCGCTCCTGCCTGCTCGAACTGATTCACGAGAGAAATCCTGGCGCGCCGCCCGGCCGCTGCCCAGTGTCTGAAACGACGAGACCCGTACAGTTTCGGACATGAATACTGTCGCCGTCGCCGCCACGGACGGGATGCTGCATTTCGAGCTGGCACTGGCCTGCGAGGTCTTCGGTCCCGCACCGGCCGCGGTGCCCGGGCCGTGGTACGAGCTGACCGTCTGCGGCACGCGGGCCGTGCGCGTCGGGCGGTTCCTGCTGGAGCCGGATGCCGGGCTCGACGGGCTCGCGCGCGCCGGTACCGTGATCGTCCCCGCGCTGGCCGACGTCGACGAGGAACCGCCCGCCGAGCTGGTCGAGGCGGTGCGCGCGGCCCACGACGCGGGCGCACGGGTGGCGTCGCTGTGCACGGGCGCGTTCGTGCTCGCCGCCGCCGGCCTGCTCGACGGGTTGCGCGCGACGACGCACTGGGCGCACGCCGGGGAACTGGCCCAGCGCTATCCCGACGTGCACGTCGACCCGGACGTGCTCTACGTCGACAACGGCAGCGTGCTCACCTCCGCGGGCAAGGCCGCGGCCATGGACCTGTGCCTGCACCTGGTCCGCCGCGACCACGGCTCGGCGGTCGCGAACGTGACCGCGCGGCGGCTGGTCGTGCCACCGCACCGGGACGGCGGTCAGGCGCAGTTCGTCACCACACCGGTGCCCGCCAGGGACGGCCATCCGCTGGCCGAACTGCTGCCGTGGGCGCTGCGGCGGCTGGACCAGCCGCTCACCGTGGAGGACCTGGCCCGGCAGGCGAACATGAGCTCACGCCACCTGGCCCGGCACTTCCGCTCGGTCACCGGCGAGACACCGTTGCGGTGGCTGCTGACGCAGCGGATTCGCCGTGCCCAGGAACTGCTGGAGAGCACGGACGACGGCATCGATGCGATCGCCGCCGCGGCGGGGATGGGCACGGCCGCGACCTTGCGCCGGCACTTCCACCGCACGATCGGGGTACCGCCGGCCGCATACCGTCGCACTTTCCGGGTATAAGCTGGACGAGAAAACGGGACTATCGTCCTAGTAGATTGCGAATCCGGGTGAATGCCGTCACCTCGGGGCGCCAGCGGCGCCGAAGTTGCCTAACGTACCGCTCAGTAGGGCTTGATATCCGGAGGTCGAAGGGGACCCATGACGAAGATTGTTGTCCTGGTCAAGCAGGTGCCAGACACCTATTCGGAGCGGAAGCTCTCCGACGCTGACCACACACTGGACCGTGAGTCCGCTGACGC
>Ga0164243_10011518_pt1 | contig 12611 bp, 6 predicted proteins | sample OricompcompostOP_FD_108781 | JGI IMG/M metagenome (GOLD analysis project Ga0164243, IMG submission 108781) | Organic Plus compost microbial communities from Emeryville, California, USA - Original compost - Organic plus compost (OP) | ecosystem: Engineered > Solid waste > Mixed feedstock >...
ACAGGTGCCGATCATCAGCGGCACGTCACGGCTAATCTCGGTCGCCACGGGATGGAACGGATGCGCTGGTATCGAGCGCCCGTCGACGAGCGGGGCAAGCGAGCGGCTCGCTATCCCGCCCTCAGGCAGCGGCGGCAACTGCACCGCGGAGGCGGCCTTGATGATGGCGTGGTAGTCGGCGTTCTGGAGCTTGTGCACGTCGGCTTTTGCAATGCCGAGCAGGGCCAGCGTCTGTTCGGCGATGGCTTCGGCATCCTGCTTCTCGACCAGCTTCACGATCGGACCGCTCTGCGCGATTGCTTTGTGGAACAGCCCCTTGGCCGGCAGCATGCCGAGCAGGGTGGACACCTTGCAGCCACCGCCGCTCTCGCCGAAGATCGTGACGTCGTTCGGATCGCCGCCGAAGGCCGCAATGTTGTCGCGCACCCATTCGAGCGCGAGCACGATGTCGAGCATCCCGACGTTGCCGGAATCCGCGAAATCGTCGTGCAGGATGCCGAGGTAGAGAAAGCCCATCGCGTTGAGTCGATGATTGAGCGAAACGTAGACGATGTCTCCTGCGCGCGCGAGCGCGCTGCCGTCGTTCATAACGTCGAAGCCAGATCCCATCGCGAAGGCGCCGCCGTGCAACCAGACCATGACCGGCCGCTTGCGCGCGCGCGAGGCGTCGGGCGTGATGACATTGAGGACAAGGCAGTCCTCGCTTTCGGGAATATTTGGAACCGTCCCCCGAATGGCTGCCATGACCGAGATGCCCCGCGCCCGCATGTCGACCTTGCCCATGACGCCGCGAAGCGTGATCGGCCCCTGCGGTGTCTTAGGGCCTAGCGCGTTGCAGTCGCGCGCACCGCTCCATGGATGCACCGGCCGTGCGGACTGGAAGCGGTGCCGTGCCGTGTCCTCCCCATATGGAATGCCGAAGAAGCGCGAGAGGCCGTCCGAGCGCAGCCCGCGCACCTTGCCTGAGGTCGTCTCGATCACCGAAGTCGGCGTCGGATATTTGGCCGCCATTGCATGCCCTCCCAATAGAAGCGCGGCCGAACCGGCGCTTCCAGCCAGCATGGTCCTGCGCGACAATCCCACCTGCACCATTCCCTCTCTCCCCCTTCAACGCGTCTTCGGAAGGCCCAGCGTAGCGCGCACTTCCGGCTGAAGCGCGAGCACGTGAAAGCCGCTTGCGGCACAAACGACCCAGATATGTCCGGTTCTCGGGAGATAGCGGACATGGCCGGTGCAGGCGTCGCCCGGCTTGAAATAGGCGACTTCCACGGGATTCGCCGGGTTGCGCAGATCGACGATGCGCAGACCCGCCCACATGAAGTTGAACAGGCCGAGGCGCGTATTTCTGGCGCTGTCAACATCGTTGAAATGGAGCGCAGCGGTGCCCGGATCACCGGTCACGCCGGCGGACATCCTTTCTGCAGTGCTAGGCGGCGGGCAGTTCGCAGCTTGGTTCATTGCCAGCTTGAACTCGCCGGCGACGACAGGTTTTCGTTCGTCGGAGATGTTGGTGAACCGCGACCAGGAGCCGGGACAGGCACCCAGTTCCCCGCCGCCCACCAGGTAAGGCACGCCGCCGATCCTCGCGGGCATCACCGAGTGCCAGCCACCCTTTGGCGCGGTGCCGACGACGCGCATCGTAGGGTTGTCTTTTCCGTCCGCGATGTCGCTGTTGTCGAGGATCAGGACGCCGCCCGCATCGGGGCCGAAGCTTTCCACGCTGGGAAACTTCGCGTCCGGTCGGCGGCGGAGAACGCCAGCCTGAGCCGCCAGAACGCCCGCGTAGATGCGCCTTTCGTCGGCGCTGATGGAAATCTCGTGCGCGGCGAATTCGAAGTTCGTGCCATCGGCCTGGGTAGCGGCGAACTTACCGATCAGGCGCGGGTTGGAGAGAACCGAGATGTCGAAGACGATGATCCCGCCCTTGCCGTTGAACGGATCGATGTCCGTGCCGTAAAGCCGCTTGCCGTTGGGGGACAGCGTCAGTGTGTGGACACTCTCGGGCCATTTGATCTCGGCCACGTGCCTGGGATTGGTGCAGTCCGATACGTCGTAGAGATCGGTGTAGGCGGCATCGTCCTCGGCGCCGTAGGAGCCGGCCGCCAGCACCCTGCGGCCGGGCGCATCGACTGCGTGGAGCGTTTCGGAGGCGTAGAGGGACCCGCGATCGCGCAGCAGCCTGACCTGCCGCGGTGCTCGCGGATTGCGCACGTCGATGATCGCGACGCCATAGGACGCCGGATCGGCCTTGACGCCCCACCCCAGGAAATTGGGCGATGTGGTGGACACGTAGGCACATCGGCCGACCCAGGCGAGCTGCAGGTTGCTGTCGCGCCCGCCGAGCGCGGCCTGGCCAACGACACGCACGCCTTTCGTATAGGGTCGCGGCAGCACCCTCGCTTCGCCCGGCATCGTCTGGCCCTGCAGGCCCGGCTCCGGCCGGTCAGCGCCATCGCCGGTGTTTGCCATCGCGCTTCCGGCCGAAAGCGCGTACGCTAGGAGCGCGAGACACGTCTCACCTCGCCGCTTGTGCCGTGAGAGACGCGGCATCATTCGCAGCGGTAGCTGGCTGCTACGTTCGGGTCGCCCGCCACATACTGCGTCTTCTGGGGATAGGGGCAGACCGGATAGCTGCGCTTCGACGGCGCGCCTTCAGGCGTCTCGAGCACGATCCGCTGCGGCGGGATGCCCTTCTCCACCCAATCCACCAGCATGTCGTAGAGCTGCGTTCGGGTGAAGATCGGCGGGCTTGCGTCGGGATTCGACGTGCCGTTGGGCGATTGGTGCCCCGCCCCTGGCACAACGTAGAACCGGTAGAACTTCTGCACGCGCTCCAGACCGCCCATCCTGTGCACGACGCTGTCATAGTAATCAATCGATCCCTGCACCGGCAGCACTTCGTCATTCGTGCCGTGCCAGAACAACAGCTTGTGGCCGCTCGCTTCCAGCTTGGAGAGATCCGGGTCATCGGTGTTGATCCGGGAGAAAGCGCCCTCGTTCAGCTTCAGCCCGCGCCGGAATGCTTCGGCAAGTTGGGCGTAGGAGAGCGCCTTCCATCCGTCCCGCCCGTTGCCCTTGCCATTGCGAAAGTCGGGCGACGCCAGCATCGGATCCTGCATTTCCAGTGCAAGCTGATGCGTGCCGAGGAACGGAGGTGTTTCCGGGCTGGCGACGCCCGTGGCGCGCCCCAGCGTCTTGGCGAAATAGGCGTTCCACAACGACGTGCCGCGGGTGGGGCCATACCAGAGGTGCTTGCCGCCGGGAGTGAGACGCCAGCCGTTGTCCTCCGCGGGCGCAGGCACCGATCCGTCGACGGTCATGCCGTACCAGATCTTGTTCATTGCCAGCGCTTGCCTGCGGTCGACGCATGCGGCGGTGTCGTTTTCTCCACCCGCAGACCGGCACAGGACCCGCGGGTCGCGGGTAGGATCATAACGGCAGGTCGCGGAATCTAGAATGTAGCCCATGTGCTGTCCGCCGACCATGTCGCAGGCGGCAATCGCTGCATTGGACACAAGGTCCAGCTGCTCGGTCGTCAGCGGCTCACCGCCGAGGTCGCGCTGAAAGACGAGGTGCGGATAGACCATCGAAGTAAGCGTCCGCGTCCAGTGCATCGCAGGCAGGTTGGCGATGATTCCGTCAAAGTCCTCGGGAAGGGCCTGGGCGAGCTTGTGCCCCTGCCGCCCGCCGGTGGAGCTGCCGTCCCAATAAGCGTAGCGCGCTGGCCGGCCATAATAGGCGAGCGTCACCGCCTTGGTCTTTACGGCCTGTTCGTGGATCGCCCGCACCGCGAAGTCCTGCCAGAGCCGGGCGTTTGGCGTACCGTCCGGGTTCATCAGGAAATCGCCGCCAGAATCTGGAATGCCATAGTTCTTCGGCACGCTGGCATGGCCGGCATCAGTCGTGGAAGTGATCGCGCCTTCGGCGTCAGCGGCCATCGCTGCAAAAGGGTTTCCGATGTTCTCCCGCGAGCCGGAAGCGCCGCCCTGAAAGCCACCACCCCCCTGGGCGTGAATGCGGCCGTTCCAGCGATTATTCGCTGGTAGCCATATCTCGATCCCGATGCCCGGGCTGGTCGAAGGCGCATCGCTCGCCCCCGGGGTACTGGGGCCTACGATTAGCTTGACGAGGCATAGCGGGTTTGCCGTCTTCGGGGCATTCGGCGCCCTATCCCCAGGCAGGACCAGGGCTTCACCGGCTTCGAAGCGCTTTATAAGCACGACCTCGGTCTGCGGATCGGCGGCAAGCGCGGACTTCAATGTCTCGTCGCAGGCCCGCGCTGGCTCGTTCGCCAATGCGGCGGTGCTGAAAATTCCATTCGCGATCAACAATGCCAGGCCGGCAGTGAACGCCCGCATATCCATCTCCCTCTAGGGACCCTTTTCGATCCTGCGCGGAGTGTATTGGCGAACGCTTCTCAGCCGAACACCCCCGGATGGGGGTTCCTTTGCATCAGGAATCGGGTGCGAGCGTCAATATGCTGCCCATGACGACGCGCACCAAGTCGGCCATGCCGCGGGTTCCGGTCTTGGCATAAATCGACTTGGAATAGCTTCGCGCCGTCTCAAGTGCCAAACCGAGGTCGGTAGCGGCCTCCGCGATGCTCCTCCCGCGACAGAGCGCCAGAGCCAGTCGTGCTTCGCTTGGCGAAAGCTCGAAGAGGTCGCACAACTGCCCGCATCGATCAGCAGTCCGCCAGTTGTCGTCGTGAACATAGGCGATTACGGCCGGCACCGCCGTCTCTGAGATGAATTTCCTTCGAGCTGGAACGAGCAGCATGTCGAGCCAGGGATCGCTGCGGAGCGAGATCGCGCGTGGCCGCATCGCGGTTCCCAAGGCGAGTTCGACGATCACCTGCAGGATTTCGCGCTCCAGTTTGGCGGGCCGCACTATCAATCTGCCGCTATTGCTGCGCGACAGCACTCCAGAACGCTCGAGGATGGTGTCACCAACATCATCGGATGCCAGGAAGTGACCGTATTGATCGAGCAGAAACCAGCCGCAGTGCATGCGCCGGACTGCCTCGGCCGACATCTTCGCTCGGAAGCGACCCTTTTCCCCAGCCACATGGGAACGCAGCACACCCTGCAGCGCAGCAACCATCTGCCTGAGCAAGGCCGTGTCCTCGTCCGCAAAGTCCTGTCCTTTCCGGGCGATCACCAGCCAAGCCTCGACTCCATTCGGCTCAGATACGCGAACAAGCCGTGAGCCGACGATCCCGGCCCAGTCCACGAGCTCCCAATAGGCATCGCATTGCTGCCGATTGAGCGTGTCATGCAGGCTCGCCAGCGATATCGCCTCGTCTTCGACCTGGAGTTCGCGCCGACACCAGTCCGGCGGATAGAGGCATTTCCGGAAAAACTTGGCGACATCCGCAGCCTGTTCTCCTCTAGCAAACAGCAGCAATCCGTCGTCCATTCGTCGGCCCGGGGGATGGACGATAAGGATTGCATGATCGGCACCCGTCGCGTGACGCAGCTTCTCGAGAAAACCGCTCCAAGGCGGCACCTCGAAAGATCCTTCGATCAGCGACGTCAACAGATCGGCTATCTTGGCGCTACTGGATGCCTCAACACTCATGGTCATGAGCATCACTCCCCACTTGGGGGTATCGTACACTATCTTTTGAGACAAGCCGGGGGGCCGGTAGGTCCTGCGAATGTCCGGTCCATTTCGAGTTGGAAGTACCGTCACCCTCTGCTCGGCTGGTCCAGGCGGTTTGGTCAGACGCACCGCCGCCCGGCGGCATGCGTGACCGAACGCCTGCCTTGCCCTTCAGAACTTCTTGTGCACGCCAAGCTGGATGAGGCGGCCCACGGTCGCACCGTTCGCATAGCCATTGGACATTGGGGTGAACTGGTTCTGCTCGCGGAATTCGGGCGGATCCTGATCGAGAAGATTGTTGACGTTCAGCGTGAACGAAAGGCCACTCAGAAGACCCTCGGTCTTGACGTCATACTTGAAGAACAGGTCCACGACGTTGAACGATCCAATCCGGGTCTGGGGCACCAGACCCACCGGAGCGGCGAGATCGTAGCCATGGATATGGCTCCAGGTGATCTGGGCGCGCAGGTTGCCGAATTGCCCACCCAGCGCCATGCGCAGACGATAGGGGCTGCGGAAACCATCGAGCACGTCGGCGTAAGTCGCACCCGTGATCGGTTGCTGGCTGCGCTTCAGATCATAGCTACCGTTCAGCGCGAAATCGATCGAGCCGAAGTCTGTGGGCAGCACGTAGTTCGCATAGAAGTCGATGCCGCTCATCTTCAGGCGGCCAAGATTGCGGTTGCGGGCATCGAGCACCTTGTAGATGCACGTCTCGGGCGTTGCACCGCACGGCGTCCCCTGTACCTGGTTCGCAATGGCGAGGTACTGCGCGTAGGTGCCCGGCTCGTAAATGAACGATCCAAAGAAGCGCCAGAATAGCTCGCGATTCGTGAATTGCGGGAGCGTAATGACGTTCTTGTAGTCGAGGTTCCAATAAGTCGCCCCCAGCTTCAAGCCGGGGACGAAGGGCGGCTCCAGATCGGCGCCGACCGACCAGTTCCTCGCCGTCTGCGGCTGGATGCCGGGCGCGTTCCCCAGCACGACGACAGCGGTATTACGGCCACCTAGGGCGGGATAGGTGCCGTTGGCGATCAGATCGTCAGGCGGCGTGATCGCGGAAAAGATCGGCACCCAGGCGAAGCTTGTGGGCACCGACAGCTGGCTGTCGGCAAGGCTCGGCGCGACGAAGGATTTGCCCCACGATCCGCGAATCTTGATCGCTTTGACAGGCTGGTAGGTGATACCGATCTTGGGATTGAACGTATCGCCGAAATCGCTGTAGTCGTCGTAGCGACCCGCGATCGAGATCACGAGCTCTTCCATGCCGGGAGCGTCGTTTTCCTCCCCGAAGATCGGCACCACGACTTCACCGAACGTCGACTTGACATCGCGCTTCAGCTTGTTGCGCGGAAGTGGACCATAAGCAGGGATGATCGTCGCGCCGTTGACCACCAGGCCGCCATAACCCGTGATCTCGGTGCCGGGCCGCACGAGGCCGTTCTGCGCCTCGAAGCTCTCATGGGTGTACTCGAGGCCGACCGCGAGCTTCACCGCGCCGCCGGGCAGCGAAACCAGGTCACCGTCGACCACCAAGCGCTGGTTGAACTGCCGCTGGCCGACGAGACCATACAGCGAGTAGTTGCCGACCGCATCGAGGCCGGTGGCGCTGCTGGCGTCGGGGTTGAACGGGTTGAATAGGCCGACGGCGATTGCCGGCAGGATCGCGCTGAAGTTTGGCTGGATCGTCTGCTGCTCGGTCCTGCTCGCGCTGTAGCTGGTCAGCGAGCGCAGCTGCCAGCCGCCGCCGAGGTCCGCGGTGATCGTCGGCGAGATGCCCCAGGTATCGAGGCTTAGGTTCTGGTGAATCGCCTCGGGATCGCCCCAGGCGGCGTAAACGAGGAGCGGCGTATTGGGTCCCAGCGGGTTGAACGGACTGGACGTGAAGCCCGGAATGAATGAGGACCCGATCAGCAGCGGTCCCTGGTTATTGAAATAGCCCTGGCTCGCGTAGGTCTTGCGGTGGGTATAGAATCCGCGCGCATCGAGGGTGACCCCATCGGCGAGTTCCTGCGTCAAGCCGGCCATCACCGAATGGCGGCGCTCCGAAGGGTAGATCGTGCCGGTGTCGGTGGGATCGCACTCGTTGTAGCTCCCCACCGTCACCGTATCGAGCTTCACAGGCGTGAACGCACCAGCGATCAGGCCGGTCCCGCCGGGGCAAAGCAGGCTAGTGACGGGGAATGGGATCGGTGCCTGGTTGCCTGGGAAGAAGCGCGAGTAGTCGCGGTCCCGGCCGTAGATCGCGTCGTGTTCGGAATAGTTGTAGGAAACAAATGCGGAGCCGCTGCCCCAGTCCTTGCCGACTGTGCCGTAGGCGTCGAACGTGTGGTAGTCGTCTCCCCAGCCATAGCGGGCATCTGCTTCGACGCCGTCGAAACGTCGGCGGGTGATGAAGTTGATGACGCCGGCGACTGCGTCCGAGCCGTAGATCGCCGAGCCGCCGTCAGGCACGACTTCGACACGTTCGATGAGGCCCGGTGGAACGACGTCGGGATCCGGACTAGTCGACTGGATACCCATTCCGACGAGGCGATGACCATCGACCAGCACCAGCGTGGGCGAGTTGCCGCCGAGCAGCGGCAGGTCTCGAAGGTTGGGCCGGTTGCTGGTGGTGCTGTTGAACGCACCCGCAGGCTGCAGGAACTTGCCGAATGAACTGATCTGCGGGACAGTCTGGAGGATCTGCGCGGCGTTGGTTGCGCCGCTTGCCTGCACATCCTGCTGCGGGACGGCCACGGTGGACTGACCAGCAGGTGCGACTCCGCGCACGAGCGTTCCGGTGACGACGATTTCCGGATCGGAACGGTCCGTTTGGCCATTGTCATCCGGCGTGCTGGTCTGCGCATAGGCCGACGCCGACAATGACAGTACACTGGCGCCAGCGAGCGCCAAGAAGCGAAGTGCCCCCATACATCAATCCCCCTTTTGTTTTATTTGCGCCATGAGTTGCACCGGAGTCGCGATCTTTCCACCCCCACATGGGGGTACCTGGAAGCCCGTTGATTGGATCAAGGTTTGCGGAGCATGGGGCAAATACTTTGCGGCGCCGAGCTTGGCGGACGCCGCAGATGCAGACCCTACCCAAGAATTTGTGGGAGATATTGAATGGCATTGATTAGGCTAGTGGTCGAAGCGCGGGAACTCTTCGCGGCCGGCCATGAATGGGGCGACGTTGGCGCCTACGAGCGGCTGCTGGGTACCGCCCATTTTGCGGTCGACCCGGCAGATCCGCGCAACGCGGTGATCGTCAATCTCGATCGCGCGCGCCGCAATTCCGAAGGCTTGGTTGAGTTCAGCGCGCCGGTGATCATCATCAGGCCGGTCGACATGGAGAGGGGCAACGGCAAGCTCTTCTATTCAATCAACAACCGGGGCAACACCGACCTCGGCGCGGCTGACGATCACACTAAGGTGAGCGGGCAGATCGCGCAGCAGCTGCGCATGGGCTTCACACTCGTCGATGCTGGCTGGCACGCTGACGGTACGCCGAATCCCGTGCAGCTGTTTCCAGACTTTCCCGTCGCGAGCCAGCCCGACGGCTCCGACATCACGGGCCGCGTGCGTCTCGAATTCTCCATGTTCATGCAGCAGTTCAGCACGCCGCTGGCACCTCTTTGGCGGGGGTACGAGGCAGCAGACCTGGCGACAGCTCGCCTTTACGAACGCAAACGCGCCGGGGCACCGGCCACGGAGGTGCCGGCCGAAAAATGGGCATTCGGCACCTGGGACACGGAAACGGCGGCACTCTCGCCAACGCTCGGCGACATCACGCTCTTCGATGGGTTCAGCCCAGACCGTCTCTACGAACTCATCTACACCGCCCGCGCGCCGATTGTGATGGGACTTGCCTATGCCGTGACCAGAGATCTCGCTTCTTTCTTGCGATATTCGGCCGAGGACAGTGCCGGCAACCCGAACCCGATCGCCGCAAAAGGCTTGCCACGCCTCGCCTATGCCTATGGCGCGTCCTCGACCGGCATGTACCTGCGCGAGTTCCTCTATCTCGGGTTCAATGAGGATGAGGCCGGGCGACGGCTGTTCAACGGTGTCTTCATCAACACAGGCGGCGCGAACCGATTGTTTGCCAATGTCGAGTTCGCTCATCCGACCTTCTATTCGGCACAGGACGTTCACCAGGATTCCGGCTCGAACGCCATTGGGCCGGCGACGTTCGGTGTCTCGCTCGATCCTCTGACCGGTATCGAGGACGGCCTTCTGAAGCGCCCTGATACGGACCCAGTCGTGATCGAGGCGGTCGACGAGAACAGTTTCTGGACCTGGAAGAATTCCCTTCAGGTCGCGGACGGCCACGGCAAATCCGTACCGATCCCCGAGAATGTCCGACTCTACTTCAAGTCCGGCCAGGGGCACTTGGGAATCCATGGTCTCCTCAGCCCTCCGCTAATGCCCAACGGCATTTTTGGCGAAGCGCTCTATCCGGCTCCATCGCTGAATTCGCCGATGTTCAATCCACTTGCGGTCGAGCGAGGCCTGCCGGGCTTAGGCGGCGCCATCGTGGTCATCCTCGACGAATGGGTCGATAAGGGCATCGCGCCGCCCCACAGCAATTTCCCCACGTTGGAAAAGGGGCAACTGGTCACACTTGATCAATACCGTGCGGAGTTTCCCCGCGTGCCGGGGTTCGAGCCGCCTGCCGTCGTCGCGGGCCTGAAGGTGTTCGACTACGGACCCGAATTCAATGCCAGCGGTGGACGGATGACCGTTCTGCCTCCGCATCACGGGGCATCGTACCAAGTCTTCGTGCCGAGGCCCGATGCGGACGGCATCGCGATTGCCGCTCACAGACCGATGGAAGCGGCCGTTCCGCTCGGCACGAACGTTGGCTGGAATCTTCGCCGCGAAGGCTATCGTGCCGGCGACCTTTGTGGTCTCGAAGGGTCCTTCATCCCCTTCGCCAACACGAAGGCAGAGCGTGAAGCATCAGGTGACCCGCGCTTGTCGTTGGAAGAACGTTACGGCGATCACGCTGGATTCGTGTCCGCGATATGCGATGCGGCTGAGAAGTTGGTCGCAGCGCGTTTCATGCTCGCGCCGGACGCAGAAGCCTGGATCGACGCTGCAGAGCAGAGTGATGTCCTGAAGAGCTAGGTGTGAGAGCCGGATCGCTTTGGCGATCCGGCTCTCAAAACGGGTGCTGGCTATCGTCTGTCGCGCGTCACCTGCCAACTGGCGGCAGGCCGATCTTGTTGCGAAGCTCCGGCTTCAAGGCGATGACATAGAAACCCGTCGCATTGCAGGCGAACCAAATCTGGCCCGAGCCAGGCATGTAGCGCACATGGCTCATGCAGGGGTCACCCGGCTTGAAGTACGCCACCTCCGTCGGTGAGGCCGGATTGCGCAAGTCAGCGATGCGCAGTCCAGCGAAGGTCATGCCGAAGAGGCCCAGGTGGGTATCGGCCGCGTTGTCGACGTCGTTGAAGTGCGACGTCGCGCCCCCCAATCGGGACACCAGGCCGCCCGTCGCTTTCTCTGTAGCATTGGGTTCCGGGCAGTTCTCCGGTCGGTTCATGGCCAAACGGAATTCACCGGTAAGAACCGGGGCCTTCTCGTTGGAGATAGAGGTTATGCGGGGCCAGGCGCCAGGACACACGCCCAGTTCGCCAGAGTTCACAAGGTAAGGCTTTCCGCCGATCGTGGCACGCACGGGACTATGCCAACCAGCGTGAAGAGCGGTTCCGACAAGGCGCAATTTTGGATTGGGCCTGTTCGCGGCGAAGTCGCTGTTGTCCAAGATGTAAATGCCGCCGGCGTCGCGGCCAACGGCGGCTGGGTTCGGCATCCCCGACTTGGCTTTCGCGACATCAGGGTCGAGATCGCCGCCGCGCGACGACGTCGCTCCAACGTAAATTCGGCGGGCGTCCGGACTGAACACCAGTTCGTGCGCCGCGAAATCGAAACTGCTGCCGTCGTCGCGCGTCACTCCGAACTTGCCGACAAATCGAGGCCTCGACGGATCGGCAATGTTCATGATGTGAATACCGCCCTCTCCGGTGAACGGGTTGAGCACCGTCCCATAGACGAAGCGAGCATCCGGCGAGACGGTCAGCGTGTGGACAGGCTCGGGCCATTTGACTTCAGCAAGGAGGCGCGGCGCGGCGCATTTGGAGACGTCGTAGATCGAGAGCCAACCCTCTTTGGGACCATTGATGCCTGCGACACCGCCGTAGGTGCTCGCCGCTAGAATTGAGCGGCCGCGCGCGGTCACGGCATGCAGAGTTTCAGTGGCATCGATCGAGCCTTTGTCCTGCAGGTAGCGAACCAGCCTAGGCGCTGTCGGGTTGGCGACGTCGATGACCGCGGTGCCAGACGTCGCGCTGTGAGGCGTGAATTGCAGCGAGCCGTTCGGGGCGAATGTCGCACCCGAGGACACGTAGGCGCACTTGCCGGACCAGGCCATGTTTAGATTACCGATGCGTCCGTCGATGGGGTTGTGGCCGATTATTTCGACGCCAAGAGAGTAGGCACTCGGGAGGGCGCGCTCTTCACCGGCAAGCGTCTCGCCCTGTTTGCCGCGTTCTGGGTTGTCGGGCGTGGCCGCGCCGAGACCTTGCGCGCTGAGCATGCCTGCAAAGACGAAGCTTGTCAGCACGCGGGCGGCGCGCACCGTTCGAGTAGGGTTTGTCATAATGTCAGGCTCTCCTTCTTGGCAGGGAAAAGGGACTCCGAACCGTGCATGCAATGTTCGGATTCCGGCTCCCCGAATGTCGGCTCGTATTCAAACTGGATGTTTTTTCGGCTGGGGATGGAGCTCCGGACTCTGACCCTCCTTCACGTGAAAGCGAAGGTGCTGGCGGCGTTAGGATCGCCACCAATGTAGGTGACTTTTCCAGGAGAAAGGCAGAACGGTCGCCGGCGCTTTACCGGCAAGTCCAGCGGAGAATCGATCCAGTCTGTAGACCCGCGCCATCGCGCTCGCTCCATCGTCATTTTCCTTGTCGAGCCGATTTCCACAGCCTATCTACCAACTATTCGGTAGGAAGGTA
>Ga0164243_10011519_pt1 | contig 12611 bp, 10 predicted proteins | sample OricompcompostOP_FD_108781 | JGI IMG/M metagenome (GOLD analysis project Ga0164243, IMG submission 108781) | Organic Plus compost microbial communities from Emeryville, California, USA - Original compost - Organic plus compost (OP) | ecosystem: Engineered > Solid waste > Mixed feedstock >...
CCGATCAGGGCCGCGCGGCCGTCGCGGCGCCGGTCGGCCAGCAGGGTCCCGCCGTCGCGGCCATCCGCTCGGCCGAGGGCTCCATCGAGCAGGCCACCACGCTGCTCGACGCCATCGACCACGCCGACGCGAACATCGCGGCCGCACGCACGCGCATGCCCGCACTCATCGACGAGGTAGACGAGGAACTCGTCGAGGCCGCCGCACTCACCGCCGACGGCGGGCCGGCCCTGGCGTCGGCGACCGAGGCGGCCCGCGCCGCGCTGGCCGCCGCACGCACCGGCTTCGACGCCGATCCCCTCGGCACGTTCACCGCCCTCGTCGACGCCGATGCCGATCTCGACGAGGCCCTCGCGGCCGCCCGCGACACCGCGGCCGAACGCACCCGGCGCGCACAGGTGTTGACCGCCGCGCTCGAATCGGCGAGTGCGAAGGTCACCGCGGCGGCGGACTTCATCGGCACCCGCCGCGGCGCCGTGCAGGCGACGGCCCGCACGCGACTTGCGGAGGCCCAACGACTCCTCGCCACCGCACAGGAGGCCGCCGCGACCGATCCCGTCGCGGCGATCTCGACGGCCCGGCAGGCGGGCGCGCTCGCCGACCGGGCCCTCATGGCCGCGCAGGGCGACGTCGTGAACTGGCAGCAGTCGCAGCAACCGCGGTCGGGCGGGTCGACCGCGGGCGCAGTGCTGGGCGGCATCCTCGTCGACAGCTTCCTGCGGGGCACGATCAGCGGTGGCCGTGGTTACCGCGGCGGCGGCCACTCGGGCGGATTCGGCGGCGGATTCAGCTCGGGAGGGCGCAGTCCCGGCTCGTTCGGCGGGTCCGGGTCCTCGGGGCGGATCGGCACCGGCGGACGGTTCTGAACGACGCCCCCGGGGCGACGACCCTCGCGGCCGGCGGTCCGGGGTGACGCCCGGGCGGCGGACTGCAAGTCATCGACGATAACGCCACCTCCACACGGAAACCCGGTTTCCGGGAGGTGGCGTTCACGTATCCCTTCCGGATTCGTGTCGCCGATCTCACAGCCGTCTCAACTTTTAGTTCGATCTTCTAAGTATTAGAGTTTCTAAACGTGCCCGCCACTGATCCCGCCCAGCTCGCCTCGGCCCTCCGGCCGACGATCACGCGGCTCTACATCACCCTGCGGCGGCACGCACCCGTCGTGGAACTCACCGCGGCGCAGACGTCCGCGATCAACACCCTGGCCGACCACGGTCCGATGCGGATGGGCGAGCTCGCCGAGCGCGAGGCCATCCGGATGCCCACCGCCACCTCGGTGATCGACGGACTCACCAAGCACGACCTCGTCGAGCGCCGACCCGATCCCGCGGACCGGCGAGCAGTACTGGTCGGCCTCACCGAGCACGGACGCGATGTGGTCGAGCGGATTCGCCTCAGCCGCGACGTCGCCCTGACCGACGCCCTGGCGGACCTGAGCCCCGAGCATCTCGAGGCGCTCGAGGCGGCCGCACCGGCTCTGGACGCCCTGCGCGACGCGCTGGACCGACAACCGGCACGTCCCGCACAACCCGCGACGACCACCGCCGACCACTGACCCCCGGTTCAACACCGAGCCGTCCGTCAGCGCAATCCCCCTGTCCCACCGCCCGATTCAGAGGACATTCATGACCGTCACCGAAGACAAGGCCGCATCCACGCCGGGATCGGCAACCCCGGAGAAGCACGCCTCGCTCCTCGAGATGTTCCGCATGCAGCCGCGCGCCGTGTGGATCACCGCGTTCGCCGCCACCATCGCCTTCATGGGCATCGGCCTGGTGGATCCGATCCTGCACAGCATCGCCGAGGCGCTCAACGCTCCCCCGAACAAGCTCACGCTGCTGTTCGGCGTGTACGTCGGCGTCCAGTGTGTGGCGATGCTCGTGACCGGCTGGTCGGCCTACCGCTTCGGCCCCAAGCGCACGCTCACCGTCGGATTGGTGTGCATCGTCCTCGCCTCCGGCATCTCGGTCCTCGCCGGCGACATCGACCAGCTCATCGCACTCCGCGTGCTGTGGGGTCTCGGCAACGCGCTGTTCCTCGCCACCGCCCTGGCCTTCATCGTCTCCTCCGCCAAAGGCGACCGCCACGGCGCGATCATGATGTACGAGGCCGCGCTCGGCATCGGCCTGGCCGTCGGCCCCCTCCTCGGCGCGACGCTCGGTGAGTGGACCTGGCGCGCACCGTTCGGCGGCACCGCACTGCTGATGCTCATCGGCGCCATCCTGTGCGCGATCATGCTTCCCGCCGACTCCCCGCGTGCCACCCGCACCCCGGTGCGGATCAGCGACCCGCTCAAGGCCCTCAAGAACCGCACCCTGACCATCGCCGGCATCGGGTCCGCGTTCTACACCGGCGCGCTGTTCACGGTCATCGCGTGGGCCCCGATCGCCATGGGACTGCGCCCGATCCACGCCGGCATGATCTTCTTCGGCTGGGGTCTGCTGACCGCCGTCGCCGGAGTCTTCCTGGCCACACCGCTGGCCCGGGCGATCGGCGAGAAGGGCGGAGTCCTCACCGCGATCACCGGCTACGGCGTCGTGATGGCGCTCGCCGGGATCGGTACCCTGACCGGCGAGGTCTGGCTCATCGGCCTCGCCGTCGTCCTGTCCGGCCTGCCGTCGGGCATCCTCAACACCCTGTTCACCGACCTGGCCATGGCGTCGGGCGGAACCGACACCCCGCGGTCGGTGTCCAGTGCCGGCTTCAGCTTCCTGCGCTGGGCGGGTGCCGCCATCGCCGCGGTGCTGGTCTCCTACCTGGCCGAGTGGTTCGGCGAGGTCGCGCCGTGGTGGTTCGCCGTCGGCTACTGCGCCGTCGCGCTCGGTGCGGTGGCGATGGTGCGGACCAAGAAGCGCAAGGTCGCCGAGGACGCGGCCCTCATCGGCGCCGAGGAGTTCTGAGCAAGCGAAACCCGCGTCAGACGGCGGAATCCGGGAACGCGATGACCGAGAGGAAGCGCACGGGCAGTTCGACCAGTTCGACCGGCCCGTGCGCTCCCTCTCCGTCGAGCTGGAGTGCGTCCCCCGGGTGCATCCGGTACACCGAGCGGCTGTGCGCGTAGTCCATCACGCCCTCGAGGACGTACAGGAATTCGGTACCGGCGTGCTGGAACAGAGGCTGCGTCACCGACTTCTCGGTGAGGGTCACCAGCAGGCACTCGAGTCGCTTGTGTTCTCCCCGAAGGGAACCGAGCAACTCGTACTCGTGACCCTCGCGTGAACCCTCGCGGATGATCGCCGATCCCTCGCCCGCCTTCACGAAGACGGCCGACCGCTCCATCTCCGCGCCGCGGAACAACGACGTCACCGAGACGTCGAAGGCCTGGGCGAGGCGGGCGAGGGTGCTCAGGCTGCACGAGGTCTGGGCGTTCTCGATCTTCGAGAGCATCGCCTTGGAGATGCCGACCCGAGAGGCCATGTCGCCCACCGACAGTCCCTGCTGCCGCCGGAGTCGGCGCACGTTGTGCGCGATCGCCGTCTCCAGCTCGAGCTCCTCGACCGACTGATCCACCGGCCGTTCCCGAGCGATGCCGGACTGGTTCCGGATCAGTTCCTCGTCGGTCACCCCGCCACCATAATGCGCGAGCTCGTTCACTGTCAGTTGACACATGGTTCGCGTCCTTTCGTCGGTCGACGCCCGTCACAGGACGCTCAGCGCATCTCGCCCGCCCCCACGTACGGGAACCTCGTCTTGAGCAGGTCGTCCTCGGCGAATCGCGTGTATCGGAAGTCCGACTCCGGGATCCGCGGGTCCGAGCTGTGCCCGTCGACGACGAGATCGGCGACGAGGCGACCCACGGCGGGCGAGATCTTGAACCCGTGCCCGCTGAATCCGCAGGCCAGCACCAGGCCGTCGAGCGGGCCGCGGGAGATGATCGGGTTCCAGTCCGGCGTCACGTCGTAGCAGCCGGCGTAGCTCGTCGTGATCGTCGGCTCGGTGAAGCCGGGGAAACGCGTGCCGACCTTCTCGACGGTCAGATCGATGAAATCGCCGGTGACCTGGTTGCTGTAGCTGTCCGGGTCGGCGATCTCCAACTCCTTCAGATCGCTGTTGCCGAACAGGATCTCGCCGCGGACGTCCGGACGGACGTATTGCAGCGACACCAGGTCGGAGAAGACCGGGACCTGTCCGAGATCCTCGCCCGGGTGGATCATCATGATCTGTTCGCGGTGCACCGAGATCGGCACGTCGATGCCGTGCCGCGCGAGGAACGGCTTGGTCCACACGCCCGTCGCCACGACGACGGTGTCGGCCGAGATCGTCGATCCGTCGGCCAGGCGGACCCCGGTGACGCGGTCCCCGTCGACAACGAGTTCGCTCACCGCGGTGCCCTGGCGGATCTTGATCCCGGTGGAGCGGGCGGCCGCGGCGAACGCCTGGGCGGTCTGATAGGCGTCGCCGTATCCACCGCGTTCCTCCCAGCCGAAGGCCGCGAAGGGCTCGAGATCGGCCGCCGGCCACAGCGCGGCGACCTCGGCGGCGTCGATCTCCTCGGTCTGGACACCGACTTCTCGCTGTGCCGCAAGGCTTTTGCGGAGATTCTCGGCGTTCGCCTCCCCCACACCCACGACGTAGCCGGTCTGCCGGAAGCCGATGTCGGTGCCGAAGATCTCCTCGGCCTTCTCGAAGACCTCGAGACCGTAGGCGGCCATCGCGGCGAGTGAGCTGACGCCGTAGTGGCAACGGACGATGCCCGACGACTTGCCGGTCATGCCGCCGCCCACGGTGTCGCGCTCACAGACCACGACATCGGTGACGCCGCGCTGTCCGAGGGCCCAGGCGGTGGCCGCGCCCTCCAGGCCACCGCCGACGATGACGACCGATGCGGTCGAGACCTGATCGCTCACAGTCCACTCCCCGGAATCCAGCCGGTGCCGGCCAGCGGCACGCGGGCCATCGCGGCGGCCTCGATCGAGATGGCCACCAGATCCTCGGGCTCGAGGTGCTGCAGGTGCGCCTTGCCGCAGGCCCGGGCGATGGTCTGGGCCTCCATCGTCATGACGCGCAGGAAGTTCGCCAGGCGCTTGCCGCCGAGAACCGGGTCGAACCGGGCGGACAGCTCCGGGTCCTGGGTGCTGATGCCCGCGGGGTCGCGTCCGTCCTGGAAGTCGTCGTAGTAGCCGGCGGCCGAGCCGATGGCCTCGTACTCCTTGGCGTAGCGAGGATCGTTGTCGCCCAGGGCGATCAGCGCGGCCGTTCCGATGGCCACGGCGTCGGCGCCGAGGGCCATCGCCTTGGCGACGTCCGCGCCGTTGCGGATGCCGCCGGAGACGATCAGCTGCACCTCGCGGTGGACGCCGAGTTCCTGCAGCGCCTGGACGGCCTGCGGGATCGCGGCGAGCGTCGGGATGCCCACGTGCTCGATGAAGACCTCCTGGGTGGCTGCGGTGCCACCCTGCATGCCGTCGACCACGACGACGTCCGCGCCGGAGTGCACGGCCAGCTTCACGTCGTAGTAGGTGCGGCTGGCGCCGACCTTGACGTAGATCGGCTTCTCCCAGTCGGTGATCTCACGCAACTCGTTGATCTTGATGGCCAGATCGTCCGGGCCGGTCCAGTCCGGGTGCCGGCACGCACTGCGCTGGTCGATGCCCTCGGGCAGGGTCCGCATCGCCGCGACGCGCTCGGAGATCTTCTGCCCCAGCAACATCCCGCCGCCGCCGGGCTTGGCGCCCTGGCCGAGGACGACCTCGATGGCGTCGGCCTTGCGCAGGTCGTCGGGGTTCATGCCGTAACGCGAGGGCAGGTACTGGTAGACGAGGTGCTTGGACTGGCCGCGCTCCTCCGGCGTCATGCCGCCGTCACCGGTGGTGGTCGACGTGCCGACCTCCGACGCGCCGCGACCGAGGGCCTCTTTGGCGCCGGCCGACAGCGCGCCGAAGCTCATGCCCGCGATGGTGACCGGCGTCGACAGGTGCAACGGGTACTTCGCGTTGCGGGTGCCCAGCCACACATCGGTGTCGCAGCGCTCGCGGTAACCCTCGAGCGGGTAGCGCGACATCGACGCGCCGAGGAACAGCAGGTCGTCGAAGTGGGGGAGCTTGCGCTTGGCGCCCCAGCCGCGGATGTCGTAGATGCCGGTCTCGGCGGCACGCTGGATGGCTGCGATCGTGGTGCGGTCGAAGGTGGCCGATTCGCGGAGGCCGCGCTGCTCGATGCTGAGGTTCTCGGTCATGGTGATGTCTCCGGTGTGCGGGTCCGAGGTCGACGGGCGCCTCGGACGGGGTATACGCGAAAGGTTCGGGCTGCGGGTCAGTACGCGGAAGCGTTGTCGACCTTGAAGTGGTAGAGCTCGCGGGCCGAGCCGTAGCGGGTGTAGGCGCTCAGGTCGTCGTCGGCGAAACCCGCGGCCTTCAGCAGGCCGGCGAGCTCCTCGAGGTGCTCCTCGCGCATCGGCTTGGCGATGCAGTCGGCGCCCAGCGATGCGACGTCGCCGCGGACGTAGATGCGGGTCTCGTAGATCGAGTCGCCCAGGCCGTGCCCCGCGTCGCCGCGGATGACCAGGCGGCCGGCCTGCGCCATGAAAGCGCTGTTGTGGCCGACGTTTCCGCCGATGACGATGTCGACGCCCTTCATCGAGATGCCGCAGCGCGCGGCCGCGTCGCCCTCGACCACGAGCAGGCCGCCGTGGGCGGTCGCACCGGCCGACTGGGAGGCGTTGCCCTTGACGATGACGGTGCCGCTCATCATGTTCTCCGCGACGCCCGTGCCCGCGTTTCCGTTGATGACGACCTCGGCCTGCTGGTTCATCCCGGCCGCGTAGTAGCCGACATGACCGTTGACGGTGATCTTCACCGGGGCGTTGACACCGGCTGCGACGGCGTGCGCGCCCGCCGGGTTGTCGATGACGATCTCTCCCGAGATGTCGCCGTGCAGTGCGGAATTGACCTCTCGCAGGGGTGTGGCCGCGAGATCGAAGTGGTGATTGGGGCTCATCGTCTCAGCCTTCGCCGTGTCGGTGGGGAAAGGGGCAGGGGAGTTGTCGATGGTCAGCGTGTCCATGCGTAGACCACCTCCGGCTCCGGTTCCCAGATGCGGGCGTTCTCGACGCCGGGGAGCTTGGCCAACGCGCGATACTCGCTGGCGATCGCGACCCAGTCGTCGGTCTCGGCGATCACCGCCGGCTTGCAGGCGATGGCGTCGCGGACGACCGCGAAGGAGTCGTGGTTGGAAACGACCAGGGTGTAGAAGCCGTCGAAGGTCGCGCAGACCTCCTTCAGGGCGGTCTCCACGTCCTTGCCCGCGGCGAGCTGGTGTGCGACGAACCGGGCGCCGACCTCGGTGTCGTTCTCGCTGTCGAACTCGACGCCCTCGGCGCGGAGCTCACGACGGATGGTGGCGTGGTTGGAGAACGACCCGTTGTGGACCAGGCACTGCTCCGGGCCGACCGCGTACGGGTGCGCCCCGGACGGGGTCACCGCCGACTCCGTCGCCATGCGGGTGTGGCCGACGCCCTGCCAGCCGGAAGCGTGTGCCAGGCCCCAGGATTCGGTGAGGTCGCGGGGGGCGCCGACGCCCTTCAGGACGGTCAGGTCGGCGCCGAAGCCGGCGATCAGCGCATCGGGGTAGGCGGCCCGGGCGGCGCCGAGCAGCTCCTCGGCGGGAACCGGGGCGGAGACGACCAGGGTGGTGTCGACGAGCTGCGCGGCAACCGGGACGCCGACGGCCGCACCCAGGGTCGAGGCGACCTCGTCGGGCACGACGTCGAGCTCGAGGAGGGAGACGCAGCCGTGGCCGGGCGGGGCCCACTCTGGGTTCCCGTAGACGGCGATGCCGGCCGAGTCGGCGCCGCGGTCCTGCATCTCGCCGAGCATCTCGGCGAGCATCGCACCGAGACGGGGATGGAGTTCCGGATTACGCAGGTGCAATCCGACGATTCCGCACATGGTCGAATTCCTTTACTTCGAAGGGGGAGTGGATGCTGTCCCGGCGCCGCTGCCGGCGCCGGAGCGGAGTACCGGGTCAGAAGGCGGTGAGGTACTTGTCGACCTCCCAGGGGGAGACCGCCGAGTGCCAGTGGAAGAACTCTTCACGCTTGAGGTTGGAGAAGTAGGTCGAGACCGTCGCCTGGTCGGCGGGCCAGTCCTGCGGGATCGCGGCGTCGAGCGCGCCGGTGACCACCGCGTCGGACTCGAGTGCCTCGACCGCGTGCAGCAGGGTCAGCGGCAGCTCGGCGACGTGGCTCGGTGCCGCACCGACCTCACCGGGATCGAGACTGCGCTTGATGCCGTCGAGGCCGGCGCCGAGCAGCGTGGCAACCGCGAGGTAGGGATTGGCCGATCCGTCGCCGCCGCGGAGCTCCACGCGCTGGTCGTCGGGGACGCGGATGTAATGGGTGCGGTCGTTGCCGCCGTAGGTGGCCTTGCGCGGCGCCCACGAGGCGCCGGAGCGGGTCGCGGTGGCGCCGGTTCGCTTGTAGGAGTTGACCGTCGGGGCGATCACGGCCTGCAGGGCCGGCGCGTGCTCGAGGATGCCGCCGATGAAGCCGTAGGCGGTCTCCGACAGGCCCAGGCCGCGGAGGTCCTCGCCGACCTGCGGGAACACCGGTTCGCCGCCCTTGGTCAGGGAGAGGTGGAAGTGCAGTCCCGAGCCGGTCCGATCGGCGAACGGCTTCGGCATGAAGGTGGCGATCATGCCGTTCTCGCCGGCGATGGCCGAGAGCAGGTAGCGGAGGGTGACGACGCGGTCGGCGGTGGTCAGCGCGTCGGCGTACTTGAAGTTCTGCTCGAACTGGCCGTTCCCGTCCTCGTGGTCGTTGGCGTAGTTGCTCCAGCCGAGCTGGTTCATGGCGGTCGACACGGTGGTGAGGTGGTCGTACATCCGGGTCAGGCCGCGGACGTCGTAGCACGGCTGGTCGGAGTCGTCGGCGGCGTCGGCGGTGACCAGCGAACCGTCCTCGGCGCGCTTGAGCAGGAAGTACTCGACCTCGGCCCCCACCCACGGCTCGAAGCCGGCGTCTGCGGTCTGGGCGATCAGGCTCTTGAGGATGTTGCGCGGGGCGAACGGCCACGGCTTACCCTCGACGTGCGGATCACACTGGACGACCGCGAGGCCCTCCTTGATGAACGGGATCGGCAGGAAGGAGTTGACGTCGGGGATCGCCATGAGGTCGGGATCCTTGGGCTCCTGACCGATCGCGCCGACCGCGTACCCGGCGAAACCGACTCCCTCCGTGGCGAGTTCGTCGACGGCCTCGACGGGGACCAGCTTGGCGCAGGGCTTGCCGCGGAGATCGACGAACATCGCGAGGATGAACTTGGTGTCGTTGGCCGCGCACAGCTCGGCGAGGGTGGCGTTCTCGGTGGTGTCGTTGATGGTCATGCTGCGCTCCGTGGATCGACTCTGGGATTTGCCTATCGGGGTTGTCCACTCGTGTGAATCTTTGTCTACCGTTAGTAGACCGGCTGTATGTTTCGGCGCTGTTTCCGAACTGTGAGCGGTCAGTGTCGTTCCGCGAGCGGTTGTTTCATCCGATGGCAAACCGGGCGTCGCCCGGAGCGCGGATACGAAAAGACCCGGGGGCCCGCCGTTCTCGGCGAGCCCCCGGGTCGGGTGTTCGTTTCTTCTCGGTGTCCGTGGAGGTCCTGTCGGTGGCCGATCAGACCTGAGCGGACGGCTTCGACGGCGGCATCGACTTCTCCACCGACTCGGCCGCGACCGTCGGCGACAAAGCGCCCAGGCCGCCACCTGCGTGACCCGCGCTCGAGGCGGGGATCTCGTAGGCGGTCTCCGCGTGGATGGTGGTGTCGAGGCCGACCATCTCGGTCTCCTCGTCGACCCGCAGGCCCATGATCTTGTCGATCGCCTTCGCGATGATCCAGGTCATCACGAAGGAGTAGGTGCACGTGATGGCGATGCCGAGCAGCTCGCGCCAGATGATGTCGGGATCACCGCCGAACAGCACGCCCTGGACACCGGCGGGAGCGACCTCGCTGGCGAACAGGATGATGCAGATGGTGCCGACGATGCCGCCGATGCCGTGGACCATGAACGCGTCGAGCGTCTCGTCCACCTTGAGGCGGGCCTTGAAGCTGAGCAGGAAGGCGACGACCGCGGCGGCGAAGATGCCGACGAGCAGGGCGCCGATCGGGGTCATGCTGCTGGCTGCCGGGGTGATGCCCACGAGGCCGGCGACGACGCCGGTGATCAGGCCCAGCGAGGTCACGTGACCCTCACGCCACTTCTCGACGATGGCGAAGCCGATCATGCCGGCCGAGCCCGCGAGCAGGGTGTTCAGGATGACCGACTGCGCGAGGAAGTTGGCGCCGAGGGCGCAGCTGCCGTTGAATCCGAACCAGCCGAAGAACAGGATGCCGCCGCCGAGCATGGTCATCGGCACGTTGTGCGGACGCTCCATACGCCGCTTGCGGGCGCCGAGGACGACGGCCAGGGCGAGCGCCGCGACACCGGAGTTCATGTGGACCGCGGTTCCGCCCGCGTAGTCGACGATCTGCAGCTTGTTCAGCAGGAAGCCGCCTTTGTAGTCGTCGTCGACGTCGGCCGCGAAGACCCAGTGGGCGAGCGGGAAGTACACCACCAGCAGCCAGATCGGCGCGAAGACGAGCCAGGCCGAGAACTTCATGCGGCCGGCCGCTCCGCTGGCGACGATGGCGATGGTGATGGCCGCGAACAGGATGAACCAGGCTGCGAAGTACAGCGTCTGGGTGGCCCCGGACTCGTCATCGGTCAGCCAGTTGGTGAGGCCGATGAAGTCGGTCGGGTTGCCGATGAGGCCCCATCCGCCCACCGAGGGTCCGGACACGAGTCCGTATCCGACGAGGACGTACAGCACCGCGGTGATGGCCAGCGTCGACATGACCATCGACATGGTGTTCAGCACGTTCTTCGAGCCGACCATGCCGCCGTAGAAGAAGGCGAGGCCGGGGAACATCAACAGGACGAAGACGAATGCCGCGAGCATCCAGGCCAGGTCGGCATTTGTCGCGAGTATCGGTTCCATTGGCGATCTTTCGGTTCGGAGACTCGGAAGTCGGGGTCACATTGCTCAGCTCACGGGCGTCATTGACCGCGTAGATATGCGACGACGTTGTCGCGGTAGTCGAGGAATCCCTTGTAGGCGGCGATGTCCTCACCGAGTGTCTCGATGACGGTCGCCAACTGCTCGGCCCACTCGGGTATGCGCTTCACGTCCTCCAGCGAGGCCATGAATGTGCGGATATTGAACGTCACGGCACCCGACATCGGCAACCGGACGAAGTGTTCGAGCTCGATTCGCAGGCGCGCCCTGGCGAAATCACCGTCGGCCACCATGCCCGGAACGTCGCCGGCCCACTCCGGCAACTCTTCCAGACTCACGTCGAGTTTGTGCGAATCAGACGCCGACAGAGTCCAGTTCACCCTGCGGTACACCTGATCTGCCGGTAGCCTACGCAGGAATTGCTCGGCGCGCGCGACGATGCCCTCGCGCAGCATGCGCGGAACCGGTGCGTGGATCTCGTACATGTCCATGCCCACGTCGAAGGACACCGACCAGGCGGCGGCGAAGGTGACGATGCCGGCGTCGAAGTAGAGGTGGCCGTCGCGCTCGGTGACGAGCAGCAGGTCGTCGGGCACCTCGCGGGCGAGGAACTCCATCGGTCCGTAGGGCAGCGAACTCGGGTCATCCAGGACGAACTCCTGGTCGGTGCCGAGAAGGTCGTTGCGCCAATGGAACCGGCCGTCGCCGTGTTCGTCGAGATGCATCACCTCCGGATAGGAGATGGCGAGATCGCGGAGGTAGTAGAGGAGCAGGTCCCAGCAGGCGATCTCCATGCCGGGTCTGATCCGCACCCGTGACGGGTCGGCGTCGAGGATGCGACGCCGCTCGGCCATGATCGCCGGGTACTCGGCACCGCCGAGATCGACGAGGTGCCTGCCCCATTCGCCCCCGCGAGTGCGGCGGGGAATGCGTGCGGGTTCGACGTTGACGCTGTAGGTGAACTGCTCGAGGTCCTCGGGGAAGGGCCAGGGGAGATTGCTCAGATGGTCCACCGGCGCGCTGAGGAAGAGCTCGGCGGGTGTCGTCGGGGTCGCTTCGGTCGTCACAGGTCCACCTCGATGTTCTGGCCGCGGGAGACACAGCAGAGCATGGCGTCGCCGAGCGACTTCTCCTCGTCGGTGAGAACGAGGTCGCGGTGCTCGATGGTGCCGCTGCGCACGGGGATTCGGCATTCCCCGCACACGCCCTGCCGGCAGAGGTTCGAGACTTCGACGCCGTTGTCGAGGAGTCGTTGGAGCAGTGACACCCCGGAGGGCACCACGATCGTGGCGCCGCTGGATGCGAGGGTCACCGTGAACGGTTCGCCCGGGTCCTGCTCGGGTGCGGTGAACCGTTCGAGATGCACTCGTGCCGAGGGCCACCCCGCCTCGGCGGCGAGTTCGGTGTAGGCCTCGAGCATCGGTCCCGGACCACACGCGTAGGCGTGTGTGCCGAGCGGCTGCGACCGGAACCGGTCCCGCAGCAACTCGGTGGTCTCGTCGATGCCCGAGACCTCGTGCAGGGTGATGTTCGGTTGCCCGGCCAGCGCGCGCAGATCGTCGAGATGTGCTGCGGCGCCGGGCCGATAGGAGTAGACGATGTCGGCGCGCAGGCCTTCGCGGGCCAGGGC
>Ga0164243_10011521_pt1 | contig 12610 bp, 12 predicted proteins | sample OricompcompostOP_FD_108781 | JGI IMG/M metagenome (GOLD analysis project Ga0164243, IMG submission 108781) | Organic Plus compost microbial communities from Emeryville, California, USA - Original compost - Organic plus compost (OP) | ecosystem: Engineered > Solid waste > Mixed feedstock >...
AGGGGTACCGACTGCCGGCGCGGCAGTCTCACTCGTTGACGATCCCGCAGACAATGTGGTGTATGTCTGCGACGCGACATTGCGGACGATGGGTCGGGTTGTAAATCCGCCGGCACAGATTGGACGCGGATCGGTGTCAGCGGTCGTATCGGCCCGACCGAATCAGATCTTCGTTCAGTCGTTCGGTCCCTCGGCATGACGGCCCCGTGTTGGCCTGTTTCGGACGAGAACAGGCTCATTCATGTCAGCGAGACTGCAGGCGGCGGGCTGACTTCACGGAGAGGCTTGGCGAAAGTGTACAGCGCGGCTCGCAGGGGACGGCATGACCGCCACATCGGTCGCCACGCCAGCTGCCGGCGTTGCCTGTCAGCTCCACAACTCGAAACTGTACAATCCGTTTCTGTACAGCCAGGAGGACGGGAGCAGAGGGATTTCATAGGCCTGAACAGTTTCTGGGCGCACAGTACCGTTCTGAGATCGCACAGGCGGCGCTGAGCCACGGCTCGGCGCCGCCTGAGCGTTTCGAGCCGACCGAGCCCGGACTGGTGACCGGGCTCACCGGAACGTGAGATGACTGTTTCCCCCCAAGCGGGCTGATCGTCGGTTGACGGTGGCGGCGCGGCCATCGCGGCATTCTCGACGCACGTCTCAGAATCACGTACCGACTGGAGTCACCCCCATGATCCTGCGGGCTGACCGCACTTCGTCAGACGCGGCCCACCGCTCGCCGACCGCATCCGCTGCGCGTCGCCTCGTCTCACTCCGAGCGGCATCACTCTGCGCGGCGACGCTGCTCGCCGCCCACGCCGCGAGTGCGCAGGCGCCTGCCTCCGCGGCGACGCGCCCGGCCACGCACACGGTCAAGCGCGGCGACACGCTCTGGGACATCTCCAAGTTCTATCTCGCCGATCCGTTCCTCTGGCCCGAGATCTACCGGCTCAACACCGACCAGATCGAGGACCCGCACTGGATCTATCCGGGCGAGGTACTCAAGCTTCCCGGGGCGACCAGGACCGTTGCGCAGGCGCCCGAACCGCCGCGCCCCGCGCCGGAGCCGGCGGTCGTCACGCCCGCGTCGCCCACGGTGAGGCCGGTCCCCGCGGCGCGTGAGCCCGAGCCCCAGCAGCCGCAGCCGCGCCGCGAAGCGCAGGTCCCCACGGTGCGCATGGGCGAGTACGTCGCCGCGCCCTGGGTCGACATCCAGGGCGGGCCGAAGGGCGCAGGGTACATCATCGGCGCCCGCGACATCCCCGGGATCGCGTCGGCCGACCACTCGCGCATGGGCCTCTTCGATGCCGTGAACATCGCGCCGCCGGTCGGATCGGTGGCGGCGGAGCACGAGCGCTTTCTCACCTACGTCCTCGGACCGGACATCGAGGAGTTCGGACAGATCGTGATCCCCACGGGCGTCGTCGAGATCACGCGGTCGCCCCGGAACGGCGAAGCGGCGATCGGCCGGGTGGTGAAGATGTTCGGCGAGATGCTCCAGGGACAGCGGCTGATCCCGCTCGACAGCGCGGCGGCGGTCCTGACCGCGCAGCCGGCGCCGGTCGCCAACGGGAAGACGGGCAAGGTGCGCTGGGTGAAGAACAGCCCCGTTTTGCCGAGCCTGCAGAACTATCTGATCGTCGACATCTCCCGGCGCGACGTGACCGCGGGGGACCAGATCGATCTCTACCTGCCGCGGCAGGAGCCGGTGGAAGGGCGCGATCTCGCGCTGCCCGAAACGTGGATCGCGCGCGCGCAGATCCTCCGTGTGACCCCATACGGCGCGTCGGCGATCATCACGAGCCAGCAGCAGCCAGCTATCTCGGAGGGCACGGCCGCGCGGGTCGCGGCGAAGATGCCCTGAGCGGACTCGAGTGACGCCGCGAACTTCGCGTTTCCGGCGGGCGTACGACGATTAAATTCAAGCGACGATTATGATTGCGATCGCTCACTTCGTCGCCATCTCGTGCTATCTCGGCGCCGCGGCCCTGGCCGCGGCGCCATTTGCACGTCCGGTCAAGGCGCCGGTTGCCGGTGTGATCGCCGCGCTCGCCGTCGGCGTCGCGGCGCACATCGCGGCGCTGACCGCCTTCGCGCTGCAGTCGAGCACGGTGCCGCTCACGGGCCTCGGCCCGGCGCTGTCGTTCGCCGGCGCCGCTCTGGCCGTGACGCTGTTACTCGTCGAGCTGCTCGCTCGCGAAGTGAGCATCACGCTGATCGCGGCGCCGCTCGCGGCCATCCCGACGATCTGCGCGAACATCATCGGCCTCACTCCCGGCCAGGGCGCCGACGGCCTGCGCGGCACGTGGCTCTTCGCGCACATCGCGCTGAGCTTCGTCGGCATCGCGGCGTTCGCGGCGGCGGCGGTCGCCGGCACCATGTACCTCGTGCAGCGCCACGAGCTCAAGTCGCGTCGCTTCGGCACGCTGTTCCGGTTGTTCCCGCCGCTCGCGACGCTCGATCGGGTGAATCACGTCGCGGCGATCGCGGGCTGGCTGGGGCTCACGCTCGGCGTCGTGCTCGCGGGAACGTACTCGGTCGCGTACCGCCAGATGAATCTTCCGCAGCTCGTGTGGGGGCTCGGCGCGTGGGTCGCGGTCACGTGCATCGCGATCGGCCGGCTCGCGCGCGGGTGGCAGGCGCAGCGTGCGGCGAAGTATTCCAGCGCGGCGTTCATGCTGGTGCTGGTGCTGTACGTCGCGTTCCGCGTCGCGGCGCCGTCGAGCGGGCAGTTCCTGTGAGCGCATATCCGATCATGCTCGACGGCGCGTCGATCCGCGCCGTCATCGTCGGCGGCGGAGAGGTGGCGGCGCGAAAGGCTCGCGGGCTTCTCGATGCCGGCGCCAGCGTGCTGGTCGTCGCGCCTGTGACCACATCGACGCTGGAAGCGCTCGCGGACGAACACGCCGGCGCCCTGACGCTCATCCACGACGCGTATCGCGCCGAGTATCTGCGCGAGGCGACGCTGGTGATCGCGGCGACGGACGACGCCGACGTCAACGTGGCGGTCGCGCGCGACGCACGCGAATGCCGGCTGCTCGTGAACGTCGTCGATGCACCGGAGCTCGGCGACTTCGTGACGCCGGCCGTGCACCGCGCGGGCGAGATCACGATCGCGGTGACGGCCGGCGGCGTTCCCGCGGCGGCGGCGCGCATTCGCGACGTCATCGCCGCGCGCGTCGATGCGCGCTATGCGGCGGCGGTCGACACCGTGTCGGAGCTCCGTCGCGCGCTGCTCGACGACGGCGCGCGCGATCGGTGGCTCACGCTGTCGTCCACGATGCTCGGCGCCTCGTTCTGCGACGACGTCGAGTCGGGCGCTTTCGCCGCCAGGGTCGACGCATGCCGCTGACGCTCGTCGGGATCAACCATCGCGGCGCGTCGCTCGAGATTCGCGAGCGGATCGCGTATCGCGCGAACGAGATCGGCGACGCGCTGGCTGATCTGCGCGAGCGGGCCGGCGTGCGCGAGGCCGTCGCGCTGTCGACCTGCAATCGCACGGAGCTGTACGTCGTCGAGGACGACGCGGACGCCGCGCCGGCGTTGTGGGCGTCGCTCTCCGCGCGGCTCGGGGCCGAGGCGTCCGGCTACGGGTATGTGCGGCGCGATCGCGAGGCGGTGTCGCACCTGTTCGCCGTCGCGAGCGGGCTGGACTCGATGGTCCTCGGCGAAGCGCAGATCCACGGTCAGGTGCGCGACGCATGGGAGGTGTCGCGCGCGCACTCCGGGCCGATGCTCAATCGACTCTTCCAGACCGCGCTGCTCGTGGCGGGGCGCGTGCGCAACGAGACGTCGATCGCGCGCGGCGCGGCTTCGGTGAGCTCGGCGTCGGTGCAGCTGGCGAAGCAGATCTTCGGATCGCTCGCCGGCAAGCGCGCGATGGTGCTCGGCGCGGGTGAGATGGCGGAGCTCGCGCTCGAGTGTCTCGCGGAGCAGGGCGTTCGCACGTCGATCGTGGCGAACCGCACCTACGAGCGCGCGGTCGAAGTGGCGTCGCAATACGGTGCGACGCCGATGCATTACGATGCCTGCTGGACCGCGCTGCGCGACGTCGACGTGCTCGTGTCGTCGACCGCCGCGCCGCACGCCGTGGTGACGGTCGATCACGTCCGTCCCGCCATCGAGTCGCGCGGCGATCGCCCGCTGTGCATTCTCGACATCGCGCTGCCGCGCGACGTGGAGCCCGCGGTGGGCAAGCTGGAGAACGTCTTCCTCTACGACCTCGACGACCTGCAGGCGGTCGTGTCGGCGAACCTCGAGCGCCGGCGCGCCGAGCTGCCGAGCGCGGAGCAGTTGATCGGGGCGGAGGTGGGGCGGTACTGGGACTGGGTCGCGGGGCTGTCCGCCGTGCCGGTGGTGACGGCGATGCGGTCGCGGATGGACGCGCTCCGGCAGCGGGAGCTCGATGCGGCACTGCGCCGCCTGCGGCATCTCTCCGAAACCGATCGCGCCGCGGTCGAGGAGCTTTCGAGAACGCTCATGAACAAGTTTCTGCACGCGCCGACCGTCGGGCTGCGCACCGCGGCGGCGAACGGTCAGGGGCTTGGCGTGGTGGACACCGCGCGCTACTTGTTCGGTCTCGATAGCAAGCCGGCGGAGGACGTCCTCACGGACGAGCTTGGCCACATCACCTCGCGAACGGAGCGTTGATCGCGTGCGGATTCTCATCACCGGCGGTGCAGGTTTCATCGGCTCGCACACCGCCGATGCACTGATTGGTGATGGTCATCACGTCGAGGTGATGGACGATCTGTCGAGCGGCAAGCAGGAGCACGTGGCGCCGTCCACGCCCTTTCATCGGCTCGACGTGCGCGCGCCCGAGGCGGCGACGATCGTCGCGAATGGCCGCTTCGACGCGATCGTGCATCTCGCCGCGCAGATGGACGTGCGGCGCAGCGTGGCGCAGCCGCTGTTCGACGCCGACGTCAACATTCGCGGCACGCTCAATCTGCTCGAGGCGATGCGCGCGTCCGGCGGGCGCGGGCGATTCGTCTTCGCGTCGACCGGTGGCGCGATCTACGGCGATCATACGCAGCCGCCCAACGACGAGGCGAAGCGCAAGGAGCCGGATTCGCCCTACGCGATCGCGAAGCTCGCCGCCGAGCACTATCTGTCGTACTACGCGCGGATCCACGGCATCGACACCGTGAGCCTGCGCTTCGCCAACGTGTACGGCCCGCGCCAGGATCCGCATGGCGAGGCGGGCGTCGTGGCGATCTTCTGCCGCCGCATCCTCGAGCAACGCGCGCTGACCGTGTTCGGCGACGGAACGCAGACGCGCGACTACGTGCACGTCGCCGACGTCGTCGACGCCGTTCGGCGCGCATTGACACACCGTCTCGCCGCGCCGTCGGGCATCGACGCGCGCGCATACAACGTGGGCACGGGCGTCGCGACGTCGGTGCTCACGCTCGCCGACAAGCTGCGCGCGGCCGCGGGGAGCGCCGTCGCCGTCGAGCACGCCCCGCCGCGCGCGGGGGAACAGCAGCACTCCTTCCTGGATATCACGAAGTCCCGGACCGAACTCGGGTGGGCGCCGATCACGGCGCTCGAGAGCGGTCTGGCCGATACGTTCGCTTGGTTCGCGTCGCGCGCGTCGCGTCTCACCACCGCTTCGATCTCCTGACCATCACCTCGTGACCGCTCTCACTCCTCTTCTGCTGCAAGCGGCCGGCGCCGTGCCGTCGAGCCCGATCGACCTCGTCCTGAATGCCAGCACGGTCACGAAGATCGTGCTCGGGCTGCTCGCGTTTCTGTCGATCCTGAGCTGGGCGATCATGCTCGGCGTGTGGCGTTCGCTCGCCAAGGCGAGCAATGCCGCCGAGAAGTTCGGGCGAGAGTTCGAGCTGGCGCGGAGCCTCGATGAGGCGGCGTCGCTGGCGAAGCGAGCGCCGGCCGGCGCGCTGCCGCGGCTCTTCATGCGGGCGATGCACTTCGTCGCCGACGCGCGGGTGGCCAATCAGCAGTTGTTCGAGCGCTCGACGCCGATCGCGGTCGACGCGCCGGCCGCGGCGACGCTCAGTGGCTCACAGATCGAGACGCTGCACCTGCTGCTGGATGCGGAGGCGTCGGACGAGCGCGATCGCATCAGCCGCTTCCTGCCGTGGCTGGCGACGATCGGATCGGTCAGTCCGCTGATCGGCCTGCTCGGCACGGTGCTCGGCGTGATCGACGCGTTCGTGGGCATCGCGTCGAAGGGTTCGGGGAATCTGTCGGCGGTGGCGCCGGGCGTGGCGGAGGCGTTGATCGCGACGGCCGCGGCGCTGAGCGTCGCGATTCCGGCGACCTTCGGCTACAACATCTTCGCGAACCGGCTGAACCGGTTCGACGGCCGCATGGAGAATTTCGGGACGGCGGTGATCGCGCTGCTCGTGCGCGAAGGGCGGATCTAGCGTGTCGCGCCGCCGCCGTCGTCACCGGTTCGAGCTCAACGCCGACGTCAACGTTGTCAGTCTGATCGACGTGATGTTGCTGCTGCTCGTGATCTTCATGATCACGGCGCCGCTGATGCAGGGCGGCGTCGACATTCAGCTGCCGGAAGCGAACGCCAAGCCGATCGAATCGAAGGATGGGCTGAGCATCGCGATCAACTCGCGCGGCGAGATCTTCGTCGGCGAACAGCGCATGTCGCTCAACGAGTTCCGGGTGTCGTTCAAGGCGCTGTCGAAGAACAGAACGCGGAACGGCGTGTATCTCCGAGCGGACCGCGGCGTGCCGTACGGGACGTTCGCGCAGGTGATGTCGATCATGAATGCGGACGGTGTGAGCAACGTCGCGCTGGTGTTCGACCCGGAGGAGATTCGATAGTGTCGGCTGCCGCCGCCCCTCGCCTGACTGGAGGCATCGTCGCGTCCGTGGTGCTTCACGGCGCGATCGTCGCGGCGTTCTTTCTGATGCCGGCCAGGCCGGCGCCACCGGCGCCGCCGATGATTCGCGTGCGCATGCTCGCCGCGCCGTCGGGGGAGCGCGCGGCGGGCGTCGTGCCGCCGGAGCCCGCGCCCACGCCGCCGCCGGTCGCGAAGCCGGAGCCGCCTCCCACGCCGAAGGTGAGCGCGGCGCCCAAGACCGCGGCGCCGAAGCCCACGGCGAAGGCCGCGGCGCCCAAGCGCGCCACGCAGACCGAAGCGCCGAAGGCCAGGGAAGTGAAGGCGCCCGACGACGCGCCCAAGGCCGGCGGCGGCGAGACCGGCGGTCGCGGCACCGACGTCGCGACGATCGACACGCCGGGCATCGAGTTCGACTACCCGTTCTACACGACCAACATCGTCCGCCAGCTCGTGCTGTACTTCGGGCGCTTCAATGGAACACTGAAGGCGGAAGTGCAGTTCATCATCCGTCGGGACGGCTCGGTCGATCCGCAGAGCATGCGGCTCGTGACCTCCTCCGGCAATTACGCGTTCGATCAGCGCGCGCTCGGCGCCGTCGAGGCCGCGGCGAACGCGAAGAAGTTTGGTCCGCTCCCGGGAGGATTTCGTGAAGACATTCTGCCGGTGACGTTCTGGTTCTCACCCTCGGTCATTCGATGACGCGTTTCATTCGCGCGCTGGTCATTGCCGCCGTCACCGCCGCGCCGATGCTGGCCGCCGGCGCGCAGGACACGACGTACCGCGGCATCACGCTGGTCGGGAACTACGATCCTCTCCGCGACAAGCTCGGGATCGTCGTTCTGCCCGTCTCGGGACCGTTCGGCGATTCGGTCCGCACCATCATCCGTCGCGATCTGGACTACGGCGACCGGTTCACGCCGATCGATTTCGACGCGAGCGATCCGTCGGTGCTGCGCGCGGCGGGGGGCACGGGGCTCAACTATCCGATGTTCGCGCGGCTGAACGCCGCCGCGGTCGTGGAGATCACGACGGTGCCGACCGGGCTGCACGTCGCGCTGCACGACGTCGCGAAGGGGCAGGTGCTCAACGTGAGCGAGTTCGCGATGCCGTCGAGCGCCCTGAGCCGCGACTGGCGGATGGCCGTCCATCACGTGTCGGACGAGATCGAGCGCTGGGTGACGGGACAGCGGGGGATCGCGTCGACGCGGATCGCCTACGTGCGCGGCACCGGATCCGCCGCCGCGATGCGGATCGTCGACAGCGACGGGGCGAACGAGATCACGGTGCCGACCGAGGAGTGCGGCGTGAGCCCGGCGTGGAATCCGTCCGGGACCATGCTCGCCTACGCGACGTGCGGTCTGAACTCGCGGCTGTTCGTGATCGACCTGGCGACCGGCCGATCGCGCGTGATCATGTCGCCGACGCGCAATACCAGCTATTCGACGCCGGCGTTCATGCCCGACGGCAACACGATCGTATTCGCGCGCATCACGGACTCGGGAACGGACCTGTATTCGGTGGACGCGGGGGGCGGCGCGGCCCGGCGCCTCACGCTCGGCCGCGGCGTCGAGAACTCGCTGCCGGCGCCGAGCCCGAACGGGCTTCGAATCGTCTACGTGGGCAACGCGCTCGGACGCCCGGAACTGTATATTATGAACGCCGATGGCACGAACGTCGAAGTGTTGACCAACTACGAGGATAGCGAGAAGAACTATCGCTCCGATCCCGATTGGTCGCCCGACGGCCGTTCCATCGCGTACACCGAACGTCTCAACGGCCGTTTTCAGATTCGCACGATCAACCCAACCGGAAGCGCGCCGAAGTATCGCACGAGTGAAGGGGAGAACGAGCAGCCCTCGTGGGCGCCGGACGGACGCCACATCGTGTTCACGTCCACGCGCACGGGTGTCCGCCAGTTGTGGGTCATGGACATCGAAAGCGGCCGCACACGGCAGTTGACGAAATCCTCGGGCTCGCGGCTCGGGGCCTGGTCGCCGCGGCTCGGCGGCCCCTGATCGTTGTAGGACCGTTCGCGAAGTCACGCTCATCCAGCCTTTACTTGGGGAGACGCGCCACAAGATGATGATCAACACACGACGCGCCGCCGAATTTTCGGGGGCCCTCCTGTTTACCGTTCTCGTATTGGACGCCTGCCACAAGAAGCCGGAGCCGTCGCCGGAACCGGTCGTCCGCTCGGGGACGACCACGACGACCACGGTCAGCGGTCCCAACGCCGACAGCATTCGTCGCGCCGAGGAAGAAGCGGCACGTCTCAGAGCGGAGGAGTTGAACCGTCGTCGTGTGGACAGCATCAACGCGGCCGAAGCGGCGCGCCGTGCCGCCGAGAATGCGCGGCTGGCGCTCACGACCACCGTGCACTTCGATTATGACCAGTCGGACCTGCGCCCGGAGGATCGCGCGATTCTCGATGCGAAGGTCCCGGTCCTGCAGGCCAACCCCGGCGTCATGATTCGCGTCCAGGGGCACACCGACGAACGCGGCTCGGACGAGTACAACCTCGCCCTGGGCCAGCGCCGCGCGTCGGCGGTGAAGCGCTATCTGATCGATCACGGCATCGCCGAGAGCCGGATCGAGACAGTCACGTATGGCGAGGAGCGGCCGGTCGCGCAGGGGAGCGACGAGACCGCCTACGCGCAGAACCGCCGCGCCGAATTCGAGATCACGGCCGGCGGACAGGCGATCCGGCAGCCATGAGTGCCCGGCGGTCGGTCGCGGCGCTCGCGCTGCTGGTGAGCGCGAGCTGCGTTGCCTCGAAGGGCGACATTCGCCTCCTCCAGGACGAACTGCGGGCCACGCGGTCGCAGGTCGCGCTGGGTGACTCGTCGATCCTGCGGGCCGACGAGGCGCGCCGCGCGCAGATCGCCCAGCTCTCCACGAAGCTCGACCGCGCGATCGACTCGCTGCGGTTCGTGGCGAATCGGCTCTCGACGCTCTCGGCGAGCTCGAGCGGCAACTTCGACCAGTTGCAGCAGCAGGTGTCGCAGATGTCGGCGTTGCTCAATCAGACGACGCGCAACCTGCAGGACACCCGCACGCAGGTGCAGATGCTCAACGAGCGTGCGGTGCCGGCCGCGCCCGATCCGTCGATGAGCGCGAGCCCAATCTCGCCGACGACCGGCGCCCCCGCGCCGGGCGTGCCTGGCGCGGCGACGCTCTACGCGAGCGCGAGCGAGTCGATCAACCAGGGCGCGTACGCCACCGGCCGGCGCTCGCTCGAGCAACTGCTCGCGAGCTATCCGACCTACGAGATGGCCCCGCGGGCGATGCTGCGCATCGGCGAGACGTATCAGGCCGAGCGGAACGCCGCCGCGGCTGACTCGGTATACCGCATCGTCTCCGAGAAGTATGCGGGAAAGCCGGAAGCCGGCCTCGCGCTGTACCGCGTCGGCAAGGCGCTGTGGGACGCGGGGAATCGCAATGACGCCCGCCCGATCCTGCTGCGTGTCACCCGCGAGTATCCGAATTCGGATGCGGCGACACTCGCGAAAGAAACGATGACCCCCCGGGAGTAGCGACAGGTCGTACATGGCAATACCGAAGTCGCCCTCGGGCGAAATGCCCTTCCTCGATCACCTCGAGGAACTGCGGTGGCGGATCATCTACGCGCTCGGCGCGGTGCTCGTCGGAGTGGGGCTGGGCTTCTTCCTCGCGTCGAAGTTCGACGTCGTCGCGTGGATGGCCCGGCCCGTACTCCCGCTGCTGAGCGACCACCAGCTCGTCTATACCCACCCGAGCGAAGGCTTCACGATCATCCTCGACGCCGCCATCACGTTCGGTATCGTGATGGCGTCGCCCGTGATCATCTATCAGATCTGGGCATTCCTCGTTCCCGCGCTGCACCGGAACGAACGGAACATCGGGTTGATCGTGCTGTTCAGCGGGGTGCTCCTGTTCATCGCGGGAGCCGCGCTCGCTTACCTCGTCGTGGTGCCCCTGGCGCTGCCGTGGCTGTTCGAGTTCGGCGGACCCTCGCTCAAGCCGCTCATCACCGCCGAGGATTATTTCAGCTTCCTCTACGCGATGGTGCTGACGTTCGGCGTGAGCTTCGAGCTGCCGATCGTCATCTGCGCGCTGGCGGCCCTGGGCATCGTCACGCCGCAGTTCCTCAACAAGTACCGACGCCACGCGATCGTCCTGATCATCATCATCGGCGCCTTTCTCACGCCGGGCGATCTGGTGTGGACGACCGTGGCTCTCGCCGTGCCGCTGTACGGCCTGTACGAGTTGAGTGTGCTCGCGGCCGTCGTGATCTATCGCCGCAAGCAACGCCGGCTCGCTGAACTCGATCCGAACGCCTCGGCCGGATAACATGCGGCGGCTCGCGGTAGCGGCGCTCTGCATCGTCGGTCTCGCGGGCCAGGCGCGGGCACAGGTCGTCCCCCGGCTGCCGGGCGGCCAGCCCGCGCAGCAGCGGACGCCGCGCGACACCATGCCGGACAGCACGCGGGCCAGGTTCCTCCCGCTCGACTCCATCGGCGAGCGCCTGCTGCACACGCCGGGCTACAACGCGACGCGCTACTCGGGCGACACGGCGTTCTTCAACGCCGAGCGGAAGTCGCTCGACCTGTTGGCGGGCGACAAGAAGCTGCCGGCGATGGTCGAGCGCGATTCGCAGCGCGTCGTGAGCGACAGCGGCATCTACTACACGCAGTCCGACCGGCACGTCATCACCGGCGGCAACTACGTCCTGACGCCGCCGCCGAGCAGCGGCCAGTCGGAGATTCGGTCGACGCAGCCGGGGCGGGTGGAGTACTCGTTCACGCAGCGCTCGGTGCGCGTGACGAACGCCTCGCTGCCGGTGACCCAGGGCGAGACCTGGTATCTCGCCTTCCAGACGGCGCGCATCGATCTGGACAGCACGGACACCAAGAAGCGCACGGTCTACATGCAGTCGGGCACGATGACGAGCTGCAGCGACTCGATCCCCGACTACACCTTCGAGTACAAGAACGCCAAGCAGGTCGGCAACACGATCGTGGCGGGACCGGTCATCCTGAAGGTCCGCGACGTTCCCGTCGCGTGGCTGCCGTTCATCTTCACGGACCAACGCCCGGGACGCCACAGCGGCATCCTCTCGCCGCAGTTCGGGTTGAGCGACATCGTTCGCAACAGCCCGACCTATCGGCGGAACGTCGACCACGTCGGCTACTACTGGGCGCCGAACGACTACTACGACGTGTCGACCTGGCTCGACTGGCGCAGCAGCGCCGGGGGCAGCGACGCGGACCCGGGGTGGCTGCGGCTCAACACCGACTTCAATTACAAGGTGCTCGAGCGCTTCCTCGGCGGGCGCATCGGCGCGTCGTACACGACGAACAGCGACGGCAGCGACAACAAGGCGGTGAGCTGGTCGCATCAGGAGGACTTCGGCCGCAACAACCACCTGAACGCGAACGTCAACTTCGTCACGAACACCACGGTCCATCGCGAGAACGCGATCAACCCGTACACCGCGCTCGGCACCATCAGCTCGCAGGCGAACTACCAGTCGAAGATCGGGCCGATGTCGCTCAACGTCGGCGCGACCCGCAAGCAGTACCCGGGGCGACAGCAGGTCGACCAGGGGATTCCGAGCATCAGCCTGTCGACCACGCCGATCAGCATCGGTGAACACTTCAGCTGGACGCCGGACTTCCGTTTCACGCGCAACGACGTCTTTCGCATCGACCAGCCGGGGATCGGGCAGTACGTCTTCTCGGTCGATCGCGCGGGCGTCCGCGACAGCACGCTGAACAAGAACCGCAGCTCCAAGACCATCAACATCGGCGTCAACT
>Ga0164243_10011522_pt1 | contig 12609 bp, 13 predicted proteins | sample OricompcompostOP_FD_108781 | JGI IMG/M metagenome (GOLD analysis project Ga0164243, IMG submission 108781) | Organic Plus compost microbial communities from Emeryville, California, USA - Original compost - Organic plus compost (OP) | ecosystem: Engineered > Solid waste > Mixed feedstock >...
GAGACGATCGCGCGCGCGACCGAGGGGATGCAGGCGCTGGTCGAGGTCTCCGGTCAGGTGACCGAGGCGATGCGCGGCCTGGGCGCGAAGTCCAACCAGATCGGCGGCATCGTCGGCACGATCACCGGGATCGCCGAGCAGACCAACCTGCTGGCGCTCAACGCCGCGATCGAGGCGGCGCGCGCCGGCGAGCAGGGGCGCGGCTTCGCGGTCGTCGCGGAGGAGGTCCGCAAGCTGGCGGAGGAGTCGCAGCAGGCGGCCCGCTCGATCTCCGAGCTGATCGAGGAGATCCAGCGCGACACCGGCACCGCGGTCGAGGGCGTCGAGGCCTCCGGCTCGCAGATCGAGGAGGGCGTCGCGACCGTCCAGGAGGCGCGCGAGGCGTTCCTGGCGATCGGCGCCAGCGTCGAGGACATGAACGCGCGCGTCGGCGAGATCGCCGCCGCCGTCGGCGAGATCTCCGATCGCGCCGGGCAGATGGAGGAGAGCATGGCCGAGGTCGTCTCGGTCGCCGAGCAGTCGTCGGCCTCGACCGAGCAGGTCTCGGCCTCGACCCAGCAGACGTCGGCCTCCTCGCAGGAGATCGCCGCCTCCGCCCAGGAGCTGGCGAAGACCGCCGAGGAGCTCGAGCGGCTCGTCGGCGCCTTCAAGCTGTAGCCGGCTGGCGCCGGTCACAGCCGTGAGATCGGCCTGGGGCCGATCTCACGCTGGGTGGCTCAGTCGGCGCCAGCCGACTGAGCCACCCACTCCCGCGCCAGCCGCACGATCGTCGCCGCGGAGGCCGCCATCTCCTGCAGCGACGCCCACTCGCGCACCGAGTGGTACTCGTGGCCGCCGGTGAAGAGGTTGGGCGTCGGCAGCCCGCGGGCGCTCAGCAGCGAGCCGTCGGTGCCGCCGCGGATCGGGGTGCGGACCGGCGTCAGCCCCTCGGCGCGCAGCGCCCGCTCGGCCAGCTCGACGACCTCGGGCGTGGCGGCGAGGTGGTCGCGCATGTTCGGGTACTGGCGCTTGACCTCGACCCGCACTCTCGCCCGCGGCTCGCGGCCGACGACCTCCTCGGCCGTTCTGCGCAGCAGCTCGACGTGCTGCGCCAGCAGCTCCTCCTCGAAGTCGCGCACGATCGCGACGATCCGCGCGCTACCGGGCGAGCCGCTGATCTCGTACGGGTGGATGAAGCCCTCGCGGCCCTGCGTCGTCTCGGGCGTGAGACGGTCGGAGGGGAGCGCGGCGAGCACCTGCGCCGCCAGCCGCGCGGCGTTGACGAGCTTGCCGGTCGCGAAGCCGGAGTGGACGTCGATCCCCTCGATCTCGATCGTCGCCTCGGCGGCGGTGAAGGTCTCGTCCTGCAGCTCGCCGAGCTCGGAGCCGTCGATCGTGTAGGCGCAGCGGGCGCCGAACCGCTCGACGTCGAAGCCGAGCCCGCCGCGGCCGACCTCCTCGTCGACGGTGAAGCCGATCCGCAGCGTCGGGCGCGGCAGCTCGGGGTTGGCGGCGAGATGGGCGACCGCGGCCATGATCTCGGCGACGCCGGCCTTGTCGTCGGCGCCGAGCAGCGTGTCGCCGCTGGAGGTGACGATGTCGTGGCCCTCCTTGCCGCGCAGCTCCGGCATGCTCGCCGGGTCGAGCACCGTGCCGCCCCGCGGCAGCGCGATCACGCCGCCGTCGTAGTCGCGGTGGACGAGCGGCTCGACGCCGTCGCCGGGCGCGTCGGGGCTGGTGTCGACGTGCGCGATCAGCCCGACGACCGGCGCCTCGCCCGGGCCGCTCCAGCCGGCGGCCGGCAGCGTCGCGTAGACGTAGCCGCCGTCGTCGACGGCCGCGTCGGCGAGGCCGAGCGCGCGCAGCTCGTCGCACAGCAGGCGCGAGAGGTCGAGCTGGCCGGGCGTGCTCGGCGTGGTGTCGCTGTCGCGGTCCGACTGCGTCGCGACGCGGACGTAGCGGAGGAAGCGGTCGAGCAGGTCGGGCGCGAGCTGCTCGGCGAGGGAGGAGGTGAACGGCGCCATGAGGGCACCCTACCCTCGCCTCCTAGACTGGATCGCGTCATGGCGAAGGCCTTCAAGCACGGCAGCACCCACAAGCCGAAGAAGAAGTGCTGCAAGTCCAAGCCGCGCTGCAAGCGCTGCCCGGTCGTGCTCAAGCGCCTCGCCACGACCGGCTTCGCCGAGCGCCGCGAGGACGGCAGGTACGTGATGATCGACCTCGTGCCGAAGAAGGTGCTCAAGCAGGCGCGCAGATAGCGCTCAGCCGCCCGCGCCCGCCTCCGCCAGCAGCCCGTCGAGCGTTCTGCGGGCGGCGCCGAGGGCGCGGGGGTCGTCGGCGATCCGCTCCCACGGGTCGCCGTCGCGGGCGAGGCGGGCGGGCAGCGAGCGGATCGAGAAGCGGTCCGGTCTGGTGCGGCGGTCCTCCAGCTCCTCCCAGCGCAGCGGCGCGGCGCAGGTGGCGGCGGGGCGCGCGCGGACCGAGTAGGGGGCGACGGCGGTGTGGGCGTAGGCGTTGCGCTGGACGTCGACGAGGATCCGCCCGCCGCGGTTGGCCTTGCGCTGCTCGAGCGTCAGTCTGCCCGGCTCGCGCGCGACCGCGAGGCGGCCGACGTCGCGGGCGAAGGCGCGCACCTCGTCGTGGTCGTGGCGCCGCTGCAGCGGCACGACGACGTGGTAGCCGCGCGAGCCGGTCGCGAGCGCGAACGGCGTCAGCTCCAGCTCGTCGCGCAGGATCGCGCCGATCTGCAGCGCCGCGCGGCGGACGTCGTCGGGCGTGCCGCCGCTGGGGTCGAGGTCGATCACGAGCCGGTCGGGGCGGTCGAGCCGGTCGCGTCTGGAGAGCCACGTGTGGAGCGTCACACAGGCCTGGTTGGCGAGGTAGACGAGCGTCGCCGCGTCGGAGGCGACGACGTGCGTGACGGTGCCGCCCTCCTTCGGCGTCTCGCAGCGGTCGATCCAGCCGGGGAAGTGGTCGGGCACCTGCTGCTGGAAGATCCCCTGCTTCTCGATCCCGTCGGGGAAGCGCTGCAGGTTCAGCGGCCGGTCGGCGACGTGGCGCAGCAGCGCCGGCGCGACCGCCTCGACGTAGCGCGCCAGGTCGAGCTTCGTCACCCCGCTCGGGAAGAGCGCCTTCGACGGCTTGGAGACCTCGACGACGTGCTCGTCGAGCTCGATCGCGACCGTGCCGGTGGCCATGGGCGAGGAGCTACCCGGCCGCGGCGCCCGCTACGCGACAGATCAGGCCGGGTCGGAGGCGGCGAGCGTCACGAGCGTGTCGACGTCGACGCCGCGGCCGGCGACGACGCAGGTGCGCCCGCCGCGGTACCACATCACCGCCGGCGCGCCGTCGACGTCGTAGACCCATGTGTCGACGCCGTCGCGTCTGACGTAGCGGCCGCCGGCGACCGGCAGCCTGTCCCCGGCGGCGATCGCGTAGCCGACCCGCTGGCCGCCCGGGGCGTCGTAGAAGACGGTCGTGACGTCGCGGCCGCCGACGCTGTCGGCGCGGGCGCCGGTCGCACGCCACGCTCTCCCGGCCGGGCCGGGCGGCCGCGCCTGCCAGTCGGGGAAGGAGACCGGCGCGACCGACGCGTCGAGCGTGCCGCCGGGGCGCGCGGCCGGCGCCGGCTCGGTCGCCGGCCGCAGCGCGACGGCGGCGACCTGGCGGACGCTCGCGGGCGCGCCGCGGTCGTCGTCGCTGCCGCCGCCCACGACGAGCAGCAGCGCGACCGCGACCGCCGCGACCGCCGTCAGCAGGCCGCCGGCGAGCGCGAGGGGAGGGCGGCGCCGAGCCGGGGCGGGGGAGCTGCCCGCCTCGGCAGCCATCGCCGCGACGCGCGTCCGCAGCCCCTCCGGCGCCGCCACGTCGAGCGAGCGGATCGCGTCGGTGACGGCGTCGATCCGTCTCTGCTCGTCGGCGTCGGGCGTCGTGCTCATCGTTCCTCCATCAGAGCAGACTCCGAACGGGGGCCGGATCTTCCCGCCTCGCCCTCCAGGTCGCGCGCGACGCGCGCCCGCGCCCGGTGCAGGCGGCTGGTGATCGTCGCCTCCTTCGCGCCCAGCATCCGCGCCGCCTCGCGGTAGGAGAGGCCGGCGACGTCGACCGCGACGAGCGTCAGCCGGAACTCCTCCGGCAGCCGCGCGATCGCGGCAAGCAGCTCGTGCGCCTCGTAGGCCGTCTCGGGCCGGCCGGAGGCGCGCGGGTCGGCGGCGACGACCTCCTCCAGCGGCGCGACCGTGCGCGGCCGCCGCGAGGCGGTGCGGCGCGAGCTGAGGTAGGTGTTGCGCAGCGCGCCGAGCAGGTAGCCGAGCTCCTCCTCGCCGTGCAGCCGGCGCGGTCTCGCCAGCACGCGCGCGACCGTCTCCTGCACGAGGTCCTCCGCGTCCTCGCGCGAGCCGCACAGCGCCCAGGCCGCGCGGTAGAGCCGGTCGAGGTGGCGGACGACGGCCTGCGGATCGAGACGCCGCATCGATCGCACTGTACTCGCCGCCGCCGGCCGCTCGGGAAGGAACCGGATGGAGCGGCGTCTCCATGGGCAAGCGCGCGCAGCACCCGAACCTCTCGACAGCACAGGAGCGCAGCATGAGACTCCGCACCATCGCGACCGCCGGCCTGCCGGCGCTGGTCGCGCTCGCCCTGCTCGCCGGCTGCGGCAGCAGCTCCAACGGCGACAGCAGCTCCACCACCAGCGGCTCGAGCGGCAGCGCCGCGGCGGGCGGCGCCTACGGCGGCGCGGCCGCGCCGAAGACGACCGCCTCGACGCCGGCCGCCGGCGGCAAGGCGACCGTCAAGACCGCCAGAACGCCGCTCGGCACGATCCTCGTCGACGGCTCCGGCAGAGCGCTCTACCTGTGGGAGGCCGACACCGGCTCGAGCAGCACCTGCGACGGCGCCTGCGCCCAGTCGTGGCCGCCGCTGACGACGAGCGGCAGCGCGACCGCCGCCGGCGGCGCCCGCAGCGGCATGCTCGGCACCACCAGACGCTCCGACGGGACGCTGCAGGTGACCTACGCCGGCCACCCGCTCTACTACTACGCCGGCGACACCGCTCCGGGCCAGACGACCGGCCAGGACAGCGACGGCTTCGGCGCCGAGTGGTACGTCGTCACGCCCGCGGGCACCGCCGACAAGAAGGACGCCTGACTCAGCCGCCGTCGCGCAGCTGGAAGTACAGGACCGAGACCGTCAGGGCCGCGAGCGGCGCGACCGCCACGGTGGCGACGAAGCTGACGACGGCGCGCAGCACGTCGCCGCCGGCCGCGCCGATCGCGCCCGCGACGATCCCGACCACGATCGTGAGCAGGAAGACGATCACGATCACGGCGAAGACGCCCCAGCCGTTGCCCTTGACCAGCTCCTGGCTGCGGCCGAAGGAGCCGAAGCCGCGCTGCTCGAGCACGACGACCGGCGCGACGACGGCCCAGATCGTCATCAGGAAGAGGCCGGGGACTATCAGCAGGACGAAGCCGATCGTGAGCGCGATGCCGGCGACGATCGAGACCAGCAGCAGCGAGCCGAGCACCGGCACGACGCTGCTGAAGAGGCCGCCGACCGAGCTGTCGAGCGTGCCGTCGCGGACGTCGTCGACCAGTCTCACGACGACGCCCTGGTAGAAGGTGTGGGCGATCAGGCCGATCAGGCTCGCGACGATCACGAGCGCGCCGCTGTCGAACAGGAAGGCGGCGACGGCGTCGATCAGGAAGACGATCAGCGCGGCGGCGATCAGCGGCGCCGCGTGCTCCTGGTAGATGCGGAACGCGCGCCCGACGATCGCGCCCGGGTCGATGGTGGTCATGCTCCGATTGTCGGTCGCTTGCCGGACGGCTGAAGCGGGGATCTCCCCAGTCCTCTCCCTAGCGCGCCCGCCGCAGCAGCCGCAGCGCCGTCGCGCGCGAGCGGTTGCCGGCGGCGTCGGCGGCGCGGACGGCGAGCGCGTAGCGGCCGGGGCGCAGCCGCGGCGGCAGCGTCACCGTGAACGCTCCGGCGCGGCGGACGCTCACCGTGACCGTCTTCACCACCCGTCTGCCGTGGCGGATCGTCACGGTGACGCGGCCGGGCTCGTCGAGGCGGCCGGTGAGGCGCGGGCGCGCGCCGCCGCGCAGCCGCAGCCGCGCCAGCCGCGGGGCGCGGCGGTCGGCGCCGGGCGTCGCGGCCGCCGGCGGAGCCGGCGCGGGGGAGGCCGGCGGCGCGGACGCCGGGGTCGCGGGCTCGCCGGGCCCTGGCGGCGGCTCGGCCGGCGGCGCCGGCGGGGCGACGGCCGGCGACTCGTAGGCGCCGAGGTCGCGGATCGCGACGCCGTCGCCGTTCCCGTCGCTGACGCGGGCGGCGCCGGCGAGGTCGGTCGCCGCCTCGTCGATGTCGAGCGGATCCGGACGGCCGGCGTCGATCAGCGGCGAGCCGGGCCGCAGGCGCAGGTCGCCGCCGGCGAGGTCGGCGAAGCCGGGGTCGACGTCGAGCACCGCCGTCTCGGAGAGCGTCCCTCTCGACGGGTCGGCCGGGTCGTCGCCGGCGAGCAGCGGGCCGTGCGCGACGTGGTCGGTGACGATGTTGGCGTCGCCGGCGGCGGCGGCGCGCACGAGCGGCCGCTTGACGGCGGCGACGATCGTGTCGAGCAGCTTCGCGCTCGCGTGCTGGCCGCTGCTGCTCGCGCGCACCTCGACGCCGCGCTGCAGCGTCGATCTGCCGTCGCCGACGATCGTCACCTGGCGCAGGATCGCGCGCAGCTCGCCGCTGATCGCGTTCGAGTTGGCGACCTGGACGACCGCGCTCTGGCCGCTGCCGCGCAGCAGCGCGCTGTCGACGGTCGCGCGGCCGTGCGTGACCATCAGCGCCGTCTGGCCGCTGGCGCGCAGCCCGTGCAGCCGGCTGGCGGCGAGGCCGGGCGCCTGCTCGACCGAGATCGCGGTGCCGCCGGCGGCCTCGAACCGCCCGCCGTCGACCTCGCCGTCGGTCAGCTGGAGCGCCAGCGAGCTGGCGCCGAGGCTGACGTCGAGGTCGCGCAGCAGGCCGCCGACGGCGCCGACGCCGGTCGCGCCGGCGGCGCCGGCCGGCGCGCTCACCGCGACGCGGGTCGCCGTCGCGCCGCCCGACAGCCGCAGCCCGCGGCCGCCGACGCCGTCGCCGACGCGGATCCCGAGGTCGCGCAGTAGTCGAGCGCGTCGGCGGCCGGCGCGGCGGCGACCGCGACCGCCGGCAGGACAGGCGCCGGCGGCGGGGCGGTGGCGGGAAGAGCGGTGTCGGGGCATCGTGGCCGGCATGCTCGCGCCCGCCGTCTGGAGCGCCCAGGGGGCTCTCCCGACGCAGGGTGGCGGAAAACCGACGCATGCCGGCGGCCCCGATCGGCGATCATCCGCTCCGTGAGCAGACGCACCGTCATCGTCGTCGACGACCACGAGGCCTTCCGCCGCCAGGCGTCGCGACTGCTGACGGCCGCCGGCTACGACGTCGTCGGCGAGGCGCCCGACGGCGCCTCGGCGGTGCGGCTGGCAAACGAGCTGCGGCCGGACGCGGTGATGCTCGACGTCGGCCTGCCCGACAGCTCCGGCTTCGAGGTCGCCGACGCGCTCGGCGCCGGTCCCGAGGTGCTGCTCGTCTCCTCCGACGAGGACGCCGGCGAGCTGGCGCGCGAGCGCGAGCGGGCCTTCCTCTGGAAGGGCGCGCTCAGCACCGACGCGCTCGCGCGCGCGCTCGGCGCGGCCTGAGCCGCCGCCCCCGCCGACGCGTCAGTTGTCGGACACGGGCCGCGTCCGTATCCTGCCGTCGGCTCGCAGATGTCACTCGACGCACCCTCATCTGAGACGGCGCGCCTCGCGCCCGGAACGCTCGCCGTGCTCGACGCGGCGCTCGACGCCGTCATCGCGATGGACGGCGCCGGCAGGGTCCGCTACTGGAACAGATCGGCCGAGCGGATCTTCGGCTTCGCGTCGGCGCAGGTGATCGGCCGCGACATGGCCGAGCTGATCGTCCCCGAGCGCCATCGCGAGGCCCACCGCCGCGGCGTCGAGCGGCTCGTCGGCGGCGGCGTGCCGGTGCTGATCGACCAGCGCGTCGAGATCCACGCGCAGGACGCCGCCGGCCGCGAGTTCCCGGTCGAGCTGACCGTCACGCGGCTGCCGCTCGCCGCGCCGCTGTTCCTCGGCTACGTGCGCGACATCTCGGCGCGGGTCCAGGCCGAGCAGGAGCTGCGCGAGTCCCGCCATCGCCTGCTCGAGGCCGCCTACGCCGCCCGCCGCCGCTTCGAGCGCGACCTCCACGACGGCGCCCAGCAGCGGTTGATCGGGACCGGGATCGCGCTGCAGCTGCTGCGCGCCCGCGTCGAGGACGGCAGCGAGCTGGCCGAACTGATCGACGAGGCGCGCGAGGAGCTGACCGCCGCGACCGAGGAGCTGCGCGAGCTCGCCCGCGGCATCCACCCGGCGGTGCTGACGCAGGGCGGGCTGCGGCCGGCGCTGCGGGCGCTGACCGGCCGCGCGCCGATCCCGGTGACGGTCGACGGCGTGCCGGAGGACCGGCTGCCGATCGCGGTCGAGACGACCGTCTACTTCACGCTCGCCGAGGGGCTGACGAACGTCGCCCGCCACAGCGGCGCCGCCAGCGCGGCGATCGCGATCGAGCAGAGCGACGGCCTGCTGCGCGTGACGCTGACCGACGACGGCCGCGGCGGCGCCGCGATCGGCGCCGGCTCGGGCCTCGACGGCCTGCGCGACCGCGCCGCCGCGCTCGACGGCAGACTGTGGGTCGAGGACGCCGACGGCGGCGGGACGAGACTGGTGCTGGAGGTGCCGTGTGAGCAGTGAGGAGGAGCCCGCCGACGGCGGCGGCGCGATGCGGGTGATCGTCGCCGACGACTCGGCGATCCTGCGCGAGGGGGCGGCGCGGCTGCTGACCGAGGCCGGCTTCGAGGTCGTCGCGCAGGCGGCCGACGCCGACGAGCTGGTGCGCAAGGTGCGCGCGCACAAGCCGGCGGTCGCCGTCACGGACATCCGCATGCCGCCGCGCGGCGAGGACGACGGCCTGCGCGCCGCGGTGCGGATCCGCGCCGAGCTGCCGCAGGTCGGCGTGCTGGTGCTGTCGCAGTACGTCGAGGAGGCGTACGTCGAGGCGCTGCTGGCGAACGGGGCGGAGGGGATCGGCTACCTGCTGAAGGACCGCGTCGCCGACGTCGCGCGCTTCACCGACGCGCTCCACCGCGTCGCCGAGGGCGGCTCGGTGCTCGATCCCGAGGTCGTCGCGCTGATGATGGGCCGGCGCACCGCCCACGACCCGCTCGCCGAGCTGACGCCGCGCGAGCGCGAGGTGCTGGGCCTGATGGCCGAGGGCCGCACCAACCGCGCGATCTCGGGCGCGCTGCACCTCTCCGAGCGCGCCGTCGAGCGCCACGTGACGGCGATCTTCGGCAAGCTCGACCTCGACGCGACCGGCGACGACCACCGCCGCGTGCTCGCCGTCCTGCGCTACCTGGAGGCCGTCGGCGGCTGATGGCGCTCCGCCGGCTCGCCACGACGGCGGCCGCCGCGGCGACGCTTGTCGCCGCGGCCGCGCACGCCGTCCCGGCGCGGGCCGCGACGCTCCCGCCGCGCCCCGTCGGCTGGCCGGCGACGGTCCAGCTCGGCCTCAAGGACGCGCCCGGCGCCGCCGCAGGCACGCGCGCGCGGTTCCGCACCGGAATGCGGTACCAGTACCTCGCCGGCGGCGTCAACACCGGCAGAGGGTGGGCGACCTGGAACCGCGGCGGCGCGTTCGTCTCCGACTACAGCCGGCCGAGCGCGACGACGCCGCGACCGTCCGCGCCGCCGTCGCCGCGACCGGCCGGCCGGAGCTGCGCGGCCTGCCCGACACCGCCGCCGGCTTCGCGCGGGCGCTGGTGCGGCTGCGTGACGCCCATGCGCCGAACGTCCGCCTCGCCTACCACCTGAGCGACTGGGGGACGCGGAGCGACCTCCACCTCAACCGGCCCGACCGCCGGCAGACCGCCGCGCTCGCCGCTCGCGCGGCCGCCTTCGAGCGCTCGCTCGGGGCCCGCTTCGACCTGCTCTTCACCGACTGGGCCGACGCCGACGCCGGCTTCGAGCAGCGGATCCGCGGCGACGGCGGCGCGAGCTGGTGGAGAGCGGGCGACTTCACGCGCGCGACGCGCTTCCTCGCGGGCGTGGTGCGCGGCACCGGCCTGCGCGCCGTCGTCTGGCAGCTGCCGCTCGGCAACACGGTCAGGCGGGCGATGGACGACAGCTGGGGCCACTTCCGCGACAACCGCGTGCAGACGCTGCTCGACGGCCCGCGCCGCCGCGTGCTGAGAGGACTCGCGCGCGCCGGCGTCGTCGGCCTGCTGTTCGGCGCCGGCGTCGACGGCGCGACCGAGGCCGACGGCGACGGCGGCTACTTCGCAGCGGTCGCGCGCCGGTACGCGCGCGACCCGTTGCGTCTGCCCTGACGCCTCAGGCGAGGCGGAACTGGCCGACGAGCCGCTCCAGCTCCTCGGCGGTCTTCGCCAGCTCCTGGGCGGAGGCGGCGATCTCCTGCGTCGAGGCGCTCGTCTGCTGCGTGGAGGCGGAGACCTGCTCGGTCGAGGCGGAGGACTGCTCGGCGACCGAGACGACGTCGGTCATGTTCTCCTCCATCCGCATCGCGCGGGCGCTGATCTCGCCGATCGCGGTCGCGATCTGCTCGACGCGGCCGTTCATGTCCTCGACCGAGGTGCCGATCTGCAGGAACGACGTGCGCGCCTGCTCGACCGTCGCGGCGCCGTCCTGCGTCTGCCGCGCGCCGGTCTCGACGACCTCGACGGCGCGGCCGGTCTCGCGCTGGATCTGCTCGATCAGCGAGGCGATCGAGCGGGCGGCCTCCTGCGACTCCTCGGCGAGCTTGCGCACCTCCTCGGCGACGACGGCGAAGCCGCGCCCCTGCTCGCCGGCGCGCGCCGCCTCGATCGCGGCGTTGAGCGCCAGCAGGTTGGTCTGCTCGGAGATGCCGGTGATCGTCTCGACGATGCCGCCGATCTGGTCGGACTTCGCGCCCAGCTCGCGGATCACGTTCGTGACCTCCGACGAGGCGGCCTGGACGGCCTGCATCGCCTCGGTCGCCTCGGCGATCGCGCTCGCGCCCTCGTCGGCGACGGTGCGGGCGGCCTCCGCGGCGCGCGCCGTCTCCTCGGCGTCGTGGGTCGAGGCGCGGGTCGCCTCGACGACCTCCTCGGTCAGCGTGCGCGCCTCGCCGACGGAGCGCACCTGGCGCTCGGCGCCGGCCGCGACCTCGCCGACCGCCGAGGCGATCTCGCCGACGGCGCGGCCGGTCTCCTCGGAGGTCGTCGCCATCTGCTGCGAGGCGGCGGCGACGGCCTGCGTCTCGGTCGAGATCTGGCCGACGAGCGCGGCGACCTTCGCCCGCATCGCGTTGTAGCCGTCGACCGAGCCGCGCAGCTGCGCGAGCATCGCGTCGAAGATCTCGGCGAGGCGGCCGGGGGCGAGGCCCTCCTCGATCTCCAGCGGGCCGGTCGCGGCGAGCGCCTCGACCGTCAGGTCGCCGTCGGCGACGGCGGCCAGCGCCCGCTCGAGCGAGGCGAGGTCGTTGGCGGAGAGGCTCTCCATCCGCTGAACCAGCTGCTCGAGCGAGGAGCGGTCGCCGAGCGCGGCGCGCAGCTCGTCGCTCATCGCCTTGAAGGCGACGCCGAGCGCGTCCCTGTCGGACTTCGGCTCGATCTCGACGGCGAGGTCGCCGGCCGAGATGCGGTGGGCGGCGTCGGCGGTCTGCTCGAGGTAGGCGATCATCTCGCCGAAGGCGGCGCCGGTCTCGCCGATCTCGTCGCGCGTTCTGACCTCGACGGTCTGCTGCACGTCGCCCTGCGCGATGCCGCGCGCGGCGTTCAGCATCTGGCGCACGCCGCCGACGATCTGCCGCGACAGCAGCAGCGCGACCGCGAGGCCGACCGCGAAGGCGATCACGAGCAGCACGAGGATCGCGGTGCGGGCGCTGGTGGCGGTGTCGTCGGTCTGCGCGACGGTCGCCGCCGACAGTCTTCTCTGGTGGTCGCGGGCGGCGATCACGGCCTCTCTGAGGACGTTGAAGGAGTCCGAGCCTCTGGGGCCGCCGAGCGTGTTGATCGCGTCGGCCGTTCTGCCGCCGTTGACGGCGTCGGTGAGCGGGCCGACGGTCGCGTTCTGGTAGTCGGTCCAGGCCTGCTCGAGTCTGGCGTAGTTGGCTCTGTCGACCGGGTCGCTGGCGTAGCTGGCGGCGGCGGCGATCGCGTCGTCGACGACTCTCGGCTGCGTCGCGAGCGTCTCGGCCATTCTCCTCTTGTCGGCCGGCAGCAGCGCGGTCGCCCAGCGGATCTGCAGCAGCCGGTAGGTGAAGACGCTCTCGCGGATGCCGCCGAGCGCCTCGGTCGCGGGCACGACGTTGCCGCCGAGCTGGCGGGCGTCGTCGCGGATCGAGCCGATGCGCGAGATCGCCAGCACGCCGACGACGACCATCAGCGCGAGCACGATCAGGAAGCCGCCGAGCAGCTTCGTACGGACGTTGAGCTTCATGTGAGTCCTCTCAGCGGGTCAGCGTGAACTGGCCGACGAGGCGCTCCAGCTCTTCCGCGGTTCTGGCCAGCTCCTGGGCGGAGGCGGCGATCTCTTGGGTGGAGGC
>Ga0164243_10011523_pt1 | contig 12608 bp, 10 predicted proteins | sample OricompcompostOP_FD_108781 | JGI IMG/M metagenome (GOLD analysis project Ga0164243, IMG submission 108781) | Organic Plus compost microbial communities from Emeryville, California, USA - Original compost - Organic plus compost (OP) | ecosystem: Engineered > Solid waste > Mixed feedstock >...
CGGCGGCGCGCTCGCGTCGCGGCTCGTGAGCGGCGACGGCGCAAGCGGTGCGCTCGCGTCGCGGCTCGCGAGCGGCGATGGCACGGGCGGAACGCTCGCGTCGCGGCTCGCGAGCGGCGACGGAGCGGGCGTCGCGGCGTCGCTCGGCGGCGCGCACGGCCTCGCCGAGGCCGCCGGCGCGGCCGGCGGCGCGACCCTCGCGGGCGTGCTCGCGAAAGCGGGCATCGCGGTCGTCGCGACCGGCGCGATCGCAGGGGGCGTGACGGTCGCCGAGCACCGCCGCCACCAGCCGCCGCCGGCGCAGACGCAGCAGCAGGCGCGCGGGGACGCTGACGCGTCGCCCGCGAACGGCACCGCCGCGAGCGGCACCGCAGCGACTGCCGCCGCGCCGGCCGGCACGCCCGGCGGCACCGCGGGCGACGCGCCGGACGGCACGCGCGCCGCCTCGATCGCCTTCGGCGGCCCCACCGGCGCCGGCGACGCGCTCGAGCGCCACCGCCACCGCGACGGCGACGACCGCGCACGGCCCGATCGCGGGCGCGACACGCGCCCTCACCGCCGCGACGGCGCACCCGCCGAGCCGCCGACGAAGACCGCGCCGACCGCTCCACCCGCCGGCGAGCAACTGCACGGCCGCGACGGCGGCGACGGCGGGCACGGCGGCGACCGCTCACGCGGCGCGCGGCGCCACGACCCCGGCGACCGCGACGACGCTCGCGCTCCCGGACCGGCGCGCCACGACGGCCACGGGGCCCTCGGATCGCGCCGCAGCGGCGGCGCCGGCGCGCGCGCCGGCCGCGGCTCGTCCGGCGGCTCCGGCCACGGCAGCTCCCACGGCGGCTCGGCCCCGACCGGCGGCGCGCACCGCGGCTCCCGCACCGGCTCCGGCTCGTCGCGCAGCGGCTCGGCCCCGACCGGCGGCGGACACCGCGGCTCCCGCGTCGGCTCCGGCTCGTCGCGCAGCGGCTCGGCCCCGACCGGCGGCGGACACCGCGGCTCCCGCACCGGCGCCGGCTCCCACAGCGGCTCCGGCCCGCGCGGCGGCTCCGGCACGAGCGGCCCGTCGGGCTCCCGTCCCTCCGGCCACGACGCCCGCTCCCCGGCCGCCCGCGGCGACGCCGCCGCCGGCGCCGCCCCGCCCGCCGACGGCGGCGCCGCGCGCGACGGCGGCTGGAGCGGCGACCGCGACGGCGACGGCACCGCGCGCTCCGGCGACCGCCGCGACCGCTGAGGCGCGCGCTCGCGCCGCGCTCCGGTGGCGCTCTCGGCTAGCCTGAGAGGGGATGTCCGCGACCCCGCCCACCTCCTCCTCCGAATCGGTCCCGCAGCGCCTGAAGGCGATCCGCGACCAGCTCGCGCTGCTGGCCGACTACGTCGACCCCAGATCGCTGGAGGCGCGCGTCGGCGAGCTGGAGCAGGAGATGGGCGAGCCCGGCTTCTGGGACGACCAGGCCAACGCCGCCAGAACGAGCGCCGAGCACGCCCGCGCCAGCCGCAAGCTGGAGACCTACCGGACGCTCACGAGCGACATCGACGACCTCGAGCCGCTCGCCGAGATGGCGCAGGAGGATCCCGACCTCGCCGGCGAGCTGGCCGAGCAGATCGCCTCGGTCGAGCGCCGCCTCGAGCAGCTCGAGGAGGAGCGCCTCTTCTCCGGCAGATACGACGCCGGCGACGCGCTCGTGACGATCAACGCCGGCGCCGGCGGCACCGACGCCCAGGACTGGGCCGAGATGGTGCTGCGGATGGAGATGCGCTGGGCCGAGAAGCGCGGCTTCGACGTCGAGCTGCTGGAGGCGAGCCCGGGGGAGGAGGCCGGCATCAAGTCGGCGACCTTCCTCGTCAGAGGCGAGAACGCCTACGGCCTCTACGGCGCCGAGAAGGGCGTCCACCGGCTCGTGCGGCTGAGCCCGTTCGACTCCGCCAACCGCCGCCAGACCAGCTTCGCCGGCCTCGAGGTCGCGCCCGTCGTCGACGAGGCGCCCGAGGTCGAGATCGACGACGACGATCTGCAGGTCGACACCTACCGCGCCTCCGGCGCCGGCGGCCAGCACGTCAACAAGACCGACTCGGCCGTCCGCATCACGCACAAGCCGACCGGCATCGTCGTGCAGTGCCAGAACGAGCGCTCGCAGTCGTCCAACCGCGCGACCGCGATGAGAATGCTGCTCTCCAAGCTCGTCGAGCTGGAGGAGCGCAGACGGCAGGAGGAGATCGCGCGCGAGAAGGGCGAGGCGCAGGACGTCAACTTCGGCTCGCAGATCCGCTCCTACGTCCTCCATCCCTACTCGATGGTCAAGGACCACCGCACCGACTACGAGATCGGCGACACCGGCCGCGTGCTCGACGGCGACCTCGACGGCTTCGTCCGCGCCTACCTGCTGAAGCAGGCGGCGGCCGCCTAGACGGCGATGACGGCCGGCGGCGACGTCCCGGACGGGCGGCAGCCGACGGCGCCCTATCTCGATGCGCTCGTCGCCTACGGCTTCCGCGGCGTCACGCGCTTCCACGTGCCCGGCCACAAGGGCGGCCCGGGCGCCGACCCCGGCCTGCTGCACGCGATCGGCGAGAGCGCGCTCCAGCTCGACGTGCCGCAGGACACCGCCGGGATCGACGTCGGCCCCTCGCCGACGCCGTACGAGCTGGCCGAGCAGCTCGCCGCCGAGGCGTACGGCGCCCGCCGCACCTGGTTCCTCACCAACGGCGCGACGCAGGGCAACCACGCGCTCTGCCTCGCGCTCGCGCCGCCCGGCACGCCGGTCGTGCTGCAGCGCAACGCGCACGCCTCGATGATCGACGGGCTCGTGCTGTCGGGCGGCCTGCCGACCTTCGTCGCGCCCGAGTACGACCACGAGCTGGGGCTGGCGCACGGCGTCGCGCCCGAGGCGCTCGCGGATGCGCTCGCGCGCACGCCCGGCGCCGCCGCCGTCTTCGTCGTCTCGCCGACCTACTACGGGATCGCCGCCGACGTCGAGGCGCTGGCGCGGATCGCCCACGACGCCGGCGCGGCGCTCGTCGTCGACCAGGCGTGGGGCCCGCACTTCGGCTTCCACGGCGGCGTGCCCAGCTCGGCGCTCGCGCTCGGCGCCGACGCCGTCCTCACCTCGACCCACAAGATCGTCGGCTCGCTGACGCAGTCGGCGATGCTGCACGTCGCCCGCGACGGCCGCATCGACCCCGACCGGATCGCCCGCGCGATCCGGCTGGTGCGCTCGACCAGCCCCAGCTCGCTGCTGCTCGCCTCGCTCGACGGCGCCCGCCGCCAGCTCGCCGTCCACGGCGAGGCGCTGCTGAGCGAGACGCTGGCGGCGGCGGCGCGGGCGCGCGCGGCGATCGACGCGGTGCCGGGCTGCCGCGTCGTCGGCGAGGAGCTCGTCGGCGCGCCGGGCGCCGCCGGCTGGGATCCGCTGCGGATCGTGATCGACGTGCGCGGCACCGGCTGCAGCGGCTACGAGGTCGCGGCCGCGCTGAAGGCCGCCTACGACATCCACCCCGAGCTGGCGACGCAGGCGACGCTCGTGCTGGTGCTCGGCGTCGCGCAGCCGATCGGCGACCTGGAGCGGTTCGCGCACGACTTCGCCGAGACGATCGCGCGCGTGGCGCGGCCCGGGGCCGGGGAGGCGATCCTGCCGCCGCCGGCGACCGTCCAGCACGAGCTGGCGGTGGCCCCGCGCGACGCCTTCCTCGGCGTCGCGGAGGTCGTCGCGGTCGACGACGCCGTCGGCCGCGTCTCCTGCGAGGCGATCGCCGGCTACCCTCCCGGGATCCCCGCACTGCTGCCCGGCGAGCGCATCACGGCCGAGGTCGTCGCCTACCTGCGAGAGCTGGTGGCGGCGGGCGCGCGCCTCCACGGAGCCAGCGACCCGACCTTCGAGACGATCAATGTCCTCCGCTCACACCCCGCTGCCCGCTGACCGCAAGGACCGCGAGCGGCGGATGCCGGCGCTCGACCGGGCGCAGCTCGACGCGCTCGTCGCCAGCGCGCTCGCCGAGGACGTCGGCGACGGCGACGCGACCGCCGCCGTCACCGTCGCCGCCGACGCGACCGCGACCGCGCTGATCCGCCAGAAGGCGCCGGGCGTGATCTACGGCCTCGACATGGCCGAGCGCGCCTTCCGCGCCGTCGACCCGACGCTGACGCTGACACGCCGCGCCGAGGAGGGCGTCTGGCGCGAGGACGGCCCGGTGCTGGAGATCGCCGGCAGCGCCCGCGCGCTGCTGACCGGGGAGCGGACGGCGCTCAACTTCCTCGGCCGCCTGTCGGGCGTCGCGACGCTGACCGCGCGCTGCGTCAGAGCGCTGGAGGGGACTGGTGCGCGCGTGCTCGACACGCGCAAGACGACGCCGGGGCTGCGGATGCTGGAGAAGGCGGCCGTCTGGGCCGGCGGCGGCGTCAACCACCGCATCGGCCTCTACGACGAGATCCTGATCAAGGAGAACCACGCGGCCGCGGCCGGCGGCGTGGGGGAGGCGGTGCGGCGGGCGCGCGCGACGCGGCCCGACCTGCCGATCGAGGTCGAGGTGACGAACCTCGACGAGCTGGAGGAGGCGCTCGCCGCCGGCGCCCGCCGCGTGATGCTCGACAACATGGATCTCGCGACGATGCGGGAGGCGGTGCGGCGCACCGCGGGACGGGCGTCGCTGGAGGCCAGCGGCGGCGTCACGCTCGACCGGCTGAGGGCGATCGGCGAGACCGGCGTAGACTTCATCTCAGTTGGGGCGTTGACGCACTCGGCCCCAGCGCTCGATCTGTCCCTCCTCTTGGAGTCATCATGAGCCTCCCCGTCCTCCCAAGTGCGCCCAGCGGTTCCCCCATGCCCGGCCTCAGCTCGGCCCCGCTGATGCTCGAGAACATCCCCGCCCTGCAGGCGGAGGTGCGTGCCCTCGCCGACGCGCGCGGCGCCAAGATCCTGGCCCACAACTACCAGCTGCCGGAGATCCAGGACGTCGCCGACTACGTCGGCGACTCGCTCGGCCTGTCGCAGTGGGCGGCCAGAACCGACGCCGACACGATCGTCTTCTGCGGCGTCCACTTCATGGCCGAGACCGCCTCGATCCTCTCGCCCGAGAAGACCGTCCTGATCCCCGACGTCGACGCCGGCTGCTCGCTGGCCGACTCGATCACCGCCGAGCAGCTGCGCGCCTGGAAGGCGAAGCATCCCGGCGCGATCGTCGTCATGTACGTCAACACGACCGCCGAGGTGAAGGCGGAGACCGACTACTGCGTGACCTCGTCCAACGCGGTCAGAGTGGTCGAGCACATCCTCCGCGAGCACGGACCGGAGACCGAGATCCTGTTCGGCCCGGACATGTTCCTCGGCGCCTACGTCGAGAAGCGCGTCGGCCGTCCGATGCACGTCTGGGACGGCGAGTGCCACGTCCACGCCGGCATCCGCCCGGACGACATCTCGGCGGTGCGCGCCGCCCACCCGGGGGCGGACTTCCTGATCCACCCCGAGTGCGGCTGCTCGACGAGCGTGATGGAGTACGTCGCCGCCGGCGACGTCGACGCCAGCGGCGTCCACATGCTGTCGACCGGCGGGATGCTGAGATACGCGCAGGACCACGTCGGCTCCGACAAGCCGGTGATCGTCGCGACCGAGACCGGCATGCTGCATCCGCTGCGCGAGGCGGCGCCCGACCTCGACTTCATCGCCGCCAACGAGCGCGCGAGCTGCAAGTACATGAAGATGATCACGCTGCCGAAGCTGGTCGAGTCGCTGCGCGACAACCGCACCGAGGTGAAGGTGCCGGAGGCGGTCGCCGAGCGCGCCCGCGTCCCGATCGAGCGGATGGTCGCGATCAACGCCTAGCGGGCCGGCGGCGCGACGAGCTTCGTCAGCAGCCGCCGCAGCTCCGCTCGCTCGTCGGCGTCGAGCGGCTCCAGCAGCGCCTCCTGGGCCGCCTCGACGCGCGCCTGGAGCCGTCTCAGCGCGTCGGCCCCCGCCGGCGTGAGCGTGACGACGTTGCGGCGCCGGTCGTGCGGGTCGCGCTCGCGGCCGATGCGGCCGTCGCGCTCGAGGTCGGCGACGACCGCGGCCATGTCGCTGCGGTCGAGCCCGAGCCGGCGGCCGAGGTCGGCCTGGCTCGCCGGGCCGGCCTCCGCCAGCGCGAGCAGCACGGTGAAGTGGTGGCGACGGACGCCTTCGTGCGCGAGCGCGTCGCGCACCTCCGCCTGGGCGGTCCACGCCGCGCGGGCGAGCAGCCAGCTCGGCAGTGTCCGCAGCAGCCGCGGGGGGTCGTAGTCGCGCTCGTCCATCACGGAGGGGAACGGTAACCGAAAACTCGTTGGCACACCCAACGTTGTTCTGTTATGTTGGTGCAACCAACGTTGGCAACGCCAACCAATGCGAGGTCATCACCATGAGCACCGCCGAGTTCCCCGCCGCCTCCGTCGCCGACCAGATCGAGCTGGAGCTGCTCGTCAGCGGCCTCGGCCGCTTCCTCGACGAGCTCGACGTCGAGCGCGCGCCGATGCTGTTCGACGACGACGTCATCGTCAGCACCCTCGGCGGCACCGCCGAGGGGCGCGAGGCCGTCGTCGCGCAGGCGCGGCGCAACCACCAGGTCCCGACGCAGCACCTGATCACCAACGTCGTCAGCGAGGTCGAGCGCGACATGGCGCGGATCACCGCCAACCTGCTCGTCGTCTTCGCCGACGGGCCGGTCGCCGCGGTCGGCCCGCAGCGCGTCGAGCTGCCGACCGCCGGCCTGACGCTCGGTGAGCGCTACCGCTTCGAGGCCCGCCGCGGCGACGCCGGCTGGCGGCTGACGCGGATCGCGGTCGAGCCGGTCTGGGCCTCCGGGCCGAGACTTGCCTGAGACCGAAGCGCTACTGACGGGCCGTCACCCGTCTGACACCGTCGTCCGCCATGGGACGCGAACGACGGGGACGGAGCGCGGCGGCCGGCGCCGCCGCGCTGGCGACGGCCGCCTTGCTGTGGCTCGCCGCGCCGGCGCAGGCCGGCCTGAGCAGATGGACGCCGCTGGTCGGCCTCACCGGCGCCGCCGGCGCCGACCACGTGCGCATGTACGCGACCGGCACGCCGCCGACGACGCTCTACGCCGCGACCGAGGGTGACGGCGTCTTCCGCAGCCTCACCGACGGCCTCGCCTGGAGCGACTTCAGCGCCGGCCTCGACGCGCCCGGCGCCAGAGACGTGCGCGTCGTCTACTCGGGCGGCGGCGCGGTCTGGGCCGGCACCGGCGCCGGCCTCTACAAGTCGGTCGGCGGCGGCAGCTGGACGCCGGTCGCGCAGGGGCCCGAGGACGATCCGAGACAGCCGAGAAAGCTCAACGCCTCGGTCCAGGCGGTGCTGTCGACGACCGGCGGGCCGCTGCTGGCCGGCACCGCCTTCGCCGGCGTCTACCGCAGCACCGACGGCGGCGCGACCTGGACCCCGCCGGCGCCCTCGAACGGCATGCCGGCGGGGGAGACCGTCTGGAGCCTCACCGGGATCGGCCCGCTCGTCTTCGCCGCCACCAGCAGCGGCGTCTACCGCTCGACCGACTGGGGCGCCAGCTGGTCGCTCGCGAGCGACGGGATCCCCGGGATCGCGACCGTCCTGCGCGTGATCGGCGACGGCACCAACCCGAACATCGTCTACGCGACGACCGGCTCCGACGGCATCTACCGCTCGATCGACCTCGGCCTCAGCTGGCAGCCGATCAACGCCGGGCTCGGCAACCTGACCGTCCGCGGCATCCAGCAGTTCAGCGGCCCGAGCGTGACGCGCCTCTACGCCGCCACCGGCGACGGCCTCTGGACCGGCTCGACCGGCAACGGCCCGCTGCCCGGCGCGGTCACCTGGCGCAATGTGACGCAGGACGGCCTCGGCGGCCACACGATCTTCTGGGCCGTCACGACCTTCCTGACGACGCCCGGCACGCTGCTGGCCGGCACCGACGGCGACGGCGGCTTCTCGCTCACCTTCGAGCCGCCGACGAACACCTCGCCGCCAACCATCCTCGGCGACATCCAGGTCGGCAGAACGGCGCTCGGCCTGCTCGGCACGTGGAACGGCACGCCGACGATCTCCTACGAGCGTCACTGGCAGATCTGCACCAGCAACAGCGCGGGCACGTGCAGAGACGTCGACGGCGAGTCGGACCTCGGCTACACCTTCCGCGCTGGCGACTTCGGCAAGTACGTGCGGCTGCGGGTAGAGGCCGAGAACGACTTCCCGACGCCGGGGCCGACCAAGCCGAGAAGAGAGTCGGCCCTCTACGGACCGATCGCGGCCAGCCCCGGCGACCTGCCCGGCTACAACCAGCAGAGCGCCGCCTCGATCAGAGTGCTGCCGCCCGGCGAGCTCGGCAAGCCGAAGGTCGGCGACACGCTGCAGGCGTACGGCTGGCTGTTCAACCCGAGAGCCGACACGACGATGTTCCAGTGGCTGCGCTGCGATGCCAACGGTGACGGCTGCGGGCCGATCAGAGGCGCGACGAGACAGGAGTACACGACGACGACCGCGGACGCGACGCTGCGGCTGCGCGTGCGTGTCAGCGGCTCCAACGTCTACGGCGCGGCGACGCTGCAGGACAGCGGCCCGACGAGCCCGGTCATCCCCGACCCGGCGGCCGCGCTGACACCCCCGACGCTGAGCGGCAAGGCGGTCGTCGGCTCGACGCTGGTCGGCGGGGTCGGCTCGTGGAAGAGCCCGCTGACGAGATGGGAGCGGCGCTGGGAGCTGTGCGAGGCCGACGGCAGCGGCTGCAACCCGATCCTCAACGAGACCGGGCCCGGCTACGTCGTGCGGGCCGGCGACCTCGGCCGGCGGCTGCGAATGCGCGTGCTGGCCGACGTCAACCAGTCGTACGAGCTGCCGTCGGCGGTCGAGTCGTACACGCCGCTGAGCGACGTCGTCACGCTGCCGCCGGGGGAGCTGCCGCCGCCCGGCCCGCCGAGCCCGCCGGCGCCGCAGCCGCCGGCCCCGCCAGCGAGAGACAGATCGCCGCCGGTCGTCTCGAAGACGGCCGCGAAGGTGACCAGAGCGGCCGTCACGCTCAGCGCCAGAACGAGCGAGGCGGGCCGCCTGACGGTCGTCGTCGAGCGCGCCGTCGTCGGCCATCGCGTGAGGAAGGGCAAGGCGACGCGCTGCGTCAAGGGCCGCAAGCGCGGCGCGAAGGCGTGCGCGCTGTGGGTGCGAGCCAAGACGGTGACGCGCACCGTGAAGGCCGGCGCGGTGACGGTGAGACTGCCGCGCGGCAGGCACGGCCTCGGCCGCGGCCGCTACCGGGCGATCGTCACCGTCCGCGACGCGGCCGGCAACGTCGCGAGCAGGACGATCACGTTTCGCTTGCGCTGAGAGCTTCCGCCCGCGAATGAGCGGCGCGGGTGGAGGCCGCACGGCGACTGGGCGCGCGTCGGAGCGGCGCGCTCAGTCGCCCGGCGCGCGGCCGGCGGCGAACAGGTCGAGCCCGCGCTCCGCGGCCTCGCGCACCGGTCTGAGCGTCTCGCGCTTGCGCTCGAACTCGGCCGGCGTGTAGGCGTGCACGTCGGCCGGGCCGCCCATCTCGGCCGCGTCCCACAGGGCGCCCGCCTGGTAGACGCGCTCCAGCCACGGGATCCCGTCGAAGAAGCTGGAGATCAGCACCACGACCCACTCGGGCCCGCGCTCGCGCTGCGGCAGCGCGCCTCTCGCGTCGTCGACCCTGGCCCCGCCGATCAGCGCATGCTCGATCGGCCAGCGGTCGCTGACGCGCTGCACGTACCGGCGCAGCTCGCGCGTGTTGAGGCCGAGGTCCTCCGGGGGCACGGCGCAGATCGTCGCATCTCGCCCGGCGCCCGCGCAACGCGGGTCAGCGCAGCGGCTGCCAGTCGACGCCGCGCGTCCCGTAGTTGTACGTCGCGCCCACGGCGTCCTCGACGATCGTGCGGATGCCGCTGCCGTCGCTGTTCGCGATCGCGATGCCGGCCTCGAACCGCTCGACGACCAGCTTGCGCCCGTCCGGCGACCAGCGCACCTGCGTGACGTCGCGCAGCGACCCGATCGTCCGCAGCAGGCCGCCGTCGGCGTCGACGATCCGCACGACGCCGCCGCGCACGAACGCGATCTTCGTCCCGTGCGGCGAGAAGGCCGGCCGCAGCGCCTGGCGCCCGGTCAGCCGGCGCAGGCCGCCGCCGTCGCTGCGCACCCGCCACAGCCGCCCGCCGCGGACGAAGGCGATCGTCCCCCGCGGCGACCAGCTCGGCGAGCCGGCGGCGCCCGGCAGCAGCCGTCTGGCGCCGCGACCGTAGACGTCGGAGGTCCACAGCTCGCGCACGCCGCCGACGACGGTCGAGAAGGCGAGCCGCGTGCCGGAGGGGGAGAAGACCGGGTCGGCCGGATCGCTGCCGACCGCCGGCAGCAGCCGCAGCGCGCCGCCGTCGCCGTCGAGCAGCCCGAGCCGCGGGCCGGCCTGGAAGACGATCCGCGTCCCGTCCGGCGACCAGCTCGGCGCGCGGTAGGCGCTCGGCTCGCAGTTCCCGACGTCGGGCAGCCCGGGGCTTCTGAGGCAGCTGGCGAGCACCCGCGCCGCGCCGCCGCCGGCCTTGATCAGGCGGATCCCGTCGCTGTATCTGAACGGCCCCAGCTCGGGCTCGTCGAGCGTCGACCAGCCGTAGGCGAGGACGCCGTTGCGCCCGGCGAAGGCCGCGCCGGTCGCGGGCAGCAGCGCCGCGCACAGGAGCGCGAGCGAGAGGGCGGCGAGCGTGAGGCGGCGCATGCTCCTGAGACGGGCGCCCGCGCGCGAAGTTGCGCGCGGGCGGCGATGCGGCGGGCCGCCGCTCAGGCGAAGTCGGCGACCGTGTGGGGGCCGACGACGCCGATCGCGAGGCGGTCCTCGATGTTCTTCGCGACCTCGGCGACCTCGTCGTAGGTGACGGCGTCGAGCGCGGCGATCGCGGCGTCGGGGTCGATTCTCTCGCCGTAGACGATCGACTGGGTGGCGGCGTGGCGGGCGACGGCGTTGGTGTTCTCGAACGCCAGCACGCGGGCGCCGGCGGCGTAGGCGCGGGCGCGCTCGACCTCCTCGCGCGTCGGGCCCTGCTCGCGCAGCTCGGTGACGATCTCGCGCATGCGCGTGTAGGCCTCGATCGTTCTGGTCGAGTCCAGCCCGGCCGACAGCTGCAGGATCGGCACGTCGGAGAAGGCGTGCGCGAGCGCGTAGACCGAGTAGGCGAGGCCGCGCTGCTCGCGGATCTCGTCGAACAGGCGCGAGCCCATCGAGCCGCCGAGCAGCGTCGCGTAGATCGCCAGCGCGGCGCGCGCTCTGGCGTCGGCCGGGTCGACGGCGGGGCGGTAGATCATCCGCAGGTGCGACTGGTTGGAGTCGCGCTCCTCGACCAGCGTGCGCGGCTCGAAGGCCGGCGCCGGCTCGGCCGCCGGGCCGGGCTGGAGCGCGGGGAAGCGGTCGAACAGCTCGTCGAGCGCGCCGTTGGCCGGCAGGTGCTCGAGGTTGCCGACGACGAAGGCGCCGCCGCGCGCGCCGGCCCACTGCCGCTCGCGGAAGGCGACGATCCCCTCGCGCGTGAAGGTGTCGCGCAGGTGCTCGACCGGGCCGAGCACCGGCCGTCCGAGCGGATGGTCGCCGAAGGCCGCTCTGTCGATCAGGTGCTCGGCGACGGTCGAGGGCTGGTCGTTGGCGCGCGCGATCTCCTGGATCACGACGCCGCGCTCGCGCTCCAGCTCCTCGGCGTCGAGCCGCGGCCGGCCGACGAAGTCCGTCAGGAGGTCGATCGCCTCCAGCGCCTTCTCGGCGCGCGCGGTGATGTGGAAGGCGACGAGGTCGTGCGAGGTGTAGGCGTTCAGCTGGGCGCCGAGGTTCTCGGCCGTCTCGTTGACGTCTCTGTAGGTGACGTACTTCTCGCCGCCCTTGAAGACGAGGTGCTCGAGGAAGTGCGCCATCCCGTTCTCCTCCGGCCGCTCGGTGCGCGCGCCGGCGTCGAAGGCGACGAGCGCCGTCACGGCGCGCGTGCCGTCGAGCTGAACGCGGTGGATCGGAAGCCCGTTGGGCGCGGTGGAGGAGGTGATCGCGGTCATGGTCCGACGATAGCCCGTCGCGCTCGGCGCCCGGACTCCTGCTTGAAAGTCCCTGCAAATCCGCTTGCAGCAGGGGCGCCGGACTCGCGTCCGCGCGGCGCGCCCCGCTACCCTCGAACGACCCATGGCTCTCCCTGCCCGCAGAAACAGCGCCCGCCGCCGCGCGGTGCCGGCGCACCCGCCGAAGCACGCGGCCGCCGCTGCCAGCGCGCCCGCGAGCTCCCGCCGCAGCACCGCCGTGATCGACTTCAAGGCGGTCGAGAAGCGCTACGACGTCGGCGCGATCGGCCTCGACCAGGCGACCTTCTCGGTCCAGCGCGGCGAGTTCGTCTTCCTCGTCGGCTCGACCGGCTCGGGCAAGTCGACGATCATGCGCCTGCTGATCAAGGAGCTGGAGCCCAGCGGCGGCCAGATAGCGGTCGCCGGCCGCGACCTGGCCGAGATCACGCGCCGCAGAGTCCCGTACTACCGCCGCAACATCGGCGTCGTCTTCCAGGACTTCAAGCTGCTGCCGAACCGCACCGTCTACGACAACGTCGCCTACGCGCTGCAGGTGACGGGCGGCTCGCGCAAGGAGATCCGCGC
>Ga0164243_10011524_pt1 | contig 12608 bp, 10 predicted proteins | sample OricompcompostOP_FD_108781 | JGI IMG/M metagenome (GOLD analysis project Ga0164243, IMG submission 108781) | Organic Plus compost microbial communities from Emeryville, California, USA - Original compost - Organic plus compost (OP) | ecosystem: Engineered > Solid waste > Mixed feedstock >...
AAACGGTCGATAAGATCTTTGACGAGCTCTTCAAGCTTAGCGCGCGTCAGTTTCGTCTCAAAGTGTTTTGGACCATCAGCATCAGCAGTAATGAATGGCAGGTTTACTTCGTATTCATTTGTTGTTGAAAGTTCTTTTTTAGCCTTTTCAGCTTCATCCTTCAGGCGCTGCATAGCGGCGTTGTCGCCCTTAAGATCAATACCAGTTTCTTTCTTAAACTCTTCGAGGAAATGGTTCACAATACGGTTGTCGAAGTCTTCACCACCAAGGTGCGTGTCACCATTGGTACTCTTTACTTCAAAGACGCCATCACCAAGTTCAAGCACCGATACGTCGAACGTACCACCACCGAGGTCGAATACAACAATCTTTTCATCTTTTTTGCTTTCAAGACCGTAAGCAAGCGCAGCAGCGGTTGGCTCGTTAATAATACGCTTTACTTCAAGACCAGCGATCTTACCGGCGTCTTTGGTTGCTTGTCGTTGTGAGTCATCGAAGTACGCAGGAACCGTAATAACGGCTTCGGTGACTTTTTCACCAAGAAAAGCTTCAGCGTCAGCTTTGAGCTTTGAAAGGATCATTGCAGACACTTCTTCAGGACTGTAATCTTTATCGCCCATCTTTACCGCAACGCCATCGCCTTTTTTGACGATTTCGTATGGCATGATGTCATGGTCTTTTTGAACTTCCTTGTCGCTAAATTTGCGCCCAATCAGACGTTTTACGCCGTAAATGGTATTTTTAGCGTTGGTAACGCGTTGGCGCTGTGCTACTTGACCAACCAGGCGCTCACCGCCTTTATTAATAGCTACAACACTGGGAGTTGTGCGATTCCCTTCGGCGTTGGCAATAACCTCTGGTTTTCCAGCCACCATGTACGCCATTGCACTGTTGGTGGTACCAAGGTCGATTCCAATGATTTTACCCATAATTTCCTCTCCTATTAGTTATCTATCATCATTGATTGTTATATTCATTTAGCACTCTCAGCTCGAGATTGCCAGATAGCCCTATTATAGAAAAGCTGGCACTCTAATGTCAAGAGTGCTAAATACTTTTATTGAAATTCGCGCTACCTCGCGCTACCTCTTGATTTTTCGCCGAGAGAGGACTATTATCAGGTACGTCTTATAGGAAACAGCGGTGTTACACGAGCATGCCTTGTAAGAAGCCTGGATCCGCTCTATGCAGATGCGGATTTTCCATTTTCAGAGAGGAAAAGAAATGAAGATTTATTCGGTCGCCGAAGCGACTGAGTCGCACGTCGTGATGACGGCATCTTCGCAGCCCACAGTGGACGACTGCATAGCAAGGTTGGCGAAGCACCCCGAGTACGAGACGCTCGAACGCGCCACACTTTTCATGCTCCGCCACGACATCCGACTGGCACTCCGCCCTTTCCACGGGAAACACAAGCGTCTGATGTTCGTCGTCGTCCCTAAGGAAATGACGAAAGTCGAGCAGAACAGACTGCTCCTCAAGACGCGACTCTTCCAGAACGAAGCGGATGTGTTTTCCTGCCACCTCTCTCATGTCAAGCTCGGACGCGCCTGTTCCGAATCGATGCTCCGTGATATCTTCAAGGACCTGCAAGCAGCCCTCGAAGCCACGCACGTACATCTTTCGAACTACCGATCGTTCAACATCAAGCCTGTCACGAGAGAACTCTTCGCGGCCACCTTCGTCATCGAAGTCGACACCCTCCCCCGCTACTAACCACCCGCCTCTTCGGAGGCCTTATCGGAATAGCAGGGGGCTCGTTTCTTTCCTCTCTGCTTATTCCGAATTAAAAGTACCGCCTCTCTCAGGGCGGTACTTCTTATTTATCTCGTATGGGTGCATTAATTACTGTTTCGTGACTTTCACCATCGCGTGGCGAATAACGTGTCCATTAAGGATGTAGCCCCCTTGCAATTCTTCGGCAATCACCTCTTTTTCGCCCTGTGCATCTTCATCAAATTGAATCGCTTCGTGGAGTTCAGGATTAAATTCTGTTCCAGGGGCGGCGTCAATACGCTTCAAGTTAAGGCTTTCGAGTGACTTTTCAAGGTTTTTTACGAGACTGGTTACCCCCTGCACCCAACTATGGTCTTTAATATCTTCCGGCGTATACGCAATAGCGCGCTCGATATTATCGATCACTGGAAGAAGTTTTAAAACGGCACTTGATTGCCCTGCTTCACGAGCAGCTGCCTTTTCGGCATCAACGCGTTTTCGATAATTTTCAAAATCAGCTCGAGTACGCTGCAGATCAAGTGTTAATTCGCCGAGCTGTTGCTCAAATTCAATAGCAGCATCATTCAGCTTTTTCGATTTCTTTGCATTGTTTGCATTCTTTGCAGTATCACTCATCTATAAAATCTCCTCTAACATTGCACCAGTATGACGAACGAGTCGCATTACTTTAGCGTAGCTTTGGCGAGTTGGCCCAAGCACACCTATGTAACTATTGTCGCTGTATGGTGAGCGGAACCTGCTGATAATTAAGGTTGCGCCACTCGTTTTACCGATTGGGTTTTCCGAACCAATATAGACGTTCAGCGGTTCGTTTGGTGCGGCTTCGCGGAGCCATGGCTCGAGGTTATCAAGCAGGCGCGCTACTTGTTGGGCATGCTCACCCTGCATAAATTCTGGTTGAGAGAAAAGGTTTCCCATGCCGCTCAAGTAGAGTTCGTCACCAATCGTTGCAATACCAAGGTTGTGTGTAAGTTCTACCAGGCTATCGACAGCACTGCGAATAGCACGGTCAGCTCGGTCACCAGCAGTTGAAACGCGTGCTTCAATCGCTCTCGCACTGCGATCGAGAAGCTGCGGCTGGTCATCGTGCGCTTCGTTCAGGCTATTTACATAAAAACGGTAGCCAGCATCGGTTGGTACACGACCAGCACTGGTGTGCGGCTGTACAATGTACCCCATCTCTTCCAGTTTTGCCATTTCACTACGAATGGTCGCACTTGAAACACCAAAAAGTTTGGCAAGCATCACACTGCCAACTGGAGCTGCGATTTCGGCGTGTTGTTCGATAATCGCTGCAAGAATAAGCCGTTGCCGTTCTGTCATAGCCCTATTGTACGAGATTCTAGCACTCTGTGTCAATGAGTGCTAGAAGGCTTCTTGCCAACCAAGTTAAACCCTCTTCGGAGCGCCGCGCACAAACTAGCTGTGCTGAGTTAAGAATGTTTCAATATTTTCTAAAAGCTCATGAGCAACTTTAAGCGCATTCTCGCGATAGGCCGCTTCTTTATACTCACCCGATTCAATGATTTCGGCAGTATCAATCACTTCAGTGTTAATCACTGGGTGGAAGCGAGGATTTTCAATTGGCTTGGCGATTTCCTTAAGTGCTGTCTTTAATCGACGAATCTTTTCTTCAAGGCTCATATCGCCGCGACCATCCAGCCTTTGTTGCCAGACTTCAAAATTCGGCGGAAGCAGCAAAATAGCATCAAGCTGAGGAAATTGTCCCATTAAATCTTCGATGCCCTGAATATCAATGACCAAAATCGGTTTTTGGCCGCTGGTGATTACTTTTTTATAGGCTTCAACACTCGTGCCGTACATTCCGCGCTCATGAACCTGTTTTACTTCGACGTACGCTTTGTTTTTGACTTTCTCCAGTGCCTTCGCTTCGTCGATAAACCAGTAGTGGACGCCGTTTACTTCCTGGCCATCATTATGAGGGCGAGGTGAGCGAGTCGTGTCTGAAACAACAAGCGCGTAATCACCCGATTGGGTTAAATACGTTGCCAGTGTATCTTTTCCAGCTCCGGTTGGGCCGGCGATATTTAGCGAAGGATGCTCCGAAACATACGTAACCGTTTCTTCAGAAGGTTTGTAGTTGTTGATTTCGTTTACTAGCTGCGGATCCATATTCTAGCATTTTACCAGATACCGGACACAGAAAGATACTTGAGTTGTTGTATTATTAATCGCGCTTCAACATTACCATAAAAGCTTCAGACGGAATATCGACTTTTCCAAATCGTTTCATACGCTTTTTACCCTTGGCTTGCTTGGCCAAAAGCTTCTTTTTACGCGAAACGTCACCACCGTATAAATAGCCGGTTACGTCTTTTCGATACGCGCTAATATCTTCACGAGCGATAAACTTACCGCCAATTGCCGCCTGCAGTGACACTTGGAAACTCTGGCGCGGAATCACTTCCTTTAATTTCTTCACTGTTTCGCGACCCAGACTTTGCGCTTCTGAACGGTGGGCCATAACACTGAGGGCATCAACCATTTCACCCGATACATAAAAATCAACACGCACTAAATCTTCTTCGCGGTAATCGGCCAGTTCATAATTAAATGAACCATAGCCGCTGGTGATTGATTTCAGCTGGTCGTAAAAGTCGGTCAAAAGGTTGGCCAGCGGCGCTTCAAAACTCACTAGTGCTCGTTCATCAATATAACTTAAGTTCGATTGACGGCCACGCTTAGAAATAATCAGCTGAATCACCGGGCCAATGTATTCCTGCGGCACGACAATTTCGCCCTTAATCCACGGTTCGCGGATACTGGTGATTTTACTGACATCCGGCAGATCGCTGGCGCTTTTAATGTCCAGTTCTTCACCCGACGATAACGTCACTTGGTAATCGGTCGAAGGGTTGGTAACCACTAAATCAAGATCATATTCGCGTTCGAGTCGCTCGCGAATAATATCGAGGTGCAGTAACCCTAAGAATCCAATCCGCACCCCAAATCCAAGCACTGGTGAATTTTCCGGCTCAAATTGTAGCGCCGAATCACTCATGCTGAGTTTTTCAATGGCGTCTTTTAAGTCCTGGTAATCATCGTTACTGACTGGGAAAAATCCGGCGTACACAAATGGCTTCACTAACTTATAACCAGGTAGTGCTTCGGTGGCAGGCTTTCGTTTTACCGTCACCGTATCACCGACTCGAGCTTCGCGGGTCGAACGCAGGTTGGTAATAATATAGCCAATTTCACCAGTACCGAGCGAATCACTTGGTTTCATAGCCGGACTTAAACTTCCTACTTCCAGAGCAATTCCTGAAGCACCGGTTGCCATCATGTCGATGGTGTCGCCTTTTTTAATCGCTCCGTCAAAAGTACGAACATACAAGATTACGCCGCGATAATCGTCAAAATAACTGTCAAAAATCAGTGCCCGGGTCGCACTGTCTGGCTCACCCTGCGGCGGCGCAATTCGCTCAACCACAGCATCAAGTACATCGGTAACACCTTCGCCGGTTTTAGCGCTAATTTTAATAATGTCTTCTTCTTTACAGCCAAGCAGGTTAATGACTTCGGCACTGACTTTTGGTACATCAGCCGCTGGCAGGTCAATTTTATTCAACACCGGAATAATCGTCAGATCAGCCGCCATTGCCAAATACACATTAGCAAGCGTTTGTGCCTGAATACCCTGGGATGCATCGACGACCAAAATTGCACCTTCACAGGCTTGCAGACTTCGTGAAACTTCATAACTAAAGTCAACGTGACCTGGCGTATCAATCAGGTTCAACTCGTGGTCTTTATACTGCATACGAACCGGCGCTAATTTAATGGTAATACCTTTTTCGCGCTCTAAATCCATGCTGTCGAGCAGCTGCGATTTCATGTCACGCTTTTGAACCGTTCCGGTTACCTCGAGCATACGGTCAGCCAGTGTGGACTTACCGTGATCGATGTGCGCGATAATACAAAAATTTCGAATATGGTCTTGGGTCATGATGATTTTACTTTGGCTTGCTTAAATAAGATGGCACGAACCCGGTTGATCACAGGATAGGCCTCTTCGAGCTTCAGGAGCCGACATACTATTATATAGAAACTAAGGCTAATGCCAACAATAAGCGCAAACTTCGGGAAGGATGCCAGGAATCCGGCGTCGGTCGCGCTCAGTGGGAAGAGCAAGACAAGCATGTAAGTAACGACGGCCGTAAAACCAGCGGCGCTGGCCATTCGAAGCACTGCATGGATAAATACTTTATCGAATAACCCAGGAATACGCCGGGACATAATGACAAACAAAATACCCACTTCTACCGCCGATACAATCACCGCCGCCCATGCTAATCCATAGACCGCCATGTTGAGACCCATCGAGAACCAAATCGACAGTACAATATTGAGGCTAATGGTGAACAGCGAAATATACAGAGGCGTTTTGGTGTCTTGTTGCGCATAAAAACTTCGCGCTGAAATGAAGTAGATCGAACGGAAAAGAATTGTCAGCGCCAAAATCGCTAAAATACTGGCAATATACGGATTACCACCATCTTTAATGAAGTTAACTAAATACCCACGCCCGAAGTAAGCAATCACCGTAACCGGCAGCGCAAGCCAGATAATGACACGGAGCACCACCTGAAGCTCGCTTTTAAATAGATCGGGCCTTCCCTGCCCTAAGCGCTCGGTCATTTTTGGAAACGCCGCCGTACTAATGGCGACACCAATCAGGTTAATCGGCACGAATGACAAAGTCGTTGCCTGTTGATAGGCGTTAACGGTTCCGGGTCGCATACGTGATGCCAGGTTAGTCTCGACAATACCGTTGACGTAGTCGATACCTTGGTCGAGTGAACGCGGCGGCAGCAGACGCAGTACTTGGTGAAGCCCTTTGTTCTTCCAGAAAATCTTGAAACGATAATCAAAGCCCATACCAAACATACCAAAACTACTCACCAGCAGTTGCATGATCGAACCGAGCACGACACCGAGTGCGACACCCATAATTCCGCCTTCGAAAATCTGCCAACCAAAAATATTAATACCGTCAGTAAAGAAGCGGGCGCCAATAATAATCCCTATGTTATACAGCACCGGCGCTAAGGCATAAAAGGCAAACCGGTTGACCGCCTGTTGCATACTGGCCAGCACCGTGGCAATACCAAACAAGAATGGGTTAATCGCAATCACACGCATCATGCTGACGGCCAGTGAAGTACTGGCTTCATCAAGACCAGGACCAACCACAAAACGCACCAGCGGTTCGGCGAAAATCACAATCAAAATACTTACTACCAGTGTCACAAGTGCCAGTAAGTTCAAAAGACTGGTTGAAAGTTCCCAGGCAGATTTTTTATTACCGGTGGCGAGACGCTGGTTAAAGACTGGAATAAACGTCACGCTCAACGCACCCGAAACCAAAATAAAGAACATAAAGTCCGGAATCGTAAAGGCTACCCTATAGGCGTCGAGTCCGGTTGGATACGTATCGAGGTAAAGTCCGTTGAGAAGACGGTCGCGGAACAACCCAAGCAAACTGGCGGTCAATGACGCTCCTGCAAGTAAAGTCGCCGCTAATCGCAGCGGCAACTTCTTATTCGCTTTAATGAGGGTCGCGCGAAAATTGATCATGGAAGCGACTGTACGCCGGGCCTAGTAAAGCGCGGCCTCCTTTGGTAATTTGGCGTCCTTTAAAATTTCACTGACACGTTCTTCTTCGATAGTCTCTTCCTTCACCAAAGCTTCGGCGAGTTTATCAAGAGAGGCGCGGTTGGCTTTAATAACTACTTCGGCACGTTTGCTGGCTTCTTTAATGAGTTCAGCAACTTCTTCGTCGATTTCACGAGCGGTGTTATCGCTATATGGGCGTTCATGGGTAATCTTATCGAATACCATTCCCCCGTTGTCTTCGTGGAAGACTTGGTCACGAAGTTTCGTACCCATACCTTGTTCGATCACCATATCACGGGCTATCTCGGTGGCTTTACGAAGGTCTGAACCAGCACCAGTTGTAACGCGGTCGCTTCCGTAAATAATTTTTTCAGCAACACGACCACCCATGGCACGGGCCAGGATGTCTTTGAATTCAATGATGCTGGTGTAGTTACGGTCTTCCGGAGGAAGGAACCAGGTAACCCCGCCGGTACCGCCACGTGGAATGATAGTCACCTTGTGAACCGGGTCGCTGTCTGGAAGGATGTGACCAACCAAGGCGTGACCCGCTTCGTGGTAGGCGGTCATTTTCTTTTCTTCTTCATTCATAACCTTGGTTTTTCGTTCTGGACCAATGGCTACTTTTTCAAAGGCTTCGGTAATATCGGCGTTAGAGATTTTTTTAGCATTGCGACGAGCGGCGATAATGGCAGCCTCGTTGGCAATATTGGCAAGATCAGCACCTGATGAGCCGGCGGTCTTAGCAGCCAATGCATCGAGGTTTACGTTGCTCTCAACTTGTTTGTTCTTGAAGTGAACTTCCAAAATGGCCAGACGGTCACGGCGCTCAGGCAGTGTAATGTTGGTACGGCGGTCGAAACGTCCCGGGCGAAGCAGGGCAGGGTCGAGTACGTCGGCACGGTTGGTAGCAGCCAATACGATCACGTTAGTACCGGTTTCAAATCCGTCCATTTCCACCAGAATCTGGTTGAGGGTTTGCTCACGTTCATCGTGACCACCACCCATACCACTTCCTCGGCGACGTCCAACGGCATCAATCTCATCGATAAAGATAATGGCTGGGGCATTCTTTTTCGCCTTCGCAAACAAGTCACGAACACGAGAGGCACCAACACCCACAAACATTTCAACGAATTCAGAACCACTAATGCTAAAGAATGGTACATTTGCTTCACCAGCAACCGCACGAGCCAGCATAGTTTTACCAGTTCCCGGATTACCAACCAGCAGTACACCCTTTGGAATTTTCGCACCAAGCGCTTCGTACTTTTTAGGGTGTTTCAAGAAATCAACCACTTCTTCGAGGTCTTGTTTAGCCGATTCGTTACCGGCTATGTCGGTAAACAGAACCTTCTTTTTGTCTTCGCCATACAGCTTGGCCTTTGATTTACCAAAGCCAAGTGCCTGATTGTTTTGCCCTTGCGCCTGGCGCATCATCAGGAAGAAGAAGGCACCGATCAGCAGTACTGGCAAAATAATAATCGCCAAGTTCCAGATGATATTACTGGTGTCAGAAGGAGTTTTGACGCTAATTTCTGTCGGAGTGTCTTCTTTCAAACCTTGCTCAAACAAAGTACCTGAAGGATCTTTGGTTGAACGTTGGGTTGGCTTGTCGCTGCCTTCGGGCGTAATCGTGAGTTCGTCGCCTTCGACAACAATTTTGGTAATTTCACCCGCATTGGCGCGTTTAATCACATCTGACAGTGCAACCTCTTCAAGATTTTGATTCGGCATTGTCAGCGCGTAAACAATGAGGGCACCAAACACAATAATGGCCCAGAAGAGGGTGAGACGCAGGATCGTGTTGGGTTTTTTCTTTGGTGAAGGTGCATTTACTGCCATAAATAACTATCTTATCCTTTCGGGCATTCTAAGAAACATGCGTATATCTCTAATAATTTTAACAGTTAAAGTGTGAAATTGCGAGTAGTGAAATGTGCAGTTATGCCAGTACCGGCCTCAAATTTCGTACCATGTGGGTTGGTTTTAATAGCATGGAGCAGCCGCTCAAGTTGTGGCCTGGTAAGTTTTTTCTTCGTCACATAGCGCAGCGCTTCAAGCGCAACCTTTGCTGGAAGGTGAATAAACAGGTAGCGGCTGTACTCTGGCCCGTCGCCTACTAACTGACGAATTTCCTGGCCAATGTGTTTTCGCAGCTCACTTTGCGCCGCATGAAGTGCCCGAATTTCGCGTTTTTTATCTTCCGGTAAAAATTCGGCGCGACCACGCAGGCGATTACGAAGATATGCTTCTGTTTTATTGGTCGGATCTTCCCTCCATTCCAGGCTATGCCGCTTGGCATAGGCAACCAGTTTTTCTTTTGGCATATCAATCAGCGGGCGAATAATCGATGGATGAAATACCGCCAAACCACGCCAGCCAGTACCACGCACAAAATTAATCGCGACGGTTTCAACTAAATCATCCAGATGATGTGCCGTAACAATTTGGGCTTCGTGTTTTTTTGCGAGTTCCTGCAAAAATGCATAGCGACGCTCTCGCGCCAACGCCTCCCCTGCCTGCGGCCCGAGTTCTTCGCGTTTCACTTCAAAAGTATGACCATATTTTTCGGCCAGCTGCTTCACAAACTCAGCGTCTTCGTGTGAGTTTTCGCGAATCCCGTGATCAAAGTGCGCTACGATCAACTGATGCTCACGCGTTTTACTGAGCAAATCCAAAAGCACCACTGAATCCACTCCCCCACTTACTGCAACAATATATTTCATGCTTGTTGAAGTTTTTTAAGTTCAGCTATCACCTGTTCGCCGTGACCAACTGGCGTAACGCGTCCGTAGACTTTTACCACCTGACCTTCAGGGTTAATAATAAATGTCTTTCGAAGAATGCCTTCATGGCTAAACATTTTCTTGCCCCAGGCTCCGTACTTATTAATAACTTCACCATCTGTATCAGTTAATAACACAAAGTTAAGCGAATATTTTTCTTTAAATTTTTCGTGACTACTCGGTTCGTCTTTACTAATACCAATAATTTCGGCACCCATTTCAGCAAGTGTATCGCGAGCATCGCGGAAACTACAGGCTTCCACGGTACATCCCGGAGTATCGTCTTCAGGATAAAAATAAAGCACAACCCACTTGCCTTTGTAATCAGCGAGCGAGTGGCTGCTCCCATTACTTCCAGGCAGTGTAAACTCAGGTGCTGGGTACGGAACCTCTTTCATATATCTAGTATATCAGCCGGTGTATGCGGGCAGGGTATAATAGATACTATGTCTACGCGTCCGCTTAAAGAGAGATTCCACGCGCTTGACCTCCTTCGTGGTTTTTTCATCGTTACGATTATCTGTGACCACCTTTCTCGTTGGCCAAGTATTTTTGGCGTCTTATCAGGAAAAGCTTTGCTCTGGGTAACTGCGGCCGAGGGCTTCGTTATTATCTCGGGATTACTCGTGGGCTATATTCGCGGCTACAAAGCAAAAGCCGTCGAGCTAAAAACAATTGCCAAAAAACTTTGGTATCGTGCCTTTACGCTGTATCTATGGGCCGTAATTGGCAGCGTTGTCTACACAATAATCCTTTGGTATGCACCGCTCGTAGGTGGCGCGCCGTCACCAGAAATTGCCCAAGGCGACTGGGTTTCGCTCATTCTTCGCAGTCTTATCCTCGACTACACATTTATCTGGGTGTATTTCCTGAAACTCTATGCACTTTTCCTGGCCGTTGCGCCATTGGCGATTTGGCTCCTTCGAAAAGGACAAGCTTGGAGTGTGGTACTACTCAGCTTTATCGGCCTGGCCATTGGCTGGATGACCAGAAGCGAAGTACTGCAGTGGCAATTTATTTTCTTCATACCAGTTGTAGCCGGATACTGTATGCCGACTATTCAGGGTTGGTGGCAAAAAATGTCGCCCGTCAAACGAGCTTCTCTTACGATAGCCATTATTACCGCCACCATCGCAACAATTGTCTTATCGTACATTGGTGTTTACCATCCACTCAGTTCATCAGTCCTCGATACCATGACTGTCAGTGCCTTTGCTAAAGATTCTATTAGCCTCCTGCGTGCCGCCACCGCTTTCCTGTGGTTTACCGCGTTTGTACTTTTGTTCACTTATTCTCAGAAATTCATTCAACGTTGGTTTGGCTGGCTACTCATGCCCATTGGCACCCATTCACTCACCGCCTATATCGTGCACGGCGCAGCCATTATTATTATCAGCGCACTATTTGTGAGCACTGATAACTTTATTGGCAATACCCTGCTCGATATCTTCGCCATTCTGATTGTCCTGGCAATCGTGAAAATCCCCGGCATTAACCGGGTTATTCCAAGGTAAGTTTAGTTATTTATTTTACTTCGTATTCAGTTGCGCGGTAGATGGTCTTGCCGGTAATTTCATCGTAAGCACCGACTGAGTCTTTTTCTACCCAAGTACTTTCAAACGCAGGAATCGAACCATGTTCATTTTGTCCCAAGTACCAAATGACCGGATGGTCTTTTTTGAAAGCTTCGAGATCTTTAATTTTGTGCATGTCATTTTCTTTTAACATTGCCAGTGAGCCAAAGAAGTAATCAGTCGAGGCATCGAGGAAATAAATCGGATGTTCTTCGGTAGCATACGGAGCGGCTTCGTAGAAAATCCATGGCGTTTCAGTGACAATTGGCTGACCTGGCTTGGCTTTCTCGTGCACCATCTCAACCACCTCACGCGTAAAAATGTGGAAGTTTGTATTTTTATTGAAGTTTCCATATTTGAAAACATTGGTAATACCAAAAATCATCATGGCGACGACGAGCAAAATAGGTAACGCGCGGAAAATTGGTTTCCAGCGACGTGTTCCAATCACCAGCACTACCGCTAGGAAAATTGCAAAGGCCACAATTGCCGGAATCAAATACCGTTCAACGTATGACGGTCGGACTGGCGGAAGCGAGAGCAAGAATAATGTCACGAACGGTACCCACGCCATGAATGAAATCAGCAGAAATGATTTTTTGTCAGGATTTGACAGCGCCCGATAGACGCGCGGCAGCAGTATGGCCACCAAAATCAGAAGTACCAATAGAGCCAGCGCAAACCAGCCCTGCACTTGTCCGTGCTCAAGATAATAGAACACGTTTGAGAAATAGTTGGCTGGCGTATTAACGCTGACCGGGCCAATCCAGAAACCACTACCCTGAACAATACCAAGTTGCATGGCCATGAATGGCAACCACGGCAGATATAATGCGATCGCTAACCCATACGAAAGCAGCCATTCTTTACT
>Ga0164243_10011525_pt1 | contig 12607 bp, 9 predicted proteins | sample OricompcompostOP_FD_108781 | JGI IMG/M metagenome (GOLD analysis project Ga0164243, IMG submission 108781) | Organic Plus compost microbial communities from Emeryville, California, USA - Original compost - Organic plus compost (OP) | ecosystem: Engineered > Solid waste > Mixed feedstock >...
CTGAAGCGGATCCAGCAGGAGGTCGGCATCACGTTCATCCACGTGACGCACGACCAGGAAGAGGCGATGTCGATGGCCGACACGATCGCCGTCATGAACAGAGGCAAGATCGAGCAGGCCGGCACGGCGACAGAGCTGTACGAGCGGCCGACGACGGCCTTCGTCGCCAAGTTCCTCGGCATCTCGAACCTCGTCGACGCCGAGATCGGCGCCGCCGACGGGACGATGGCGAAGGTCACCACGCACGACGGCGCCGTCCTGCACGCGCCCGCCAACCGCTGCGCCGAGCATGCCGGCACGCCGGTCCGCATCGGCGTCCGCCCCGAGAAGGTGCGGCTGTCGAAGGACGGCGAGCAGCCGCCCTCCGGCCACAACGTCCTGCGCGGACGGGTCGTGCTCAGCTCCTTCCTCGGCGTCACGCTTCAGTACGTGATCCAGACGGCCGGCGGCGAGGAGCTGACGGTCATCTGCCAGAACGAGGACGGAGTCGCCCCCGACGCCTACGGCGCAGGTCAGGAGGTGCAGCTCTCCTGGGATCCGCGCCACACCTTCGTCGTCGCGCGGGGTGACGGCAGTGAGTGAGGTCGATCCGGAGCGCGTCGAGCGCGAGATCGACCGCTTCTTCTCAGAGCAGCGCTGGTCGCGCCGCCGCTTCCTCGGACGCGGCGCGGCCGCGGCGCTGATGGCCGGCGGGCTGGCGCAGGTGCTGGCCGCCTGCGGCATCGACGGCACCGCCGCCAGAAACCTCGCCGACCTGGAGAGACAGGCGGAGAGAGTCAACCACCCGAGAACCGACCTCGGCGACTGGACCTTCTCGAACTGGCCGCTCTACATCGACAAGTCGGTGATCAGAGCGTTCAACTCCAAGTACGGCGGCCACTGCAAGTACGTCGAGGAGATCAACGACAACAACGAGTTCTACGGCAAGGTCCGCCAGCAGCTGGCCGCCGGGGTCCCGATCGGGCGCGACATCGTCACGCTGACCGACTACATGGCCTCGCGCTGGGTCCGCTTCGGCTACGTCACGCCGATCGACAAGCGCAACGTGCCGAACTCCAGAAACCTCGTCAGGAACCTGCGCTCGATCAACTACGACCCGAGACGGCAGTTCACGCTGCCGTGGCAGTCGGGCGCGATCGGCATAGGCTATGACATCAAGCAGACCGGCAGAGAGGTCCGCTCGCTCAGAGAGCTGTTCGACCCCAAGTGGAAGGGCCGCGTGACGCTCTTCTCCGAGCCGTACGACTCGGCCGGCAGCGTGCTGCTGATGGAGGGGGTCGACGCCAGCAGAGCGACGCTCGACCAGATGCTCGGCGCGATCGAGAGAATCGGCAAGGCCAACGACTCCGGCCAGTTCCGCCGCTTCACCGGCAACGACTACACGACCGACCTGACGAAGGGCAACATCGCGCTCGCGCTCGCCTACTCGGGCGACCTCGTGCAGCTGCAGAGCGACAACCCGAACATGCGCTTCGCCTACCCCGAAGAGGGGGCGATGCAGTTCACCGACAACATGATGATGCCGGCCAAGGTCGAGCATCCGTACGCGGCCGAGACGATGATGAACTACGTCTACGAGCCGGAGGTCGCGGCCAAGATCTGCGCCTACGTGAACTACATCTCGCCGGTCGAGGGGATCAAGGAGATCCTCGCCAGAAGCGACCCGGAGATCGCCGAGAACGAGCTGATCTTCCCGCCCGACGAGGTGCGCGAGAAGCTCCACTCCTACCCGTCCTTCACGACCCGTCAGGAGCAGCAGATGTACGAGGCGATGGCGCAAGTGACGGGCGCGTAGAGATGATCAGCTGCAGAGAAGCAACGCGCTTGATGGGAAACACAAGCTGCATGCGGGGGGCCTGACGGATGGGCATGTCACTGGAGCGCCGCCGCAAGCTGATCCCGTGGATGTTCGCCCTCCCGGGTCTGCTGTGGCTGCTGCTGTTCTTCGCGATCCCGCTGATCAACCAGGCGCAGGTGTCGCTGATGTCGGGCGACCCGGAGGCCGGCTACACGCTGACGTGGGCGTTCGACACCTACACGAACGCGATCAGCGACTACAAGGAGCAGTTCCTGCGGTCGTTCCTCTACGCCGGCGTGGCGACGGTCGTCGACCTGATCATCGCCTTCCCGCTCGCCTACTTCATGGCGTACAAGGCGGGCCGGTGGAGAAACGTGATGCTGCTGCTGGTCGTGCTGCCGTTCTTCATGAGCTACGTGCTGCGGACGGTCTCCTGGCAGCTGATCCTGGCCGACCACGGCTGGGTCGTCGAGCGGCTGCGGGACGTCGGGCTGGTGTCCGAGAACGGCCGCGTGCTGGCGACCGGCACCGCCGTCGTCGCCGGCCTCGCCTACAACTTCCTGCCGTTCATGGTGCTGCCGCTGTACGTGGCGCTGGAGCGGATCGACCGGCGCTTCGTCGAGGCGGCGACCGACCTCTACGCCTCGCGCGCGACCGCCTTCCGCAAGGTGACGCTGCCGCTCGCGCTCCCCGGCATCTTCGCCGGCTCGCTGCTGGTCTTCATCCCCGCCACCGGCGACTACGTCAACGCCGCCCTGCTGGGGACCTCGAACCAGTACATGATCGGCAACGTCGTGCAGTCGAAGTTCCTGACGGTGCTCGACTACCCGACAGCGGCGGCGCTGTCGTTCATCCTGATGACCGTGATCCTGATCGGCATCGCGATCTACTCGCGGCTGCTCGGGACGAGAACGCTGACGGAGGCCGCGGTCTGATGTCCGCTCGCGATCGCACGCGCAACTGGCTGCTGGGGATCTGGTCCGTCGCGGCGCTGCTGTTCCTCTTCATCCCCGTCTTCCTGATCGTCCTCTTCTCGTTCAACGACAACAAGGGGCGGTTCAACTTCACGTGGCAGGGCTTCACGCTCGACCACTGGAAGCACCCGTTCAGAGATCCCGACCTGGCGAAGGCGCTCGTCACCTCGCTGGAGATCGCCGCGCTGACGACGCTCGGCGCCGTCGCGCTGGGCACCTTCCTGGCGCTGGCGCTGACGCGCTACAGCTTCCGCGGCCGCAACACCGCCAACTTCGCCGTCTTCCTGCCGATGGCGACGCCGGAGGTCGTGCTCGGCGCATCGCTGCTGGCGATGTTCCTCGTGATCGGCGTCGACACGGGCTTCTGGACGATCGTGATCGCCCACATCATGTTCACCGTCTCCTACGTCGTCGTCACCGTCAGAGCGCGGCTGGAGGGGATGGACCCGTTCATCGAGGAGGCGGCGCAGGACCTCGGCGCGGGCGTCTGGACGACCTTCTTCAAGGTCACCTTCCCGATGATCGCGCCGGGCGTGGTGGCGGCGGCGGTGCTGGCGGCGGCGATCTCGATCGACGACTACGTCGTGACCGCCTTCAACGCCGGCCAGACGCAGACCTTCCCGCTGTTCATCTTCGGCGCCACGCGCCAGGGCGTGCCGCCGGAGGTCAACGTGCTCGGCACGATGCTGCTGCTCGGCGTGCTCGTGCTGATGGGCCTCAACGTGCTCGTGCAGAAGGCGCTCAACCGGCGCGACCGCGGCATCGCCGAGGAGCCGCCGGAGGAGATCGGCGCGCCGCCGGCGACCGCCGTCGGCAGCGCGATGGCGGGCTAGGGCTCCCAGCGCGGAAAGGGGTCGGCGAGCAGCGTCCACGCGGACTCGCCGACCTCCCGCTCCGCGTCGGTCAGCAGCGCGTCGTCGAGGTCGGCCTCGATCCGCTCGCGGTCGAGGCCGTCGCCGATGAAGACCAGCTCCTGACCGCGCGCCGCCGGGCTCGCCCACGTGCCGGCCGGGCCGACGCTCAGCACCTTGCCGGCCTGCGACCACTCGCCGGCCAGCTCGCCGCGGCTGGCGAGCCAGAAGAAGCCCTTCGCGCGCAGCACGCCCTCCCACGGCCCGTTCAGCCGCGCCCACAGGCGCTCGGGGTGGAACGGGCGGCGCGAGCGGTAGACGAAGGAGCCGATCCCGTACTCCTCGGTCTCCGGCTGCTCCTCGCCGCGCGCGACGGCGAGCCAGCCGGGCGCCCGCTCGGCCGCCTCCATGTCGAACAGGCCGGTGCCGAGGACGCGCTCGAGCGGGACGGCGGCGTCGGTCGCGCGGACGATCTGCGCGCGCGGGTTGAGCGTCCGCACGATCGCCTCGACGCGGTCGACCGTCTCCGCGTCGGCGAGGTCGCACTTGTTCAGCACGGCGACGTCGCAGAACTCGACCTGCTCGACGAGCAGGTCGACGATCGCGCGCTCGTCGCCGGGGCCGAGCGCGAGGCCGCGCTGGCCGAGGTCCTCGACGGTGTCGCACTCCTCCAGGAAGGTCGAGGCGTCGACGACGGTCACCATCGTGTCGAGCTCGGCGACCTGCCCGAGCGCCTCGCCGGCGGCGTCGGCGAAGGTGAAGGTCTCGGCGACGGGCAGCGGCTCGCTGATCCCGGTCGACTCGATCAGCAGGTGGTCGAAGCGCTGCTCGCGCGCCAGCCGCGCGACCTCGACCAGCAGGTCCTCGCGCAGCGTGCAGCAGATGCAGCCGTTGGAGAGCTCGACCAGCCGCTCGGCGACGTGGTCGATCGCGGCGTCGCCTCTGCGCACCAGCTCGGCGTCGACGTTGACCTCGCTCATGTCGTTGACGATCACGGCGACGCGCCGCCCCTCGCGATTGCGCAGGACGTGCTCGAGCAGGGTGGTCTTGCCGGCTCCGAGGAAGCCGGAGAGGACGGTCACGGGCAGCTTTCTCATGCCGCGGACCGTACCATTAAATGAGATCGAGTCTCAAAAAGTCATCGCAGCTCAGAGGGCGCGATCACGGGCAGGCCCGCCTCGATCCCACGCTGCCGCATCCCGCCGTCGTTGGTGACGACGATCCCGCCGACGCGCGTCGCGACGGCGACGTAGCTGGCGTCATAGGCGGTGAAGCCATGCGCCAGCGCGAGCGAGAGCGCCTGCGGCGCGACGATCGCGATCGGATGCAGCCGGATCTCCGATGCCGCCAGGTCGCCGATCGCCCGCATCGCGTCGTCGGGTCTGAGCTGCCCGCGGCGGACGCGCTTCCACAGCACGTTGGCGACCTCGAGCACGACGAGGTCGGGCGCGTGCAGTTCCGCCTCGTCGCCGATCCGCAGCAGCGCCGCCTCCGACTCCTCGGTGCGCTCGTCCTCGACGTAGAGCGCCGCGAGGACGCTCGCGTCGAGCACGTAGGCGTCGCGCATCGCGGTCAGCGGTCGCGATCGGCGCGGAGGTCGTCGACGACCGAGCCCGTGCCGGCGTCGCCGTCCGCGCGCTTCCGGACCGCTCGCGCCCGTCTCAGCAGCTCAGCCGTCGGCAGCCGTCGGTCGGTGCCAGCGAGCCCGCTGTCGAGCAGCTCGATCGCGGTCGCCCCGATCGACCGCCGCGACCCTCTCGCCTCCTCGCGGAGCCGCTCGTAGAGATCGTCGGGCATGTCGCGCACGTAGAGCGTCGCCATGTGGGCGATGCTAGCGCTCTGCTTGCGGCGTGCCAACCCGGCTGTCGTTTGACCGCGGCCGCGGCGGGGGCATAGCGTCCTCCGCATGGACTCCTCCGAGACGGTCCGCATCACGCACGTCGGCGGCCCGACGGCGTTGATCGAGGTCGGCGGCTGGCGGCTGCTGACCGATCCGACCTTCGACGCGCCGGGGCGCAGATACAACTTCGGCTGGGGCACGTCGTCGCGGAAGCTGGCCGGGCCGGCGCTGACGCCGGAGCAGCTCGGCGCGCTCGACGGCGTGCTGCTCAGCCACGACCACCACGACGACAACCTCGACGCCGCCGGCCGCGCCCTGCTGCCGCGTGCCGGCACGATCGTGACGACGAAGCCGGGCGCGCGGCGGCTCGCCGGGACGACCGCCGACGTGCGCGGGCTGGCGCCGTGGGAGACGACCCGGCTGGAGGCCGAGGGCAAGACGCCGCTGGAGATCACCGCCACGCCCTGCCGCCACGGCCCGCCGCTCAGCAAGCCGCTGGTCGGCGACGTGATCGGCTTCGCGCTCGGCTGGGAGGGCCAGCCGCACGGCGTGCTCTGGATCAGCGGCGACACCGTCCTCTACGACGGCGTCAAGCAGGTCGCCGAGCGGCTGACGGTCGGGACGGCGATCCTCCACCTCGGCGGCGTCCGCTTCCCGATCACCGGCCCCTTCCGCTACACGCTCGACGCGGCCGAGGCCGTCGAGCTGAGCCAGCTGCTGCAGCCGCGCGCGATCGTCCCGATCCACTACGAGGGCTGGTCGCACTTCCGCGAGGGGCGCGACGCCGTCGAGGCTGCCTTCGCGACCCAGCCCGCCCTGGCCGCGCGGATCCGCTGGCTGGAGCTCGGCGAGCCGACCTCGCTGACCGCGTAGCGGCGGGCTCGCCGGCGGCTGGCGGCCGCCGGCGAGCGGTGCCGCTCAGCTCGATCTGTAGGCGATCAGCACGGGCGCGCTCCAGCTCGTGCCGTCCCACTCGATCGCCCGCCCTCTGGAGTCGACGGCGAAGCAGAGCGTCGCCGAGGCGCAGGCGACGCCGTTGATCTGCGCGTCGGGCACCGGCGCGGTCGTCGTGCTCCACGGGACCGTGGTGCCGTTGCCGGCGATGATGTCGGCGGTGCCGAAGTCGCGCGTGATCGCGCAGAACGGCTCCGGGCCCTTGACGCAGCCGATCAGGTTCTTGTTGAACGCGACTGACGTCAGCGTCTGTCTCGCGGCCCAGACGGTGCCGTTCCAGACCTGGCCGTCGGTGCCGCTGCCCGCGGCCAGGCACCAGGTGGCGTTGCTGCAGCCGACGCCGTAGATCGCGCCGAAGCCCCAGCCGCTGCGCTCGGTCCAGTCGCTGCCGTCCCACGTGAACGCGTGCGAGCCGTTCTCGCCGTAGACCATGCAGCTGTCTCTCGCACCGCAGGAGACGGTCACGAAGCGCGAGACGGCGGCCGAGCCGGCGTCAGCGGCGGGATCGGCCGCGGTCCAGCTGGTGCCGTCCCACGTGTATGCCGCACCCGTCTCCGGCGAGCCGACCCGGCCGGCGAGCACGCAGCTGTCGGGCGCGCCGCAGCTCAGCTCCGGCGTGTTGAGCGAGAGCTGCTCGGGGGCGCTCCAGCTCGTCCCGTCCCAGCGCGAGACCGCGCCGAGGCCGGTGCTCGCGACGCAGAAGGTCGCGCTGGTGCAGTCGACGACCGCCTGGTTGGCGGCGAACGGCGTCGTGCGCGTCCAGTCGCTGCCGTCCCAGGTCACCATCCCCTGCGCGGAGTCGACGGCCATGCAGAACGTCTCCGTCGGGCACGAGACGTCGTTGATCCAGACCGGCGTGATCGCCACGACTCTGATCGACAGGTTCGCTCTGGCGGTCGCGCCGTCGGCGTCTCTCAGCTGCACCTCGAAGGCGGCCGTGCCGCTCGACGAGGGCGTGCCGGAGATCGTGCCGCTGGCCGCGTCGAGCGAGAGGCCGGCCGGCAGCGCGCCGCCGACGATCGACCACTCGTACGGCGCGCGGCCGCCGTGACCCTCGAGCGTCTGCGAAAACGCTCTCCCCTGCTCGCCGCCGGGCAGCGCGTCGGTCACGATCAGCAGCTCGTCGGGCAGCACCTCAAGCGTCAGCTGGCGTGTCGCTCTGACGCCGCCGCCGTCGGTCACCGTGACGGTGAACGTCGCCGTCCCCAGCGCCGAGGGCGTGCCGCTGAGCGCGCCGGTCGCGCCGTCGAGCGAGATCCCGGCCGGCAGCGATCCGCTCGTGACCGCCCACGAATACGGCGCCGTGCCGCCGGCGGCGGCGAGCGTCCCGCTGTACGGCTGGCCGATCGTCGCGCCCGTCAGTCTCGTCGTCGCGACGGCGAGGTCGGCCGGCGCGACCGCGATCGTCAGCTGCCGTCTGGCGAGCTGGCCGTCGGCGCTTCTGACCGCGATCGTCAGCTGCGTCGTGCCGCTGGCGCCCGGCGTGCCGGCGATCACGCCGGTCTCGCCGTTGAGCGCGAGCCCGGCCGGCAGCGCGCCGTCGGCGACGCTCCACGCGTACGGCGCGGTGCCGCCCGACGCCGCCAGCGTCTGGCGGTAGGCGCTGCCGACCTTGCCGTCGGCGAGCGCCTGCGTCGTCAGCGCCAGCGGCGCCGGCGCGACCGTCAGCCGCAGCGCTCTGCTGACGCTCTGTCCGTCGGCGCTGCGCAGCGTCACGGTCAGGTCGTGCGCACCGGCCGCCGTCGGCGTGCCGGCGATCGCGCCGCCGGCGCCGAGCGTCAGCCCGGCCGGCAGCTGACCGGCCGTGATCGACCATCTGTACGGGGCGACGCCGCCGCTGCCGGCGAGCGCCGCTCTGTACGGCTGGCCGACGACGCCGTCGGCGAGCGACTGGGTGCTCACCGCCAGCGGTCTGGCGGCGACCGCGATCGACAGCGTCCGCCGCGCCGTCTTGCGCTGCGCGTCGGTCAGCGTGACCGTGAAGGTCGAGCTGCCCGCGCCGGTCGGCGTGCCGCTGATCGTCCCGTTCGCGCCGAGCGCGAGGCCGGCGGGCAGCGCGCCGCCCGTGACCGACCACGTGTACGGGCTCTTGCCGCGGCTGCCCGCGAGCGACGCCGTGTAGGGGACGCCGGTCGTCGCGCCGGGCAGCGCCTCGGTCGTCACCTGCGGCGGGATCGCGCCGTCGGCCTCGGCGAGCGTCCAGCTCTTGGAGAGCAGGTCGTCGATGCCCTTCGAGAAGCCGAACTTCCAGACCTTGAACTCGAGCCCGGCGCCGGCCTGCAGCCCGGCGGTCAGCTTCCACCACGGGTCGCCGTCGGTCGTCACCGCCAGTCTGCCGAAGGCGCCGGTCGACAGGTACGGGCCGCCGGCGCCGTAGATGCTGAAGACCAGGCGCGGGCCGATCGCGGCCTTGAGCGAGCCGTCGGCGCTGACCGACGGGGTCGTGTAGGAGGTTCTCCAGGAGGCGTCCTTGACCGGCGAGAGGCGGCTGCCGTCCCACTTCACGCCTGCCTTGAGGCTGGCGCTCTGGTAGACCATCGTCGAGACGCTCGCCTTGACGGTCCCCTCAGCCGTGATGTGGAAGTTGAGCTTGGGGACGATCACGACGACCACCGGGCCGACCGCGATCGTCACCGGCGAGAACTCGATCGGCTTCTTCAGCAGCGCGACGTCGAGCTCGCAGGTGCCCTTGCCGGCGACCGTGAATCTGAGCTTCGCCTGCTGGTCGAACTCGAGGATCAGATGGGCCTTGATCGTGAACGGGTCGAGCCAGCCGCCCCAGCCGACGCCGAGATCGGCGCCGATCTGCATCCCGACGCCACCGGCGACCGAGGCGTCGACGCCGCCGCTGCACTGGTACGGCTTGTCGAAGTTGCCGGGCGAGTCGGAGGCCGCGGCATGGCCGACCGCGCTCGCGATCGCCGCCGGGGTGACCGTCAGCCGCGGGGTCGCGCGCAGTCGGGCCATCGGGCCGATGTCGGTCAGCGCCGCGAGGCGGCCGACGATCGTCGCCTCGCCGCCGTCGTAGGCGATCCTGTCGATCGCGACCAGCAGCCCGTCGGGCGTGCGCGGGCCGACGCCGCTGCTGAGCACGCGCGCGTCGGCGAGCATGCGAGCGGGGTCGCGCACGACGACGCGCATCCGCTGGCCGTCTCTGTCGACGCGCACGATCGCGTCGGGATCGGCGACGCGAGTCGTGTTGAAGACGACCTGCGTGTAGGCGGCGTTCGCGACGGCGCGGGCGCCGCGCGCGATCCGCAGCCGCGTGACGCGCGCGGCGGTGTAGCTGGTCGTGCGCGCGCCGGCGATCGGCAGCGCCTCGACCGTCCAGCGGCCGGGCGCGGCGTGCGTGAAGGTGCGGGAGCGGCGCAGGACCCGTCTGAAGCCGTTGGGCCCGCGCACGATCACGCGCGCCCGCTTGCCGCGCGGGACGTTCGCGATCCGCACGCGCAGGCGGGCGTCGCGGGCGCCGCGGACCGGTCCGCTGAGCGCCTGCAGGCCGACGACCCGCTGGCCGCGCGTGAGGCGGCCGGCGAGCGAGCCGAGCGTGCGCGCCGTGCCGACCGCGCGCACGCCGCCGGCGGCGCTCGCCAGCCAGGCGCCGCGGCCGTCGGCGGTGACGTCGAAGCCGGTGATGACGTCGGCGCCGCCGGCGGCGCGCACGCCCCGCTTGGCGACGACGCCGAAGGGGACGAGGCGGCCGCGCGAGGTGGCGAGCCAGTAGCCCTGGCCGGCGCGCGCGGCGCGCAGGCCGACGACGCGCTCGCCGCCGGCCGTTCTGCCGGCGAGCGAGCCGCGCGCCTTGGCGCTCCCGAGCGTCAGCACCGTGCCGCGGTCGGTCGCCAGCCACGCGCCGCGGCGGTCGGCGGTCGCGTCGAAGCCGACGACGCGCTCGCCGCGCGGCAGCGCGGCGACGGTGCCGGAGAGCCGCTTGGCGGAGCCGAAGCCGGCAAGCCGGCCGCGGTCGGTCGCGAGCCAGTAGCCGCGACCGTCGCGGGCAGCGCGCAGCGCGACGACGCGCTCGTCAGCGGCCAGCGTCCCGGCGAGGCCGCCGAGCGCGCGGGCCGTGCCGCGGGCGCGCACCGCGCCGTCGGCCGTCGCCAGCCAGGCGCCGCGGCCGTGCGGAGCGGCCGCCGCGGCGACGACGTCGCGCGCGCCGGCGCGGACGGCGAGGCGCGGCGCGTCGCCGAAGGCGCGCAGGCGGCCGGCGCTCGTGGCGAGCCAGTAGCCGGGGCCGAGCGGCGTTCTGAACGTCGCGCCCTTGACGACCGAGAAGTCGCAGGCGGGCGGCGCGCAGATCGATCCTCCGCGTCCGCGCGCCGCGTCGGCGGCAGGCGCGAGCGAGGCGACGCTCAGCAGCGTCGCGATCAGCGCGATCAATGCGGCGGCCGCGCGGGCGCGCGTGGGCGCGGCCGCGACAGCGGTCCGGATCCGGTCCATCGTCTACTCCGTTCGGGCGGTGCGCGCGGGCGTCTGGCGGCGCTCGCGGGTCGGGGGTCCAACGCTCGCACCGATGATCGGCCGCGCAGCCGCTCGCTTGAGCGGCACGGTCGCCGCGGCGCGCTACCCGGCCGCGCGCACGGCTGCCGCGAGCGGCGCGGCGAGGTCGCCCCTGCGGCCGACGGCGACGCCGTTGTCGAGCCCCAGCCAGGCGGCGACGGTCGCCAGCTCGGCGGCCAGCTCGGGGGCGACGCGCTCGGGCTCGGCGCCCTCCTCGGCGTAGGCGCCCTGCACCAGCAGCACGCCGGCCTGGCGGTCGGACTTGAGGTCGACGCGGGCGACGAGCGCGTCGCCGAGCAGGAACGGCAGCACGTAGTAGCCGTAGACGCGCTTGGGCTGCGGCACGTAGATCTCGATCCGGTAGTGGAAGTCGAAGATCCGCTCGGTGCGCGGGCGGAACCATATGAGCGAGTCGAACGGGCTCAGCAGCGCGCGGGCGTCGACCCTGCGCGGGCGGCGCGCCTGCGGCCACAGGTAGGCCGGCGCCTCCCAGCCCTCAACGGTCACCGGCTCCAGCTCGCCGGCCTCGACCAGCTCCGCGACGCGCAGCTTCGACTCCCTCCGCGGCAGGCGGAAGTAGTCGCCGAGGTCGGGCTCGGTCGCGACGCCGCACGCTCTCGCCGCGACGCGGATCAGCTGCCGCTGCGCCTCCTCGACCGGCGGCGTCTCGCGCTCGAGCAGCTCGGCCGGCAGCACGCGCTCGGTCAGGTCGTAGCGGCGCTCGAAGTTGATCCGCCGCGCCGCCGTCACCTGCCCCGACCAGAACAGCCACTCGAGCGCGACCTTGCCGTCGTGCCAGTTCCACATCTGGCCCGGCTTCTTGGCTGCCCGCTCGACCTCGGTCTCGCCGGCGCGGATCGGCCCGCGCTCACGCACCAGCTCCTTCACCTGCGCGACCAGCTCCGGCTGCTCCCTGGCGATCCGTCTGACGCTGCCCCAGGCGTCGTGACCGGCGCGCGCCATCCGCCAGCGCAGGCACGGCTGCAGCTCCAGCGGGACGAGCGACGCCTCGTGCGCCCAGTACTCGAACAGCTCGCGTCTGACGCGGCCGTCGGTGTGCGCGGCCATGCGGTCGAGCGCCTCGCGCGGGTAGGGGCCAAGCCGCGAGAAGAGCGGCATGTAGTGGGTGCGCGAGAAGACGTTGACGGAGTCGAGCTGCAGCAGGCCGATCTGCCCGATCGCTCTGCGCAGGTGGCGGGCGGTGACCGCGCCGGCCGGCCGTCTGTCGGCGAAGCCCTGGGCGGCGAGCGCGATGCGGCGCGCGGCTCTCGCGCTCAGGTCGGCGGTCATGGCGTGAATCGATACCACGCCCGGGCGGACGGCATCCGTGCCGCCTCAATATCCTGCGGCGTTCCCGACTCGAACAAGGACACCAACAGCTCCCATGGCCAAGATCAAGGTGAAGAACCCCGTCGTCGAGCTCGACGGCGACGAGATGACCCGGATCATCTGGCAGTTCATCAAGGACCAGCTGATCCTCCCCTACCTCGACGTCGAGCTGAAGTACTACGACCTCGGCATCGAGAGCCGCGACGCGACCGACGACCAGATCACGGTCGACGCCGCCAACGCGATCAAGCAGTACGGCGTCGGCGTCAAGTGCGCGACGATCACGCCCGACGAGGCGCGCGTCGAGGAGTTCGGCCTCAAGGAGATGTACCGCTCGCCGAACGGCACGATCCGCAACATC
>Ga0164243_10011526_pt1 | contig 12605 bp, 10 predicted proteins | sample OricompcompostOP_FD_108781 | JGI IMG/M metagenome (GOLD analysis project Ga0164243, IMG submission 108781) | Organic Plus compost microbial communities from Emeryville, California, USA - Original compost - Organic plus compost (OP) | ecosystem: Engineered > Solid waste > Mixed feedstock >...
CAGAAAGAAACCGCCCGGGAGAGCCCAGAAAGAAGAAGAGGGCGGCATCCCACGGGGGGAATGGGATGCCGCCCAGGCGTCGGCGGTCGGGGGAACCGCGACGCGGAAAGCCGTATTCGGCCGTGGCTAGTGTACGCATGTCAGGAGCCTTGACAAAACCCACACGCTACCGACTTTCGACGGTAGTCGCCGTCGGGGCCCCGGATTAGATTCGCGATGTCGTCGTGCCGACCCCGGCGGCCCGTCCCCACGCAAAGGAGCGCCCCCTCGCATGAGCAGTCAGATCGATCACCTTCTCGAGGAAGACCGGGAGTTCCCGCCGTCGCCCGAGTTCGCGGCGCAGGCGGTGGCGAGGCCGGAGCTCTACGAGCGTGCCGCCGCCGACCGCGAGGCGTTCTGGGGCGAGCAGGCCAGGGAGCTGCTGCACTGGCACACGCCGTTCACCCAGATCCTGGACTGGACCACGCCGCCGTTCGCGAAGTGGTTCGCCGACGGCGAGCTGAACGTGGCGTACAACTGCCTCGACCGTCACGTGGAGGCGGGCGACGGCGACCGCGTCGCCCTGCTCTGGGAGGGCGAGCCGGGCGATGAGCGACGGATCACGTATGCCGAGCTCACCGACGAGGTCAAGCGCCTCGCCAACGTGCTCACCGACCTGGGCGTCGAGCGCGGCGACCGGGTGGCGATCTACCTCCCGATGATCCCGGAGGCCATCGCGTCGATGCTCGCCGTGGCCCGCCTCGGCGCGATCCACTCGGTCGTGTTCGGCGGGTTCAGCGCCGACAGCCTCCGTTCCCGGATCGACGACGCGGGGGCCAAGCTCGTCATCACGGCCGACGGCGGCTACCGCAAGGGCAAGGTGTCGCCGCTGAAGCCCGCAGTCGACCAGGCGCTGGCCGACCGCGGCGAGGGCGAGCAGAAGACGGTCGAGCGTGTGCTCGTCGTCAAGCGCGGCGGCAACGACGTGGACTGGGTTCCCGGCCGCGACGTCTGGTACCACGACGTGGTGCCCGTCGCCCCCGCCGAGCACGTCGCCGAGGCGTTCCCGGCGGAGAGCCCGCTCTTCATCCTCTACACCTCGGGCACCACGGGAAAGCCCAAGGGGATCCTGCACACCTCCGGCGGCTACCTCACCCAGGCGGCCTACACACACCGGAACGTGTTCGACCTCCACCCCGACTCCGACGTGTTCTGGTGCACCGCCGACATCGGCTGGATCACCGGGCACTCCTACGTCGCCTACGGCCCGCTCGCGAACGGCGCCACCCAGGTGCTGTACGAGGGGACGCCGGAGACCCCGCATCAGGGCCGCTGGTGGGAGATCATCGAGAAGTACGGCGTGACGATCTTCTACACCGCGCCCACGGCGATCCGGTCGTTCATGAAGATCGGCCGCAGCGTGCCGAAGAAGCACGACCTGTCCAGCCTGCGCGTGCTCGGCTCGGTCGGTGAGCCCATCAACCCCGAGGCGTGGATGTGGTACCGCGAGGTGATCGGCGGGAACAGGGCGCCGATCGTCGACACCTGGTGGCAGACCGAGACCGGCGCGATCATGGTCTCGCCGCTCCCCGGCATCACCGCCACCAAGCCGGGCTCGGCCCAGGTGCCGCTCCCCGGCATCTCGATCGACGTCGTGGACGAGTCCGGAGAGGTCGTGGGCAACGGCAACGGCGGGCTCCTGGTGATCACCGAGCCGTGGCCGAGCATGCTCCGCGGCATCTGGGGCGACCCCGAGCGGTTCAAGGAAACGTACTGGGAGAAGTTCGAGGCGCAGGGCTACTACTTCGCCGGCGACGGGGCACGCCTCGACGAGGACGGCGACCTGTGGCTGCTCGGCCGCGTGGACGACGTGATGAACGTCTCGGGACACCGCCTCTCGACCGCGGAGATCGAGTCCTCCCTGGTCGCGCACGAGGCCACGGCCGAGGCCGCGGTCGTCGGCGCGTCCGACGAGACGACCGGTCAGGCGGTGGTGGCGTTCGTGATCATCAAGGAGAGCTACCTCGCCGAGCACTCCCCCGAAGGTCTCGCCCAGCAGCTGCGCCTCTGGGTGGGCGAGCAGATCGGCCCGATCGCGCGCCCCCGCGACGTCTACATCGTGGGCGAGCTGCCCAAGACGCGCTCCGGCAAGATCATGCGCCGCCTGCTGCGCGACGTGGCGGAGGGACGCGAGGTCGGCGACACCACCACGCTCGCCGACACCGCCGTGATGAGCGTCATCTCGGCCCAGGTGCGCTGAACCAGGTGCGCTGAACCAGGTGCGCTGAACCAGGTGCGCTGAACGCAAGAAGGGGCCCCTCCGCGTGGAGGGGCCCCTTCTGCGCGTCCGGCGCCGGCTCAGGCGAGGGTGAAGACGACCTCGACCTCGACCGGGCTGTCCAGCGGCAGCACGCTCACGCCGACCGCGGCCCTGGCGTGCCGGCCGGCGTCGCCGAAGATCTCGCCGAGCACCTCGCTGGCGCCGTTGATCACCCCGGGCTGGCCGGAGAACGAGGGGTCGGACGCGACGAAGCCGCCCACGCGCAGCACGCCGCCGATCCGGTCGAGCCCGCCCGCGGCGTCGGCGGCCGCGGCCAGCGCGTTCAGGGCACAGGTGCGGGCGTAGGCCTTGGCGTCCTCGGCCGACACCTCGGCGCCCACCTTGCCCGTGGCAGGGAGCGCGCCGGCGGCGAAGGGCAGCTGGCCGGACGTGTAGACGAGGTCGCCGTGCACCCGGGCGGGCACGTAGGCGGCGACGGGAGCGGCGACCGCGGGCAGCTCGATCCCGAGCTCCGCGAGGCGGGCGGCGATGGTCATCGGTTCTCTCCTTCGAACTGGCGGGCGGCGTCGGCCGCGGCGGCGAGACCGGCGTTGGCCGCGCCGCCTTCCGTCACCGGGCGCTTGAAGTAGGCGACGAGCCCGCCCTCGGGCCCGGTGACCACCTGCACCAGCTCCCAGCCCTGCTTGCCCCAGTTGTTGAGGATCGCGGCCGTGTTGTGGATGAGGAGCGGGGTGGTCAGATACTCCCACGTGGTCATGGCTCTCCCGGGCGGGTCAGGCGCGCACGATGCGCGCATCAAAGACGGTATTCAGGGAACTCCCCTACGATCAAGCGTATGCCTCAGACCAAACGCACGCTCACGGGTGTGTTCGGCGGCCTCCTCGGGCTCGTCGGCCTCAGCGCGGTGGCCGGGATCCTGGTGACCGCCTCCGTGACCCCCGTGTTCGCGGTGGCCGGCGCCACGGCGGCGCAGTCCCTCGACCTGTTCGAGAAGCTGCCCTCGAAGCTCAACGTGACCCAGCCGATGGAGCCGACGACCTTCTACGCGAAGGGCGTCGACGGCAACCCGGTCCAGCTGGCCCGGTTCTACGACCAGAACCGCACGCCGGTGACCTACGACCAGGTCGCGCCGGTCCTTTACGACGCGCTGCTCTCCAGCGAGGACAAGAACTACTACGACCACGGCGGCATCGACCTCGTCGGCACCGCCAAGGCCCTCGTCGACAACCTCGGCGGCGGATCCACCCGCGGCGGCTCGTCGATCAGCCAGCAGTACGTCAAGAACGTGCTGCTGCAGGAGTGCGAGCGCGGCGTGAAGCTCGAAGACCCCGACCGCGACGAGAAGCTCAACCAGTGCTGGCTGGACGCCGCCACCAGCGACGGCAGCGACGGCATCGCCCGCAAGCTCAAGGAGATGCGCTACGCGATCCAGATCGAGAAGGTGTTCTCCAAGAACGACATCCTCATCGGCTACCTGAACCTGGTGAACTTCGGCGGCACGACCTACGGCATCGAGGCCGCCGCGCAGCGCTACTTCGGCGTCTCCGCCTCGGCGCTCTCGCTCAACCAGGCCGCCACCCTGGCCGGTCTCGTGCAGAACCCCAACTCGTACCGCATCGACCGTCCCGAGGGCTCGATGACGATCGACGGCAAGCCCGCGAACTCGGCCGAGGACGGCTACGCGCAGACCCGCATCCGCCGCGACTACGTGCTCGGGCGCATGCTCGCCGACGGCAAGATCACGCAGGAGCAGCACGACGCGACGGTCGCCGAGCCGATCACGCCGAACATCGTCGCCCCGACGCAGGGCTGCGCCGCCGCCGGCCCGAACGCCTACTTCTGCCAGTACGTGAAGACCACGCTGGAGAACGACGAGTTCTACGGCAAGACCGCGGAGGAGCGCTACGACACCCTCCTGCGCGGCGGCCTCGACGTGTACACCTCGCTGGACATGTCGATCCAGCAGGCCGGCATCGACGCGATGACCGAGTACGCGCCGCCGGCGATCGAGGGGCTGAAGTTCGGCGCCGCCGGCACCACGATCGAGACCGGCACCGGCCGCATCCTCGCGATGGTGCAGAACACGAACTTCTCCGAGGACGCCTCCGTCGACGGGCAGCCGGGCTACTCGTCGCTCGTCTACGCCGCCGACTCCGCGCACGGCGCCTCCAACGGCTTCTCGGTCGGATCGAGCTACAAGATCTTCACGCTCATCGACTGGCTGGAGAAGGGCAACTCCCTCCGCGAGACCCTCAACGGCACCAACCGCATCTTCAACAAGCTGACCTGCGACGGCGACCCGCTCTACTTCGGCACCGACATCATCCGCAACGCCAACAACGACCGCGGATGGGTGGGCACACCGTACGACTTCACCGTGAAGTCGCTCAACAGCGGGTACTTCGCGATGGCCGAGAAGCTCAACGTGTGCGACATCAACCGCGTCGCCGACCGGATGGGCGTGCATCTCGGGAACGGCAAGAAGGTCACCGACGAGAACGTGCCGTTCGACATCCTGGGCTCCAAGAACATCGCTCCCCTCGACATGGCGAGCGCGATGGGCGCCATCGGCAACGGCGGCACCCGGTGCGAGCAGCACGCGATCGACCGGATCGTCGGCCCCGACGGCAAGGACAAGCCCCTCCCGCCGAACGGCTGCAGGGAAGTGGTCAAGCCCGACATCGCCGCGACCGCCGCCTACGCGCTGCAGGGCGTCATGACCGGCGGAGGGACGGGCTCGCGCTCCAACCCTGGCGACGGCACTCCGCTGATCGGCAAGACCGGTTCGCACAACACCGACCAGACCACGATGATCATGTCCTCCACCAAGACCGCGACGGCCGTGTGGGTCGGGCAGAGCGAGGGCACGGTCGACATCGAGGACTTCAGCTACAACGGCGTCGGACTCAGCAACACCAGGCACGAGATCGCTCCGGCGCTCCAGGGCGCCGCCGACAGGATCTACGGCGGAGACAAGTTCCCCGAGCCGACCAACTCCCTCCTCCGCCCGACGATGACGAACCTCCCGAACGTGGTCGGCATGTCGCAGGAGCAGGCGCAGAGCACGCTCCGCAACGCCGGGTTCGACGTCACCGTCGGCGCGCCGGTCGACAGCAACCTCGCACCGGGCGTCATCGCCGCCCAGGATCCGAGCGGCGGCCAGGCGGCCCGCGGCGCGACCGTGACGATCTCGCCGAGCAACGGGCAGGGCTCCGCGGTGCCCGACGTGTCGGGCCGGCCGCCGCAGAAGGCGATCGACGATCTCAGGGCGGCCGGGTTCCCCAACGTCGGCCTGGGCGCCTGCACCGCCGGCAGCGGCGGAGGCGGAACCGTCACCGGGACCGATCCCGCGGCGGGGACGGTTGTCAACCGCAACGCCACCATCTCGTTGCTCTACGCGAAGCAGAATTGCCCGTAGTGCCGCGTCGTGCCACGCACCCGGCCCTCGTCGCGCTCGGCGCGGCGGGGGCCGTCGGCGCGGCCGCGGCCGTGTGGGGCATCGGCATCGAGCGCTACCTGTTCACGGTGCGCCACGCGACCGCCGCCGCTCTCCCCGCCGGCTCCCGCCCGCTGCGGATTCTGCACCTCTCCGACGCGCACATGGCGCCGTGGCAGCATCGCAAGCAGCGATGGCTCGCCTCGCTCGCTGCGCTCCGTCCCGACCTCGTCGTCAACACCGGCGACAACCTGGGGCACGCCGACGGTCTGACCGGCATCCGCCGCGCCTTCGCGCCCTTCGCGGGCGTCCCCGGCGTCTTCGTGCACGGCTCGAACGACATCTACGCCCCCGCGCCGCGCAACCCGTTCAAGTACTTCCTCGGCCCGTCCGAGATCCGCCGCGAACCGCCCAAGCTCGACACCGCCGCGCTCGACGCCTACCTGTCGGACGAGCTCGGCTGGACGTCCCTGAACAACACCGCCGCGACCCTCGACGTCGGCGGCCGCCGGATCGACCTCTTCGGCGTGGACGACGCGCACCGCGACTGGGACGAGCTGGACGAGCTGCCCGCGGCCATCCGCTCCCTCGGCGATCGCCCGGAGAGCACGCCCGTGCTCGGGGTGACCCACGCCCCCTACCAGCGGGTGCTGAACTCGTTCGTCGATCTCGGCGCCGATGCGATCCTCGGCGGTCACACGCACGGCGGACAGATCTGCATCCCCGGCGTGGGCGCCCTCGTCGCGAACTGCGACATCCCGGTGAAGCAGGCCAAGGGCCTGAGCACCTGGACCCACGGCGCGCGCACCGTCCCGCTGAACGTCAGCGCCGGCTGCGGGCACTCGATCTACGCCCCCGTCCGCTTCGCCTGCCGTCCCGAGGCGACGCTGCTCACCCTCGTCGCCCGGGACTGAGCGACGGCCCTCATGCGGCGCGCGCGGGGCGGGCGCCGATTCGGAGCCGGGACGTTTTCGGTATAGACTCGAACGGTTGCCACGGGGTGTGGCGCAGCTTGGTAGCGCGCTTCGTTCGGGACGAAGAGGCCGCAGGTTCAAATCCTGTCACCCCGACGTGGAGGAAGGGAGCCGGCCTGAGGGTCGGCTCCCTTCTCTCGCATCCGACGTCGTCGTTCTCGGGGAGGAAACCATGACGACCGCACCTCGCCTCGTGGCGTTCGACCTGGACGACACGCTCGCGCCGTCCAAGAGCCGGATCGATCCGCGGATCGCCCGTCTGCTGCTCGCCCTCGCGTCGCGCGTCGAGGTCGCGATCATCTCCGGCGGCAACGAGGAGCAGTTCCGCACCCAGGTGGTCTCGCAGCTCCCCGGCGCGGACTCGGCCACGCTCGCCCGCTTCCACCTCATGCCCACCTGCGGCACACGGTACCTCCGCCACGACGGGACCGACTTCACCCTCGTCTACGCCCGCGATCTCACCGAGGAGCAGAAGACGACGGCGCTGACCGCCCTCGAACGCGAGGCGCGGCGCCTGGGCCTGTGGGCCGAGGAGACCTGGGGGCCGATCCTGGAGGACCGCGGGTCGCAGATCACCTTCTCGGCGCTCGGCCAGCGCGCCCCCGGCGAGGCCAAGCAGGCCTGGGATCCGGACGGGTCCAAGCGGGCCGCTCTGCGCGACGCCGTGGCCCCGTTCCTCCCCGACCTGGAGGTGCGCTCGGGCGGCTCCACGTCGATCGACATCACCCGCGCCGGGATCGACAAGGCCTACGGCATGACCGAGCTCGCCGAGCACACCGGGATCCCCTTCGCCGAGATGCTGTTCTACGGAGACCGGCTGGACGAGGGCGGCAACGACTATCCGGTGAAGGCGCTCGGCGTCCCCACCGTGGCCGTGGAAGGCTGGGAGGAGACGGCGGACCGGCTGGACGCCCTCCTGCCGACCCTGCGCTGAGACCCGGGGCCGCTCAGCGGACGGCGGCGGCGATCCCGTCGGCGACCGGGACCATCCGCGTCAGCTGCGTCACGTGGCGCGGCTCCAGCTCCGCGAGCGTCGAGACGCCCAGCAGGCGCATCGTCCGCTCGATCTCGCTGCGCAGGATCGCGATCGCACGGTCGACGCCCCGCCGGCCGCCCGCCATCAGGCCGTAGAGGTAGGCGCGTCCGATCAGCGTGAAGTCGGCCCCCAGGGCCACCGAGGCCACGATGTCGGCGCCGTTCATGATCCCGGTGTCGATCATCACGGTGACCTCGTCGCCGACCTCGCGCCGCACGTGCGGCAGGAGGTGGAACGGGATGGGCGCCCTGTCGAGCTGGCGTCCGCCGTGGTTGGACAGCACGATCCCGTCGACGCCCGCGTCGCGCAGGCGGACCGCGTCGGCCACGGTCTGCACGCCCTTGACCACGAGCTTGCCCGGCCACATCCCGCGGATCACGTCGAGGTCGTCGTAGCTGATGGTGGGATCCATCGCCGCGTCGAGGAGCTCTCCGACCGTGCCGCCGGTGGAGCTCAGCGAAGCGAACTCGAGCTTGGGCGTGGTGAGGAAGTCGATCCACCACCACGGCCGCGGGATGGCGTTGACGATCGTGCCGAGCGTCAGCTGCGGCGGGATCGAGAAGCCGTTGCGCTTGTCGCGCAGGCGCGCGCCGGCGACCGGCGTGTCGACCGTGAACATGAGCGTGTCGAAGCCCGCCTCCGCCGCACGACGCGTGAGGCCGTAGGAGATCTCCCGGTCGCGCATGACGTACAGCTGGAACCAGTTGCGCCCGTCGGGGTTGGTGGCTTTGACGTCCTCGATCGACGTCGTCCCGAGCGTGGAGAGCGTGAAGGGGATGCCGGCGGCCGCTGCGGCCCCCGCTCCGGCGTACTCCCCCTCGGTCTGCATGAGCCGGGTGAACCCGGTGGGCGCGATGCCGAAGGGCAGGGCGCTGGGACCGTCCAGGATCGTCGTCGACGTGTCGAGGTCGGGCGCAGGGGTGAGGATGCCGGGGTGGAACTCGACGTCCTCGAACGCCTGCCGGGCGCGAGCGAGCGACAGCTCGCCCTCGGCCGCACCGTCGGTGTAGTCGAACGCGGCCTTGGGCGCGCGCCGCTTGGCGATGGCCCGCAGGTCGGCGATCGTGAGGGCCGTGTCGAGGCGGCGCTTGGTGCCGTCGAGCTCGGGGGCCTTGAACCTCATCAGCTCGAAGATCTCGCGCGGGTTGGGGAGCTGTCGTGCGACGGTGCGACGGGTCGTCGTGCGGCGGGTCATGGGGGACGCCTTTCGTTCAGTGGGGGTCTGAGACGCCGGTGGCGGCGTGGTATCCGACGATGTGGTCACGGAGGAGATCCGACGCCGCCGCGCCGTCTCCGGCGTCGATCGCACCGAGGATCGCGCGGTGCTCCGCCCGGAGGGCGCCTGCCATCGCCGGCCAGTCCGCGATCCGTTCGGAGCCCTGGAGCACGTACGACTCGATCGCGTCGCGGAGCCCGGTCATCATCGCCGCGATCACGGCGTTGCCCGAGGCCTCGGCGAGGGCGAGGTGCAGGCGGGCGTCGAGGGCGAGGAACTCCGCCGGTGCCAGGTCGTCCGCGTCCATCGCGTCGAGGATGCCGTGGGCCGCGGACGTGTCGCGGGCCGGATCGGCGGCGAGGTCGACCGCGACCGCCCGCTCGAGCACGAGGCGGGTGCGGACGACGTCGGCGATCGGGAACCCCTGCGCGGCCACCTGGAGCCGGAGCAGGGCGGAGAGCCCTCCCCCGGGCGTCGCGATCACGATCGCGCCCGCCTGAGGGCCGGAGCCGGTGGCGGTGCGGATCAGCCCCATGACCTCCAGCACGCGCAGCGCCTCGCGGACGCTGGAGCGCCCGACGCCCAGGTCGGCGGCGAGATCGCGCTCGGAGGGCAGCCGGTCGCCGGGGCCGAGCCGGCCGTCGATCAGGTCGCCCTCGAGATGCGCGAGGACCGCCCGCCAGGCGCGGGCAGGCGGTTCGGCGCTCTGCGCGTCGGGCATCGTTCCTCCTGTGGTCTGACCACAGAGTAGCGCCTGTGGTCAGACCACGCAAGCGGCGCGCGACCAGCACACAGCCGGTCGCCGGGCCCATGGGATGGTGAGGAAGGCGGCCGGTCAGCCCAGGCGTCCGCCGGACTCCTCGAGGTAGCAGTTGCCGCAGAGGGACTCGTAGGTGGTGACCAGCTCGTCGCCTCCCCCGTCGATCGCGACCTGGTCGCCGTCGAACACGAACCGGCCGCCGATCCGCCGGCCGTTGAACACGGCCTTGCGCCCGCACCGGCAGATCGTCTTCAGCTCCTCCAGCGTGTGCGCGATCGCGAGCAGACGCGCGGAGCCGGGGAAGGCGTGGGTGAGGAAGTCGTTGCGGATGCCGTACGCCATCACGGGGATGCCGTCCTCCACCGCGATCCGGAACAGGTCGTCTATCTGCTCCGGCGACAGGAACTGCGCCTCATCGACGAGCAGGCAGGCGACGTCGGCCGGATCCTCCGGCAGGAGGCTCTCCTCGAGCTCCCGGCGCTTGCGCTCGCGATGCCGCCGGAACAGCGCGCGGGCGCCGTCGTCGGGGCCGATCAGGAAGTCCACCTCGCGGGTCATCCCCAGGCGGGACTCGATCTGCGACGCGCCCTTCGTGTCGATCGCGGGCTTGGCCAGCAGCACGTGCTGGCCACGCTCCTCGTAGTTGTACGCCGCCTGCAGCAGAGCCGTGGACTTGCCGGAGTTCATCGCCCCGTAGCGGAAGTACAGCTTCGCCACGGCGACCCGATCAGGCCGTGAGGTCGAGCGCGGACGCGGTCGCGGTCATGGACGCCTTCGCCGCGGCGGCGTCGCGGTTCAGCTCCTCGCCGAGGGTCGGGATGAGCTCACGCAGCTGCGGCTCCCATCCCGCGTACTGCTCGGGGAAGCAGCGCCCCAGCAAACCAAGCATGATCGGCACCGCCGTCGACGCACCGGGCGACGCGCCCAGCAGGCCCGCGATCGAGCCGTCGGCCGCGGCGACCACCTCGGTGCCGAACTGCAGGACACCGCCCTTCTCTGGGTCCTTCTTCATCACCTGGGCGCGCTGGCCGGCCTGGATCAGCGTCCAGTCCTCGTCCTTCGCCGTCGGCATGAAGACGCGGAGGCTGTCGACCTTCTTCCGGTGGTTCTTCATCAGCTCGCTGAGGAGGTAGGTGATGAGGTCGGGGTTCGCGAAGGCGACGCGGAGCATCGGCCAGATGTTGTGCAGCCGCACCTGGGTGACGATGTCGAGGATCGAGCCCTGCTTGAGGAACTTGGGACTGAAGGTGGCGAACGGGCCGAACAGCAGCGAGGACTCGCCGTCCACCACGCGCGCGTCGAGGTGCGGCACCGACATCGGCGGCGCCCCGACGGAGGCCTGCGAGTAGACCTTCGCCTTGTGCTGCGCGACGATGGCCGGGTTCGTGGTCTTCAGGAACTGGCCGCCGATCGGGAAGACGCCGTAGCCCTTGATCTCGGGGATCTTCGACGCCTGCAGGAGCTTGAGCGCCCATCCCCCGGCGCCGACGAAGACGAACCGGGCGTTCAGGCGGTTGGGCGTGTGCCCGATCCGGTTCCGGTACGACACCTGCCAGGTGCCGTCCTTCTGCCGCTTGAGCTTCTTGACCTCGTGGTTGGTGCGCACCTCGACGCCCGAGGCGGCGAGGTGGTCGAAGAGCTGGCGGGTGAGGGCGCCGAAGTCGACGTCGGTGCCGGAGGGCACGCGGGTCGCCGCGAACGGCTCGCCCTTACGACGCTGCTGCATGAGCAGCGGCGCCCAGGTGTTGATGACGCGCGAGTCCTCGCTGTACTCGATCCCGGCGAACAGCGGCTGCTCCTTGAGCACCTCGTAGCGCTTGCGGAGGTAGGCGACGTCCTTCTCGCCGCGCACGAACGTCATGTGCGGGGTGGAGTTGATGAAGGTCGACGGCGCGTCGAGGATGCCCCGCTCCACCAGCGACGACCAGAACTGACGGCTCTGCTGGAACTGCTCGTTGATCGACACCGCCTTGGCCGGGTCGAGCGGGCCGTCGCCGTTCTGCGGCATGTAGTTCAGCTCGCACAGGGCGGCGTGCCCCGTGCCCGCGTTGTTCCACGGGTTGGAGCTCTCCTGCGCCACTTCGCTCAGCCGCTCGAAGGCGACGATCTTCCAGTCGGGCTGGAGCTCGTGCAGCAGCGTACCGAGCGTGGCGCTCATGATGCCACCGCCGATGAGGACGACGTCGACGTTTTCAGTCACGAGTCCAGTCTAGTTCTCCCGGCCCGCCGCTCTTGCCGCGGAACGGCCGAGGTCGGGCCAGGCCGGAACAGCCGAGGCCGGAACAGCCGAGGCCAGGACGGCCGGAGCGGCGGGCTCAGACCGATGCGGCCGGGATGCGGGCGGCGACGAGCTCCGCGATCTGCACGGCGTTGAGCGCCGCGCCCTTGCGAAGGTTGTCGTTGCTGATGAACAGCACGAGGCCCTTGCCCTCGGGGGCGGACTGGTCGGCCCTGATGCGGCCGACGTAGCTCGCGTCCTTGCCCGCCGCGTACAGCGGCGTCGGCACCTCTTCGAGGACGACGCCGGGCGCCGTGGCGAGCACCTCGCGGGCGCGTTCGGGCGTGATGTCGTCTGCGAACTCCGCATGGATCGACAGGGAGTGGCCGGTGAAGACGGGAACCCGCACGCAGGTCCCCGCGACGAGAAGGTCGGGCAGGCCGAGGATCTTCCGGCTCTCGTTGCGGAGCTTCTTCTCCTCGTCCGTCTCGTTCTGCCCGTCGTCGACGAGAGAGCCCGCGAGGGGGATGACGTCGAAGGCGATCGGGGCGACGTACTTCTCGGGCTGCGGGAAGTCGATCGCAGATCCGTCGTGCACGAGGCGCAGGGTGTCGCCCTGGGCGAGCACGCCCTCGACCTGGCCGAGGAGCTCCTGCGCGCCGGCGAGCCCCGAGCCGCTGACGGCCTGGTAGGTGCTGACGATGA
>Ga0164243_10011527_pt1 | contig 12604 bp, 11 predicted proteins | sample OricompcompostOP_FD_108781 | JGI IMG/M metagenome (GOLD analysis project Ga0164243, IMG submission 108781) | Organic Plus compost microbial communities from Emeryville, California, USA - Original compost - Organic plus compost (OP) | ecosystem: Engineered > Solid waste > Mixed feedstock >...
TAATGACCAGACGCGCCTTCGACATCCCCGAACGCTGACGCCCCACCGTCCACCATGTCCTGAGACATCAGTCCGGGATGACGCGAGACACCTGTCCGGGATGTCCTGAACCAGCACACCGCCCCCGCCACCAAGGAACGGCCCCCGACCTGCGCGAACGCAGAGTCGGGGGCCGTTCGCTTCCATAGGAATCGCGCGACTCCCGGACAATGCCTGACCGTGGATTGGCTGGCAGCGCTACTGCCTCGGCCCGAGGAGACGCTGCGGAGGTGGGTTCAGAAGGCGGAGGCCGACGCAGGAAGGGTGGCCCGGGCCCGACCAGCGACATGGTCGAGGAGAACCGGCGGCTGCGGCGGGAGAACGCCGAACTGCGCAAGGCGAACGAGGTGCTCCAGACGGCTGGCGTGTTCGTCCCGAGAGAGTTCTACCGCCCTCGACGAGATGATCCGGTTCATCGACGAGCATCGGGATCGTTTCGGGGTCGAGCTCGTGGGACCTCCGGCGAGGGCTGACTGACGGCGCGATAGCCGGCGGGTAGGGGTCGAGCGGGCCGCAGGCTCACGGTGACCGTCGGCACGTCTGGGAGCCGATGGGTTGCTTCGGGTGTGGCGTGGTCGTGTCGCGACGCGTGGCGATTGCTGCTGGAGGTTCCGCACGGACAGGCCCGGCTGTGCTGGTGGCGGCGCCGCTGCCGCCATTCCCGCTGTGGGGGCGGTGTCAACGGACGATGCGACCTCCTCGTGGGCGGGCATCTGATCCACCTATGCGTGGGCGGTTCAGCATCCGGTGCGCGTACGGCTGATGTCCTTTGAGGTCAACGGCACCGCCATCTCCTCAGCGTTGGCCTCGGTGAGGCGCAGTGCTGTCGATGGCGATGAAGCGGCGTGAGCGGATGCACATCGCCGTCGTCATCGACGCCTCGGAGGGTCCGACGGCATGGTCACGCTCGAGGATCGAGTCGAAGATCTGGTGGGGGAGATCGACGACGGGTTTGGCAAGGGGCGCGCGCTGCCACGCGGCGCGGCCCGCAGGGTGAGGTGTCGCTCGACGGCGGCGCCACCCTGGAGGACCTCGTGGAGGCCACCGGCATCGAGCTGCCGGATGAGGGGAGCCACGAGACCTGGGCGGGCCTCGTCTTCGACCGGCTCGGAAGGGTGGCGGTCCTGGGCGCCGTCGTCGCGATCGACGGTGGCCGCTTCGAGGTGATCAACGTCGATGGCAACCGCATCGACCGTGTGCCTGCGACGACGCCACAGCCGCAGGAGCATGCGTCCTCGGAATCGCCGTGACTGGGTGAGGCAGTCGCGAGAATCGACGAGGTCACGAGGTGGGCGGTTCGGCCACGGAGTCGCGCACTACGAGCCGCGGGGGGGCGACGGCGACGTCGCGCACGCACTCCTCGCCGAGTGCGCGCAGCAGTCGCGCGGTGCCGGCCATCGCGAGGTGCTCGAGATCCTGGGAGACGGTGGTGAGCCCGGGGAACACCCAGGAGGCCAGCGGCAGATCGTCGTGGCCGATGATCGAGACGTCGTCGGGCACCCGGTATCCGCGCCGCGCCAGCTCGCCGATCGCGGCTATCGCCATCGTGTCGTTGGCGACGACGATGGCGCTCGCGCGCTTCGCCTCGACCAGATCGACGGCGGCCTGGGCGGCTTGCTCCTCCTGGTAGGTGGTGGTGACCGTGGCCGCGAGTTTCAGACCGTGCTCGGCCAGACGGTCGGTGAACCACCGCAGCCGCAGCCGCTGTGCGACGCGGTCGGAAGGGCCAGCCAGGTAGGCGATCCGTCGATGCCCCGACGCCACCAGGTGGTCGGCTGCGGCCTGCATGCCCACCTCGGGGTGGTCGGCGTGCACGGCATCGACGCTCGTGCTCATCGGCACACCGAGGAACACGGTCGGCAGGTTCAGCGAGGCGAACAGTTCCGGGCGTTCGTCGTCGATGCGGATCTCTGAGGCGATAACGCCGTCGACCTGACGCTGGTGGGCGAGTCGGCGGTAGGTCTCCTCTTCCGCTTCGGTGGACTCGCCGACCAGGTGGAGTTGCAGGCCGTAGCCGTGCTCGCGCAGCACCTCCTCGACGCCGGCGACCATCACGGCGAAGTGCGGGTCGACCACCAGCAGGTTGGGGTCGCGTCGCATCACCATGCCCACCGTGCGTGAGCGGGCGCGGCGCAGCGCCGCGGCGGCGGCCTGCGGCTGCCAGTCCAGCGCCTTTGCGGAGGCGCGGATCCGCTCGGCGGTGGCGGCGGAGATCCCCTTGCGTCCGTTGAGCACCTTGGACACGGCGGCTCGCGACACTCCGGCGTGCCTGGCCACGTCTTCGATCGTGACGCGTCGCGCGGGTGGTGGCTCAGCGGTCACGGGGCTCGCTCTCAGTGACGGAAGGGGTCAGAACCCAGAACTTACACGTGCCGACTTGCGAGTAGAGCGATCTACTCTATTCTCAGGTAGAGCGTTCTACCTATGGTCGACGAGAGGACACGAGTGATCCCCCGCAACTTCGCTGCGCTGTCGGACTCCGATGGCAGCCCCCAGTTCTGGGTCGGTGCCAACTACTGGTCGCGCAGTGGCGGTCCACGCATGTGGCGCGAGTTTGACGCTGGCGTGGTGCGCGAGGAGCTCGCCACGCTGTGCGGCCTTGGCATGACCGTGACCCGCTCGTTCCTCTACTGGCCCGACGTGATGCCTGAGCCTCACCGTCTCGACGGCGAGCTCCTCGATCGGTTCGAGACCTTCCTCGACCTGCACCACGAGCAGGGCATGACGACGATCCCCACATTCATCGTCGGCCACATGTCGGGCGACAACTGGGACCCCGCCTGGCGGGCCGGCCGCGACATCTTCGGCGACGTCTGGTTCGTGGGCCGACAGGCCTGGTACGTGCGATCCATCGCGCAGCGCTTCGCCCAGCACCCGGCGATCGCCGCCTGGCTTCTGACCAACGAGATCCCGATCTACGCGGACTGGAGGACCCGCGGCGTCGGCACGATCGATCACCAGCAGGTGCACGCCTGGGCGAGCATCCTGGTCGACGCCCTTCGCGCAGGTGGCGCACGGCAGCCTGTCTCAGTTGGCGACGGCGCCTGGGGCCTGGAGATCACGGGCATGGACAACGGCTTCAGGCTGCGCGAGCTTGCCGACGTCGTCGACTTCGTCGGCCCGCATGTCTACCGGGTCGAGTCCGACATCACCCGGCAGAACCTCGGCGCAGCCTTCATCTGCGAGCTCGCTGCGCTCGGGCAGCCCGTGGTCATGGAGGAGTTCGGCCTCTCCTCCGACTTCGTGGGCGGCGAGAGCGCGGCCGCGTACTACCGCCAGACCCTGCACAACACGCTCCTCGCCGGCGCGACGGGGTGGCTCACGTGGAACAACACCGACTACGACCACCTCTATGAGCGCCGCCCGTACAGCCTGCACGCCCACGAGATGCATTTCGGGCTCACGACGGTCGCCGGTGAGCCCAAGCCACAGGCTCTTGAGGTGAAGGCCTTCGCGGATCTGCTCCAGCGCATCGACGTCACCAGCCTGCGGCGACCTGCCGCCGATGCCGCGCTCGTCGTCTCCTCGTATCTGGAAGGCGATTACGACTTCACCCAGCCCGGCGACGCCACCGCTGTCTTCCAGGCGACCCATCAGGCCTACGTGGCGACGAAGGAGGCGGACCTGCCTGTCGCCGTCGTACGTGAAGCCGACGGCATCCCCGACGGTGCGAGCCTGTACCTGGTCCCCTCGATCAAGCACATCACGGCAGCGAGCTGGCATCGCCTGCGCGAGCTGGCCACCGCGGGCGCCACGGTCTACGTCTCCTACTTCAACGGCGATCACCCCGTGCACCGCGGTGCGTGGTGGCCCGATCTGGAAGAGACCTTCGGAGTCGACAACCGGGCCTACTACGGAGTCACCTCGCCGGTTCCCGACGACGCCGCCACCTTCACCTTCACCGCCGACCTCGGTGCCATCACGGCAGGGACCGAGCTCACCTTCCCCATGGGCGGTGACCTGCACGGGCGCTCATTTCTGCCGGTGACGCCGCGGGAGGGCACCGAGGTGGTCGCGGTCGACGCCGACGGCAGCCCGGCCATCCTCCTGCGCCCAACCGGCGCCGGGCGGATGGTGCTGTGCACCTACCCGCTGGAGTACGCCGCCGCCAACCGCTGGCACGACAACCCCGAAGACTCCCCGCTGCTCTACGGCGCGCTGGCCGATCTCGCCGGCGTCGTCCGCCCGGTGAGCGTGCCTGACGTGCGCGTGAGCACGGCCTGGCTCGAGCACCCTGACGGCGACCGTTACCTGTGGCTGGTCAACCTCAGCGGTGACGAGATCGACGCCACCCCCACGCTGACCGCGGGCGAGCTGAACACACTCGACGGCGCGCCGGTCCAGACCGTCCGCCTTGGCGCCTACGGGGTGGATGTGCTGCGCTGGCGCGGTGCAGCCACACCATCCACGACCGCACTCTGACGAAGGAGCACACACCGCATGAGCTATGAGAACCGGATCGCCGAGCTGGGCATCGAGCTGCCCACGAAGATCGCCAAGAAGGGGGGCGTCGTTCCCTGCGTGCAGGTGGGCGACGTTCTGTACGTCTCCGGGCACGGCCCGGAGGACAACGAGGGCAACCTCGTCTACCGAGGGCGCGTCGGCGCCGAGGTCAGCCTCGAGGAGGCTTACGACGCAGCCCGCCTGACCGGCATCCAACTGCTTCGCTCGGTGCACGACTACCTCGGTTCGCTCGACCACGTCAAGCGTGTGGTCAAGCTGCTGGGCCTGGTGAACTCAGCGCCCGACTTCCACGAGCAGCCCGCTGTGATCCACGGGTGCTCGGACCTGCTCGTCGAGGTCTTCGGCGAACAGGGCAAGCACGCCCGGTCGGCCATGGGAACGAGCAACCTCCCGATGAACCAGCCGGTCGAGATCGAGATGATCCTCCAGCTTCGCTGACGCCGACGGCACGGCCGCCGGCCGTGCCGCCCACCCCGAAAGGCTGCACATGTCCATCCGTACGAAGATCGTCGCTGCCATCAGCGCGATCGTTGTCATCGTCGCCGGAGCCGTCCTGATCGCGGTCAAGCCGTGGGCGGGCGGCTCCGACGAGGCCACCATCACCTGGTGGGTTCCCGACTGGGACGAGGCCGTGGCCACCGAGCTCGTCGCCGAGTTCGAGGCCGAGAACCCTGACTACGACGTCGAGATCGTGCTCACCACCTGGGACACGATGGCCGACAAGATCCGCGTCGCCCTCGACGCGGGCACCGCACCCGAGGTCATCACCGAGCTCACCTCGCGCGTGGCCCGCTACGCCCGAGCGGACCAGCTCACCGACGTCACCTCCTGGTACGACTCCTCCATGCCGACCGAGGACTTCCTCACGTCGGCGCTCGAAGCCGTCACCGTGAACGGTGCGACCTATGCCGTTCCGTTCCGCCATGACTCCTCGGTGCTGCTGTACAACCGTGAGCAGCTCGCCGCCGCCGGTTACGACGAGGCGCCGCAGTCCTGGGACGAGGTCGTGGCGATGTCCGCCGATCTGACCTCTGAGGCCGGCTACGCCTTCGGTTGGCCGCTGGGCAACGACAACAACGCCGTCGTCCGTTGGCTTGAGCAGTACCTGTCCAACGGCGGCGACCTGACCCCGGCAGCCGATGGCTCGTTGACGATCGACGAGACCGCAGCAGCCGCAGGCCTGACCTCGATCGCTGAGTCGATCCAGGAGGGCTGGGCCTCTCAGTCCTCGCTGGAGCTCGACAACACGGCGCTGCGTGACCTGATGGCCAACGGCAAGGTCGCGATGTACGTGGGCGGCGCCTACGACATCGCACCGTTGCAGGAGGCCGGTATCGACGTCGGCACCGCGCCCTACCCGGGTGTGGGCGGCGCTGGCACCACGACGGCTGACGGCTTCTCGCTCCTTGTCCCCGCCGACATCGAGAACACCGACGGCGCCCAGGCGCTCGTGCAGTTCCTCGCACAGCCACACAACGAGGCGGCGCTGACCGCCACGTTCCCGGCCCGCGTGAGCGCGATGGAGGACGAGCGCTTCTCCGACCCGTTGCAGCAGCCGGCGATCGATCAGCTCATGGAGTACTCCGTGCCGCTGCCGAACCACCCGGCGTGGTCCGACATGACGCCTGCGATCTTCGCGGCCGTGCAGTCGGTCGTGTTGGGCGACCAGACCGCTGCCGATGGTGCCGCCTCGATCGTCGCCGAGGCCGAGCGTCTCCTCGGGCCGATCGAGTAACGGCCACCCCAGACCGCTGGTGTGTGGCGGCTCGATCCCCCTGCGCCGCCACACACCAGCACTCCACCTGACGGAAGACCCAGGATGAGTGCCCTTTCCGCACCCGTAGACCACGCCGCCGCCGCGAGAGAACGCGCACGGCGGTCGGCTCGCCGCACCACGCAGCACGGCTGGCTCACCTCGCTGCCGGGCATCGTGGCCGTCACCGTGCTGTGCCTCGTGCCGATCGTGATGACGCTCGTCGAGGCGTTCTCGGCCGAGGGGCTAGCTGCCGCGCGTACCCTTCTGGAGACGCCTGTGCTCGGGCGCGCGGTGCGCAACACGGTGGTGTGGACCGTGATCTCCGTGGTCGGTGCCGTGCTCATCGGCTACGGTGCGGCGTTCCTGCTGCAGCACCGGGCGGTGCGCTGGCCCGGCCTGGTGCGCTCGCTGCTGCTGCTGCCCTGGATCGTGCCGCAGGTGGTCGCCGCCACGATCTGGTGCTGGTACCTGAGCCAGGACTTCGGCCTGCTCAACCGGATGCTGCAGGTGATCGGTCTGATCGACGACCCCGTCGACTGGCTCAGCAACACCTCACTGGTGCTGCCGGTGCTCGCCTCGATCCAGGTATGGAGCACCTTTCCGTTCGTCATGCTCATCATCTCCGCGGGCCTGCAGGGCATCCCGGAGGAACTGTATGAAGCAGCGCGTCTCGACGGCGCGCGCAGCCATCATCTGTTGCGCTACATCGTGCTGCCGTCACTGCGTGACCTGACCTTCATCGTGCTGCTCATCACCACGATCTGGGCCTTCAACTCGTTCGCGTTGGTATGGTTGATCACTTCGGGCGGTCCCGCCGACTCCTCCACCCTCCTCGGCGTGCTGCTCTACCGCGCGTTCCAGCAGGGCGACACAGCCCGTGTGGCCGTGGTCGCCGTTCTTCAGTTCCTCGTCAGCGTCGTGATCGCGCTCCTCTACGTCAAGCGCACACGTGAGGAGGATGCCTGATGGCCGCCACCGTCGGGATGAGTCGCGGGCGCACCTCCCCCCGCCGCATCGTCTCCGGCGTCCTCGTGTGGGCCGCCCTGGCGATCTTGCTGATCTGGGCGCTCACCCCGCTCGTGCTGATGATCGCCACCTCCTTCAAGCCCTCCGGCGAGATCTTCCAGATCCCGCCACGGCTGCTGCCCAGCGCGCCGACGATCGAGCACTACGTCACCGTCGTCACCGGCTCCTCGATGGGCCGCGCCTTCATGAACTCGCTCCTGGTGGCGGGGCTCGTCACGTTGATCACGATGACGATCAGCCTCAGCACCGGCTACGCCCTGGCGCGCATCCGGTTCCGCGGCGCCAACGCCCTGAGCGTCTACATGCTGGTGGGACAGCTCTTGCCGATCACGATCTTCCTGCTCCCGCTCTACCGCATCGTCAACTCGCTGGGCCTGTCCGATTCGATCGCAGGCATAGCGCTGGCTCATATGACCGTGGTGGTTCCGCTGGTCGTGTGGATGGTTCGTAACACCCTCGTCTCGATCCCGGTCGATCTCGAGGAAGCCGCCCGCATCGACGGGTGCACCCGGCTGGAGGCAGTCGTCGCCGTGGTCCTGCCCGTCGCAGCCCCCGGTCTGGCCGCCGTGGGCATCTTCGCGTTCCTGCAGTCCTGGAACGAGTTCGTGCTCAGCTCGGTGCTCAGCACCACGGTGGCCTCCCGCACCGCACCCGTGGCGCTGACCGAGTTCGCCGGGCAGTTCGACACCGACTGGGGGGGCACGATGGCAGCGGCCACGATCATGACCGTGCCGATCGCCGCCCTGTTCCTGTGCTTCCAGCGCTACTTCGTGACCGGGATGGCAGCCGGCGCGGTGAAGGGATGACCCCGATGCCCACCGGAACCGTCGCCGTCGTCACCGGTGCCGCCAGCGGCGTCGGGGCAGCCGTCGCCGCGAAGCTGGCCGCCGACGGCCAGCGCCTCGTCCTCGCCGACATCGACATCGACGGCGCCCGCTCCCTCGCGCAGACCCTGCCCGTCCCCGCCGAGGGCGAGCACGTCGCTGTGCGCGTGGACCTGACCGTCGCGGCCGGGATCGATGCGTTCGCCGACCAGGTGCGTCACCGCGCCCACGGCGTCGACGCCCTCGTCAACAGCGCCGGGATCGGATTCGAGGAGCCGTTCCCGCAGATGGCTGCGCAGCGGTGGCAGCATCTGCTCGATCTCGACCTGCGTGCCCCGCTCCTGCTGACCCAAGCCCTGTGGCCCGAGCTGGTGCGGGCTGGCGGCGCCGTCGTCAACATCTCATCGATCCATGGCACTCGCGTGCTGCCGGGCCAGACCGCCTACGGAGCCGCCAAGGGCGGGCTGGAGACGATGACCAAGGCGATGGCGATCGACGCTGCGGCCGAGGGTGTGCGGGTCAACGCCGTCGCCCCAGGTTTCATCCGGACGGCGATCTGGGACGAGTGGATGGGGCGGATCGGGGACCGCGCCGCTGCGGTTCAGGCCGACGTCGCCGCCACCGTGCCACTGCGTCGTCCCGCTGCGCCAGGCGAGGTGGCCGACGTCGTCGCATGGCTGTGCTCACCTCAGGCGAGTTACGTCACCGGTGCGGTGATCCCGGTCGACGGCGGTCTGTCGGCCCGGGCCTACCGGCTCCCCTCGCTCGACGAGGCGGGACAGCAGTGAGCGGCGCCCCGCGGATCGCCGCGATCGACACCTTCCACGTCAGCGTTCCCGTGCGTCCGCTCGCAGACGGCGGGATCGCGCCTTACCGAGGCAGCCAGGACCCGACGGGTGTGAGCAGCGCGGGCAGCCTGCTGGTCGCCGTGCGCGCCGACGACGGCACCACAGGCTGGGGTGAGATGAACACCGGCTTCCCCGCCGCCGTCGACCGCGCGCTCATGCATGACTGGGCGGCCCCCGCCCTGCTCGGGCAGCCCGTCGGCAATGTCCAGGCGCTCATCGAGCGCCTGGACTCCCCCTACTGGCCGCACCTGGGACGCCGGGCACTGGCCAGCGCCGTCGAGACCGCGCTGTGGGATCTGCTCGGCCGGCATCTGGATGCTCCGGTGAGCACGCTGCTGGGCGGGGCACTGCGCACGAGCATCCCGCTCGCTCCGTGCCTGGGACTGACAAGCATCGAGCAGGCGTGCGGATATGCCGTCGACGTCCTCGCGCGAGGGCACCGGGTCCTCAAGACCAAGATCGCAACCGATGTCGAGGAGGCCGTGGAGCGCGTCCGCGCGATCACCGACGTGACCGGCGGCCGGCTGCGGCTGCGACTCGACGCCAATCAGGCGCTGACGCGGACCGCTGCCGCCGAACTCGCCACCAGGCTTGCCGGGCTGCCGGTGGAGTACATCGAGCAGCCGCTGCCGGTCGCCGATGTCGACGGCATGCGGATGCTGCGGCAGCGCTCCGCGGTGCCGGTCGCCATCAACGAAGACGCCTATCTGCTCACCGGCGTAGTCGACGCCGTACGCGCGGATGCGACCGACGCCGCCGTCGTCGATCTCGAGCCCGCGGGCGGCATCGGAGGGCTCGTCACGCTCGCCCGGACCGCGCAGTCGCTGCGGCTGCCGCTGGCGCACCACTGCGGCTGGGACCTCGGTGTCAAGGCTGCAGCGATGGCGCACGTGGTCGCCGCTGTTCCCGCCTTCACACTGGCCTCGGACTCGACATATGCCGAACACCTCGACGACGTCCTGGAGCGACGCCTGGAGATCGCCGACGGCGCCATGAGGGTGCCGCAGGGTCCGGGCCTGGGAATCACGGTCGACGAGGACAAGGTCCGCGCGCTCGCCGCGGAAGAGAGCTGAACCCATGGACATCGGGACCTCACAGCGCTACCGAGACCTCGGGCTGCGGCGCGTCGTCAACGCCTCTGACACCCTCACCGTCCTGGGTGGCGGGCGTCTGTCACCCGGTGTGCTGGAGGCGATGACGCAGGCAGCCGCGCATCACATCGACATCCCCGACCTCCTGGCGGCGACCGGCCGCCACCTGGCCGAGCTGACCCGCAACGAGGCCGCGCTCGTGGTGGGCGGCGCAGCGGCGGGTCTTGCCGTGGCGACGGCGGGTGCGATCGCCGGCACCGACCCCGCGCTCGTCGACGCCCTGCCCGCGGACCCGCCCCCGCGGTCGGAGGTGGTGCTCATGCGCGCCCAGCGCAATCCCTACGACCGCGCGATCAGCCAGACCGGAGCGCGGATCGTCGAGATCGGCTACTTCGACGCCACCCCCGAACACCAGTTCCGGTCCGCGCTGAACGAGCGCACCGCCGCCGTGGTGTGGTTCGCAGGCACCCAGTTCGAGTGGGGTGCGCTGCCGCTGGAGCGGACCGTGGCGATCGCGCACGAGGCTGGCGTACCGGTGATCGTGGACGCCGCGGCTCAGCTACCGCCGGTGGAGAATCTGTGGCACTACACGGTCGATCTGGGCGCCGATCTCGTGGTCTTCTCCGGTGGCAAGGGGCTGCGCGGACCGCAGAACAGCGGGCTCGTGCTCGGCCGTGCTGACCTGGTCGAGGCCGCCGCCGCCAACACCTATCCGCGCCATTCGACCGGTCGCTCCATGAAGACGAGCAAGGAGTCGATCCTCGGTCTCGTCGCCGCCGTCGAGGAGGCGCTGGCCACCGACTGGGAAGCGGCCCGGGAGAGGTGGGAGGCGATCGTGGCGACCGTTGTCGAGCACGTCGGCGCGCTTGAGGGAGTCAGCGCCTGGCGCGTTCCCACCGGCAGGCTGGGCCAGGCCTATCCACGCGCGTTCGTGCGCTGGGAGCACGGCCCTGCCGATGCCGCAGCGCTCGCGGCTGCGATGGCGAGCGGCCTGGTGCCGGTGGTCATCGGTCACGACGACGCGCGTGACAAGTGCGTGTATGTCAACCCCTTCAGCCTGCTGGAGGGAGAAGCGGAGGTTGTGGTGCAGCGGCTGGTCGACGAGCTTGCAGGTGCGCGATGAGCCTGCTGCTGCGCGGTGGGCGCATTCTCGACGGCGAGGCCTGGGTCACCGCCGATGTTCTGCTGACGGGGGATCGGGTCGCCGGGATCGGCGAGCCGGGGACGGTCGACGGCGCCGGTGCGCAGATCCTCGACGTCACCGACAGGCTCGTCCTGCCAGGACTGATCGACATGCACACCCACACCTACTGGGGAGCCAACCGGCTCGGTGTCACGCCGGATAAGGCGGCTGCACGCAGCGGTGTCACGACCTGGGTCGATGCCGGCACTGCGGGTGCGGGCGGGCTCGAAGGGCTGGTGGAGCACGTGGTCAAGCGCTCGCGGGTGCGGGTGCTGCCGTTCGTCAACATGTCCTACATCGGCATCGCGACCGCCGGGATGATGACGAACGAGATCGGCGAACTGTTCGACGCCAGGTTCGCCGACCTGCGGGCCGTGCTGCGCACGGCGCAGGAGCTGCCCGGATCGGTGTGCGGTGTGAAGGTGCGTGCCAGTGCCAACACGATCGCCGACAACGCCGGCAGCGTGATGCCGTTGGCGCGTGAGGCGGCCCGCACACTCGGTGTGCCGCTGATGGTGCACATCGGTATGGCACCCCCGACGATCGGTGAGATCCTGCCCTATCTGGACGGGGGCGACCTGATCACGCACTGCTTCCACCCGCACGCCGGCGGCACGCTGCTGGACCCGTCTGGGCGGATCCGGCCCGAGGTGGTCGACGCCGTCGAGCGCGGCGTCCTGCTCGATGTGGGGCATGGGGTGGCGAGCATCGGCTACGACGTCGTGCGCGCCTGCCTGGAGCAGGGATATGCACCGCACACGCTCAGTTCGGACCTGCACGCCGAGAACATCGAGTGGCCGGTCGGGTCGCTGCTGCAGGTGATGACGACGTTCCTCGCCCTCGGGCTGAGCCTGGAAGAGGTGATCGAGAAGGTGACAGCCGCTGCTGCGGGAGCGCTGCGGCGCCCCGATCTCGGCCGGCTGGAGGTGGGCGGCATCGGCGATGTCGCCGTTCTAGATCTCGTCGAGACCGATCGCATCCTGCAGGACACCCTCGGTCAGCGGCTGCACGTGCACCGCGAACTGCGTCACGTTCTCACCGTCGTCGCAGGCGAGGTGCTCGAGCCGTATGACGACGGCCGCCGCGAGGGCCGCACCTCGCCCTGGCAGACCCGCTTCGGGGCGAGTGAGGACAACACCACGGCCTGAACGGCACCTTCATCCACCCTCAGGTCCGAGGTCGTGCACTCTGGCCGGACGTCCACGACCGACCTGGCCGCCAGGCCGATGTTCGTGTGGACCCGGGACGCTTTCGAGACCCACTCAACCGCCGTGTCACCGCCTGGCCGTCTCACGCGTCAGAGATCTCCCGTCGCGTCACCGCTCACGAGTCGCCCACCCGGAAGCGAAACCTCTTGATCAACACGGCCTAGA
>Ga0164243_10011528_pt1 | contig 12604 bp, 10 predicted proteins | sample OricompcompostOP_FD_108781 | JGI IMG/M metagenome (GOLD analysis project Ga0164243, IMG submission 108781) | Organic Plus compost microbial communities from Emeryville, California, USA - Original compost - Organic plus compost (OP) | ecosystem: Engineered > Solid waste > Mixed feedstock >...
GCAGGCCCAGGCCGCGTCGGCCGAGCAGCAGGGCTGACCGCTCAGCGGCGGCCGAGCAGCCGCAGCGCCTTCTCCTTCTCGAAGTCGAGCGCCCGGCGCGGCGCCTGGATCCGGCCGATGCGCACCCCGAGATCGCGTACGGCCTGCATCACCGCGGGCTCGCTGAGCACCCGCAGCCCGAAGGCGAGCTCGGCGGGCGAGATGTCGAACCGCCGCTCCAGCTCGGTGGCCTGGGTGACCGCGGCGAGCTCCTCGGGGCCGAAGCGCCGGTGCGAGCCCTTCTCCCGCACCGGCGGCAGCAGGCCGAGCGCCTCCCGGTAGCGGAGCATCCTGGGGGACATGCCGAGCCTCTTGGCCGCCTCGGTGATACGCATGGCTCGATTCTTACATTCTTGTGTGAGGTTTCGCCGTCCGGGCGTGCGCCGGGCGCGCGGCGGCTCCTAGACTCGACCGGGTAGCGCGAGACGAAGCGACGACGAGTCGAGAAACGGGCGAGAGGAAGTACGGAATGGACTTCAAGGTCGCCGACCTGTCCCTTGCGGAGTTCGGCCGCAAGGAGATCCGGCTGGCCGAGCACGAGATGCCGGGTCTGATGGCCGTGCGCAAGGAGTACGCGGCGGCGCAGCCGCTGCGCGGGGCCAAGATCATGGGCTCGCTGCACATGACCGTGCAGACGGCCGTGCTCATCGAGACGCTGGTCGCGCTCGGCGCCGACGTCCGCTGGGTGAGCTGCAACATCTTCTCCACCCAGGACCACGCCGCCGCGGCCGTCGTGGTCGGCCCCGACGGCACCGTCGACGACCCCAAGGGCGTGCCGGTGTTCGCCTGGAAGGGCGAGACGCTGGAGGAGTACTGGTGGTGCACCGACCAGGCGCTGCGCTGGCCGGACGGCTCCGGGCCGAACATGCTGCTCGACGACGGCGGCGACGCCACCCTGCTCGTGCACAAGGGCGCCGAGTTCGAGAAGGCCGGCGCGGTGCCCACGGCGACCGCGGACGACCCCGAGGAGTGGGGCGTCATCCTGGACACGCTGCGCCGTACCATCGAGGCCGAGCCGGGCCGCTGGACCCGGACCGCCGCCGGCATCAAGGGCGTCACCGAGGAGACCACCACCGGCGTGCACCGCCTGTACGAGATGTCGAAGAACGGCACGCTGCTGTTCCCGGCGATCAACGTCAACGACTCGGTCACCAAGTCGAAGTTCGACAACAAGTACGGCTGCCGGCACAGCGTCATCGACGGCCTCAACCGCGCCACCGACGTGCTCATCGGCGGCAAGGTGGCCGTGGTGTGCGGCTACGGCGACGTGGGCAAGGGCTGCGCCGACGCGCTGCGCGGCCAGGGCGCCCGCGTGATCGTCACCGAGATCGACCCGATCTGCGCGCTGCAGGCGGCGATGGACGGCTTCCAGGTCACCACCCTGGAGGAGGTCGTCGGCATCGCGGACATCTTCGTGACCGCCACGGGCAACTTCAACATCATCACGGCCGAGCACATGGCCCGGATGAAGCACCAGGCGATCGTGTCCAACATCGGCCACTTCGACAACGAGATCGACATGGCCGGGCTCGCCCGCATCCCGGGCATCAAGAAGGTGAACATCAAGCCGCAGGTCGACGAGTGGGTCTTCCCCGACGGGCACTCGATCATCGTGCTCGCCGAGGGCCGCCTGATGAACCTGGGCTGCGCCACCGGCCACCCGTCGTTCGTCATGTCGAACTCGTTCACCAACCAGGTGATCGCGCAGATCGAGCTGTTCACCAAGACGGAGAACTACCCGCTCGGCGTGTACACGCTGCCCAAGCACCTGGACGAGAAGGTCGCCCGGCTGCACCTGGACGCGCTCGGCGTCAAGCTCACCAAGCTGACGAAGAAGCAGGCCGAGTACATCGGCGTGGACGTCGAGGGGCCGTACAAGCCGGACCACTACCGGTACTGACGGTCGTGCGGACGGCGGGACGCGCGGTGGACGCCCGGGGCGCGGCGGAGGCCGGGGAGCGGCGCATCGACTGGGCCGCCCGGTTCATGCCGGTGCTGCGGGCGATCGGCGAGCGGTTCGCCGCCGAGCGCCCGCTCGACGGCCTGCGCATCGCCGCCTGCCTGCACGTCACCGCCGAGACCGCGGTGCTGATGGGGGCGCTGCGGGCGGGCGGCGCCGAGATCGCGCTCGCCGCCTCCAACCCGCTGTCCACCCAGGACGACGTGGCCGCCGCCCTCGCCGGGTACGGGCTCACCGTGCACGCGAGGGCGGGGGTGGACCGGGACACCTACTACCGGCACATCCACCGGGCGCTCGACATCGGGCCCGACCTCGTGCTCGACGACGGCTGCGACCTGGTCAACACGCTGCACACCGAGCGCACCGAGCTGCTCGACGGCGTCTCCGGCGGCTGCGAGGAGACCACCACCGGGATCATCCGGCTGCGCCGCATGGCCGCCGAGGGGGCGCTGCGCTTCCCGATGGTGGCGGTGAACGACACCCGCACCAAGCGCATGTTCGACAACCGGTACGGGACCGGGCAGTCCACCCTCGACGGGATCATGCGGGCGACGAACACGCTGCTCGCGGGCCGTACCGTGGTGGTGGCCGGGTTCGGGTTCTGCGGCCGGGGCGTCGCCGAGCGGGCCCGGGGGCTCGGCGCGCGGGTGATCGTCACCGAGATCGACCCGGTGAAGGCGCTCGACGCCAGCCTGCAGGGGTACGAGGTGCGGCCGATGGCGCAGGCCGCCGAGCTGGGCGACGTGTTCGTCACGGTGACCGGCAACCGCGACGTGATCCGGGCCGAGCACCTCGCCGTGATGAAGGACGGCGCGATCCTCGCCAACGCCGGCCACTTCGACGTCGAGATCGACGTGCGCGCCCTCGGCGAGATGGCCGTCGCGCTCAACCCCGGCGTACGGCCCAACACCGACGAGTACGTGCTGCCCGACGGCCGCCGCCTGCTGCTGCTCGCCGAGGGCCGCCTGGTCAACCTCACCGCCGCCGAGGGCCATCCGGCGGCGGTGATGGACATGTCGTTCTCCGCCCAGGCGCTCGCCGTCGCCTGGCTCGCCCGGGAACGCGCCGCGATGGCCCCCGCCGTGTACGACGTGCCCGCGGAGGTGGACGCCGAGGTGGCGAGGCTCAAGCTCGCCGCCGCCGGGGTGGACATCGACGCGCTCACCGCCGCGCAGCAGGACTACCTGAGCTCCTGGCACCTCGGCTCCTGACGCCCCCGGCTCAGGACGGGCCCAGCAGCTGCCGCATGCGGCGGATCTCGGCCGCCTGCTCGACGTACATGTCCGAGGCGAGCCGCTGGACGGTCGTGTGCGAGCCGGCGGAGAGCACCTGGTTCGCCATGACGAGCGCGCCCTGATGATGGTTGATCATCAGCTCGACGAAGAGGCGGTCGAAGTCGGCGCCCTTGGCGGCGCGCAGCCGGTCGAGCTGTTCCGGGGTGGCCATGCCCGGCATGCCCTGGTGTGCCGCGTGATGGTCGGGCACGCGCTGGCCCTGGTCGCGCAGCCAGCGGGTCATCGTGCCGATCTCCAGCTCCTGGACGTCGTTGATGCGGGCCGCGAGCCGCTTCACCGCGTCCGATCCGGCGCGGGAGGGGGCGAGCAGGCTCATGTCCACCGCCTGGCGGTGGTGCAGGATCATGTCCTGCACGAACCGCACGTCGGCGGCGTTCGCGGACGGGGCGGGGGCGGCCGGGGCCGACTCGCCCGGGGCGAAGGTCCGGTTCTCCTCGCCGGGCCGGCCGGGGACGACGACGGGGGCGGTCGACACGGGGGCGGGGGCGGCGGGCTCGCCGCTGCACGCGGGCAGGGCCGCCAGGAGGGCGGCCGCGGCCAGCAGGGCGCCGAGCCGTACGGCGGGGAGCCGCGGCGCGGGCCGGCGGGCGCCGGGCGAGACGGTGCGCGAGTGCGCGGCCGGTGCGTCACTCGCCGGGGGTGCGGTGAGGTGCGTCGTGCGCTGCACCCGGCCTCCTGCGGGGATCGAGGGACGTGCGGCATGACCGGCGCCAGGCCGCCGTGACACTCGGATCGTACGTACGGCGGGGCCGTATCCTGCGTTGATCATCCTGATTCGCGGGCTTTTGAGCAAGAAGTCTCCTGGAAAGCTCGTGGATCTTCGGTTACCGGACGTGACGCGGGGGCTGCGGAGACGGGCGGTGATAGGGGTATGAAACATGAACTTTTCATGCAACTATGACTTTCGGTTGATCTCTTAAGCAAAATGAACCTTGTGGTAGATCATCCCGTTTCGCGGCACGTGAGCAAGGAGGCTCCCCAGTGTTCACCCCCCGCAGGACCGGATGGCCGGGTCGCGTCCTGACCGTGACATCCGCGGCCTTACTGGCGCTCTCCCTGTCGGCCGTCCCGTCCCAGGCGGCCGACATCCCACCGCCCGACACCGTGGTAACCAGCCCGAACGTGGTCCAGGTGGCCAACGTCCCGAAACCCGCCCCGATCGCCGCCACCATCAACACCGACATCGCCTTCCAGGGGAACTACGCGTACGTCGGCAACTACGGCGGCTTCTCGATCTACGACATCAAGAACCCGCTCAAGCCGCAGGTGGTCAGCTCGGTCGTCTGCCCGGGCGCGCAGATGGACCTGTCGGTCTACGGCGACCTGCTGTTCGCCTCGGTCGACGCGTCGCGGAGCGACGACTCCTGCGCCAGCACCGCGCAGAGCGCGGCGGTGAAGGAATCCTGGGAGGGCATCCGGATCTTCGACATCCGGGACAAGCGCAACCCCAGGTACATCAAGTCGGTGGAGACCGCCTGCGGTTCGCACACCCACACGCTCGTCCCGAGCAAGAACAAGAACCACGTCTACCTCTACGTCTCCTCGTACAGCCCGTCGAGCAGCTTCCCCGACTGCCAGCCGCCGCACGACAAGATCTCGATCGTCAAGGTGCCGCTGCGCGACCCGACGGCCGCGTCCGTGGTCGCGACCCCGGTCGTCTTCCCCGACGGCGGCAACGAGACCCAGCCCGGCCTGCTGCTGCCCACCAGCGGCTGCCACGACATCACCGCGTACCCGGAGAAGGGCATCGCGGCCGGCGCGTGCATGGGCGACGGCGTGCTGTTCGACATCCGCGACCCGGAGCGGCCCCGGGTGACGGCCCGGGTCACCGACCCGAACTTCGCCTTCTGGCACTCGGCGACGTTCAACCAGGACGCCACGAAGGTCGTCTTCACCGACGAGCTCGGCGGCGGCGGCGCGGCCACCTGCAACGAGGCCATCGGGCCGAACCGCGGCGCCAACGCGATCTTCGACATCACGCGTAAGGGCGAGCTCGTCTTCAAGAGCTACTTCAAGATCCCGCGGCACCAGGCCGACAACGAGAACTGCGTCGCCCACAACGGCTCGCTCATCCCGGTCAAGGGCAAGGACATCATGGTCCAGGCCTGGTACCAGGGCGGCCTCTCGGTGTGGGAGTTCACCGACTCCGCCCGGCCCGCCGAGATCGGCTTCTTCGAGCGCGGCCCCTACTCCGGCGCCGGCGGCGGCGGGCTGTGGTCGGCGTACTACTACAACGGCTTCGTGTACGGCAGCGACTTCAACTTCGGCCTCGACGTCATCAAGATCAACGATCCGCGCACGGCGAAGGCGGACAAGATCCGCCTCGACCTGCTGAACGTGCAGACCCAGCCCACCTACGCCTCTGGACCCGGGGGCGGCCATGACGGCGGGCCCGGCGGCGGACCCGGCGGGCCTGGGGGTGGACCTGGTGGACCCGGCGGTCCCGGCGGTCCCGGTGGTCCCGGTGGTCCCGGTGGTCCCGGTGGTCCCGGTGGTCCCGGTGGTCCCGGTGGCGGTCCCGGCGGGCCTGGGGGCGGTCCCGGCGGGCCTGGGGGCGGTCCCGGCGGTCCCGGTGGCGGCCCTGGAGGTGGACACGGCGGGCCCGGCGGTGGGCACGGCCACCGGTAACCGGCTCTGACCCCGCTCCGGACGGAGTCAGGGGCGGTGCGTCCGGCGCGGCCTCTCCCACCGCGGCGGCGCACCGCCCCTTGTTCGCAGGCGTGCCCCATTGCCCACTGATCTGGCTCTGTGCCCGGATCGCGGGGCCTTATTCATCGGAAACTCAAGAAGGCGGCACGAATCCGCCAGGAGTCGGGCCCACGTCCCCGGACGGCGGGGCCGGCACCGGCGACGGCGCCCGGGGCGTTGCCTGAGGCGGCGTCCGGGGTTGCGTCCGGGGCGGCGCCGGGGCGGATGTCGGCATGGGAGGCGGCCCGCCCGGCATGGGAGCGGGCGGCCACGGCGTGCCCGGCCCGGCCGCGGGAGGTATCGGCGGCGCGTACGCCCGATCCTGGGCCGCCTGCCCGGCCAGCCGGGCCTCGGCGCGGCGGCGGCGTTCGGCGAGCACCGCCGCCAGGTAGGCGGTGTGCGGCACGCCCGGCGGCGGGGGAGGGCTCACGTACGCGGCGACCTGCTCGGCCACCCGCGCGCCCATCTCGTGCCGTACCGCGGGCGAGAGCTGGTTCCACCGGGACAGGTACTGCCGGGCCGTGTTCGCCACCTCGTCGGGGAGCTGGGAGAGCTCCAGACCGGACGCCCACCCGGCCAGCTCGGGCGGCATCGGGGGCGGCGGCGGAGTCCGCGGCGCGCGCTCGGCGATCACGATCGTCCCCGCGAACACGTCGCCGAGCCGCTTGCCCCGCTGCGACAGCAACGAGCTGATCAGCGCGGGCGCGCCGCCGAGGATCCAGATCTCCGGCACGGTCGCCAGCCCGCGGAACAGCGCCTGCCGGAACCGCTCGGGGCCGCCGTCGTCCGACACCACCCGCAGCCCGAGCGCGAGCTTGCCGAGGCTGCGCCCGCGCGACAGCGTCTCGGAGATCGTCGGATAGCCGACCAGGACGAGCACCGACACCACGATGGTCAGCGCCGCCTGCAACGCGGGATCGGCCACCTGGGCCGCGTTCGACAGCAGCCAGTTCACCCCGACGAGCAGGCCGATCTGCACCACGACGTCGATCAGCAGCGCCAGCGCGCGTGACGGCAGCTGGGCGATCCGGACCTCGACGACGACCGCCTCGCCGGTCACGACATCTGACATGGCTCAATTGTCGCGCCCTTCCGCGGCCCCCGCGCATCCTTCCCCGCCTTCCCGCCTTCCCCGCCGCCCGCGCCGCCCGCGCCACCCGCCGCGCCTGCCCGCACGCGCCACCTGCCCCGTCGCCCTCCGCGCCCCCATCGGCGCCCCCATCCGTGCCCCCATACGTGCCACCGTCCATGCACGGCCCGTGTCTCCTCCGCCCGTCCTCCGCCGCCGCGGGCACGATCTCGGCGCCGGCCCCTCGGTAGGCTCGACGCGTGGACATCGACGCCTTCGTGACCGCGCACCGGCCCGCCTGGGACCGCCTGGAGGACCTGGTACGGCGGCGCCGCTCGCTCGACGGGGCCGAGATCGACGAGCTGGTCGACCTCTACCAGCGGGTCGCGACGCACCTGTCGATCCTGCGCTCCGGCGCGCCGCACGCGCCGCTCGTCGGCCAGCTCTCCGCCCTGGTGGCGCGGGCGCGTTCGGCGGTGACGGGGGCGCACACGCCGGCCTGGCGGGAGTTCGTCCGGTTCTTCACCGTCGCGTTCCCCGTCGTCGCGTACCGGGCGCGCTGGTGGTGGCTGGGCGCGACGGTCGCGTTCACGGTGGCCGCGACCGCGCTCGGCGCGTGGGTGGCGAAGAACCCGGACGTGCAGGCGGTGATCGCGAGCCCCGCGGAGATCAAGCAGATCGTCGAGCACGACTTCGCGAACTACTACTCGGAGCATCCGGCCGCGTCGTTCTCCGGCCAGGTGTGGGTGAACAACTCCTGGGCCTCGATGCAGGTGATCGCGAGCTCGATCCTGCTCGGCCTGCCCATCCCGTACATCCTCTGGCAGAACGCCGCGAACGTCGGCATCGCCGGCGGGCTGATGTTCGCCAACGGCAAGGGCGACATCTTCTTCGGCCTGATCGCCCCGCACGGCCTGCTCGAACTCACCGCGTTCTTCCTCGCCGCCGGGGCCGGGATGCGGCTCGGCTGGCTCGCCGTCGCGCCCGGCCCGCGGCGGCGCGCGGACGTGCTCGCCGAGCAGGGCCGGGCGGTGCTGAGCGTCGCCCTCGGGCTCATCGTCGTGCTGCTGATCTCCGGCCTGATCGAGGGCCTGGTCACGCCCTCGCCGCTGCCCACCTGGGCCCGGATCGGCGTCGGCGTCGTCGCCGAGGCGCTCTTCCTGGCGTACGTGGCCTACTTCGGGCGGCGGGCCGCCCGCGAGGGGGAGACCGGCGACATCGAACGCGCGCCCGACCTCGCGCCCACCCTCGGTTGACGCGCTCGGCTCAGCGGCGGGCGGCTCAGAGGCGACCGGCGGCCTTGAGCGCGAGGTAGGCGTCGGCGAGGGCGGGGGCGAGGTCCTCGGGGAGCGCGTCGACGACCTCGACGCCGTGGCGGCGCAGCCGGGCGGTGGCGGCGCGGCGCTCGGTGATCAGGCGCTCGGCCGCGGCCGCGTCGTACACCGCCTCGGCGTCCTGCCGGGCCGCGGCCATCGCGGCGACCCGCGGGTCGGAGACGGCGGCGACCAGCACCAGGTGCCGGCCGGCGAGCCGCGGCAGCACCGGCAGCAGGCCCTCCTCCAGGGCGGCCCCGTTCAGGTCGGTGAGCAGCACGACGAGGCAGCGGCGGGTGGCCCGGGAGAGCACCGCGGCGGCCATCCCGGCGGAGTCGCACTCGACGAGCTCGGGCTCGATCGGGGCCATCACGTTCACCAGCGACGACAGCAGCTCGGTGCGGGACGCCCCGGACACCCAGGCGCGCACGCCCCGGTCGTAGGCGAGGAAGTCGACCCGGTCCCCGGCGCGGGCGGCCAGCGCGGCGAGCAGCAGGGCGGCGTCCATCGACCAGTCCAGGCGCGGCCAGCCCGCGGCGACGCCCGGGGTGGGCGCGACGCCGACGCGCCCGGCCGAGGTGCGGCCGGTGTCCAGCACGATCAGCACCCGGCGGTCCCGCTCCGGACGCCAGGTGCGCACCACCACGTCCGCGCGCCGCGCCGTCGCCCGCCAGTCGATCGAGCGCACGTCGTCGCCGACCACGTACTCGCGCAGCGAGTCGAACTCGGTGCCCTGGCCGCGCACGAGCGCGACCTGGCCGCCCTCCAGCTCGCGCAGCCGGGCCAGCCGGGACGGCAGGTGGCGGCGGCTGTGGAACGGCGGCAGCACCCGCACCGTCCACGGCACCCGGTGCGTGCCCTGCCGGGCCGCCAGGCCGAGCGGGCCGAAGGAACGCACCGTGACGGCGACGGCCTCCCGGTCGCCCCGGCGCAGCGGGGCGAGCGTGGTGACGAGGCGGCGGCGCTCGCCCGGCGGGATCACCACCCGGTGCACGCGGGGGGACGGTCGCGCGGACGGCTCCCAGGCGTCCCGGACGGCGGCGACGACGCGGCGCGGCCCGGGGTTCTCCACGACGAGGACGGCGTCCGCCGTGCCGCCGAGCCGTACCAGGCGGTCGCCGTCGCGGCGGAACCGCAGCGGGCGCACCCCGCCCGCCGCCAGCAGGTCCACCGCGATCAGCGCGGCGAGCAGCAGGCACACGCCGAGCAGCGCGAAACCCGGGCGCGGGGCGAGCAGCACGACGACCGCGCCGAGGGCCGCCAGCAGGGCGGCGCGACCGGTGAGCGCCATCAGCGGGGCACGGGGACGGAGGCGAGGATGCCGTCGAGCACGCCGTCCGGGGTCGCCCCCTCCAGCTCCGCCTCCGGCCGCAGCTGGATCCGGTGCCGCAGCGCGGGGCGGGCGAGCGCCTTCACGTCGTCCGGCGTGACGTACTCGCGGCCGGACAGCCACGCCCAGGCGCGGGCGGCGGCGAGCAGCGCGGTCGCGCCGCGCGGCGAGACGCCGAGCTGCAGCGACGGGGACTGGCGGGTCGCCCGGGCCACGTCCACGATGTAGCCGAGCACCTCGGGCGCGACGTGCAGGCGGCCCGCCGCCTCCCGGCCCGCGGCGAGGTCGGCGGCCGACGCCACCGGCTTGACGTGCGACAGGTCGCGCGGGTCGAAGCCGAGCGCGTGCCGCTCCAGCACCGCGATCTCCTGGTCGCGCGGCGGCAGCGGCACGGTGAGCTTGAGCAGGAACCGGTCGAGCTGCGCCTCGGGAAGCTGGTACGTGCCCTCGTACTCGATCGGGTTCTGCGTCGCCGCCACCACGAACGGGTCCGGCAGCGGGCGCGCCGCGCCCTCCACGCTCACCTGGCGCTCCTCCATCGCCTCCAGCAGGGCGGCCTGCGTCTTCGGCGGGGTGCGGTTGATCTCGTCGGCGAGCAGCAGGTTCGTGAAGACCGGGCCCTCGCGGAACTCGAACTCGGCGGTCTTGGCGTCGTAGACGAGCGAGCCGGTGACGTCGCCCGGCATCAGGTCCGGGGTGAACTGCACGCGCTTGAAGTCGAGCGAGAGCGCCGCGGCCAGGGTGCGCACGAGCAGCGTCTTGGCGACGCCGGGGACCCCCTCAAGCAGCACGTGGCCCCGGCACAGCAGCGCGATCACCAGGCCGCTGACGACCGCGTCCTGGCCGACGACGGCCTTGGCCACCTCGGCGCGCAGCGCCGCCAGCGCGTCACGCGCGGCGTCGGGGCCCGGCCTGGCTCCGGCGTCGGCTTCGGGACCGGCGTCGGAGCCGGCGGGGGTGCTGATCGGTGTATCGGTCATTGGCTTCCTTCTCGCGGCTGAAGCGCGGACTCCAACTCTCCTGGCCTTGACTTCACTCTGCGACCCGCTCCGCTTCGCGGCGTTCGCCCGGGGCATGGCCCGCACGGGCCGGTGCGGTGCTCAGCCGCTCGGCGCGGCTCGGGCGGCACTCGCCTCGGCGGCCGCCGTGCGCCGTTCCCGCCCGCGGCGGGCCGTGCCGCGCGGGCGGGTCACGCGGCGCGGACCCGCGGACGGCGTCGTCCCCTCTCCGGCGGCCGGTCATGCCGGGCCGTTCTCCCGGACGCGGGCCTCCAGCGCGTCGAGCCGGGCGGCCAGGGCGACCAGCGCGGCGTCGTCCGTGGGGGCGGGGCCGTACAGGAGGGAACGCAGCTCCAAGGGGTCCTCGCCGGTGCGGGCGGCGAGCGACGCGATGATCTCCTCGGGGCCCGCGGCGCGGGCGAGGCCGAGCCGGGGCACCGTGCGGTCGAGGGTCGCGGCGCGCAGGGCCGCCGTGGCGCGGTCGCGGGCGCGGCGGGCGCGGTACAGCCGCCCCCGTCCCTCGACGGTCTCCGTGGCGCGCACGATCACCGGCAGCCGCTCGGCGACGACCGGGCCGAGCCGCCTGCCCCGCCAGAACGCGGCGAGCAGCACCGCGACGCACAGCTGCAGGACGGCCCAGCCGATGCCGTCCGGCATGAGGTCGTACAGGCTCCGGCCCTGCGGCCCGGCGACGCCCCCCTCGGCGTACCCGGGGTCGCCCGGGGCGGGGTCGGTGAGCCAGACGACGGTGTCGCGGCGGCCGGCCAGGTTCATCGCCAGGGCGGCGTTGCCGTCCTCGCCCAGGCGCAGGTTGCTCATGAAGTCGCCGCTGCCCACGACGGTGACCGTGCGCGGGCCGTCCGGGTAGACGACCAGGGACGGCTTGCCGTCGGCGAGGTAGCAGCCGACCCCGCCGGAGGGCGTGGCGAACACCACCCCGCCGGTGTACGCGCTGCCCGCGAGGGTCGCGGCCCGCAGCCGGCAGCCGGGCTCCCGGGAGCGGAGCCGGGCGGTGTCGTCGATCCGCACCCCGGGCGCGAGGGAGTGCAGCGCCGCCGAGACGCCCACGATCATCCGGTCGGACGGCAGGACGGACAGCAGCCGCGCGTCGTGCTCGGCCAGCCCGGCGGCGGTGACCAGCAGCAACGTGCCGGGGCGGGCGAGCGCGGCGGCCTCGTCCACGGTGGTGACGCGGTGCACCCGCACGCCCTGCTCGGCGAGCAGCGCGGCGAGCGCGGCCGAGCCGCTGAGGCCGGTGTCGCGCGGGTCGAGCGGGCGGCTCTCCCGGGAGCCGGTGAGGACGACGGTGACCACCGCGGTGAGCAGCAGGATCAGGGCGATCGCCAGCACGCCCCGCCACCCCCGCCACAGCGTGCGCAGCGTGGGCGAGACGGACGTGGAGCCGGCGTCGGCGGCGGTCGTGTCGCCGGGCGGGCTGAGCGTCGGGGTCGTCATCGGCGTCACCCCGCCGCCACGGCGGCCGGGCGGGCCGCGGCCACCTGCTCGTCGAGGCGGGCGAGCCGGGCGTAGCCGTCGGCCGTCCCCGGCCTGCCGCCGTAGGTGACGTCGTCGAACAGGCGCGCGGCGGCGGCGAGCTCGCCCGCGAGCGCGGGCAGTTCGCGCCCGGCCGCGGCGGCCAGCTCGTCCGCGGTACGGCCCGGCGACGCGTCGATGATCGCGCGCTCCTCCAGGTCCCGGGCGAGCGCGCGCAGCCGCTCCTGGATCGCCGGCGCCCAGTCGCCCGCGGCGGCGAACCGCTCGGCGGCCGCGCGGTGCTCGGCGGCGGTGTGCACCCGCTCGTCGAAGACGCCCGTGTCGGCGACGGCCCGGCGGGTCGCCCGGCGGGCGTGCCACAGCAGCAGCGCGGCGAGCCCGCCGATGACGGCGAACAGGGCGATCAGCGCGATCACGC
>Ga0164243_10011529_pt1 | contig 12603 bp, 10 predicted proteins | sample OricompcompostOP_FD_108781 | JGI IMG/M metagenome (GOLD analysis project Ga0164243, IMG submission 108781) | Organic Plus compost microbial communities from Emeryville, California, USA - Original compost - Organic plus compost (OP) | ecosystem: Engineered > Solid waste > Mixed feedstock >...
CAGGGCCGCCATCGACACGGTGCTGGTCGCGGGCCAACCCGTGGTGAGGGACGGACGGCATGTGAAGCGCGACGCGATCCGCGCGCGCTATACGCAAGCGATGGCCCGCATCCTGGCCTGAGAGAAGCATCGACCGGCATGAAACATCTGCATCAGCGCATCCGTGACGATCTAGAGGCCCGGATCATGTCGGGCGAATGGCCGCCGGGTCATCGCATTCCCTATGAGCATGAACTGATGGCCGAGTATGGCTGCTCGCGGATGACGGTGAACAAGGTCCTCTCGGAGCTGGCGCGGACGGGGTTGATCGACCGGCGAAAACGGGCCGGGAGCTTCGTCCTGCAACCGCGATCCCAGGCGGCCATCCTCGATGTCCACGACGTCCGGACCGAGGTCGAGGCCCTGAATCGCCCGTATCGCTACGACTTGCTCTCGCGGACGGTCCTCGCCGAAACGACCCCGGGCGTGCTGGCGCTCGGGGCGGAGATGGCAGCCGACCGGCTGCTGATCCTGGAGGCGGTTCACCTCGCGGCGGGGAGGCCGTTCTGCGCGGAGTGGCGGGCGATCGACCTCGACACGGTTCCCGCTGCCGAACTGGCCGATTTCGACGAGACGCCGCCATCGACCTGGCTGCTGCATGAGGTGCCGTGGACCGTTGCCGAGCATACGATCCGTGCGGTCGGGGCGACGGTCGAGATCGCCGCCGTGCTGGGAATTGCTGTCGGCGCGCCCTGCCTGGAGATGGAACGCCGGACCTGGAACCTGGATCGTCCGGTCACGGTTGCCCGGCTATCCTATCCGGGCGACGCACATTCGCTGGTGGCGCGGTTCTCTCCGCGATGAGCACCGTCTGCGAGGGGGGTGCGAGAGGGCGGCGAATGGCCGGGTTGGAAATATCCCGGGCGGTGTGTGTAGCATGATATGTCGCAACACGATATAATGGGGGTGGCATGAAGGACGAGCTTTCGAAGGCGCATTACGAAGCGCTTTCCGCGTTCCGCTACGCCGTCCGGCGATTCCAGCACTTCAGCGAGCAGGCGGCCCGTGCCGCCGACCTCGAACCGCAGCACCACCAGTTGCTCCTGGCGATCAAAGGATCGCCGGACGACCGGATGACGGTGGGTGCGATCGCCGAGCGGCTCCAGATCCAGCATCACAGCGCGGTGGAGCTGGTGGCTCGGGCCGAAAGCCGCGGGCTGGTTCACCGGTCTCAAGGGGAGCGGGACCGGCGCAAGGTCTTCGTGTCCCTGACCGGTGCCGGCAGCGACGCCCTTCGGGAGCTCTCCGCCACGCACCGCCGCGAATTGATGACCGCCGCCCCTGAACTGATCCGGATCCTCCAGCGCATCGTCGCCGACGAGAGCTGAAAGGGCATCGGAGTCGGCTCCGGGGCGTTCCCCCGGAGTACCGATTCTTGGACGTTTCGCTCTCATCCGTCACCCCCCAGTCGATCGAGATGGCCGAACCGGAACGCGCCCCGCTGCCGCATGGGCTTCGCGATTTCACGACGACCAATCGTATGCTCGTGCTGGCCGGTTTTGCGGTCGTGATCGGCGCGGCGGGCGCACTTCTGGCCTGGGTGCTCCTGCGGCTGATCGCCCTGTGTACCAACCTTTTCTACTTTCAGCGATTCTCGTTCGCCAACTCGTCTCCAGCTAACAACACACTCGGCTGGATGGCGGTGTTCGTGCCAATCATCGGTGGCCTGATCCTCGGGGTGATGGCCCGCTTCGGATCGGAGCGCATCCGTGGTCACGGCATCCCCGAGGCGCTGGAAGCGATCATGATCAACGGCAGCCGCCTCAGCGCGCGGGTCGCGATCCTCAAGCCGATCTCGTCGGCGATCTCGATCGGGTCCGGTGGTCCGTTCGGCGCTGAGGGGCCGATCATCATGACCGGCGGCGCGGCCGGGTCGCTGGTCGCCCAGTTCTTTCACTTCACCAGCCAGGAGCGCAAGACGCTGATGGTCGCCGGCGCCTCGGCGGGGATGGCGGCGGTGTTCGCCGCCCCGATCGCGGCCCTGGCCCTCGCCGTCGAGCTCCTGCTGTTCGAGTTCAAACCCCGCAGCCTCGTTCCCGTTGCCGTGGCGTCGGTGGTTGCTGCCACGGTGCGGCGTCCGCTGCTGGGTGATGGGCCGATCTTCCCGGTGCCCGCCCATCATGTGGCGTTCGGTCCGGAGGCGCTCTTCTACTGCCTGCTCGCCGGGTTGGGCGGCGGCATCATGGCGCTTGTCATCACGAAGATGGTCTACCTGGCCGAGGATTCGTTCCTGCGCATGCCGATTCACTGGATGTGGTGGCCCGCGATCGGCGGCATCGCGATCGGCATCGGCGGCCTGATCTTCCCGGAGGCGCTGGGCGTCGGCTACAACGTGATCGCCGATCTGCTCACCGGCGCGGCGCCGATGCGGATCATCCTTGGCGTGCTCTTCGTGAAATCGGTGATCTGGGCCATCCCGCTCGGCGCCGGAACCTCGGGCGGCGTGCTCGCCCCGATGCTGATGATGGGCGCCGCCGTTGGCGCGCTCGAGGGCAAGATCTTTCCGGATTTCGGGCCAGGCTTCTGGGCCATCGTCGGCATGGCCGCCATCCTGGGTGGCACCATGCGCGTGCCCTTCACCGCGATCTTCTTCACGATCGAGCTGACGCAGGATGTGGGGATGCTGTTGCCGCTGCTCGTCGCGACGGTGACAGCCTATGGCCTCACGGTGCTGTTGATGCCGCGGTCGATCCTCACCGAAAAAGTGAGCCGCCGGGGATTCCACATCACCCGGGAATACTCGGTCGATCCGCTCGATGTGCTCTCCGTGCAGGAGGTGATGCGCACGTCGATCGTCGTGCTGCCGCTGACCCTGACTGCCCCCGAGCTGGAGCGGATCGCCGCCGGATCGGACAATGCCCGCGGCCAGCACCTCTATCCGATCCTCGACGCGGACGACCAGATGGTCTCCGTCGTGACCCGGCGAGAGCTGCGGTCGCTGCTCCAGGACCCGGCGATCCGCGATGCGCCCTATCCTTTGCAGGCCATGACGCGCGCCGAACCCGTCCTCGCTTATCCGGCCGAGACGCTGCGCATGCTGGCGGCGCGGATGGCCGAGACTGGCCTGACGGCGTTCCCGGTCGTGGAGCGCGCCCACCCCGGTCAGCTGCTCGGCATTGTTGGCCTGCGCGACATGCTTCGCGCACGGGAGCGGCAGATGGCCGACGAACGGGACCGCCAGCGCTACCTGCGCATCCGCTTCTTCCGTGGCGGGAGCGAGAGCTCATCACCCCAGGCGGAATACGCGGACTGACCGGGAGAGGATGCGAAAGGCGGGAGGGCATGCCCTCCCGCCTCGGCGTATCTGCTGGACTAGAACGACGTGGTGAGCGTCTGCGTCTGGCCCGTCTCGGCGGCCGTGTAGGCCGACTCGATGATCTCGATGACGTGGCGCGCCCGCTCGGCGGTGACCGGCGAGGCCTTGCCATCATTCACCCAGTCGACGAGCTGCATGATGTCCTCGTAGACGTGCTGCTCGTCGATGTCGCGGTGCGCCCCGACGACGTGCGGCAGGGTGACCTGCGCGCCCTTCACGCCGCCGCCCGCCTCGTCGGCCAGGTGCTTCTCCGGGTAGTCGAGCTCCTCACCGTTGAGCGAGAAGCCTTCGATCTTGCCCTCGGTGCCGAAGTAGGTGCCGCTGAACCAGTAATTGATGCTCCCGGCGGCGGCCCCGTAGGCCAGCGCGAAGAGGCCGTTGCCGAAATCGAGCAGGATGCCGGTGTTGTCGTCGGCGTCGGTGGCGACGGCCTTGCCATTGAATTCGCGCTCCGGCACGCGGATGCCGGAGACGGCCGTCACCTTCTTGGCGGGCCCGAGAACGGTTGTCATGCCGTGGAGGGCGTAGACCGTCATGTCGTAGAGCGGCCCACCGCCAGGCTTGCGGAAGTACCAGGACGGATCGATCTTCAGCGCCGGGTTGTCGCTCTGTCGCTCCTTCTCGTCGAGGTGGTAGGTGCCGAACGATGCCCCGGCAATCCCCCAGGTGGGGATGCCGATCCGGCCGTCGGCGATCGCCTTGCGCACGGCCTGCACCTGCGGGCGGAGAACCTCCCCCGGCGAGGCGACGATGTGGAGGCCCTTCGCGTTGGCGAGATCGATCAGCTCGGTCGCCTCCGCGACGGTGGTGCACATCGTCTTGTTGAAATGGATGTGCTTCCCGGCCTCCAGCGCCATCTTGCCCTGCTCGTAGTGCAGGCCGATCGGAGAGGCAATGGATACGGCATCGACGTCGCCGTTCTCCAGCAGGTCTTCGTAATCCTGGAATCCCTTGGCGATGCCGAACTTCTCCACCGAGGCCTCGGCCCGGCCCGGAACGGGATCGCAGATGGCCTGCAGCACGACGCGATCCTGAACGTCGTCCTGGCTGAGGTGGGGCAGAATGCCGCGTTGGGCGATGGTTCCCGCCCCGACAATGCCCATCCGTACGATGTTTCCCACGAGGCGATCTCCTTGGAGGAATGACGGCCGAGCGCCGCGCTTGGCTTCGAACGGTCATCACTTTCGCATCTCGCGGACGGTTTGACAAACGAACGGCGGGCACATCCATGTGCCCGCCGTTCGCCAATCCCGCGGCCCTCGATGGCCCCGTCTTTCCGTGCTATCGCCCTCGTGTTCGCTGGAACAGGTACACGATCGCAAGGATGACCAGGATGATGATGAGGATGTAGAGGACTGGACCAACGTTCATGCATGGCTCCTTCAGGGTCGTGGGTAGCACCCACACGGTCCCCGTTCCGCGCCAAACGCGCAGGAACGACGAATATCGACGGGTCGCCCACGGCGACATGACGACATCTCTATGCAATCGGGGTGCCAGCCGCTCTGGACGACCGCGAATCGCCCCGCCTGCGGGCCTGGTGCATGGAAGATCGGATGGTCTGCGGATCGAGCGATGCCGCTACAATGCGGGTCGATGTGGGCGGGCGGCGGTTCGTATTCGGAGTGGAGACCCATGCAGATCGAGTCGGTCGATTTCTTCTACCTCTCGATGCCGGAGGTGCTGGATATCGGCGACGGCAGCCAGGACATGCTGCTTGTGCGGGTGCAGGCCGGGGAGTATGTCGGCTGGGGGGAGTGCGAGGCCTCGCCGCTGACCTCGATCGCCAGTTTCGTGGCGCCGATGTCGCATTCGGCGTGCAAGCCGGTGCGTGATTCGGTGCTCGGCCAGCGCCTGGACGGAGTGGACGACATCTGCAGGATCGGGGACGCGGTGCGGGCCAACAGCCTCGACCTCTTGCAAGCAGATCACACGCTATCCGGGATCGACATCGCATTGTGGGATCTGCTCGGCAAGCGGTTCGAAGAGCCGGTCTGGCGGCTGCTGGGGGCGGAGCGGGCCCACCCGAAGCTGCCGTACGCATCGCAGCTGTTCGGGGAGACGCCTGAGGAGACAGGCGCTCGGGCCGTGGCGACGCGTGAGGCGGGGTATCGTGCGGCGAAGTTCGGTTGGGGACCATTCGGGCTCGGCAGCATCGCGGACGATATCGCCCATATCGAGGCGGCGCGCGAAGGGCTCGGGCCGGAGATCGCGCTGATGATCGATGTGGGGACGGTCTGGCGCGACGATGTTGCGCGGGCGGCGTCCGTGTTGCCAACGCTGGAACGCTGTGGCGTGATCTGGCTGGAGGAGCCATTCGTGACTGGCGCCTTCTCCGCCTACCGCGATCTGGCGGCACGGGCGACGACCGTGAAGATGGCCGGAGGGGAAGGGTGCCACAATGCCTGGCAGGCGCGGCATTTGATCGATCATGCGGGCATCGGATACGTCCAGATCGATACGGGCCGGATTGGAGGGATCACGCCCTCGGCGGAGGTCGCCGCCTATGCCCGGGCGCGGGGGGTGACCTACGTGAACCACACCTTCACGTCGCATCTTGCCCTGTCGGCCTCGCTCCAGCCGTTCGCAGGATCGGAGGCCGATGTGATCTGCGAATATCCGGTCGCCCCCAAGGCCCTCGCCCATGACGTCACCACGACGCACATCGAGCGCGACGCGGACGGGTTCGTTCACGTTCCGGAGGCGCCGGGTCTGGGCGTGACGCTCGATCTGGATGCCGCTCGGCACTATCTGGTGGAGGCGGAGATTCGGGTGGGCGGGAAGGTGCTCTACCAGACGCCTGAGCTGCGTGGCGCCTGATTCCCGGGCGGATGCGCGCTGCTAGCCGCTAGATGAGGCCCCGGCGGATGGATTCGGCGACCGCGTGTGCGCGATCGACGGCGCCGAGCTTCGCAAAGATGACTTGCAGGCGCTTCTTGATAGCGATCTCGCTGCGGTTCATCGCGATGCCGATCTCGCGGTTCGTCGCTCCCTCGCTCGCCAGGCGGAGGATGTCCCGGTCGTCCTCGGTGAGGTCGGCGTCGCGCGTGGTCTTCTCCCGCGCGAGATCGCCGAAGTCCTCCAGCACGCCGTCCAGCAGCTCGGGGCTGAGTGGGCGTCGGCCGCGGGTGGCGTTGCGGATCGAGGCAATCAGCTCGTCGGAAGGCGTGCTCTTCAGCAGGTAGCCATCCGCCCCCGCTTCCAGCGCCTGGCGCACATAGGCCTGGTCGCCGTAGGAGGTGAGCACGATGATGGCGCCGCCGAACTCCTGCTCGCGCAGGCGGCGGGTCGCCTGGATGCCCGTCGCGCCGGGCATGCGGAGGTCGAGCAGGATCACGTCCGGCTTGAAGGTCTTTGCCTGGGTCAGCGCGGCGGAGGCATCGTGGGCAATGGCGGTAACGTCGATGTCGCCGGCGGTGTCGAGGAGCTTGCGCAGCCCCTCGATCACCACGGGGTGATCGTCGACAAGCATGACGGAGATCATGGGTCAGTTCGTTCCTGGGTGACGTGGGGGCGGTCGGGGGCCGGGTCGCTGGCCGCCATGCCTGGGGATTCGCTGGTCGCGGCCGAATCGGTTCCGGTGACCGCGATCAGCTCGGAGATCACGACGTCCGAGAGCATGTCGCCGGTCTCGGCACGCTCGATGATGATGGCGCTTCCGCCTCCGGGCTTGCTGACGATCTTGAAGCTTGCGCCGATTGCCGCTGCGCGTTCGCGCATCGAGAGCAGCCCCAACGAGGTCGGGCGGTAGGACATCGCCGGATCGAAGCCGATCCCGTTGTCCATGATGGTAACGCGCAGGATGCCGTTGGTCGACTCCAGCCGCACCACGGCCTCATCCGCGCTGGCGTGGCGGACGACATTGTGCAGCGCCTCCTGCACGATGCGATACACGCCGAGCCGGACTTCTGGCGTCTGGGGCGGCAGATCGTTGACCACCTCCAGGCGACAGGCGAGACCCGTGCGCGAGAACGTCTGGATGAAGGCCTCGATTGCCGCGACCACGCCGATATCGTCCAGGTCGGGCGGACGCAGGTCGAAGATGACGCTGTGAATCTCGTTGGACGCCTGTTCCAGCAGCGAATTGACGTTGGCCAGCGTCTCCTCCCGCTCGGCGGGCGGGGACGCGCCGTTGCGCATCTGCAACGCCCGCGCCTGGTAGAGCGCGCCGGTGATGAGCGGGGAGACAGCATCGTGGATGTCGCCCGCGATGCGGCGGCGCTCGTCTTCCTGCAGGCGCAATGTGCGTCGCAGGAGGTTGCGCATCTGCTCAGCCTGGTGCGAGCGCTCGACCTGGCTTTCCTCAAGCCCGTGCATCTGGGTTGCCAGCTGGTTGCCCATGTCGGCAAGCGCGATGCTGAGCTCCCGGATCTCGCCGCCCCCGACCGGCTCGTTATTGACCGAGAAGTCTCCCCGTTTCATGGAATCGGCCCGGGCGGCGAGCGTACGCAATTGGCGGGCGGAGAACTCGCCGAAGATCACGGCGAGCGTGAGGATGACGATGGAGGCCAGCAGCAGGGCGACGAGGCTCTGGGTCACCAGTGACCGGGAGTAGGTTCCGGGGGCCGGGCTGGTGACGATCACGGCCCAGTTGGTGACCTCGGACTGGATGGGCGCGAAGACGCCGAGCCTCCCGCTCCCGCTGGCGTCGGTGCTGGTGAAGTTGCCGCTATCGCCCTCCAACGCCTGGTTGATGTGCTCTTCCTGGCTGCTCAGGAAGTACGGGATGTTCTTTGCGATGCCCGCCGTCCCGACGATGACATCGCTCTTGCTGACCACGCCGATCTCGGTCTTGCCGCGCGCATAGGGCACCACGATCGATTCGAGGTAGGACACGTTGATGACCGCCGCGATCGTCCCGATGTTCTTGCCTTGGGCGGCATCGCTGCTCCCGCTTTGCGGCATCGGGGTGGCGGTCGGCGTGGGCGTTGGCGCGTTGGTCCCGGTGGCGGCCTGGCTGGCGGTGGTGATCGGCACGGAGATGACGAGGACGGTGCGGTCCTCGGTATCGCTGATCGGCTGGGAGATGGCGGGCTGGCCCGTCTCGATGGTTTGAGCGAGCTGGACCTGTATGGAATCGAGCAACGTCTTCGGGGCCGGGCCGCTGGTGCTGACCAGCGCGCCCTTGTCGTCAAAGATCAGCAGCCCGGCCAGGTCGGTCCGGGCATCGCGGGTAAGCGCGAGGACGCGGGTGGTATCGACCTTCGGATCGGAGAAGGCGACGATCTCGGGCTGGGTGGCCAGCTTCTCCACGGTGGTGACGACGCCGTTCAGATAGCCGGTCACGACCTGGCTGGTGAGGTTGGAGATGGTCGTTTCGGAGTTGACGATCTGCTCGGTGTTGCGCTGGATGCCGCGGTCGAGAAAGAAGAGCACCACCAGCACGAGCGGGATGAGGCAGGCCGTCGCGAAGAGCACGAGTCGCGTCCGAAGTGACCAGTGACGGGTCATGCTCCGAGCATCCTGAAGAGAGTGGTCATGACGGGGAGCGCCTCCTGCGGGTGAGGGTCGAGTCGCGGCGCGACACGCCGAGCGGTGGATGCGGGAAGGAGGATTGCGCGGCCGCAGCCACGTCGTCGCCTGCCGGATGCGGTGCCGGCGCGATGGCAAGTTCCGATGATTGCCCTGGCGATGGGAACAGGGCACACCAGACCAATTGTGCCAAGCGGGCGAAGGAGATTGCGATATACGTGCGCACCGCCGGACGTATCCAAAAGAGTGTGGCCATGATGGCACGTCCGGGGAGGTGCCGCCAGCCTGGATCATCCGTACCCACGATCGCGGTCGCCTGCTGCGCGGATGCGTCCCGGCCGGGAGTGTGAGAGGATCCGGGCAACGTGGATGTGATGGAGGTACCAGCAGGAGGTGGTCATGACCCGGATTGTGGTGGTGGGCGGCGGGATTGTTGGAGCCAGCGCGGCGTGGCACCTGGCGCTGGCCGGCGCGGAGACCGTGCTGGTCGATCGGGCGGACCGGGGGCAGGCGACGGCGGCCGGGGCGGGGATTGTCTCGCCGGGACCGAGCCGGCACGAGGCAGAGGCGTTCTACGCGCTTGCCAAGCCGGCGGTCGCATACTATCCAACACTGGTCGCCGGGCTGGCGGAGGCCGGGCAGGGCGATACCGGCTATGAGGTCGTGGGGGAGCTGTACCTATCGGAGAACGAGCAGGAGGCCGCCGAGCTCGAGGGAATCCACGACCGTATCCTGCAGCGGCGCGACCAGGATGTGCCCAATATCGGTGAGGTCTCCTGGCTGGATACGCAGCAGGTGCGCGAGCTCTTCCCCGCCGTGCGCCCGGACGTCCCGCGCGCCATCCACATCGCTGGTGCCGCCCGTGTGGACGGCGCGAAGATGCGGGATGCGATGCTCGGCGGGGCGGCCGGCAAGGGCGTGCGCCGGGTGAACGGGCCAGCCTCGCTCATCGTCGAGGATGGGACCGTGCGCGGGGTGACGGTCGGCGGTGAGCGGATCGAGGTCGACCGTGTGGTGCTGGCGGCTGGGGCCTGGACGAACGAGCTGATGGCTCCGCTCGGCGTGGCGTTGCCCGTGGCGCCCCAGAAGGGGCAGATCGTCCATGTCACGCTTGGGGAGACGGACACGAGCCGCTGGCCGATCCTCGCCTGGTTCCAGGATCTCTACATGCTGACCTTCGGGCCGAACCGCGTGGTGGTCGGGGCGACGCGCGAGACGGGGAGCGGTTTCGATACGCGAATGACGCCGGGAGGCGTGCAGAAGGTGCTCGACATCGGCCTGCGGGTGGCGCCGGGGCTGGCGAACGGCACCCTGCACGAGGTCCGCGTCGGCTTGCGGCCCTTTTCGGATGACGGCGCGCCGTTCCTCGGCCCCCTGCCTGGGCACGACAATGTGATCGTGGCGACGGGGCATGGGCCGTCCGGGCTCACGCTGGGGCCGTACTCCGGCAAGGTGGCGGCCGACCTGGCGCGGGGCGAGGCGGTCGATCTCGACTTCCGATTCTTCGACGTCGCGCGCGGGCTGACGGCGATCTAGCCTCTGTGGCCGCTACGTCATATTCGCTCCGGCTCGCTTTCCAAGCTGTCCGCTTCATCCAAGCGGGCATCACGGCGCGTGCGACGCTCCGCTCGGGATGCCCGCAACGGGTGACGCTTCTACCGAATCCGGATAGACAGGACGCGTTCAGAACGCGTCGCGTTTGTAGGGGCGGGGGCGACTTTATGTCGGCCCGAGTTCCCGGATACGCGTCGGGCCGACACGCGGTCGGCCCCTACAAACGAACGATGCCGGTTTACCCGGATCCCGTATCAGCCCCTGTCGCGGCGTGCGAGGTGTCCCCGTCGCATGCCGAGCAAACCGGACGGGGCGCGATCGGTGGATCGCGCCCCGTGATGTGTGCCTGGAAGCGGGAGGATCGATCGGCGCTACCCGGTCGGTCGCTTCTGCGGCGGTGTGCGGCGCTTGCCCATCTCGGCCGGCTTCGCGGACGGCTCCGCGACGATATCGGCGTCGAGGATGTCGCCCGTGAGGTCGGCGTCCTTCTCCATATCGGTCGGAGCCGCCGTCGCCACTGGCGCAGCCTTGCCGGTGGCCGACCCGTTCGCCTTCGCCTTGGCGGGCTCCGTCGTCACGACGGCCTGACCGCCCTTCGCGCCGAACTTGGTGCCCGCCGTGCGGGACGCATAGCTGGAACTCCGCTTCTTCGACCGCGATTCGATCAGGTCACGGGTCTTCTCATCCACCTCGGCCTCATCGTCCACGGCCTGATCGGTGACGGATGAGGCCGTGGCCTTGCCGTTCTTGCCCTTGGCGGACCCGCCAGCCTTGGCCGCAGTCGCGCCGCCCTTCTTCGTCGCCTCCTGCCGCTCCTGCGCGGTGTTCTGCGCCTCCATCATCTTGCGGTTGATCCAGGCGGAGAACCCCTTCTGCTCCACGGCGCCCGCCTCGCCGCTCATCACGACGACGTTCTTGCGCTTGGACGGGTCCTCATAGCCAAGGCGACGATGGGCCGGAAGCTCCGGCAACCACGGGAACCACTCACCGAACGCGCCCCAGCCGGTGATCAGCCATTGCTGGACGACGGAGTAGATAGCCTGGGTCACCCAGTAGATGACCGGACCGGCAGCGAAGTTCCAGCCGAAGAGCACCACCATGAGCGGCATGAAGTTCATCATAGTGTTCATCATCTGCTGCTGGGGATCGGTGGCCTTCGCCTGCCCCGCAGGGCGCATCATGCGCGCCTGGACGAACTGGAACAACCCGGCAAGGATCGGGAGGATCTTGTATGGATCGGGATCGTTCAGGCTGTGCATCCAGAGGAAACCGCCGGACCACACGCCGGTGCCACTGTGCGACAGGCTGGAGATCGAGTGGTAGAGACCGAAGAAGATGGGAATCTGCAGGACCATCGGCAGACACCCGGCCATCGGGTTCACGCCATGCTGCTGGTAGAGCGCCATCGTCTCCTGCGACAGCCGCTGGCGGTCCTTGCCGTACTTCTTCTGAAGCTCCTTGATCTTGGGGGCCAGCTCCTGCATGTTCTTGCTGGAGCGGATCGACTTGATGGTGAGCGGCAGCAGAAGCGTCTTGACGATGATGGTGAAGGCGATGATCGCCAGACCGCCGTTCCCGAAAAGGTTCCCGAGCTGATCGAGACACCAGTCGAGGAACGATCGGTACTGGTCCCAGACGGGAATATCGCCGAGCGGGACGATCGTCACGAGGCGGGAGAGGTGATCGGTCGCCAGGCTGCTGAGCGCGACGAGCGGTCCGAGAAGATCGAAGAGCACGAGAAGGGGTCTCCCTCCGCCGCAGCGGGACTGGGGTGGTGGCGATGGTCGTGGACGCGGCCGTGATCGTCACGGCCAGCGGACGGCACCGGATGACCGGAAAGCGACGTCGTTCCGGAGACCGGAATCGATGGCGCCGTGCGCGATCTGCGGAAGGATACTCGTTCCCGCCCGCCCAAGGCATCCATGTCAGCCGGGTATTGGCGGTGTGCTGCAATGCTGCACGGCTGGCGAAACCGGAACGACTGCCTGTTCGTGGCGCTGGCCGCGAGGGGGATACGCCCGAGCCAGGACCTCAGGGGACAGGATCGTAGCCGCTGCCGCCAAAGGGATTGCACCGGAGAATGCGCCAGATCGCGAGCCGGCCACCCCTGATGATACCGTACCGCGCAATCGCCTCGTAGGCATATTCGGAGCAGGTCGGCTGGAACCGGCAGGCTGCCGGCAGCCCCGGCGAGATCGCCCGCCGGTAGAAACGGATGAGCG